>Ga0315289_10005630_pt1 | contig 18478 bp, 18 predicted proteins | sample YL17G11_40_MG_FD_203452 | JGI IMG/M metagenome (GOLD analysis project Ga0315289, IMG submission 203452) | Sediment microbial communities from Yellowstone Lake, YNP, Wyoming, USA - YL17G11_40 | ecosystem: Environmental > Aquatic > Freshwater > Lake > Sediment | place: USA: Wyoming | collected...
TGCTGGAGCGGGCAAGTTTTTTCTGGCTATACCAGACGTCAAATTTCACGCCGAAACTTTCAAGGTCGTTCCTTATGTCGTCCATTATGCATTTACATCCGAAGCCGCTAAAAAACCCGAGAGATTCTTTTTTCACGAATCGCGCGCCGTATTTCGCCTTAATAGCCGCTGCGATATCGTTTACATAAGACCCCTGATAGCCGTCGGCCGGGAACTCGACCGGTTCGCCGAACAATCCCAAGTACCTGGCGCGTATCGATTCGGCCAGCATCGTCATCTGGTTTCCCTCGTCGTTCAGATAATACTCGCGCGTCACGCGATAACCCGCAAATTGCAGAATATTGGCCAGCGTATCGCCGAATGCCGCCTGCCGGCCATGCGCAATAGTGAGCGGCCCCGTGGGATTCGCGCTGACAAATTCTACGTTAAGGCGCATCCCGCGGCCGAGGAACAGGCTTCCGTATTTATTCTTCCTGCCCGAGATATATTCTAACGTCTCAAAAAGGTATTTTTCGGAAAGCCAGAAATTTATGAACCCCGGCGGCTTTGATTCGGCCTTTTCTACGTCGTCTTTCAGCTGGGATTTTTTGACGGACAGGTTTATCTTTTCCGCGACAAGCGCGGCGTATTCCGCAGGGTTTTTCCTGACATGTCTTGATAACCGCAGCGCGATATTGGTCGATAAGTCTCCGTGGGTTTTGTCACGCGGTACTTCCAGTTCTATTTCCGGCAACCGAACACCGGAAGGGGTGAATTTGGCGATACCTTCCCGATCGAGCGCTTTCACGCAATCCGCAATCAAATCCTTTAGATTTTTTTCGAATTTAGCCGAAATCAACGTATAATCCTCAAAAAAAATAGCCCCATCAAGGGGCTATTTATTACTTCTTCAATTTTCTGCGTACGTGGCGTTTTGCCTTCCTTCCGGAAGGCGTAACTTCCAAATTCCTGCGCGGTGAATCATGCCAGAGCTTATCCAAATCGTAAAAGTCCCTTGTCTCTTTATGGAAAACATGCACCACGATATCGCCATAATCCAATAAAATCCACCGAGCTTCGCCGGCCCCTTCCCTATGCCAAACCCTGCAATTCTTGGGAGCAAGCTCTTTCTCTATATTATCGGCTATTGTCTCTATTTGCGTCGTGGAATCGCCGCTGGCTAATATAAAATAATCCGAAATGGTAGGCAGTTTCCTCAAATCTAACAGCACGACGTCTTTGGCCTTTTTGGCCAAAGCCGCATCTCGTATTAATTCGATTTTCTTTTTACTTGAAATATTTTTCAACGCCCGTATTAGCTGGCTTTCAATATCTTATACATGCCCGTGCCGCAATCCGTACAGCAACCCTTAAGGGCCGATCTACCGTTCTTCATCGTGACTTTTTTAGTGTCTTTCATTTCTTTCTTCGACTTGCACTTTACGCAATATCCTTTTTCCGCCATCTTTACCCTCCAATTTTAATGCTTCCATGTCGGGGACACTTTCCTTTAAAGGTACATCTATAATCCGACGGAAAATGTCCCCATATTGTCCTTGACCTTAGTCTATAGTCTTTTGGTTCAACTACAACGGCTGTTTACTGCCGCAGCATTCCATCTCGCTTAAACTTTAACTAGGTTAGCACAAAAAATAATATTCGTCAAGATTATTTATATAATCCATTCTTTTCTATGAACTTTCTCACATCCTCGGGAACGAGATATTTTATGGAAAACGATTTCTTTACGCGATTCCGTATATCCGAGGACGAGACGTCCACAAGGGGCATCTCTATCGCCCTTATCCCCTTCTTTAAACTTCGCGCGGAAAATCCGGGCCTCGCAGCCACAACGAAATGCGCAAGTTTAAAAAGTTCTCCGCTATGCTTCCAGTCCTTAAGCTCGCCGAGTGAATCGGAACCGATTATAAAAAACAGTTCCGCCTCTTTGCCGTATTGTTTCTTAAAAGCGCGCAGCGTATCGACGGAGTAAGAAACGGCGCTTCTCTTAATTTCTATCATTGAGACTTCGAACGCCGGATTACCCTTACAGGCCAGCGCGGCCATTTTATATCGTATCTCCGGATTGTTTTTTTCAAGTTCTTTGTGCGGAGGTATGAACGCAGGAATAAATATGACCTTATCCAGCTTTAATTGACGGATAGATTCCTCCGCTAATACAAGATGGCCTAAGTGCGGGGGGTTAAATGTGCCTCCTAGAATGCCTATTCGCAGCTTTTTTTTCAATCTTGCTCCTATGTCCTTATCTGGCCGGTTCCGAATATTATATATTTATAGGTAGTCAGCTCTTCCAGCCCCACGGGGCCGCGGGCATGCAGCTTATCCGTGCTGATGCCTATTTCCGCGCCCATGCCGAACTCATAACCGTCCGTAAATCTCGTTGACGCGTTAACGTAGACACACGCCGAGTTGACTTTGGCCAAAAAATTCATAGCGTTATCGTAATTTTCCGTAACGATCGCGTCCGAATGGTGGGAGCCGTAGGTATTTATATGGTCGATCGCCTCATTGACATCGGAGACGACCCTTATGGATAATATAAGGTCCAGATATTCCGTATACCAGTCTTCTTCGGTGGCCTTTTTTATTCCTTTTAATATCGCGGCCGTTTTTTTACAACCGCGTATCTGGACGCCGGCTTTTTTCAGGTCATGGGCGATTACGGGCAAGAATCGCCAAGCTATGTCCTGATGGACCAATAGCGTCTCCATGGCGTTACACACGGCAGGCCTCTCGATCTTTGCATTAAGCGCTATCTTGTGCGCCATGTTTAAATCCGCGTATTCGTCGACGTAGACATGGCAGACGCCTTTATAATGTTTTATAACCGGTATGCGCGAGTTTTTGGCGACTTCCCTTATTAAGCCCTCGCCGCCTCTCGGCATAATGAGATCAATGTATTCATTGAGTTTCAAAAGTTCCGTAACCGCACGCCTCTCTTTTGATGTTATAAGCGCGATTGCTTCCTGCGGGATGGACGTTTTGGATAATGCGTTTCTCAGGCATTTGAAGATAGCGATGTTTGAATTCAAAGCCTCGCTTCCGCCCTTTAGAATGACGCTATTCCCGGATTTCAGGCATAAACCGACGCAATCGCTTGTGACATTCGGCCTGGCTTCATAGATAATCCCTATAACTCCTATAGGGACGCGCATCTTTCCTATTAAGAGGCCGTTAGGCCTTTTGCGTATTTGAGTTATCTTACCGACGACATCCTCAAGTTTAGCAACCTGTTGCAGCGACGAGACCATTCCGTGAATACGCTTGGCGTCCAGCGCTAATCGGTCCACGAGAGACGATTTCATCCGCTTGCTTTCGGCGCTTTTTATGTCCTTCTTATTTTCGCGGAGTATATACGCGGAGTTATCCAGGATATTTTTAGCCATTAATTTTATAGCGCGGTTTTTCTCGCCGGTAGAAGTGTTCCCCAAAACAAGGCTGGCCCCTTTAGAAGCCCTTGCCATCGCCAAAACATCTTGTTTGGTGCCCATGCCCCGCCTTTCTATAAAATAACCAGGTTGTCCCTGTGGATCACTTCATCGTAATACTTATAACCAAGGATCCTCTCTATATCTTTTGTATTGCGCCCCATTATCTTATTAAGCTCGGATGAAGAGTAATTCGTGAGGCCCCTCGCAAACTCCTTATCGTTTTCATCTGTTATCGAGACTGAGTCTCCGACGTCAAATTTCCCGCTGTAGCCGATTATGCCGGAGGCAAGCAGGCTTCTATTCTTTTTCACCAGCACCTCTTTTGCCCCTTTGTCCACCTTTATCTGGCCGCTGGATTTTAAGGAATACGCGATCCATCTTTTTCTGGCGCCTATCTTAGGCTGTTTAGACACAAAAACCGTTCCCACCTCGACGTTGCCGAAAAATTCAAGAAGGATGTCTTTTTTGCCGCCGTTTAAAATCACGCATTCAATACCGGCGTTAGTTGCGATTTTGGCTGCCTGCAATTTTGTCGCCATCCCTCCTACGCCGAATTTACTGCCTTCATCAAGCGCCAGATTCTCTATCTCGTCGGTGATATTTTCTACCTTCTTTATGATCTGCTTTTTCGTTTTATCTTTTTGGTCAAACTTATATAAACCGTCAACGTCGGACATTATAATAAGCTTATCCGCCCCGACAAGGTTCGCTACCAGGCTTGATAATCTATCATTATCTCCGAATTTTATCTCTTCGGTAGATACGGTATCATTTTCATTTATTATCGGGATGACCCCCTCGTGCGTCAATAGAGCAAGAAGAGTATTTCTTGCATTGAGGTATCGCCCCCTGTTGTTTATATCATCCTGCGTCAAAAGAACCTGGGCGACCTGCAGGCCGTGCTGTTTGAAATGCTCGTCGTATTTTTTCATCATCTCAGCCTGCCCTATCGCCGCGCAGGCCTGTATCTGGGGCAGGGATTCCGGGCGTGAATCTAGCTTAAGAAGTTTTATGCCGGCCGCGATCGCACCCGACGAAACCAATACTACGTCAAGCCCTTTTTTGCGTAGGGCGTCTATCTGTCCGGCTATATTCTGAATACGGCTGTCGTCCAGGCCGCCTCCCTCCTTAGCCAAAACAGAGCTTCCTATCTTTACAACAATGATTTTAGATTTATTTTCCATTTTAATACTCATCAGGCGGCTCGACTCTTGAAATCTTTTTCAATTCGGCTGCTAAGGCTTTCAGTAATTCAGGTATCCCTTCTCCCGTCGCCGCAGATATCCCGTATACTTTTCTTGGTTTAGCGGCTTTAAAGCTTTTTATATTTATTTTCGCTTCGGGTGAGTCCATCTTGTTCGCTGCGACTATTTGCCTTTTCTTTTTCAGGCTTTCGCTATACTCGGCAAGCTCATGGTTCAATTTTACGAAATCGTCGTTAGGGTCCCTGCCGTCTATCGCCGCCATGTCGAGGAGGTGAACAAGTATTCTCGTTCTCTCTATGTGGCGCAGGAACCTGTCTCCTAACCCCCTGCCTAAATGCGCGCCTTCTATAAGCCCGGGTATATCCGCGACGACAAAACTGGATTCACCGACTTTAGCAACCCCTAATATCGGACTTTTGGTGGTAAAGGGAAAACTCGCGATACGCGGTCTGGCGTGCGTTATTTTGGATAGGAGGGTAGATTTGCCGGCATTCGGATAACCGATGATTCCTACGTCTGCGACGAGCTTAAGTTCTAGATAAAGTTCCTTTGCTTCACCCGGTTCGCCGGGTGTGGCGTCTCGTCTTACGCTGTTACCTTTTCCGCCGGCGCCGCCTTTCGCTATCACTACTTTATCGCCATGGTATTTAAGATCGCGTAAAACTAAACCTGTCTCTCGGTCTTTGATTACAGTGCCGGGAGGGACCCGCAAAATATAATCTTCGCCGTATTTGCCTGCTTTATTGTTTGAGCCGCCGTGCGTTCCCGACGCTGCCTTGAAGTGTTTATTGTATTTGAAATCGATCAGCGTATTTTTGTTGTTATCGGCTGTTAGTATTATATCGCCGCCCCTTCCGCCGTCTCCGCCGGTAGGCCTGCCGTATCTTTTGCCGCGCATCCTTTCAAAGCTTCTACAGCCGTTGCCGCCGTCACCCGCTTTTACGAATATCGAGGCCTCGTCAATAAACCCCGTTAGAGATAAGTCGCCTTTAGGCGACTGTCTCTCTTTGGGATGTCTAACCTCTAACGGGGTAAACATTATTTCGCGATTATGTTAATAACGCGGTTTTTCCTGAAGTCGACCATGCCGGATTTTAACGCGAATAGCGTATCGTCGGAACCCATGCCCATGTTAAGGCCGGGCCTATATTTCGTGCCCCGCTGCCTTATGATTATACTGCCGGCCGTTACCAACTGCCCGTGAAAGCGCTTTACGCCTAACCGTTGAGCGTTGCTGTCGCGGCCGTTGCGGGAACTCCCTAATCCTTTCTTATGCGCCATTATATACTCCTTGTGTAATAACCGGTCGGGGACACTCTCCTTAATCCCTCGACTTCGCTCGGGATGGTTCGCCCCTTCGACAGGCTCAGGGCGAATACTGCACTTCGACTGCGCTCAGTGTCCTTCGACGAAGTGTCCTGAGCCTGTCGAAGGAAGCGTAGTCGAATGTATTCGAGGGAATGGTGAGCGCAGTCGAACCAAAAGGCACTTACATTATCCGACGGAGGGTGTCCCCCTCTTGTCTTTGACCTCAGTCTATTATCATTTGGTCCATTGCAAGCGCCGTGGTGTATCTTTTTAATCAGCCTTTAAACTTATTTCCTTGACCTTGAGCACCAGCAGTTTCCGTCGGTGCCCCTTTTTAAACTTTGAGCTTTTGCGTTTTCGGTACTTATATGCGATGACCTTTTTCGCCTTGTCTTCGCGTATCAATTCGCAAGAAACGTGCGCGCCTTTTATGTAAGGGCTGCCTACTTCCATACTTTTGCCGTCGCTATATAGCAACACCCTGTTCAGTTTGACGGATTTTTTTGAATCTACGTTAAATTTGCCGACTTTTATCACGTCGCCTTTTTTGACTTTGAACTGGTTCCCACCAGCTTCTACAATAGCATACTCCATCTTTGTCCTCTCAATGACCCCGCCTTGGGCGGGGAAATTAGTCTCTCAAAGAAGCGTACTATATCATAATTATATACTTGTGTCAAGGGGTTTATAAGGGACAGCTACCTATAATTTAGGGACAGACACCATCGTCCCTATACAGGGACGATGGTGTCTGTCCCTATTTTGTCTATTTTGTTAACCAATATTTACCCTCACGTCTTCTACGTGTAAATGCGCCTCTCCGTTCACTATTATATTGCATCTTGAATTTCTGCCCAACAGCTCCAGTGCTTTCTTATAATTCTGCAATATATAATCCTTCAGATTTGCATTCAGCGTTACCTGCACTTTTTTGTAGCGCTCTGCTTTTAGCCTCTTTTCGAGCAATCTTATGACCTCTATTGACATGGTTACCAGCGACTTCACCGTTCCCCTGCCGCCGCAGTAAGGGCAAGTGTTATAAGAAACTCCTTCAAGGCTTTTGCGCATTCTTTGCCTGGTCATTTCAACAAGGCCTATCTGCGAAAAGTTCAGGACTTTGGTTCTGGCCTTATCGTTCTTCAGTGCATTTAGGAGCGCCTGCAGGACGGATTGCCTGTGGTCTTTGGAATCCATATCTATAAAATCGACCACTATTATACCGCCTATATCCCTCAATTTCAGTTGTCTGGCGATTTCGACCGCTGCTTCTCTGTTTGTAATATACGTCGTATCTTCGGGGCTTTTTCCGGCAAAACTGCCTGTATTGACATCGATTACCACAAGCCCCTCAGTTGGTTCGATTATGATATACCCTTTGGAAGGCAGGCTCACCCTGCGGTCAAATATCCTTTCGATCTCGCTCGCTATGTTGAACTTCTCAAATATCGGCTGCGGGCTGTTGTGAAGTTTTAATTTCGACCTTATTTTCGGCGACATCATCCTTAAAAGGACATGCGTCTTTTTATACTCCTGTTTGGAATCTATAATCATGAAATTTACGTCTTCGGTCAAATTATCGCGGGCGATGCGCTGGATAAGGCCGTATTCTTCGTGGATCAAAGACGGCGCGGATTTCCTGGAAGCGATCTTTTCTACGTGCCTATAAAGATTATAAAGATAGACCGCCTCTCTTTTTAATTCATCTTTCGTGTGATTGACTGCGGCGGTCCTCACGATAATGCCTACATTATTAGGCAGGTTAATCTCATCTATTATCGCCTTAAGCCGCTTTCTCTCTTTCGGGTCGGATATCTTTTTGGAGATGCCTTTGTGCGTGTCGTGCGCCATAAAAACAAGGTATCTTCCCGGCAAGCTGATATGCGCCGTAAGCCGCGCCCCTTTAGTCCCCAGCGGTTCCTTTACGACCTGAACCGAGATCTCCTGCCCCTTCTTCAGGATATCCGTTATCTTTGGAGGCGGAGTATTTCTGTCTTTTTTCCTGTGTTCATCGTCCATCTCCTCATCCAGGAGATCTATATAAGGAGAACCTTCTTCTATTATGTCGTCTACGTAAAGAAAACCGTTCTTCTCGAGGCCGATATTGACAAAAGCCGCGCCTATGCCGGCCATTATTGATTCGACCCTTCCTTTATAAACGCTGCCGACAAGGCGTTTTGCCGAAGTCCTCTCTACGTAAAATTCTTCTATTTTATTATTATTTAAAACTGCGACTCTGTTTTCTTCCGCTGTCGCATTAACTATTATCTCTTTTGCCATATATGCTTTCCTATCTTTAAAGCATTCTCGAACATTTAGCTGTAAGCTATAAGCTTTAAGCTATATTCTGGTTTCCACTTACAGCTTATAGCTTAAGGCTTAAAGCTCCTATTGAATTCCCTGAACATCAATTATTTCGATTCCGGCCGGGAGCTCTTTCTTGAGCCTTTCTTCTAAGTCTCTCGGCGGGATAATTTCGTCCAGCACTATTTCCGCCTTAAGGTCGTTTGCCTCAATGCCCAATTTGACGGCAGGCTCAATCTTTATCTTAGGATGAGGATTGAACCCCTCGGTAAGGGAAAGCCGTAACCGCGCCCTTCTTGACGCCCTTTGAAAAAGGCGCAGAAGGTCAAGGTGCGAAATATAGCGCATAATCTCCATCTTTTTAAAGCGGATTACTGCGGTCGATTTTGGCATTATCATTACACCGTAAAATATTACGCTGGCCCTGTTACGCAGTGTATAAAGAGCCAGCAATATCCTTGCCTATTATTACTTTTTTACCGGTATGGGGACAAAGGCGGAAGAAGAAATAGCGTTTGCCTCAACCGTATCATTGCTGATAAGGTGGACAGTCATAAATATTATGAGCTCTGTCTTCTCAACTCCTTCTTCGGTCTTCGTAAACAACGCCCTGCCTAAAACCGGTATATCTCCTAACCAGGGGACCTTCTTTTTGTAATTGACGGTTTGCTCTTTTATCAATCCGCCGATCATTATCGTCTCGCCGTCCCTCACCATTATTTGCGTCTTGGCTTCTCTGGTAGAATACCTTGGCGCCCTTATACCCCTCAGGGCATCGAGTACATCGTATCCCACCAAATCCGAAATCTCCGGTTTTAAATCTACAACTATGTCTCCGGACGCGTTTATGTGCGGCGTCACGTTCAGTTTAATCCCAAGGTCTTTTTCCGTATAGCCCGTGACTTCCATTGTGCCCGTATCGGGGTTTCGTTCAAACTTAGGTATAGCCAACTTAATACCTACAAGTATGGACGCTTCCTGATTATTCAAAGTAGCAACCCGCGGATTGGAAAGAACGTTCGTATCTCTGCGCGATTTAAGGTATTCCAACACTAGAGAGAATTGCGAGAAGTCGAGCGCCCCGAAGGTAAAATCGTCTGGTCCCGCGACCGGAAACGGTGAATCCGACCATTGCCTAAACTCTCCCAACTCTATAGGGAAAGAGCTGTCTACTGTCGCAGTAACAGAAGGTGGAACTCCCCCGCCAGGCGTGCTTACTGTTTGAGTCACATCGCCTTCGACCCTCGGCATAAAATTGTTCCAAGCTAATTTATCTATACCCAAATAAGACAAGGTGCCTGCCACGGTAAAAGGAAACGTTATCGGCCTCTTTGCGCCGTAAGCCGATAATCTCACGGTCCAGTCTATTCCGAGGTTTTCATTGTCGGTTAATGTAGTTTCTATGATCTTGGCTTCAATCAAAACCTGCGGCGTCTTCTTGTCGAGTTTATATATGACCTGCCGTATTTTGTAAAGATTAGTCGGGATATCCGTCACTATCAGCACATTTGTCCTCTCGTCACATTTTATCTTATCTTTGCCGCGTGAAGTGAGCATCTCCTTTATGGCTTCCGTAACATCCTTGGCTTTGGCGTAATTCAGAGAGAACACTTCTGTCGTCAATTCTTCCTGTTTCAAGTTCTCAACGGTCGTAACCCTGATAATGTTTCCGTCGCGCTCAAAAGCGTACCCGTAATTTTTGCATATGATATCAAGCGCCTTTTCCCAATATACGTTGTTAAGGCGGATGGTTATCGTGCCCTCGACATCCTTGCCGGCAACTATATTTACGCCGCTCTTTTCCGAGAGGACCCTCAAGACGGTCCTGATATCCGCTTCCTTGAAGTCTATCGTTATGTTGCCGGGCGCTATCCTTTCGTTCATTATTTTGCTTTCCGCGCTTTCTTCGGTGGCAGCGGTCTCGGTCTCGACGGCCGGGGATGCAACAGGTTTCGATGGTGACGGCTTCGGCTGAACTACTTGAGTCACAGCCGGTTGAGCCGTAGTCTCCGATTCCGATTGCAGGTTGGGGCTTAACGATACAAAAAATATAATCACGGCGCTTAAAATTATTATCTTATTTTTCAACTCTTCCCGCCTCCTTCCTCGACTAAGTTAATCGTATGCACCCTTTCATTAACTTTTATCGTAACCGCTTTATTATCGATTTTAATGATTTCTACATTATATAGTTTATCGCCTTCCTTAAGGACTTCGTCATTTAAAACTACCATAGATTTGCCGTTGGGGTCGAATATTATACCCTCAAATTTTACGTCATCTATCGTTTCAACGGCTTGAAGCCCCATGCTAGTCTTTATCTCGCCGGTGGCCAGAGGGACGAAGGGATCTCTTTTGCCTTTGCTAAAATATTTATACTCCTCGCCATGCGCCGTAATCAAAAAAATGCCCATGGAAAAACCGGCTAATACGATAAAAGGCAGAATGAGCCGTCGTTTCATTAATTCTTATCCTTCAGTACGAAAGTTTTAACTATCAGCTGGACATTGTGCCGCCTTGGCATCATCTTAACCGACTCTATGGTTATGTCGAATATTTCCATAAATCTTTCGGCGCTTTCGAGCTCCGAGATAAACATGCCAAGTTGATGATAGCCGCACTGCGCATTTATCAGGATTCCCTTTTCCTGATATATCCCCGGCGGCGACGCTTTTTCAACCGGCGCGGCTTCCGTGTCTTTTATGGGAACTATCTTCGTTATCTTGACGTCCGTATTTTGCGCCATAGTAGAGAGACTTTCCAGCAGCGCCGGAAATTCCTCTTCTTTTGGAAGCCTGTTACTATAAGAAATTGTCCTGTTTTTAAGCTCCCCTACCTCCTTCTCCAATTTCGGCATGCTGCCTATTGCCAGGTCCGCGATAGCGAGATCGCTCTGCAGTTTGGAAAGTTTGCGAGATAGGTCCACGAGTTTAGAGGTAATGGGGTTCAAAAACAGGAAAAAATAGCCTACTAATATAACAGCGCATATCAGCCCTGTAAACGCTATGATCTCATTTTTTTTGGCTTTTTTCAAAAAATCTAATTGCATTTTAACCATTCCCTGGTTCACTTGAAGTGGCAGATCAATTCAAAATCCATTATCTCTTCTTCTTTTACCTTAGTCCTTTGAATAGAAGCAGACTCTACGTCCCTGAAGTCCGAAAAAAAGTCCTGGTTTTCCTTAAGGCTTCTTATGAATTTACCTATTGTCGCCGTTTCTTCTCCGCCTGCAACGATTACGCTGCCGTTTAAATGCAAAGTTTTAATTATGACCTTTTTGGGTTCGGCCTTAGCCTTGGCTTCGCTCTCGCCCGTATCGCTCTTAACTACCAGTTCCTGAATAATGACGCGCCGTTCCAGCCAGAGCTTATTCAACCAGACGCCCGGTATCATAGTGTCGCTGATATCATTTAATCTCCTCGCCCAGCTGTGCCTGTTTTTGACAAGATCATCAATAGCGTCTACTTTACTCCTCATGCTGGTGAGTTCCGCCTTTAATTTATCGGCTTTCTGCTTTTCGGGCAATACCGTCTCCCATTTCCTTTCAAGCCTTTTGAGGGTCTTTGCTTTCAGGGCCAATGTCAATCCGAGTAAAAGATGGATTATGATTATGACACCCAAAAGGCCCGCCACGATCGGCAGAAAAGAGATATCGGGAAGTTCTATTTTTCTTCTCTTTTTCTTAAGTTCCGGCGGAAGTAGATTTATTTCTATCATATTTAATTTATCACCTCAAGGCAAGGCCTATGGCCGTGCCCATCTGATATTTCAGCGAATTGACTAACTGATTATCCGCTGAAGGATCCGGTATCATAAAAGCGGTGGGGTCCCAAAGTACTGCTTCTATATCCAAATTTTCCTTCATTATTTGGCATATATTATTGCTCTTTGCGGCTCCGCCGCTGAGATAAACTTTTTCTATATTTCGCCCGGATTGATTCTCGTAATAACTAAATGAAAGGCGTATCTCATCGACAATGGTACGTAATACAGCTTTTGTCTTCTCGGTTACCTCGGCCGTTTTATCTTTAGGGTTTATTTTCAGGTCTTCCGCGTCTTTGTAGCTTAAAGAGGGGGATTCCATCAAAGACTTGGTCAGGTCATCCCCGCCTACCTGTATGCTTCGAGTAAAATAAAGTACTTCTTCACAGATGATACTGATATCGGTTGCTTTCGCGCCGATATTGATAATGGCGGCTATCTCGCTTTTATTCCGCTTTGCCGTCGTCAAAAACGCATTGATATTAGCCAAAGATGCGACATCCAGTATATTGGCGGATAGGCCCGCTTGGTTTACGAGCTCCAGCCTTTCGTTAATAATGTCTTTTTTTGCCGCTATGAGAAGGACCAGCATCTTATTATCGCCCAAATGGGGTATAAGCAGCTGGTGGTCCACAATGACCTCATTTACGCTAAAGGGGATATATTTTTCGGCCTCGAAAATTATAGCGTTTCGGAGTTCATCTTCGTTCATGCGGGGGAGCTCTATAAACCTGACGATGACCGAGGAACCGGCCACGGCGATATTCACATCTCTGCCTTGGGCGATCTTGGCCATGGCAGATGACTCCTTTATCGCTTCTATCGCGCTTTCCCCGGAATTAGGTTTTTTAAATTTTGCATAACCTATATTTTTTATTCGGAAGCTTTCTTTTTCCTGAAAGAGCTCTACCGCCTTAACGGAGTTGGAACCTATGTCTATCCCGACATGGTCTTTTCCCGTTTTAACTAAGTTCTTAAACAGATTCATTTTTCACCAAAAATATTTTTATTTGGCCGGTATGCTGTATACTATTTCTTATTTTCAGAATAATATTTTAATAATATAATTACACCGAGGAGATTATTACTAAAAAAATACCATATGTAAGCGGGTTTGTCAAGGAATAACGGCCCTGATTACCGATATTGCCCGAGTACCTTTAAGAATTCAGGATTCACTCCAAAACCAAGCTTGATGGCCTTGTCGCAGTGTTTGATAGCTAAGTCATAACGCTTTTCGTAATAATAAACTACGGCTAAGTTATTATGCGTTGCGGCATCTTCAGGATCGATCTTTAAGGCTTTTTCATATGAGGCTATCGCGTCTTTATTCCTTTTAAGCCTTCTATACTCATCGCCGAGGTTATAATACGCATTGAAGCAGCCCGGATCCACCTCAACTGCTTTTACGTAGAGCGCTATCGCCTCATCGACGTTGCCCATATCGCTCGATATTCTTCCCAGATTATTATACGCGGGAGAATAAGCGGGTGTGATCTCTATGCATTTCTTATACGCGGTGATCGCTTCTTCGCGCTTTCCGCCGGCAGCGTAGGCATTTCCAAGGCCATAATATGCTTGTTCGTAAGTAGGATTTAAGGTAAGTGCTTTTTTATACGAGGCTACCGCTTCTTCGTATTTTCCCACAGAACTGTAAGCAATACCGAGGTTATAATGTATTCTGTAGCTATCCGGAGCGTATTTTAAGGTCTTCTCATAAAAAGATACGGGATCCTTCCAATAATCATTTTGCCTGATGGCGAGACAAGAATAAAAAGATAATAGAATTACTATAATAGAAACGGCTGCCGCTTGAAATCTTTTATTCCGATATAGAACCGTTAAGCCCCTTGCCAAAAGAAGAAACAGGCCTATCGACGGCAGATATAACCAATGCTCTGCCATATACGCGTTAAGCGGGTATATTTGGGACACCGGTATAAGTGCTACTAAAAACCAGGATATCGAAAAAGGGATGACTTTATCGGTTCTGCGCATTTTAACGGCACAAATTATTAACGACAAGATTATCAAAAGGCCGCTAATAGCCCTTGGGTCGAGGAAACTGAACAGGGCGTAGCCGTATTCCATGTGCTGATTGAGCGGTAATAAAAAAAGTCTTGTGTATTCGGCGATCGCGACAAACATTCCCGGCAATCTCTGTAAGAAAGTAGAGCCGGGATATGGCGAGGCCGGCAGCAGGGGCCCTAAAACCGCCGTTCGCGCCAAAAGATAGGCAGGGATCGCGAGTAATATGGGCCCGAATCTTTTAAGTGAAAATCTTTCGTTGAAAGAATAATGGTATACCAACAACAATAAAGGAAGAATCAAGCTATTTTCCCTCGATAAAAGCGCCAATACATAGCTTGACAAAGCGGCCGGATAAATATATGCCCGTTTTAAGCGGATATCGCGTACATAAAATATTAAACAGAGAAGCATAAATAATGCCGCCAGCGAATCGGAGCGGCCTGATATATATGTCACTACTTCCGTATGAATGGGATGGCTTACAAAAAAGGCGGCCGCAAGGAGAGAAAGAAGGATATCGTTAAAAAGGATACAAATAAGCCGATATACGGCGAGGGCCGCTAAGATATGTAACAAAATATTTGTAAGGTGATAACCCGCTGCTTCAAATCTCCATAGCGAATAATCCGCCATATAGGTCAATATTTGAACGGGCCTGTAAAAATTGCTTTCTTTCTTAACGCCCCCCTTTACGCTTTCGGTAAAAATCTTTGCTATATTGACCCAGCTTCTTATGTGCGGATTATCATTGATTAAAATGCCGTCGTCCCAGACAAATTTGCCGCTTAGCGAGTCGGCATAAACAATAAGGCCTAAAAGTATTATCAAAATAACGGCTGTAAAATGGGTAAGTTGGCGCTCTCTTTTCATCCCTGACTTTCCTATGTTGTGCTTTATATTTGAGTAACTCTATCTTTGAGATCCCTCGACTCGCCTTGCTCGCTCGGGATAAATTCGCACCTATAACTTACGTCGCGAAATAGCTCAGCGGTAGCTCCGTAAGTTATGTGCTCATTTAAAAAAAGCGATGGGTAAATACCAACCCCATCGCTTTTGCAACTGTAACTAGCTAACTATTGCTACCTAACAATTACGGCAATACGTGTAGATCCGGCGCTGCTTTTTTGGAGCATTCTACATCCGTGCCGACCTTTCCGTATGTATAGGTGCCCTGTGCGGGACATACCGGCATACCGCCTTTGATATAAAGTCCGACCTCGCTATCGACGATATCATCAGCGTTGGTCTTGCCTTTTTCAAGCGCCCACTGCTCCTTCGCAGACTCTATCTGCCTCATGTTATTGATACAGGCATTCATCTGCGCCGTCTGTCTGGCCTTTACGAAGTTAGGAATAGCTATAGCCGCCAATAAACCTATAATTGCGACAACGATCATAATTTCAACGAGCGTAAAGCCTTTCCTGCTTTTTAACCATAACATTTCAATCCCCTCCCTTCCTTACCTGGATGGTACTTAGCACAGCCGGAGGATCTGACCAATTCCTTAATGGGAGGTATTTATTATAGCCCGTTTCGGTTTTGGCACCTGTTTCATCCTCTAACTTGTACCACGTAAGTATACCATATAAAATATAAAAAAACAAGGGCAACCGGGTATCCGTAGTTAGGGACAGCTACCAGCTTATGAGGGACAGACACCATCGTCCCTGTGCGGGGACGATGGTGTCTGTCCCTGTTCTCCCAAACTGTAGGTAGCTATCCCCTCATTGCTACATATTTATAATCGTCGATATCTTGAATATCGGCAAGAACATACAGATAACTATCGTACCTATAACTATGCCTAAAAATGCTATAATAAGGGGCTCTATCATGCTTGTCAAGCCGCTAACGGCGGCATCCACTTGAGCGTCATAAAAGTCGGCTATCTTTGATAGCATCTTCTCAAGTTCGCCCGTTTGCTCGCCGACGGAAACCATCCTTACTACCATCGGCGGGAAGACTTTGCTTTTCGCGAGTGGTTCCGCTATATTTTCCCCTTCCCTTATGCTAGAACGTATGCTTATGACCGCCGTCTCTATGAGCTTATTACCTGACGTCTTCCCCACTATCTCAAGAGAACTAAGAATCGGGACACCGCTTTTTACCAACGTCGAAAGGGTGCGTGTAAACTTACTGACGGCGACTTTACGCAAAAGAATGCCAAAAATAGGCAGATTAAGGAGAAGGGTGTCAAACCTAAGGCGGCCTTTTTCGGTATTGATATAGCGAAAAAGCAGGAAAATCACCATCGCAATAAACCCCACCCCGAAAAAGAAATACTTCCTTAAAAAATCGCTTACACTAATAAGAATGAGCGTGGGCCGGGGCAAGGCGGCGCCGAAACCGGCGAAAATATCCTTAAATACGGGGATTACTTTAACGAGGAGGATTATGGTAATGACAATGGCCATTACCGTTATAACAGCAGGATAGATTAAGGCAGACTTCACCTTCTTTTGGAGCGCGCTTGTTTTCTCAAGATAAGTGGCAATTCTATCGAGTATATCGTCAAGCATGCCGCTTGACTCGCCCGCTTTTACCATGTTTACAAAAAGGCCCGAGAATACTCTCGGATGCCTTGAAAAGGCCTCGGAAAGGCTTGAGCCGGTTTCTACATTATCCCTTACTTTGAGGATAATATCTGAAAATGTCTTATTTTCCATCTGCTCCCCGAGAATATCCAGAGCGCCCACAAGCGGTATGCCGGCGTCGACCATAGTAGCAAGCTGTCTGGAAAAAATGACCATATCATCAATCGTTATAGACTTTCTACTTAAGAATGCCCCTCGTTGCCTTACAGTTTCCTTGGCTTCCGCAATGGAAACTATTACCAGGTCTTTTTCCCTAAGCTTGCCTATCAATAAGTTTCTATCCGGGGCATCAAGGACTCCCGTAACGGTCTGCCCGCTTGCATTCTTTGCTACGTATTTATATAGCGCCATTTTCCTTATTCCTCCGTCGTTATTCTCAACACTTCTTCCAAAGTCGTATCGCCGTTAATAAATTTCTTAAACGCGTTATCCCTAAGAGTATCCATCCCGTGTTTAATCGCATATGCCTTTAACTGATCTCCGGGCACGCACTTTATAATCATATCCCTCATCGCATCGTCAATAATGAATACTTCCAGCGTTGCCATACGGCCATAGTAACCGGTATTGTTGCATTTGGGGCATCCGCGGCCCTTAAAAAACTTTTTTCCAGTTAACTTATCGAGTTCCGCTTTCTTAATGCCCACCCTTTCCAAAACCGCCGTCGGTATCTCAGTCTCTTCCTTACAATAAGGGCAGACTCGGCGGCATAGCCTTTGCGCCGCTGTAAGAACGATGCTGGAAGCAACCAGAAAAGGCTCCACGCCCATATCTATTAATCTCGTAACCGCGCCGGGCGCATCGTTCGTATGCAATGTGCTTAATACAAGCTCTCCTGTCAGCGAGGCCTTTATAGCGATGTCCGCGGTTTCAAAATCCCTTATTTCGCCGACCATTATGATATCCGGGCTCTGCCTTAAAAGGCCCCTTAAACCGGTGGCGAATGTCAGCCCTATGTCCGCATTGACCGGAATCTGCGTGATACCCTCCACCTGATATTCCACGGGGTCTTCTATCGTGATAATATTTTTTTCCGGGGTATTGAGCTTGTTGAGTATTGAATAAAGTGTCGTTGACTTGCCGCACCCCGTCGGACCGGTAAGAAGTATCATGCCGTACGGTCTTTTAAATCCTTCTTCGAACCTCTCCAGCTCCTCTTTTAGAAATCCCAACTTATCAAGCCCTATGCCGAGGTTGCTCTTATCAAGGGCCCTTAACACCACTTTACTGCCGTACGAGATAGGAAGCACCGAAACCCTAAAGTCTATTTCCTTGCCCTCAAGCCGTATCTTAAATCTGCCGTCCTGGGGGGTCCTTGATTCGGTTATATCCAATTTGGACATTATCTTCAATCTCGCCAATACCGCGTTCTGATTTTTCTTCGGCAGGGTAAGCGCTTCTTGGAGCGCTCCATCAACTCTGTACCGTATCCTTAATTCGCGCTCGCACGGCTCTATGTGAATATCGCTCGCCCGTTTTTTGAGCGCTTCCGCAAGTATAAGGTCGACCATCTTGACGATAGGGGCTTTTTTGCTTTCCTCGGTAATGCGGGAAATATCTATATCTTCCTGCTCTATAATTTCAAGCTCCCCTTCTTTCTCCTTTGCCTCTTCCAAGATCTTTGCCATCTCACCGCCCTGTGAGCCGTAATAAAGATTTATGGCTTCCTTTATATCAGACTCGGTCGCAAGAACGGGGTCTATATCAAACTGCGTAAGCATCTTGATATCGTCTATGGCGAAAATATTCAAAGGATCGCTCATCGCCAATGTAAGGGTATTGCCCAAAATGGCTACGGGTAAAATACAATATTGTTTTGCGATGCGTTCCGGGATGATCTTTATTA
>Ga0315289_10005631_pt1 | contig 18475 bp, 24 predicted proteins | sample YL17G11_40_MG_FD_203452 | JGI IMG/M metagenome (GOLD analysis project Ga0315289, IMG submission 203452) | Sediment microbial communities from Yellowstone Lake, YNP, Wyoming, USA - YL17G11_40 | ecosystem: Environmental > Aquatic > Freshwater > Lake > Sediment | place: USA: Wyoming | collected...
TAAGGGAGAAGATATAGATAAGTAAGGGCAAAGTTCTTGACAAATATAGGGAAAGTGAGTACAATACCTTCTGAGGGGTGGGGGGGATATTGGGGGGGGAGGGGGATGGGAAGGAAATAACAGTAATCATCCTAAGGTTAGGATATAATAGATAAAATCATAATAGCATGGAGGAAAGCATGGCAAAGAAAAGAATGGGAATAGTGAATTGTGTTGACATGGTTGAGAAGTATATAGATGTAAGGTTTGAGACATTAGAGAAGCGGGATGAGATAAATGCGGATCACTTAAAGATGTATTACGATGCTCAGTTAGATAGTATAAGGGAGTCGATTAATTTAGCGTCCAAGGCAAATGATGCTCGACTTAATAGCATGAACGAGTTCAGACAAGCGATGCAAGATCAATCCAATAAATATCTTACTATGTCAGAACACGATGTATGGAAAGAAAAGATAGAGTCCGAGATGAATGTATTGCGTGATTTCAGGGTAGAGATTTCGGCAAAGGCAAGCCAAAGAGGGTTGACGTGGGGATACATAGTAATAGCCATCAACATGTTTTTTACAATAATAGCTCTTGTGCTTGCATATGGTGACAAGATATTAGGCATATAATAGAATAAGTGATATAATGTAGTGGGCGAGCATATCAAAAGGATAATCGCCAGCCTCTGCAAAGAGGCAAAAAAATACTCCATCGCGTTTCTCTCTCCTTTTCGCGATGGAGTATTTGATTTAATCAGTTACAATATAATTGGCTATTAAGTAAGTAATAAACAGGAATATGTATATGCAGAAAGCAATGGGTTGGTTATACCATAGCCACACTCCTAAAGCGACCAGTACTATAAATGATCCTAAGACAAGAGATACAAAAAACCATACCGTAAGTAACTCTTTCATTTTATACTTTCATGCTCGGCGATAAATTCTTTGATAGCCAAGTTTTCCCCTTTCTGAATAAGTTCATTTTTCTCCTTTATATTGTTTTAGATAATTACTGCACTTATGATTAAAGTGCAGTAATTGTCCTAATTACGAGTTATGGTGTGTATGTTTACACTGTCGGAGGAACGGGATTAGCCGCAATTGCCGCGGCTAGAGTTGCCTGTTTCGCATCAAGGCTGTTTGCCAGAGCCAACATTGCAACGGGGTCATTGGCATGAAGTTTGATATAGTCCGAAAGACCAACGATTAGAGTAATGGCACTATCTACCATACCCTCGGTTTCTGCAACCTCAACAACAAGTTTTTCTAATTCACCAGCCATAATTACCTCTCTGTCATTCATAATAGTAATAAGATTTTCGATTCGATTCAAAGATTTCTGAATCTTGATGATACGCTTGTACAACCAAATATCCATTAAGCCTCCTATTGTTTCAGGTAGTTATTAATAACCTTTCCCAATTCTACTACAAGAGTTTCAAGATTGGTAACACGTTGTTCCAATGTGCCTGGAGGAATTGGTGCAGATGGAGACGGTGATGGTGAAGATGATGCTGATAGTACAACTTCCTCGCACACTAAATCTTTAGGTTTAGTGAGATGATTGTCATTGTAGAAATCACACAAGTCGTCGTACCATAAGTTTTTTGTCGAAGATGAACTCCAAATTTTATATTGTTTCCATGGCATAAGCGTTGGAGTGTTAGGGAATACATTGCCAGCTTCCCACAACCAATACCACATCCATGCTTTATCACGCATGAGATTACAGAAGAATTGGTCTGCAATGGATATGTTATCAAATAATGTCTCGAACCCATCTTTGTTTGAGCCGATAAGTGTGTTTGGGAATTTGTTTAGAAACTCAACAAAACCACCTGATGATGTGGTATCTCCTATGAATGAATGAGGATTCTTAATGTTGTTGACGGTGAACACAATCCCTGGAGGAAAATCGCGGTGTCTACCATCAATCAATTTTGAGAAATCGGAGATTTGAGTTCCGAATGGAACTTTATCTCCATACTTCTCAAGAACGATATAGTAACTGATTTTCATACCATTAAGTACAGCTTGTTCAGTCCATTGATTGATGAAGTTATTGTCTCGTCCGTCTTGACGAGCCAGAACCATTACTCCAATGTTGGTGAGTTTCTTAGTCTTAAAGTCGTATCCCCCAGGATTGATATTAAAGCCGATAGTTTCAATATTTGCATTTGTCATTTTATACTCCTAATGTGTTTTTCCGTCAGATGTTTTTGTTGATGCGCTAACCAGTTTCATTATCTGATTATACACGTTTTCGTGTTCAATAAGCTCTCTATATCTTTTTAAGGGAATTTGCCATGCTGAATTCGAGTACCCAATTTAGCCATTTCAAATCTCCTTTTCTGTTTCACGTTGAATTTTTAGTAATAATTTAATCGTTCTTACACTCAAGCAAAAACGTCGAGCTAATTGTTCGTATGTCCAACCCTCCTTGGTTAGATTGTCCATTTTCTCTGCACGTTCACGATACCAGATTGATTGCTTTTTACTCATAATTTATCCTTATGTTTTAATGCAATTCTCATAATACTAATTAATATAACTATGTTTGTATACCGGATATTCACAATTTTCATATCTTTTTATCCAGTTACAATTAGCACACAGAATTTGATAACCATCTCCATTAATTTCAATAATATGTTTAAAATATGTCGATGATCCCCCCCATTTTTTGTTTTCTTCATTTCCTCGTCCATATATGTGATCTATTTGCAAAGCTCTTGAGTCTGAAAAACCGCATTTGCAACATTTATTTCCGAGAAGTAAAAATACTTTGTCTTTTAATTCCTTCCTTATTAGTTTATTTCTTGTGGTATACCCAATGGTATTTCTTTTCTCTTTCGTTTTGAGATAGTTCTGTTTGGCATATTGCCTATGTTTTTCTTTTAATTTCTCTAGATTTTCTTGATAGTATGATTGGTTGTATAACTTACGATTATCTTTTTCCATTATTTATTTCCGTTTGATAGTTTCGTATATTATAACATAATACCTATCAAAAGCTATCAGGAGTTCTTTTTATTTCTGAAAACCCAAAGATAGGAGTGATTCTTACGAGCATGAAGTTGGTAGTCATGTCTCATCATCGGGTTATTGGTTGTTTTGAGTATGAATAAGTCCTCCGCAAGTAAATTTCTCCACATAGCCCATATATAAATTTGAATATGGTCAAACCTGTTTTTTCCTCCGCTGATCTGGTCGCAACACTTAACGCATATAATACCACTGGGTTTTACTACACGAACTGCTTCGTCAATACCTTTCTGGTACAGATCAAGAACACTTTTTTCCGATACTCCAGTATTATATCTTTCCTGATTTTTATACGCATCATTGTGATACTGCGGAGCATGATAAGCATAGGGGGGATCGAGAAATAGCATATCCACATAATTATCTGGATATGATAAATTAGTAAAATCCTCTTTTCTTACGTTTGGTAAGGATGGCTCTATATCGGACGCTAATAAAGTATGAAGAAGTTCGCACCAGTTCCAGTTCCAGAAGTTACCTTTTCCGTAAGTAACATCTGCAATTAAACGAGCATCATTTCCATATAACTCTACAACTTGTTTTACTAATTTAGAATTATTCCCTTCAATACAAGTTACAATTGGCATTACTTATCCTCCGGTTTTTGTAACCATTGCTTTTCGTCAAGCTCCGGTTCTTTTTCTAGAATACCATTAATCCACATTTGCTTGAGAAAGAATGGAATTTTATGTTCCTCGCATTGATCGCGCAAATTTCTATACCAATCAATATTATCTACTCGATGATTGGGGCCACTTTCTGCTCCAGCAATAATCCAGTCAATGTTAAACATTAATGGATAATAAATTTCTATGTTGGACAATAATGGCTCGCAACTCAAGAAATTTTTTCCATTCCAGAACATAGACATAATTACTGTTCTTCTTTGAAACTCAGATTGATTTTCTCCGGTTACTCCCAATCTAACATAATCGGGAGGGCAACCTAGCCATTCAGAAGGCATAAACTTTTTTATGTTTTCTGGTCGCTTTGTGAGCAACAACCACTCAATTCTGCTCGTTTTTCCTACTATATCAATCAAATCGAACAATTTTGTGCGTGTTTCTTGATCGATTCGATCATCGAGAAAATCACATAAACTACCACAGAAAATAGTTTCTTTGTGTGTAGCTGACCTCGCCCATAGTTTAGGTTTTAACCAGTTAGTCTCGCTGGTTATTTTTGGAATACTTCCCCATTTGTCAATCCATTTATAGCGTTTATTATCACGCTCGGCATAACAATTTTTACATCCATCCGATACTTTCTTGCAACCAATCCACGGATTGAATGTATGATCGCACCAACTAATTCCAGTTTTCTCTCCCATTGTTTATTTTCCTTTTGGTGGCTGTATCATAGATATGAGCCATAAGCATACGAGATAAATTAATAGTACAACTATTCCGTAAATAAGAACTGCTCCAACAATTTCGTTCACAATAGCACCATTACCATACACAATGATATTATGACAAGTACTCCAACTGCAATGAGACAGCCTGGAATAAACAAACAACCATTTCCTTCTGCGGGTAGAGTTTCAATTATGTTCATTTTTCTCCTTTATTCTTGTAATATAATTGTTAATGCAAAAATTATTAAAAGCAACAAAATTATCCAGAGTAACCATGCTGGAACGCAAGCCATTAGAATATTCTTATAAATACATACGCAATAGCAAAACCGATGATGACGACGATACTTGCCCAAAATAAAAATCTGAGACAACAAGCATCGTAATCTTCGCGCCAATTATCATTGTTTTTCATTCTTTTCCTTATATCCGGCACAGAATAATAAAAATGCAGGATCAAAATTATAAGGCCATCCAACTGCTTTAAATCTAACTCCCAACTGAGAAAACCTTACAAAGTAATACTCTGATGCTTTTGATTTTACTTTTATGGGTAGAGGATAACCTCTGTATCCTAACTTATAATTTAGATCAACGGCATCGTTTATCTTTTTAAGTAGAGGATGACAGCACATAGACCTTTGCGTATTTCCGAGTTGCTCTCTATATTTACAAGTCAAGCAATCTGCCATTATTCCTCTAAATTAATAAGTTGTATTGATAAAAATGTTCCGAGCTTATTGGCTATTAGACTCATGGTATCTATAGTTGCATTTCTTTTATCGTTCTCTATTTTTGAAATAGTACATCGAGATAGTCCGGTCATCGTAGCCAATTCCTGTTGAGTTACGTTGTTTCTCTCTCTTGTTATTCTTACTTGCTCTCCAAAAGTTACATTCATGTGTTTTTCCTTTCTTTATATACATATATTGTGGATATGTTAATTATAGTCCACATGCACATTCTTGTCAATACCCAAAATTTATATTATAATGAGTAAATTCAAGGAGGATAATATGGTTGGTTCGATTAGTAAAACATCACCTCATAATATTGAGGTTTTAGAGAGAAGGTATCGCGCTCTTGAATTGAGAAAAGCTGGTTTATCGTATAGAGATATATCGCGCGTTATACAAGTTGAATATAATGTTGGAGATAAATATGATGAGCGTAAAGCATGGAACGATGTTGATGATAGATTGCGCGATTTCGAGTCTCAGGTGCGTGAAAGTGCAGGACAGATTCTTCAAATTGAACTCGAAAGATTAGACCAGATGCTTTCAGTTTGCATGAATAAAGCTCTTGGGGGAGATATGAAAGCAGTTGACAGAGTTTTAAGTATTATGTCAAGAAGATCACGATATTTGGGTTTGGATAAACCATCCGAGTATAAGATACATGATTGGAGAGTTGAAATCATTGATTTGATTAAATCAGGAAAACTAACTATAGAACAGGTAAGACAGGAGTTACCGGATGAACTCTATAAACAAATTGTTGAGTCCGGAGGCATTAGCCTCCTTGAAGTCAGAACAGCTAAGAGCGAAGGCGCAGTTATCGAAGGGGATTTTGTGGCCGGAGAATCATCTACATGATGAAAACAATAGTCCTATTCCTTTTCATTTTGCTCAACAGTTAGCGTGGGATTGTAAGAAACGCCTTATACTTATGTCGGCTGGTTCTCAGGGCGGGAAAACGAGTTGGGGGCCACATTGGTTAAAGAGGGAAATAGATAACAGAAAAGGTGGAGATTTTCTTGCGGTTACAGCATCATATGATTTATTTAGATTAAAGATGCTCCCTGCTATGCTGGCTGTATTTGAGCAAATATATGGCATTGGCAGATATTGGGTTGGAGATAAACTGATTGAAATTCTCGATCCTACTACTGGAGAGTTTTGGGCGAAAAGAAGCTCGGATGCTATGTGGGGTAGAGTTATTCTACGTTCTGCTGATGCTCTTGGTGGACTTGAAAGTTCTACTGCTCGTGCGGCATGGCTGGATGAGTGTTTAGCTCCTGAAACAATAATTGATACAGAAATTGGAAAGTTTACAATTAGTGATATTGTAAACAACCACATGGATGTTAGAGTATGGTCTTATGATACCAATGCTGGAATTTGGGAGTTGAAACCTATTATAAGATGGGTAAAAATATTACAACATGAAAATCTGATTAATTTTGGCAATATTAGGATTACCCCCCATCATAGGGTTTGGACAAAAGATGGATATGTGGAGGTTGACAAAATTTGTTCTGCATGTTATAGTAGTGTAAAAGCAGAACAAGGAGCTAATTATGTATGGAAAATGCGAGTATTGTCAGGAGAATCTTACAAAGAAATGGCAAGACAAATTTTGCAGTCGGAGTTGTGCCAGAAAGTATTATTTTTTGAGTCCAGAGAACCACAAGGCGATCTCGGATCGGCAGAAGGAACGGTACAAAAATCCAGCGAACAGACCTTGGAATCAGAAAGGTGGGAATTTGTCAAGTCATTCAGAGAAATCCAGAATGGTAATATCAGAGAACTCAAGGCGAGTCCAACCATGGAAACTTGGTGGGAACGGTCGTCCGAGAAGTTGGCGGCAGGAGAAATTAGCATCAGCACTTGGTTGGCAGAGCGAGTATGTTGTTCTTACTGGCAATCGCTGGATTCCTCACGCATACAAGATAGATGTTGCCGAACCTGCATTAAAGATTGCAATAGAAGTAGGGAACGTAGCGAGTACGAGAAAGATTCAATGGTATTTGGAGAATGGGTGGACATATCTTCATTTCTCGAACAGAATGGTGGAAATCTGGATGGAGGGAGTTCTGGAGATGGTTTCGTCTACAATATCGAAGTTGAAAGAAACCACAACTATGTTGCGGGAGGAATCCTTGTAGAAAACTGTGGTCAAGATAAATTTACGCTGTCTGCTTATAAAGCTATACGCAGAAGGCTTGCAATTGAGCGTGGAAAAATGTTGCTCACCACAACATTGTATAATCTTGGTTGGCTAACAAATAATATTTTAGACCCTATTCTCAGGTCGGGAGAAACAAGAGTTACTAATATTGGGGATAGCGAAGTTGATTATACGGTAAGTGATAAAATGGACTCCGCGGCAATACAATTTGACTCGATTATTAACCCGCGTTTCCCACATGATGAGTTCGAAGAACAAAGAAAATTACTTTCACAAGATGAGTTTGAAATGTTCTTCCGTGGTAGAAAATCTGGAAGAAAGTTTTTAATCTACAATAGCTTTGATTATGCAAAACATACATGCGATAGATTTGATATACCCGATGAGTGGCCGCGTTACGTTGGTATTGATTTTGGTGGTACTCATATGGCAGTTATATTCTTCGCTGAAAAACCTGATACAAGACAACTGTATGCTTATAGAGAGTATTTCTCTGGCGATAAGAGTATTTTTAGTCATGTTAGTGATATTACTTCTGGTGAAAGACATATCGAGCGCGCCGTTGGTGGAGCGCAATCAGAAGCTCAATGGCGTACCGAATTTGGTGCTCATGGTATGTATGTCGAAGAACCTCCGATAAAAGATGTTGACTTAGGTATACAGCGAGTTTATAGCCAGTTTAAGCAAGATAATGTTATAATATTCAATGATTTATCAGAGTTTTTAGACGAAATTGGTCGCTACAGAAGAAAGAGAGATAGTTCTGGACAGGTTTTAGACGATATTGAGAACAAAGAAACATTTCATATTTTAGATGCAGTACGCTATATTGTCGGAACAATCAGACCAGGAGTACCTCTAAGAGCTAAAATTATTTCACTTGGAGATATAAACATATGGTAGACAAAACCCCAGAATTAATTCAGCAATCCGTAGACTCTACCATACAGTCCGCGGTAAGAAGTGATTATCAAAATATGAGCCTTAACTCGATTATTATTGGTTTTGGCTCAAATAATTATATTGTCCCTAAGTGGTGGAGTCAGGCAAGGGATAAATACCTTGATTCGTTCTGGAGAAATTCAGATAACTTGAGTGGTGCTCTATTTACGCTAAACGCAAAGATGACCACTATTCCATTTAGAGTATTCGCTCGCGATAAGTCCATAAAAATACATCAAAAGATAGCGGATGAATATACAAGTACTCTTACAGAAGCAAGTCAGTTTGGTGGAGGTTGGGTAGAATTTTTCGGTAAATTTCTTGAGTCTTATTGTGTTCAGGACAATGGAGCGTTTGCAGAAATAATTGGGGATGGCAACAAAGATGGGCCGATTATCGGAAAACCATTAACGATTGCTACGCTCGATTCAAGTAGATGTACTCGTACAAGCAATCCTATATATCCTGTTATTTACACGGATACGGATGGAAGAATGTATAAGTTACATTATACAAGAGTCATGTTCCAAAGCTCAATGCCATCATCAAGAGCAGATATGAATGGAGTAGGATTTTGTGCGGTATCACGTTGTGTTCAATCTGCACAAAACCTGATAGATATTTCTACTTACAAACAAGAGAAGATGGGTTCAAGACCTCAAAGACAGTTGGTTATTACTCAGGGTGGACTTGATCCCGATGATCTGGTTGAGGCTATTCAGAAAGCAAATGCAAGTATGAATAATCAAGGTCTTACTCGTTTTGCCAAGACGGTTGTGGTTGGTAATGCAAATTTACCCAATGCTGCCCTCGAATTAGTCGATTTAGTGAGTGCTCCCGATGGGTTTGACGAGGAAAAAGCAACATTGATTGGCATGGTAATTATAGCCAATGCGCTCGGAATGGATGCAAAAGAATTGTTTCCCATGTCCGGTACTGGCGGTACTAAAGCCGATGCTATTATTCAACATTTGAAGCAAAGAGGAAAAGGGCCAGGACAGCTTATTCAAATAATAGAAAATCAGATTGACCAGAAATACTTGCCTCCATTTTTGCATATATCGTTTGATTATCAGGACGAAGCCGAAGATAGACAATCCGCAGAAATTGACAGCATACGCGCTCAAGGTAGACAACGTGATTTAACTACGTTAACTATTAACACGCGTGTAGCCAGAGAAATTATGGTGGAACACGAAGAAATATCAGAAGCTCAGTTTAACCAACTCGAATTGGAAGATGGAAGATTACCAGATGGAGTTAGTGTAGAAACTTTGTTCTATTCCAAGGATAAAGATTTTGTTGAATTACTTAAGGGATATAAAGCTCCACCAAAGCCTAAAGCCAATAAACTTACTGGTGAAATTCCTGAATTTGATACAACTTCCAATGATGATATTAAGATTAAAATTATGGAAGTAATTTCAACCTCTAAAGATGTTTCTCTAATTATAAAAGCAAGACAGGCACTCGCCGCGGTTTTGTTTATGGAAAAACAATACGAGAAAAAAGCAGAAGAAGCAAATATGGCAAATGTCAGGATGATGCAAAATATGCCTGATGCTGGACAGGGTGCTCAAATTGGACAGGGTAGACCAAAGAAAGTTACTCAAGGAGATACTTCTTATAATGGAGAGAAGTTGGGTGGTAACAAACAACCTACTGCTCCGGTAAAACCGCAGGATGAAGAAAATGCTTATGCTAAATCAGCGAGTCCTTTAGTTGAAGGAATTATGCAGTATAACAAGAATGTTCAAAATGATTTTCTGAATATTGTTGATGATATGCTAAAAGAGAGTAGAAAGGAAATTGAGAATATGCAATTTACTATTGTTGTTCCAGAAAATGCTATCAAGGTAAATATGCCTCCAATTACAGTTAACATTCCAGAGCAGAAAACTCCGGTAGTAAATGTGAGCGTTGAAAAACAAGCCGCGCCAATTGTCAATGTTCAGCCTCCAAAAGTAGAGGTTATTATGCCAAAAGAATCTACCAAGAAATTGCGTATAGTTAGAAAAGATGGAGAAATTACAGAAGTAATAAAGGAGTAACAAATGATTAGCGTAGTAATACCTTCGAGGCAGGAACTCTACCTCAATAACACGGTGCAAGATATACTTGCAAAAGCAAAAGGGGATACGGAAATTATTGTTGTACTTGATGGATACTGGCCTTCTGTTATGCCAGTTGATGATAAGCGTGTAATAATCATACATCGCGGAGTTGCACATGGTATGCGAAGTGCAATCAATTCAGGAGTTGCAATTGCAAAAGGAAAATATATACTCAAATGTGACGCACACTGTATGTTTGACTACGGGTTCGATACCGAACTTGCCAACCATTGTGAGAACAACTGGATTGTTGTTCCAAGACGCAAACGACTTGATGCAGAGAACTGGAAATTACAGGATGTTAACAAGCCGGATGTTGATTACATGTACTTATCATACCCATACTCGTTGGACAGAAACGGAAATCAAATTGGACTGCATGGGGTTATTTGGGATGAACTAAATAAAACTCCTGAACTTAAGGACAAAAAAATAGACGACCTGATGACTTCTCAAGGCTCGTGTTGGTTTATGCCGCGCTATTATTATTATGAACTTGAGCTTTTAGATGAAATTAACTATGGTGCTTTCTGGAGTGAGTTTCAGGAGATAGGATTGAAATGCTGGTTGTCTGGTGGTCAGGTAAAAGTGAATAAAAATACATGGTATGCTCATCTGCATAAGAAATTCAGAGGTTATTCTCTCGAAGCAAGTTCATCTGATGCTGAAAAGTACGTTATGAAATGGATGAATTTTAAAGAGGCATGGGCTAAACAGACGTTGCCTATTGAGTGGTTGATACATGAATTTAATCCTCCTGGGTGGCCTTATGAATTTACATCCGACTGTTAAAACAAGAGTTGATATTGCTAAACTCTGCGGTAGTTTAGGATTTAAAGAAGGTGCAGAGATTGGTGTGTGCAAAGGAAAGTTCTCAAGAGTATTCTTTTGGAATGTTCCTGATTTGCATCTTCATTGTATAGATACATGGAAATCAAACCCACAAGACCCCGGAGATGAAGGGTTGTTAAATGAAAGTAATTTCTATCATGCGTGGAAAATACTTCAACCATTTAATGTTTCTTTTATGGTAAGAGCAAGCATGGACGCAGTTAATGATTTTGAGGATGAAAGTCTTGATTTTGTTTATATAGATGCTAATCATACTTTTGATTATGTTATGGAAGATATAATCAATTGGAGTAGAAAAGTAAAAAAAGGAGGTATTGTATCTGGTCACGATTATTTCAGATTGAGATTTATGAATGTAATTTTGGCAGTAGATACATATCTTAAAGCACATACGGAATTGAAAGGATATATCACATCGGAAGATCATACTCCGAGTTGGTGGTTCATAAAGGAATAATATGGGACATAGAATAACAGAAACTACACACTCCGATCTAAGCATAATTTACTATACTTCAAATTATCTTGAAGATCATAATCCTTACTTTCTTTCTAATACAATGAGGTATCTTAAGCAGGCTATTGGAAATACTCATGTTGTTAGTGTTTCTCATAAACCAATAGATTTTGGAGATAACATCTGCGTAGGAGATATTGGACGTAGTAATCGAAACATATACTGGCAGATTCTTACTGGAGCAAAAGCGGCTAAAACAAAATATGTTGCTATGGCAGAGGATGATGTTTTGTATCTCTCATCTCATTTCCAGTGTAGACCGAGTAGAGATGATATTCTATTTTACGACATGAATAAATGGAGCATATTCACATGGTCTAAGCCGATGGTATATTCATGGAGACACAGAAAGATCATCTTCTCCCTCATTTGTTTGCGTAGTATGATTGTTGATTCACTCGAAGAGCGTTTGGAAAAATGGCCTGATTATAACAATGCTTTTACAGGAGAACCCGGAAGATATGACGAAAAACTCGGAGTTAAACTTCGAGAAACCGAAGAGGGTTGGGCTGATAGACCTATGGTTGTATTTTCCCATCCTCATGCTTTAGGATATGTTACTACACCACCAGGGAGAACACACAACGTTGGAGAAAGAAAAGCACTCGGCCCGTTGCGTGGTACAGAACTTATTCCCTGGGGACACGCTGTTGATGTTATGAAGTTGTACGATTGTGACTATTCTTATAACAAATGTGAATGTTGCGAACAGGAGATTTTATGAATCCGGATAACTGCACAATCATTTACTATACCTCAAATCGGGAGAATGAAGAATTTGAGAAAAAGATACGATATATTTTATTCAGAATGGCAGGTGGTATTCCTATAATTTCTGTATCTCAAAAACCGATCAATTTTGGAAAGAATGTTTGTGTAGGTGATGTTGGAGCTAATGACCATAACCTGTACAGACAAGTACAGATTGCATGTCAGGAAGCTGAAACTCCATTTGTTATTTCTGCGGAAGCAGATAATCTTTATCATAAAGATTACTTTGATTTTGATGCTCCAGATATTAATACTGTTTATAGATATAACAATGTATGGTTATTGAAACGTCATCATAAAATGTTTGCTCGTAAGGCATGGTGCGAAGGAGCACAAATTATTGGTAGAGAATATTATCTTAAGCTTTTAGATATTGAGCTTTATGGAAAACCCTTATGGATGGATGGACACAATCCAACAAATCCGTTTAGGAGTATGCGCAGAAATTGGACATATTATGGGACTGAGTTCCCTGTAGTTAGTATAAAAACAGGGAATGGACTTAGAGCTAATACTCGTACAATACCAGAAGAAAAAGAATTTTTGCCATATTGGGGTAGTACCAGAGTAGTCAGAAGAAAATTAGGAATAAGATAATGGTTAATGTTGCGAAATTTTTACATGATACTTATAATTGCTCGGATAATCCATCTCCTGTAAAAGTTGATTTCTCAAGAAATAGTTTGTACAAACTGTTTAGGGATTTCAAATTTCATATAGGAGCAGAAATTGGAGTATCAAAAGGTATTAATGCGAAGAACATGTGTGTGGTTAATAAAGAACTTAGATTACTCTGTATTGACCCGTGGGATATTGTAAAAGATGATGTAAGATCAGAAAGACGTTGGAAAACAAGGCTTCAAGAATATTATCTTGAGGCAAAATATAGATTAGCTCCATATAATTGCAATCTAATAATGGACGAAAGCTTAAGTGCGGCTAGAAATGTGGAATATGATTCTTTAGATTTTGTGTATATTGACGGAGCACATACCTTTGATTATGTTATGACAGATATTATTGAATGGAGTAAACGCGTTAGACCAGATGGTATAGTGTCCGGACATGATTATTTATGTTTTGATGGCGGCGGTGTAATTGCCTCTGTAGATTTATACACTAAAATGCACAATATTAGAGAATGGTTTATTACGGGCGATGGTTCTCCTTCTTGGTTTTGGGCTAAGCCCGTAAACAATGGTAACTATGAATACTTAACTAGAAGTTTAGTAAAAAGTGAGGCTTTATGAAATGGACAATGCGTTGGGGTTCTCATATTCCTGTTTTGGTAAAATTGTTTTCTGTTACCAAAGGAGATGTTCTTGAATTAGGAATGGGAATATACAGCTCTCCTTTACTTTTTTGGATGTGTGTTGACAAAGGAAGAAAACTTGTCTCGTATGAAAATAGCGAGAAATATTTTTCTATCGTTGGAAAAAATAATAATAAGCTACATGAAGCTCATCTGATAACGGATTGGGATTGCATTGATATTGAAAAGAATTGGGATATTGTTTTCATTGATACTAATCCAATGGATTCTAGGGCTAATTTAGCAAAAAAAGTTGCTAATATTGCTAATTTTGTTGTGCTTCACGATACTCAATCGCGAGATGAAATATATTACCACTATGAAGAAGTTTATCCTTTGTTCACTCATCGATATGACTATACGAAATTTATGCCGTATACGACAGTGTTGAGTAATTTTTATAATCTGGAGTTTTTGAATGATTGATAAACAATGGGAAAATGGTAAGAGTATGGCATTAAGATTTTATGCCAATAAGCTCAGATATAAAGAAAAACAGTTCAATCGTTTGTTTCCTCTTGACGATTATTTTAAACCTATGATTGGAGATAAGAGAGAAGTTAGCATAGCAGATTTGGGAGCAGGTATGTTTTCAACAACTGGCTCGTCTTGGCCTACTGCTATTGTAAGAATGTATCCTTCTGATATTATTGCAGATGAATACAATCAATTGCTTAAGGATAAGGGGGTTACTCCACTTGTTCCAGTAGAAAAACAAGATATGATGAATTTAGATTATCCTAACGAATTTTTTGATATTGTACATTGTGTAAATGCTCTCGATCATTGTCAAAATCCTATTTCCGCACTAAAAGAAATGTATCGAGTTTGTAAATATGGCGGCTGGATTTATCTCAGGCATTTTCTTAACAACGGAGAATATCATCATTATCATGGGTTTCATAAATGGAATATAAGTAAATCTAATGGAGATAGTTTTATTTGGGGAGAGAAAGTCACTGATTGTTGTTACTTCGCAGAATATTTTAGTGGTTTTTTGACATACACTCAAGATATTCCAGTAAAGCCCGGTGTTATTGTGGTGTCAACAATGAGAAAGGGTACTGATAATGACTGATTTAAGTATCATAATTCCGAGCAGGAATGAGATGTTTCTTGCCCGTACTATTCAAGATATTCTTGAGCATATCGAGGGAAATACTGATGTTATAATCATACTCGATGGACAATGGGCTGAGCCAGAAATACCTCAACATCCTAAAGTTACAATTGTTTATCATAAAGAGAGTATAGGACAGCGCGCGGCTTGTAACGAAGCGGCAAAATTATCTGATGCTAAATATTTAATGAAAGTTGATGCTCATTGTTCTTTCGATCAGGGATTTGATATAAAACTTATGGCAGATATGAATGATAATTATACTGTTGTTCCTACTATGAGAAATTTATGGGCGTTTGATTGGAAATGCCCTAAGTGTGGCATGAGAACATATCAAGGAATTACACCAACAAAATGTGAAAACGAGAAATGCGATGGTACTATATTTAATCGTAAAATTATATGGAAAGCAAAAGAAAGTCCTCAATCAAATTCTTATTGTTTTGACCGCGAACCTCATTTTCAATATTTCAAAGATTTTGAGAAAAGACCCGAATATAAAGAACAACTCGAAGCAACAGGACTCACAGAAACTATGTCATTACAAGGTTCGTGCTTTATGCTTACAAAAGAGAAATGGTTTGATTTGAATATATGTGATGAGGAATTTGGCAGTTGGGGAAGTCAAGGAATTGAAGTTGCAGTTAAGACATGGTTGAGTGGTGGACGAGTTATTGTTAATCATAAAACTTATTATGCACATATGTTTAGAACAAAAGGTGGAGACTTTGGTTTTCCTTACAATCTTTCAGGAAAACAGGTAGAATATGCTAAGAAACGAGCGCACGATATATTTATTGAAAACAAATTGGATAAGCAAATATATCCTCTCTCTTGGTTAATAAAAAAGTTCTGGCCTGTTCCTGGCTGGAATGAAATACCGGAGGACTAATGGCATGGATTGAGGAAGTTTTCAAGCGTGGTAAAAAAATTAAACATTTTGTTGATGACATTAATCCAACTCATCATACTGCTATATTAACTTTGCATGATCAGCATTATCAAGACGATTCTCTGACGTGGCAAAATGTTAACGAAAATCTTGAGGACGATACACTTTCTGGATTTAATCATAAATGTGATAGATTACGACATGCTATTCATGTGTCAAGCGAGGGTGGTAGACGATGGATTCCTAGGCGAGAATATCCTGATGAGTATGTTGAATTTGGAAGATTGCAATATAACAATGGTACATCTTGGGTTAATTTAAATTTAGGAACTCCAACGAGAACAGGAAACATGTTATTTTGGGATACAACCAACTTCACTCTTTCTATAATAATTACATGGAAAAGAATTAAGATTTTAGCAGTTATTAAGAACTCTACTGCGGCTAGACCTTTGAGGTGGCAAGTTTCTCTCAACGGTTTATCATGGAATAATTGGTCATTATCTTCTATTGCACATTCGGTTGTGGTTGGGTATATTGATAAACCTACAGCATGGGACTCAAATGGAACTCAAAACAATCCTAATATTGTTATAACTCAAACATATTCTGGAGGATATGTTCAGTTCGGTGGAGATTTTAGTTCGGCAGTCTATCCGGTAACGATTGATCCTACATTTTCAACTCCGCAGGATGGTACTACTGCTGATGTTGGAATAGAGTATGCTGATATAAATACTGATACTTGGGGGTTGAACGTCAGAACTCCAAGCAGATGTGCTATTGTTAAGTTTGATATTTCTAGCATAGCATCAGATTCTACATGTACTTCTGCTACTACTCATTTTACGATACAGAACAATGGTTCGGATGCAACAGTAACTGTTTATAGTATATTGGTAGCCAATGATGGATGGACAGAGACAGGAGCTACCTTTAATCATAAAGTAGGTTCTACAAATTGGGCTGGAGGACATAGCGGTTGTATGACTTCTGGAACAGATTACAATGCTACAGAGTTAGGTCACTGGCACGCTTATAGCGCAGATGGAACTGAACACGAATATACGACTACACTAACTGCTAGTGTTATAGCTACATGGTTTGGAGCAGTTAATTCTAATTATGGAATTATGTTACTCGGAAATGAACAATACAGCGAGCATATTTATTACGATAGCGAGTGCGCCACTTCTGGATATAGACCTTACATTACTATTGTTTATGAGGCTGGTGGTCTTGTCAAAGACTATACTCGTGGAGATTATGTATCAGTTCCTACTAATGATGCAAATCTAGAGACTACCTATACCGCGAGCAATATTGTTGATGTAGAAACCCATAACGAAGTGTTTGTTTCACAAACAGGACAACTTCAACATATGATACATGAGTATAAAAACGAGGTTGGTGCTGAGGCAAATTGTAGAATTACAGCTATTTTGCAAACAGATTTAGATACTGCTTTATCTCATCTATATCTTGATATTTATAATTATCATAATTCTGAATGGAATAATCTAGCAGAGGAAAATGATGTTGGAGCAAATACAGATATTACATTTAATGTGATTGTTTCAGATTTATCTAATTATAAAAATGGTAGCAATATGATGTGTTGCCGTATACGTCAGGAGGCTATTTAATGGCGTGGGGTGCTCCAACATCTAATGGTAGTGCAGTAACATCGTCAAGTGGTACAACACTTTCGATGAGTCCAACTGTAAATTTGACAGTTGGAATACTCGCATTTGTTTGTGTTGTTACAGATAATGTAACTACATCCAATGGAGCTAGTAACGACCATTCGCTTGAAGATTCCAAAGGAAATCTTTGGAGAAAAATAGCTGAGTATACAGACTCTAATGGAGTAGCCGCCGATGGTGTTACCATTTCTATATTTGGGTCAAGAATTACTACTCAAATAATCACTACGGATACCATCACGGTTACAGTTCCAACTTGTCTTGAAAAAATAATATCTTGTTTCTACGTTTCTGTTGGTGCTGGAAATACATTTACAATCGAGCAGATTGGAGTTGGTCAAACAGCAATTTCGGCTTCTGTATCGAGTATGACATCTCGTTCATATTTGCTAATTGGTCATGGTGGTGCGGAAGGAACAGATTCTTCTAAAACTCCTGATGCAGATTATGAAGAAAGATTTGATTTGCGTACTGCATCAAGCGGAAGTAGAGTTACTCAACATGTTGTTACTAGAGTGGCGACTCTTACATCAGATACATGCACGTCAACCGCATGGACTAACACGAATCCAATGTTTTTACTCGCGGCATTGTACGAGACTACTGGTTCTCCGTCTGTATCATCATCTGTTTCTGTGAGTATAAGCTCCAGTATATCTTCCAGTATATCAATAAGCTCCAGCGTTAGTTCGAGTAAAAGCGCAAGTCCATCAATATCGTCTAGTGTATCTGCGAGTCCATCAATATCGTCATCCGTATCTTCGAGTTTATCAATCTCATCAAGCGTATCGAGTAGTAAAAGTTCGTCTGTTAGTTCGTCTTTAAGTGCTAGTCCGAGTATATCTTCATCTTTATCTGCGTCTCCGTCTATTAGCTCGTCTGTTTCTTCCAGTAAATCTTCTTCCGTATCTTCTTCTCCGAGCATAAGCTCGTCCTTAAGCTCAAGT
>Ga0315289_10005632_pt1 | contig 18473 bp, 16 predicted proteins | sample YL17G11_40_MG_FD_203452 | JGI IMG/M metagenome (GOLD analysis project Ga0315289, IMG submission 203452) | Sediment microbial communities from Yellowstone Lake, YNP, Wyoming, USA - YL17G11_40 | ecosystem: Environmental > Aquatic > Freshwater > Lake > Sediment | place: USA: Wyoming | collected...
GGTGTCAAGAGATCGTATCTGGGGTTTAGTTTTGGGCAAATCGCCGGCGGATGGAGTTTTTTGGCTAGGACAGGGGTTTTCAGCCAGTACAGCACGTCTGCTGGACTGACAACACTCTTGGAAGCCCCGCCGCTTGCGCGCGTCCATCAGTCGCGGCCAGAACGTCCATCCTTGTTTTTCAATTGATTTTTCGCCAATGCCCAGTAGTATAGAATGCTGTCGGGAGGATGTACACGCGGTGCGATTTGGTGCAAATCAAAGGCGTATGGAGTTTTTGGTGGCAAGGACAATCAGTATGGATTGATGCCATGTTGCTGTCTCAGACTTCAAAACCTGGAAGGCTTTGGAAGTCTGAAATCAATTAGCAAAGCACGCGCCTGCCCTCAAGATGTTCTTCCGGGGCCCTGACTTCCTCGAGCCACTTGACGTATCGCTTGTGAATTGCTTCAGCCATCGGGCGATTCGTGTTGAAGAGATCCTTGGTTTCAACTGGATCATCAGGTAAGTAGTAAAGCGTGGGCATCGTCGGCACACGCGCGAGTTTCGGATCGATCAATTTGGAGATGAAAAATCTGGCATTACTCGCGAGTTGATCGTACTTGCCCGCGTAATGCAAACACCAGCCATCTTCCGTGACGATGGCTGACTTCGCTAATATCGGTGTGTGTTGGGTGATCGTGTTCGAGCAGATGGCGAGATCGCGCAAACGGGTAGTTTCGCCGCGCATCAACGGCATCAGTGATTTTCCATGAATTGTCTCCGGTTCAAATCTCCAATTGTCCGTCCTGAATACGCCGCATTGTAGCGCCTGCGTGCGGGATTGCCCGTTGACCGATTCGGTAGCCACCAAGCCTGCTAGTTCCAAAATCGTCGGCATCAAATCCGGCGCTTGCACGAGCGCGGTGATGTGCTTGCCGCTGCGCGCGTTCGGCATTCGCACTATCAACGGCGTGCGGCGAATGTCGCTGTAGAGTGGGATGGCTTCGTAGAACATCTGCTCGCCGACTACAGGCAAGAGTGCTTTGCCGGTGATATCATGTTCGCCGAATAGATAACCGTGATCACTCGCGAAAATCACGGCAGTGTCTTCGCTCATTCCCAGTTCTTCGAGCTTGTCGAGCAGAACACCGAACCAGTGATCAACCATCGTGCTTTCGGCAAGATAAAGGTTGCGGACATGGTCCATTTCTTCCGGCGTTAGGAACTCGCGCCAAAAATCGTAGTACGGGTACAGAATCTCCTTGCCTTTCCACGGCAACGATTCGTACAGGTCGAGGTACTTTTGTGGCGCGTCCCAGGGTTCGTGCGGATCGAACACATCTATGAACAGGAAGAATTTGTCCTGATCTTGATTGCGCTCCAGCCAATGGCACGCAGTCTTGACGGTTTGCGCGACAAAACGATCCTTTTCCGATTTCCACCACGCCGTGTTGCGGATGTAGTTTTCGAGGATGAACAGACTGCGATTCTTGTTGCCACTGTCCGGGATTCGCACTTTCTTTGGATCGGTGCGCCAGTGATCCGTTTCTTGGCCACGTATCCATTCAAACCCGTTGAACCCGCGCGCATAGTCGAAACCGTCTTCGAGTAGATGCGGGTTGTCAGCGATCAGCATTGTCGTGAACCCAGACGCGCTCAGAATTTGCTGCAAGGTGACTGTGTTTTTTGGCAACGGGCACCATTCATGATCGATGAAACTGAAACGCCCACTCATAATATCGAGCCGGTTTGGGATGGTCGGGAACGAACCCAGGTACGCGTTATCAAAGACGAACGATTCCTTGGTAAAGCGATCGAGACGCGGCGTCTTGGCTTGCGCTCGCCTGTAGCATGAAAGATTGTCGCGACGGAACGTGTCGGTCATAAAGAAAACAACGTTCATTTGGCGTTTTCCTTTCTGGTTGAAATGGGTATCCCAATGGAAGTTTCGGGCTAGAAGCTGGGATTCAAGAGATCATGCCGACCCAACGCGGCAATTCTCGACATTGCCCGCACTGGTAATCCGCGCACTTGATCCACGCAACTGGCGCGTTTGGCGATCCCAGTCTCCCATCTTGATCTGAGACCAGTGGCGGTTTGGCGCCATTTGCGAGAAGGCTGATCGCGCGATATGGGGGGCTATATTCGGCAACGTGCCTTGTTCGCACACTTTGCGGTTCAATCCCAGGTCGTCAATGATGAAAGCCGTTGGCAAGACATAATCGTCTTCAAACCACCCGATATTGGGTCGCAACCGTACGCGCCGACTTGGCTTCGCTCAGAAGCAGAAATGCAATCGCCAGTTCTCCAGCAAGTTGTTGTAACGGCTTGCCGCTCACATCTGACACGCCAATCACTTGCGTGTACTGCTCCACCAAACTGTCCGAGAGTTCTTGAAATTTGGTGATCCGTTTGATTGACCAGTCGTATAGATCGGCTGGGAAAGGAGCAACACGAAAGACCGGCCTGGCTCGGGCACAGTAAGAGTCTGTGACGGATGAGCGGCGACCGGCAAGCTAAATTGCCGAGCCTTGATTCCACTTTGAAAAAGCGTTTTCGTTTCAATCCAAATGGATTGTCGGTATCTGAACCCCCAGGTGCCTTTGGATCACCGGCATTGCCGCCGACACCACCAGGTCTTCTAAAGTCAAGCGATGGCCGGCGCGAACGAACAATCGAACACCTGTCACCTTGGGCAAGCGTTGCGAAATATCCTGTTGCAGCAAATCCGCAAGATAGGTGCCCCCTTCGGCATACGCGCCTAATAAAACGATATGCCCGATATCGGTGAGATTAATCAGCGCTGCAAAGGCGTGCGCCATATGAGGAATCATGTCTTCGACAATCTGGCGGCAAGTCCTATTGCCCTCTGCCGCCAGCTGAAAAACGCGGTACGGCAAAGCTGGATCATTCAGGTCGGAAAGTCCCGCGATGGTCAAGGGATTCGATCTAATGTATTCACGAAGCGAGCGCCCGGAAGCGTACATTTCCAAGCACCCTTTCGCCCCGCAATAACACCGACGTCCGTTATCAACGACCACCAGGTGTCCCACACGCCCAAAGTTGCCGTGATCGCCGGAGAGAATTCGCCCATCCACCACAACACTTGCCTTGACGCCTTCGGAGCAGATGACTACAAGCGCGTCACGGGGCCACGCGCCGGGCGATTTTTGCATCTCGGCAAAGGTATAGATGCTTGAAGCGTGTTGGATGTGAACCGGCGCACCAAACCTTCTGGAGAGAAGCTCGCGCAGAGGCAGTGGCGTGAAAGAACCCAGGGGTAGATATCCAAGCCAGGTCCCCGTGTCGCGATCCAGATACCCAGGGACCCCAATGCTGATACTGACGACTTTGTTGGGATCTATTCTCTGTTTCAAAAGAATATCTGCGATTCCTTGCGTCAGCGTAGCTTCGATGTATTCGGGAGTGGAATCATCGTTGAAAGGATATTCGGTAACGGCGTGGAGTTTGAACTGCAGATCAATCAAACCGATCGCGATAGTTGGGGGATCAACATTTATCCCGAAGGCGAATTTTGCCGTAGGGTTGAATCGGAAAAGCGCTGGGGGACGACCACCGCGGGATTCGCCGTTTCCTTTGGGTAGCACATAGCCTTCCGCGTGTAAGGTTGCTATGATGTCTGAGACCGTCGGCAAGCTGAGATGTGCGTCGCGGACAACATCCATCTTGGTGAAGGATTCGCGGCGACTGATACTGCGAAGAACCGCCAAGCGATTTATTTCTGATATCAGTTGAAACGGAGGTTTCACATTCACACCTTCCCAAAACACCGAACTTTAATAATGGCTTTTATTAAACCATTACGCGATCAAGATAACACAGCATGATCTATTTGTCAAGATACTCATAGCAGATACTCATAGCACCACATACGGCTGATGCAAAGTCAGTGTTGGGCTTGTAGAATCAAGTTCACTGCCTTGTCCAAGTGAGCCGCCAAGTGGCGACGCGCTTCAGGTGCGCTCATGTAGCCCAACCGCGTAAATAATCCCAACACCAAGTTGTTGACCACCGCTAACGCATGCGGCGCATGTCCCGTCCGCACACGACTGCGATCCTCTCGCAAGGTCACATCACGGCGGTAGTGCAAGCCACTCTCGATGCCCCAATGACCACGCACGATCTCTAACAACCGTTCCGCGCCTGCTTTCTTCGCACTGAGACTTGGGATTCCATACACCACTTCATGCGTGTGCTTGCCGGTGTTCATTTGTTCAGACTCACGCTCCAACTTGAACACTTGCTCCGCGTACGGCCAATCCACGTATCCTTTCAACTCACTGCTCACGGTGAGGGTACGCTGCTCAATCCGCCCATGTCCCTTTTCAGTTTTCTCCGCTGAACGAAAGTCTTTTGTGGCAGGGCTGAAGCCTTTCACACATTTCTCGGGTGCAAAGAGTGTCTGGATGTCTTCGAGCAATTGCGGCTGGTTCTCTTTCACCGGGAAAACATACGCGCCCCCCGCTTAGACAATCTGGACCGACAACTTGCGTTGCGTCAGCATGGCATCCCCAGTGATAATTTTGCCCTGTAAATCCAGCCCTTTCAGCACACGCGGTGCGGCAACAATTTTATTCTCGCGGCTGTCCACCTCCACTTGCATGAACACGAGACATTCGCCCGGAAAATAGGCGGCGAGCAGATGCACGCCCCGCGACGCTCCGAGCGGAATCGTTCCGCGCAAGGTCTTGCCATCCAGGGCAATCTCCACCGTGTGACCTGCACCGGGTAACGCCGCAAAAAAATCATGGACGACTTGCTCGAATTCGTTAGTCACCACGCCACGACCGAGAATGCGCGCATAGGTGGTATAACAAGGAGCCTGCGGTTTTGCCAACCCGAAAAATTCAGCCAACCCCACCTTGCGTTCGGTAACCCATTGGGCGATCCCGCGTAGCCAGTCTTCGCCGGCTAACTTGGCGAGCACCATGAAGACCAACACCGTGACCAGCGCATAGCGAACCCCGCGCGCATCGCGTTGATCGTGCAAAGCGAGCAGGGCTTCAAACCGCCGAAGGCGTCCCGACATCAAAGACAAACCCTTCGGGACGCAGGTTGCTTTCGAAAGAGATCGGGGTATACTTCTGCATGACCTACCTCCGGTGGAAAAAGGTGTGCTGCACAGATTTCCACTTTGGAGATAGGTTATTTTCTTTCCCTTGTCAAGGGACTTTGCACCAACCGTATCCCCCGTGACCATCCCCCTGTGACCATCCCCCTTGACAAATGGATTTCGCTGTGTTATGATGGTTTCGCTAACGGTTTAATAAATGCATTCATAAAAGGTCACTCCTTGGCACCTGTACCATTATGGAACCTCCGCTTGAACTGACGTAGTAGCTGTGCAACCGGAGCCATTTTCGACGAAGCAGATGAGGTTTTGAACGGGCTGATACCACTTGTTTTTATCAATCGAAAACAAGGCCACCGCAATAACCGCAAATAGGGCTACCCCTACCACGCTCAGAGGGCAAGCGGCTGGTCAATCTGACGATCCCAACATAGAGCTCGGTCTTCGTAGTCAGCGCATGACGCACGGCCAATGAGACGCCTTGACCGTGAGAGTGACGTGAGAAAGATGATCCCCTTGTCCGTCCGAAAGTAGTGTGGGCGTTATCATAGTGCCAGGAAACGATGCCATTCTCATCAATGTGCTGTTTTTCAGCGATGCTTGTCGTCAACCATCATCACGCCTTGGTCGCTCTGAATGCGCCGCACAAACGGTTTAGCAATCTACCACATGCCGGCGGAAGTGCCGGGCTGGCGGGACAAAAAGCGCGTGATTTCGTCGTGGCTGAGGTCGCCCTTCAACAAGGTGGCCAGCCGTGTAACGGTCGTCTGTCCAAACGGACTGATCAAATAACCCCTGTAGAGATCAAGTAGCTTATCCATGCCTACATTTCACACCCACCCGCGAGCCGGGTGCGCAAGGTGAGTTACTACCGTTGTTCTCGCTTTGTCAGGTTCTACTCTAGCAGGGCGCAGTCTTTCATGATCGGTCAAGAACCGGGAAGGAGGTGGATGAATGGCAAAGAGATGATCTCGTCCGCGAGTTTGATGATTGCTGAAATGAACTCACAGGAGGTGAACAGTGAAAGAATTGAAAATGACCCGCCGGCAATTCGTAAGACTGTCAGCCGCCGCTACTGTAGGGATGGTGGCAACTGCGTGTGGGACTCCAGTACCCCAGCCCACACCGACAAGTCCAGCCACCCAGGTCAAGCCTACTGCCATGCCGCCCACACCGACAAGTCCAGCCACCCAGGTTAAGCCCACTGCCATGCCGCCCACAGTCGCACCGGCCGGCCCCAAGCGCGGCGGAACGTTGAATTATGCCGAATTGGGAGACTTCACTAGCTTCAACCCATGGATGATGTCCGCGGTAAATATGGCGATCTACGACCATGTCTTCAGCCGTCTGATCTGGAAAGACAAAGATGGCAAGGAGCATGGAGGGATGGCTGCTGCCTGGGAAATGGCTCCCAATGGCTTGGCTTTCAAGGTCAAGCTGAAAGAAGGTATCAAATGGCACGATGGCACAGAGTGCACGGCTCAGGACTTTGTCACCATGTTCGAGTATATGCGGGACAAGGATCTGGGCGCCAAACCGGCCATCAAGAAAATGTCGAATCTGACGGAAAACTTCAACGCCGTCAAAGCCTTGGACAAGTACACGATCGAGTTCAGTTTCCAATTCCCCATCCCCTACATCGTAGACATTCTGGACTACTGGTATGCGATCCGTATCCCCGATAAGGGAGACCCAGACCTGATCAAGGCACCTCCAGTTGGCACGGGGCCGTTCAAGATGGTCAAGTGGGCCCCCAAGGAATATTCCCAGTACACCAGGCATCCAGAGTATTTCGACGGAGGGTTGCCGTACTTGGATCAGTGGGTCTTCAAACGTTTGGACAGGGCCGAGACGCTCGTGCCGAACCTGGAGGCTGGCGGCGTTGACGGCATCTTCAGCCCACCAATCACAGAAGTCGAGAGATTGCTCAAGGACAACCGCTACGTGGTGGAGATAAACGCGGCACGAGGGAACACACATCATTTCAGGATCAACACCACCTTTCCACCCTTCGACAAGAAAGAAGTGCGGCAAGCTTTCAGCTACGCCCTGAATCGGCAGGCTGTGGCCAAGGTGGCGTTCTCCGGCATCGGTGATCCCGTGCAGCAGGTTTTCTGGAGCCCGGCCTCTCTGGGCTATGTGGAAGGATTGACCAATCGCTACCCCTTCGACCTGGACAAGGCTGCCAAGTTGCTGAGAGATGCCGGCGTGAAAGACCTAGAGGTCACGACCTACCCGACGCCAGCATTTCCACAAATGAAGCTCTACTGCCTGATCTACCAGGCCGACCTTGCCAAGATCGGGGTTAAGCTCAATGTCGTGGAGGTAGAGTCTGCCCGATACATGGAAATGGGCGAGGACATGGTCAAGGCGAAAGTCGGGCTTCTTCCTCGGCAGTCCGGCCGCCACCTTCGAGACTGCGCGGTCTTCTTCTCTGCCAACTTCGACTATCGCGGTGACGAGAAGAATCCAAACCAGTACAGAAACACCGAGTTAACCGACCTGGTCAATAAGGCTGCTGTGGAGACGGATCTGGAAAAGCGGCGCAAAGCCTATCAACGTGCAAACGAGATCCTGACCGAAGACGCCATCAAGATTATGGTTTGCACCGAGCCACAGGTTTGGGCATGGAAGAAAGACGTCAAGGATGTGCATTACACCCTCCTAGGTTTTGCCGACCTGGACAAGGCCTGGCTGGACCGGTAGGCTTGGCGCGCCGGTCTCACACAAGATGATTCTGAGAAGTGGCCGCCAGTGCTAGGTTGATGAAGCACTGGCGGCATTCCTGGGTTCGGTCTTGCGGCTCATGGAATCGGGAAAGCTCAATGCAGAGATACTTGGTACATCGCCTGCTCCAACTCATTCCCAGTCTGTTCGTGGCATCGCTATTCATCTTCCTGATCATTCAACTTTCGCCGGGTGACCCCGCGGCCATGATGCTAGGGTACGACGCCACACAGGAGGAATTGAAGGCTGAGCGAGTAAGGCTCGGCCTAGACCAGCCGCTGCCAATTCGGTATGTCATCTGGCTCTCAGACATCGCTCGGCTCAACTTGGGAAATTCGATCCCTGCCCGGCGACCTGTGATCACGATGATAGCCCAGGCATTTCCCAACACCCTTCGGCTCGCCCTCGCCGCGATGAGCATCGCGGTGATCCTGGGGTTTTGCATGGGCGCATTGTCTGCACTGCTGAAGGATAGCCTCCTTGACTCACTCATCACCAGCCTTAATTCGCTGGGACTAGCCATTCCCAGTTTCTGGCTTGGCATCCTTATGATCCTCCTCTTCAGCGTCAATCTCAAGTGGCTGCCGCCGTCTGGAGTCGGCGAAGAAGGTGCGGGCTTTCTCCATAACCTCAAGTACCTGGTCATGCCAGTCACGACGATTGCCGTTCACCAAACCGCGGTTTTGGCACGCTTTGTCCGGTCTGCTCTTATTGATGTCATGTCTGCCGACTACATTCGGACCGCGCGCGCTAAGGGACTCCGGGAAGCCTCGGTGGTTGTCCGACATGCTTTGAAGAATGCCCTGATACCGATAGTTACCATTCTGGGCATCCAGTTTGCACGGCTGGTGGGAGGTGCAGTGGTCACAGAATCGGTCTTTGCCTACGCTGGCATTGGCCGTCTGGTCGTCGTCGCCATATTGAATCGGGATTACCCTGTGGTGCAAGCCACACTGGTTCTGGTCGTACTCATGGTCTTGCTCATTAATCTCGCTGTGGATCTGCTGTATGGCTACCTGGATCCGCGCATTCGATTTGAGCGTAGCCGGCGGTGAGGTCCCGAATGGCCGGAGGAAGCAGGTCATAGACCGGACGGAACAGGACTTGGTCGCAGGCTGAGGTGAGCAACTTGAGCGTTTCCTTAACTGAGAGTGAAGGATCAAAAGCAGAAATATTGAAACGGCGCGCCCTTGAGACGGTGAGCTTCGGTGTCATCAAACGATTGCTGAGGAACGGAAAGGGTGCTGTCGGAACAGTCATACTGTTGCTCTTGGTCGCCATGGGCATTTGGGGGGCCCAGTTAGCGCCATACAACCCGAATGAACTCAATCTGGACAACCTATTGGCTTCGCCTTCCCCTCAGCACTGGTTCGGAACAGATGAACTTGGGCGCGATATCTTGAGCCGCGTGATTTTCGGTGCCTCGATTTCCCTACAGGCAGGTGTGTTGGCAGTGGTACTGGGTGCCATCGTGGGCGTGCTCACAGGCCTCCCTGCTGGGTATCTCGGCGGCTGGAGGGATGCGGTCATCATGCGGATCTGGGATACCATACTCGCGCTCCCCTCCATCTTCTTGGCAATCGGCATTGTGACGATCCTAGGTCCCGGACGAATCAACGCAGTCATCGCCGTCGCCGTGATCAGCATGCCCGCCTTTGCTCGCCTGGTGCGGGGTGTCACACTGAGTATCGTGGAGCAAGATTTTGTCGAAGCCGCGCGCGCCATCGGTTGTTCTGATTGGAGAATCATGCTCAGGACGATTTTTCCCAACTGCCTCACGTTCTTGGTGGTCCAGATGGCGATTGCTGCTCCTACTGCCATCTTGGTGGAAGCTTCGCTGAGCTATCTGGGGCTAGGCAGCCAACCCCCCGAGGCGTCCTGGGGTAACATGCTAAGCGCGGCGCAGGGTTATCTTTACCGGGCACCTACGTATGGTATATTTCCGGGCTTGGCTATTGTCCTGGTAGTGTTCGGCGTCAACTTCTTCGCCGATGGACTCCAGGATGCCCTGGATCCGCGACGCATCCATGCTGCTGCCAAGATGAAATAGCAAGAAGGAAGTCATCGCCGTGAAAGACGACCGGAAACCCAACATCCTCCTAATCCTGACCGATTAACACAAACTCCTTGTGGTCCGTTGCCATGGCGAGACGCCCTGTCAGACACCCAACCTTGATCGCTTTGCCCGCGCAGGAGCCCGGTTCGAGATGACTTATTCGCCGCGTCGTGTGTGCAGCCCGGCCTGGGCGACTATCGTAACAGGACTTATCTGCATGCGCATGGCGTATGTTGCAGCGTTCACAACCTGGGGTGCTCGGTGCATGACCTGACCGGCCAGAACTGCTTTCGAGGCGGCTTCTGGCAGCATGATACCTGTGCGGCACCAGTGGCAAATGGCGCCTTGGCACAGACTTCGCGAGTATCTATGGTGCACGAATATCGTCTACTTTAGCGCTTCTTCGTCTCGATTGCGAGAATACAATCACAGCGGAGGCACAACACCGCAATGGAAGAACAGGAAATCAAGTCAAGTACTTTCCGAGCGCACAGGCTTCCCAAGGAACAACCACTGGATAAGCCCAATGTGTTGATCCTCATGACGGATCAGCAGCGCTATGACACGATTGGCGCGGCAGGGTTCAGTTACATGCAGACCCCCCATTTGGATCGCCTCGTCAGAGAAGGGTGCCTATACCGCTTTGGCTGCAGCCCTAATCCGATCTGTCTGCCTGCGCGTCACAATCTGCTAACGGGCTTGCCTGCGCGCGAGCACGGCTTTCCAGACAATTTGTTCGGCGTTACGACACGCACTGATCTACCTACCCTACCGCGGATCCTGTCAGACAATCGATACGAGACTAGGGCGATCGGCAAAATGCACTTCAAGCCTCCCCGGAGACATAATGGCTTCGATAAGATGGATCTGATGGAGGAGCTACCCTTTTATCGGGAACAAGATGAGTACGCGATGTACCTCCAAGCGGTGGGCTTGGGACACATCCAGAACATTCATGGCGTGCGGAACCTGCTCTACATGGTGCCTCAACGTTCCTTGATCCCTGAGGAGCATCACGGCACCACTTGGGTCGGTGACCGGGCGGTTGATTTTATTCGGACAAATCGCGGCAGGCATCCGTTTTTTCTCTGGGTGAGTTGGATCGCTCCGCATCCGCCATTTGACGTGCCGGATACCTTCGCCGACCTTTACAGGAATGCCGACCTCCCTCAGCCCTACCTGCCGAAAACTCCACTTAGTGCGTTATCGCAGGAAAGCAGGATGCTGGGTGACTTGCCAACGCCCGCGTATGTGCGCCGGATGCGCGAGCTGTACTACGCTCAGATCAGCCTGGTGGATAAGAATATCGGCAAGATCCTAGAGTCGCTGGAGGAGATCGGGCAACTTGACAACACGCTGATCTTTTTCGTGAGCGATCACGGCGAGATGCTGGGAGATCATGGCTTGTATCAAAAGTGGCTTCCGTATGACAGTTGCGCGCGAATTCCCTTCATCGTGCGTTATCCCAGACAGATCGCGCCCGGTACGATTTGCGACGACTTTGTGGATTTGAATGACGTGCTACCCACTGTGCTGGAGGTAGCCGGTTTGATCTATCCGACCTCACATACGCTTCCTGGGGAATCTCTTGTCAGCAAAGAGAGGCGCAAGGACCGCCGTTGGCAGTACATGGAGTACGGACGGGACAACCGTCGCTGGATCAGCATCCGCGACAAAACCTACAAGTACAACTACTACTATGGGGGTGCACACGAGGAATTATTCGATATGGTAAACGATCCGCACGAAACGACGAACTTGTTGGCAAATGGCGTACCGGCAAACCTTGTGTGTGCGCGCGGTGAATTGCGCAGACGGCTTGTCGAATACGAGAGAGTTTGGGGACTGGAGGGATACACCTGCGGGGGCGACCTAAAACGGGGAGCGCCATATTCCCCACATCCCCAACGGAATGAAGCATTTCCGCGCTTTCCGAGCAAGATCACTGACCCTCTGGAGCGGTCGCAGATGAACCGCTTTTTGGACGAGGTGTTGGCGGTCGTGGCTAAAGAGCCGGTGGTGCGATTGCGAGATCTGGATATCGCTTCTTGGCAGCAGAAGGCGGGCTTGACCGATGACGAAGTCCGCCGGCTACTTGAAGCGGACGATCATCGTCATGTGGCAGGCGGGAGTTGAGACAATGTCAGTCAACGGACAGATGCCTAACATTCTCTTTCTCTTCGCCGATCAGTTCAACGCGCGGTGCCTCTCGTGCTCCGGGCATCCTGATGTCAAGACGCCCAACCTCGACCGCCTGGCAAGCGAAGGAGTACGATTTGAGAACGCCTTCGCGCAGAGCCCTATCTGTACACCCAGTCGGATAAGCGTTCTCTCCGGAGTGTACCCCTCCACCCATGGCTATTATGGATTGTACGGCAAAGAACCCGCTCAGCGCCTGACCAGTCTCTTTGGCTATTTCGCCGAACACGGCTACCGAACCGGCGCGCTCGGGAAGTTACACACGCCGCGCTATTGGATTGAACGGGACTGTCAATTTGTCTATGACGAGTTTATCGAATTCCCCAAGTATCTCGAAGGGATTGGCCTCTACGACGTGAATGACAACCGTCGGTTTACTGGCTGGCGTGACGGTGAAGTCTCGCAGTTGCCACTAGAGCATTCCTGTGAGGTCGTTCTGGCGAAGCAGATGGTGCGGTTTCTGCGCAATCAGGGAGAACCCACGGAGCGTGGACGCGCCGACGCGCCCTGGCTTGCCTGGGCTAGCTTTGCCAGGCCTCACAGCCCACTCACTCCCTCTGAGCCGTTTGCATCCATGTATCCGGCGGAGCGCATCACCTTGCCCCCGTCTGCTCTGCCAGAAGCACTGGCTGGCCAAAGCGAACGCATCCGCCGAGTACCGAAAACGCAGGGTCCCCCGCAACCGGGGGAAGTCGAAAAGACGCTGAGCGCCTACCTTGCCTTGGTCAGCCAGGTGGATTACGGGATCGGCTTGATCCTCGGTGAATTGGAACGGCAGGAGATATTGGAGAACACCATTGTCCTCTTTTCGGCAGACCATGGTGACTATGCCGGGGAATTTGGGCTCTGGAGTAAGTATGGGGGAATTAGCACGCAGGCGGTGACCCGTATCCCATTGATTGTCCGTCTGCCAGGCAAGCTCCATGCTGGCCGTGTCTGTGATGAGATCGTCGAGGCAATTGATTTGTTTCCCGCGCTGCGCGAACTAGTGGGTCTATCAAGCGCTGATCACATCCAGGGCATAAGCTTTTTGCCTCTGCTCAAGGAGAACCCGCAACCGATCCGGGAAAGTGCGCTTACCGAAAATGCATACCGCAAAGCATTGGCAACCAAGCAATGGCGCTATGTGGCAAACATCGGCAACCAGCGAGATGAACTCTATGACCGTCTGAATGACCCATGGGAATTGCGCAACCTGATTGATGAGCCAAGTCACGCTGCCATCGCTCGGCGTCTGCAACGTGAACTCCTAGATCGGGTCGTTCGCGCCCGCCGTCCCATCACGGCGTTCAACCGTGGACAGCGGCAGCACAGATATGATCGCGATGGTCGCGCCCCAGCGACAGCCCTGAGCGATCATGCTGACATCCACCTCTGAGTTGGGCGACTTCGCCGAAGAGCATCGCGATCACTGCGAACAGTTCCCCAAACAGACAGGAGGCGGACTAGTGCATCCAACACCCACACCTAATTTCCTGATCATTATCACCGACCAGCATCGCATTGATACCTTGGCAGTCTACGGCAGCAAGATCTGCCAGACGCCTTCGCTAGACCGGCTGGCGGAATCTGGCGTCAGGTTCAATAACGCTTATTCGGTCTGTGCACTTTGCAGTCCTGCGCGGGCATCCATCTACACCGGCGTTTACCCCCATCGGCATGGCATGGTTGTCAATGAAGACGAATTCTCTGACGAGGTGCGGCTAATCTCACAGGGTCTGCGGGAGCAAGGTTATGTATGTGGATTCGTGGGCAAGTGGCACTGCGGAGTCCGGAAATTGCCACGGGATTTCGGGTTTGAGGGAATGAACGTGCCCGGCTATGGCAATGGCGCCAAAACGCCGGAATACCGCGCTTTTTTGCAACGTAACAACCTCCAGCCGGGCAAGATTGTCCCGCTAGGCACTGGTTGGCACACTAATACTCTGCTGTGTGGCAAGTTGACCAGCTCTGAGCAATCCACCGTTCCCTACTTCTTGGCTGAGCAGACTATCGAGTTGATGACTGATTATCACGCACGAGACGTCCCTTTCTTACTGTTCTGCAATTTCTGGGAGCCTCATGCGCCGTATCTCCCTGCCGAACCGTATGCTTCTATGTACGACCCACAATCAATTCCACCGTGGGGTAACTTTTACGATGACCTGACTGGCAAGCCCAATCTGCACCGGCGCTATCGGGACGCGTTTCTCGGAGAAGGGCAGTCCCTGCGTCGCTGGGAAGAATGGTCCCTCTGGGTGGCTACGTATTTTGGTTTTGTGACGATGATTGATGCCCAGATCGGTCGAATCCTTGACGCGCTGAATGCACTCAACTTGGCAGAGAATACTGTCGTCATCTTCACAACTGACCATGGCGATCATGTCGGCGCTCATGGTGGTATACACGACAAAGACGCCATGATGTATCAGGAAACTTATCACATTCCATTCTTGTTGCGAGTACCGGGGATGCCCGCGGGAACGGTAATTGAGCAACCGATCACAAACATGGACATCATGCCGACGATCCTCGATCTGGCAGGTGCGGATCCAAGACGACAATTGGATGGTAGGAGTCTGGTGCCTCTAGTTCGCGACACGTCCGCTCCATGGGAGCAAGACGTTCTCTGTGTCTTCAACGGGCATCATACCAGTTACCAGTCCCGCATGGTCACCGATGGCAACTACAAGTACGTCTTCAATGCTCCGGACATTGACGAGTTCTATGATCTGAAGAACGATCCCTGGGAACTATGCAACTTGATCACGGAGGAATCACAGCACGATCGGATTGCTCACTTTCGTTCCCGGTTGTTGTATTGGGTCCAAAAATCCGGCGACCCTCTGACCGGATGGATTAGAAATCTCTTCGCGCTGCGCCCGAGCACCTCGCCTGCGGAGTACACGCCGTACCGGGATTGAGTCTATCGCGGTTGCCAAAGATAAGGAATCAGAATGGCTGAAAAACAACCCAATGTCTTGTTGATCCTGACAGATCAGCAAAGGGCGGACGCCGTGGGCTTTCGTGGCAAGAATCCTTGCCGCACACCCAACATTGATCGGCTGGCTGCCGAAGGCATCTCCTTCGACCGAGCCTTAACCCCATCTCCACTCTGCACACCGGCGCGAGCCGGTATCTTTACCGGTCTCTATCCTCACCAAGTCAACGCCATGAAGAACGGCAGTCGGCTGGAAGCACGGCCAATCTTTCCCAATGTGCTCAAGCGACGCGGCTACCAGCTGGACTACGTCGGCAAGTGGCACCTCGATTTCGCCGGTGAGGTTGTCTCCGCATGGTTCGACCGAACTGTGGCCACCCAGCCAGCTCACAAGGACTTTGAGAAGTGGTGTCGGGAGCATAATTTGATGGAAGCCATGATTCTCAACGACAGAGAACTGCGTTCGCCGCGTCCTCCCCACATGACCATCCCGCGGCCAAAGGTGATGCGGCTCGAATCATCCAAGACCTACGAAGCGTGGCTCACGGACCGGGCAGTGGAATACCTGGAGACGCGTCCCAAGGACCGGCCTTTCATCCTGGTTTGCTCGTATCAGGGCCCTCACCCTCCGTTCAAGGTGCCGGAGCCATACTATAGCATGTACGATCCCACTGACATAATTGAGCCGCCCAACTTCAAACCTCTCCCAAACAAGCCACGATCCAACATCACCAGTTACTTCCATCAGCTCTGGATGGATTACGGCGAGGACTGGGAAGTTTGGAAGAAAAGCGTAGCCGTCTACTGGGGCTTTGTCACTATGATTGATTTCCAGATCGGGCGCTTGTTACGCGCGGTAGAGGACACGGGATTGCTGGATGATACACTGATTGTCTTCGCGTCAGACCACGGCGAGCTTCTAGGTCAGCATGGACTGTGGCAGAAGATGATGCCCTACGAGGAAGCCCTCCGGGTTCCGCTGGTCATGCGGTATCCCTCCCTCATCCGGGGGGGCTTGCGTTGCCAGTCGGTAGCTTCTCTGATTGATATTGTGCCCACGGTTTTGTCCGTTCTCGGCGAGGAAGCGCCTGAGGAGATGGAGGGGCAGGAGCTCTCCAGCGCATTCCGGGATGGTGTCGTGTCCGAGGGGGATGGCTATCGCTTCTCTGAGCACAAGCCGCTAGGGGAATGGCATCAGACGGTGGACTGGCGTCTGATTACCGATGACCGATATAAGTACGTGTGGAACCGGGGCGACCTGGACGAATTGTACGATCTTGGTACAGACCCATATGAACTGCGCAACGGGATTGAGGATCAGGCCCTCAGGAAGATAGTCGAGCGACTGAGAGAACGTCTACTGCGCTGGATGACGGATACGACCGACCCCCTCGCGCCATTGGCCAAGTCGGACATCGCGACTAAACGTTCTCCCGTCAGATAAAAGGTGTCCTCGCGGCAACTTGAACGAAACGGGTGATCGGCACTATCTTCGATGATGCCGTTGGATCTGTGGCTTTGGGGGGAACGACTCCAGCCTGGAAACAGAACAGCCGAATGAGACCTGGACCGAGTTAAGTCCAATCCCAGGATCAGTCGCCAGCCGCCAATCACCCGGCTCAGAGTGCGTGAAAACACCCGGCACACTGCGGGGGATCATTAGCACCTTGCAAAGGAGGGCACACACATGACTTCCAAGAATTGGTTCACTGGACTTGTTCCAGCCGTATTCACGCCGATGCACGCAGACGGTAGCCTGAATCTCACCCAGGTCAAACCCATTGTAGAGCATCTGGTGCGCGATCGAGTAGGAGCGCTCTTCGTCTGTGGCAGCACAGGTGAAGGGGTATCGCTATCCAGTGAAGAACGCCGGGCGGCGGCCGCCGCCTACGTGACGGCCGCCGCAGGGCAAGTCCCCGTGATCGTGCATGTGGGTCACAGTAGCTTGACCGAAGCACGAGAACTCGCCGCTCATGCTCAACGTATCGGCGCGAATGCCATCGCGGCTATTCCACCGGCGTACTTTAAGCCTGACTCGCTGGAGACACTCGTACTGTGCATGGAACAGATCACTGCTGCTGCTCCCGCGTTGCCATTCTACTACTACCACATACCCAGACGGACTGGGGTGGATCTGGATATGGCTGAGTTTCTCAGGTTGGGCTCGGAGCGCATACCCACCCTCGCGGGCATCAAGTACGGCGCCTCGGCCGTAGACAAATTCCAAGCCTGTGTCGACCTTGGCAAAGACCGCTTCAACATGCTTTTTGGAGTCGATGAAATGCTGTTGAGTGGGTTGGTCGTGGGTGCACATGGTGCGGTTGGCAGTACCTACAACTTTGCCGCACCGCTCTATCAGCACATCATCGTTGCACACCAAAAAGGAGAAATGGAAAAGGCAAAGCACTACCAAGGTTTGGCCGTGCGAATGGTCTCCTCGATTCTGAAATATGGTGTCCAGCCTGGGGTCAAAGCAATGATGAAGCTGATCGGGATAGACTGTGGACCCAATCGCTTGCCGTTGCGAGCGTTGACTCGTGAGCAAATTGCGGCGTTGCACAAGGATATGGAGGCAGTGGGCTTCTTCGGGTGGGTCCAATCCGGTTTCAGTGAGCCAAGTCTGCGGTGATCCCAAACCCAAACAGTGAATGGGTAGGCAATTCGTAGAACCAGGGAGTCTTGATCGGGTCTGCGTTGCCGATGTCGATGCCCAAGTTGAAAGAGATCTTGCTGGCACTTGAATCCCTGGGTTGCCTCAAACTGTCACGGGAATGGTCGGTGAAATGTCCGTGACAGGGATGTCCGTTCGTACGATGGGCGTTGACCTTTGTGCGCCTGACGTGACATCCGGAGCGAGGCGCCCAATGCAGTCGCGGGGCAACCCCTGTTGTGACTACTTGGCCCACGCGTGCTCACCGACACCATTGGAACCAGCCAGCGTTTTGTGTGATCGGCGTTCCAACCCAGTCAAACCCAAAACGGATTGGGTTTTTGACCATGGCCGGTTGCCGGACGGCTGAACATCAAGGTGTCGCGGTGTGGCGTGTTCTATACGTCCGATTGGCAATTTCACCCCGAAACGGGTTATGCCAAGTGGGTGATCCCAATCAGGTGCGCCGAGAGGGAACGCTTGCGCGACATCGCGGTATGTTCGCAGAAGCGTATCCAAGCAACACCGATACTCGCAAGTCCGCGATCGTAACAGAAGATGAATGGTACTAGTGACCTGATGCCTAAGTCTTGCAACGAATTAGACCGGCGTCTTGTTGAGCCAGTACCGAAATTGGCGACACGACCATTCCCATTGGAAAGGATGAGCAAAGCGTTGGTTGTCGTCCGATTGACTGTCCAGGATATGTTGAATCATCTGATCGCGACAATTCCAGTTCCCGCGCAACAGGTATCGTTCGCTGAAAGCTTCCAGCAAAGACTCTGCCTGATTCAGCCAAGACGCATCGACCGGTGTGAATAGGACATGGATGCGCGGCGATAGCTCGCGA
>Ga0315289_10005634_pt1 | contig 18472 bp, 12 predicted proteins | sample YL17G11_40_MG_FD_203452 | JGI IMG/M metagenome (GOLD analysis project Ga0315289, IMG submission 203452) | Sediment microbial communities from Yellowstone Lake, YNP, Wyoming, USA - YL17G11_40 | ecosystem: Environmental > Aquatic > Freshwater > Lake > Sediment | place: USA: Wyoming | collected...
GGGCGGCGCACTGGGCGCGGGAGCTGCGGCGGCCGGGGCGAGCTGCATGGTGCGCGTGACCTCGATCTCGGAGCTCTTGGCGGCGACTTGGGCCTTCATTGCCTCGACCTGGCTAAAGAGCGCAGCCAGCTCGGGGATCTGGAGCGTGCCCGCCATGTGCATCTCCATCACCTTGACGCCGATGCTGGCGGTGACGCTCTGCATCTGGTTGTTCAGGTCGCCCAGCTCCGAACCCATGCGATTGAGCTTGATGACCTTGTCTGCCTCGAACCTGGCCTTCTCGGCGGCAGCGCCAACACCCTTGCCGAGTTTGTTGAGAAACGACATGGTGCCCTCATTGGAATTGGGATTCGCAGGCGTCCGCTGCTCTGCGCCGTATGTCGGCCGTGAGCCAGATGCCCGCGCTCATGCCCTCTTGTGGGTCACGACACACATTATACAGGACACATGGCGGGCTGGCAACTAGGTGAGTATGAAACAGCCTTCCCGAAGGATGGCGCGACGGGCGTCGCTGCGTATGCCATCGCACCCTTCGGGAAGGTCCTCGTCAAGACCGGCGTGGAGGTGGGCAAGAAGGTCACCGTGGGACAGTTGCGCCACAAAGGCTTCGAGGCCGCTTTCTTCGCCATCGGCACCCAGAAGTGCAAGACGCTGGACATCGAGGGCGAGGACCTGAGCGGCGTGCACGCCGGGCTGGACTACCTGCGCAAGATCAATCTGGGCAAGACGGTGAAGCTCGGCCAGAAGGTGGCCGTGATCGGCGGCGGCAACGTGGCGGTGGACGCCGCGCACGCGGCGCGTCGGCTGGGCACCGCGGAGGTCTTCGTCCTCTACCGCCGCGGGCTCGAGGAGATGCCCGCCAAGGCCGAGGAGCTCGAGGAGCTGAAGGAAGAGGGCATCCCGATCCACTTCTTGACGCAGCCGGTGCGCTTTGTGGGCGCCAAGGGCAAGCTCAAGGCCATCGAATGCGTCAAGATGAGGCTGGGCAAGCCCGACGCCAGCGGCCGTCCGCGGCCCGTGCCCGTGCGTGGATCAGAGTTCACCATCGAGGTGGACGCGGCCATCACGGCGCTGGACGAAGAGGCCGACTGGGCCTGCCTGACTCCCGAATGTGCCTGCGAGCTGACCAAATGGGGCGGGATGCAGGTCGATCCCGTTACGTTCCAGAGCCACGATCCAGACGTCTTTGCGGGCGGAGACGCGGTGCGCGGTCCCAGCACGGTGATCGAGGCCATCGCCGATGGCAAACAGGCGGACATCTCGATCGATCGCTTCCTGAACGGCGAGGACCTGCACTCCGGGCGGGGCCAGGGATGGGTGACCGTGCAAGAAGTGCAGAAGACCAAGTTTGACCCGGCCAAGCGGGCCGCCATGCCGCGGCTGCCTGCCAAGAAGCGCCTGGAGGGCTTTGACGAGGTGCAGTTGGGGCTCTCGGAAACGGCGGCGGCCAAGGAAGGGCAGCGCTGTCTGGGCTGCGGCACGGCCTGCATCCAGGCCTGCCCGTATGGCGTGATCCAGTTTAGCCCCGAGGCGGCCAAGACGCACAAGTGCGACCTGTGCGCGACGCGCGTCTATGCGGGCGACAAGCCGGTCTGCGCCGAAGTGTGCCTGACCGACGCCATTGCCTTTGGCGAGGTCGACCTGCTGCGTGAGAACGCCGAGGCCGACGGTCTTGAGGTGGTGGACGAGCTCAGCCGCGAGTCCATCTTGTACGTGCTCTAACCGCAGTAGAGCAGGTAACCGGCCACGCGCCCGCCACCTCGCAGGTGACGGGCGCGTGTGTTTGCGGTAACCCGTCTGCGGCAAGGCCGCTGCCGCTCTCCACGAGGTTGCGCCAGCACTGGGTGAAGCGCGCGGCAGGCGCGCCGTCCATCACATCGTGGTCCACACGGGCAGCGGACAAGGGAGTGCGGTTTGGCATCCTGTGGAGCTTACGCTATACTTGTCGCCAGTCTGGACGGCGCGGAGGCAAGACGTGCGAGGCGCAATGCGTGGTTTCGCGCACGGGGCAAGCAGGGCCGGGTTGGCGCTGCTGGCGCTATGCGCGTGCGCGTTGCTGCCGGGTGCAACGCCGACACCCACGCCCAGCCCTCACGAGACGGCCACGCCCATGCTCGTGTCCACGCCAGTCCCCACTCCCGCCACGCCTACGCCGGAGCTGCGTGCCTACCTGCGGCGCCTGTGCGAGCGCATACTGGTGTCCTATGCGGCCATCCTCGACCGCAACCACGCCCTGCTGAGCCAGGCCGCAGCCAGCGCCTACGACCCCGGCGTGCTGTGTGAGAGCGCGGGCGGCGGCTGGGCCCATGCGGCAGACCTCGAGCTGGAGCTGGAGGTGCTGGCCCCGCCTGCTCCCGCCGCGGCCTTCCACCAGGCGCTGCTCGAGGCGCTGCAGTCCGCCGAGCGCTCCGCCCGCGAGTGCGACTGGCTGTGCCGGACCTATCGCGAACTGGGCGACCCTGCTCAAGGCATGTGGACCCGACTGGAACTCGCAGTGCGCAGTGGTTTGCGCCGCAGCAACGATCTGCACGCGCAATGGGACGCATTGGGCGGCGACAGCGCCGGACTCGTCTGGTGAGGGCAGCCGATTTGCCTTATGCGTTAATCTGCGCTATACTTGCTTGTTGTCACGCCCCCGTAGCTCAGTTTGGATAGAGCAGCGGCCCGCGGAGCCGTGTGCAGGCGTTCAAGTCGCCTCGGGGGCACCAGAGAGTTGCCGGTTACCAGTTCCCAGTTACCAGTGGCCATGTGCGCTGGAGTCTGGCAACTGGTAGCCGGCAACTTGTTGCGGAGCCGGTCATGGGAAGCATGAGTGAAGTGGGCAAGCTTCTGTTGTTGCTCGGCGGGGCCATCGCCCTGCTCGGTCTGCTGCTGGTCGTGGCGGGGCGGGTGCCATTCCTCGGCCGTCTGCCCGGTGACCTGACGTGGCGACGTGGCAACGTGAGTTGCAGCGTGCCCCTCGCAAGCTCGATTCTCCTCAGTCTGCTGCTGACCCTTGCGCTGAACCTGGTGCCGCGGGCGTTGCGCAAGTAGGGACCCCTCACCCCCTCACCCCCCTCGCCCCCTACCCCCTCTCCCCAAACAGACGGGCGAGGAGGCTCACCGTCGCACAACTGGTCAGCATTTGTCCCCAAATTGTCACAAATCGAGCGCACGAAAGGCGTAAGGTGTGCGTCACATGAGTATGATGTTACACCATGGTGAACGGCCTGTAAATGATTCGTATAGACTGTGCATCGTTGGGTCGTGCGCCGTCCCGCCGTACGGATACCGGGGGCCACCAGGTAGCCTCATTTGACTGCCGCGTACGTCTGTGGTATAAGCAAGACGATACCCGTATGTAACCGGTCTGATACTAACAAACCCTACGGACACTCTGGGACGGTACGTTCTTCTTGCCACGCGGCCTGGATGCGCTTCGCGCACTGACCCCACCAACGTGGTGCGGGCGAACTCGGACTCAAGGGTAGGGGGTTGAGGGTGATGAGAAACAGGTGGATGACGGGAGTGGTGCTGGGCCTGATTGTGGCCCTGGCCTGTGCGGGCAGCGTGGCCGCACAGGTCCCCGTGACTTCCAGCGCCGGTCCCGCGCCGCTGCGCGCGCCCGAGAGGCAGGCCTTTGCGCCCGCTCCCGGCACCGGCTTTATCCCGCCACCCCTGGACCTCGCTCACCTGCGCGGCGACCATTTTGGCAACGGCCGCGTCACTGCTCAGAGCCTGCCCACGCGCTTTGACTGGCGCGCCCAGGCCAAAGTCACCTCCGTCAAGGACCAAGGCAGCTGCGGTTCGTGCTATGCCTTTGGCTCGATCGGCAACCTCGAATCCCGCCTGTTGATCGACGGTGCGGGTTCGTTTGACCTCTCCGAGAACAACGCCAAAGAATGCAACTGGGACGAGGTCAACAACTATGGTGGCGGCAGCTCCTGCAGCGGCGGCAACTATGAGATGGTCGTCAACCTCCTGACGCAGAAAGGCGCCGTCTCCGAATCCTCCGACCCCTACGTGGCCGGCGACGTGGGCTGCAACTCGAGCGCCACGCCGCTCAAGACCGTGACCGATTGGCGCATCATCAGCGAGAGCAGCGTGCCCTCCACCGCCGTGCTCAAGAACTACCTCTACACCTACGGCCCGATCTATGTCACGATGTACGCCGGATTCCCTGCGTTCAACAACTATGATGGCGTCGGCACGCTGCACTACACCGGCACCGAGTGGCCAAACCACGCTGTGCTGATCGTGGGCTGGGACGACAGCCTGATCTATTCCGGCGGCACGGGTGGCTGGATCGTCAAGAACAGTTGGGGCACCGACTGGGGCGGCATGTGCGGCTATGGCTCCGAGCGCGGCTACTTCACCATCGCCTACGGCTCGGCCAACATCGGCATGTACTCGTCCTTTGCGGCGGCCGCGCAGGACTATGACCCCAGCGGCGGGCTGCTCTACTACGACGAGGCAGGGGCCTACCAGGGCGCCTACGGCTATGGCACCACCACCGCCTGGGCCCTGGCCAAGTTCTACCCGACCAGGAACACCGGCGCCTCGCGCGTTGAATTCTGGACCAACGACACCACCACCGACGTGGACGTCTACCTCTACGACAGCTTTAACGGCAGCACCCCCAGCAACCTGTTGTGGAGCAGCCTCAACCTCTCCTTCAGCGAGGCGGGCTATCACTCCGTGGCCGTCGATCCGGTGCTGCCCATCCAGAGCGGCAACGACGTGATCGTGGTGATGAAAGTCACCAACGCCAGCTATGTCTACCCTATCGGCGTCGATCCCGTGGGGCCCAGCCAGGCCGGGCGCACCTTCATCAGCAGCAGCGGTCCGAGCGGCTCCTGGTGGGACATGCAGGGCGACGATGTGGGCATCCGCCTGCGCACGACCGATAATCTGAACGGCGCTACGCCCACCCTGACGCCGACGTCAGTGTCGTCGCCGACGCCCACCAGCACGCCCACTCCCACTCCGCTCGGCCCCGATGGCACGGTGGTGCTGCAGAGGGGGGCGGACGGCTACACCGGTGCTGAGGACACCCACATGTTCCAATACGCGGCCAACGACAACTACTCCGGCGCCGACCTGCTGCGCATAGGCTACAAGCAGCAATATGCCGCCTTGCTGCGCTTTGACCTGTCGTCCATCCCATACGGCGCGACCATCACGCAGGCCACGCTGCAGATCTACGCCGCCGGTTGGAGCGGCGGCAACATCACGCTGGGCGCCTACGCCGTACTGCGCGATGCCAGCCCAGGCGAAGCCACCTGGAGCCAGGCAGGCTCCGGCAGCCTGTGGGGCCTGCCGGGATGCAATGACACCAGTACAGACCGGCGCGCCAGCGCCGAGGCCACCGTCGCCACCAGCGGCCTGTCCAAGTGGTACACGCTCGACCTGACCAGCCTGGTGGGCGAGTGGACCAGCGGCGCGCTGGCTAACGCGGGCGTTCTCCTGCGGCAAACCGTGGTCACGACCTATGACGTGCGCTTTGCCAGCGCCGAGTATGGCAACGCCGACTACCGGCCCATGCTGATCGTAAGCTACGGTGGCGGCGACCCACTGCCGCCGACGGCCACGCCGCCTACGGCGCCGCCCACGGCCACTCCAACCACCGTCTCGCCCACGGCCACTGGCACTAGCGTGCCAGCCACGGCGACGTCGACGGCCACTACGGCCGCGGCCACCGCGACTGCGACGACTGCGCCGCCCACGGCCACGTCCACGTCCACGACTGTCCCAGCAACCGCTACGCCGACCACCCCGGCCGGGTCCGACACGATTGTGACCCTGCAGCAGGGCGTGGATGGCTACAGCGGCGTAGCCGACACGTACGTATACCTGTATGCGCCCAACGACAACTATGCTTGGGGCGACGCGCTCAAGGTGGGCTACCGCCAGCAATACGCGGGCCTGCTGCGCTTTGAGCTGGGATCGATCCCCTACGGCGCAACCGTCACGCAGGCCACGCTGCAGGTCTACGTCTCGGGCTGGAGCGGCAAGAACATCACCGCCGGGGCCTACGCTGTGCTGCGCCCCTGGGGCGTCGATCAGGCCACCTGGAACGTGGCCAGCTCCAGCTCCAACTGGGCCCTGCCAGGCTGCAACGACACGGCCACGGACCGGCGTTCAACGCCCGAGGCCACCTTCCTCACCTCTGGCATCTACAAGTGGTACGCGCTGGACGTGACTGGCCTGGTGCAAGAATGGGTCAATGGCACGCTGGGCAACCAGGGCGTGCTGTTGCGCCAGACCGTCTACGATACCTACAACATGTTCTTTGCCAGCGCCGAGCATGGCACTGCCAGCCTGCGGCCCAAGCTGACCATCACCTACCACGGTGCGGGCGGACCCAGCGCCACCCCGACGACCGTGCCGCCCAGCGCCACGCCCACAGCCACGAGCGTCGCGCCGACGGCCACGTCCACCAGCGTCGCGCCGACGGCCACGTCCACCAGCGTGCCTCCCACGGCCACGCCGACGGCCACAGCCACGACTGTCGCGCCCACGCCCACGCCAGGCGGGGCCGGGACCACGCTCACACTGCAGCAGGGCGGCAATGGCTACGCCGGGTGTGAGGATACGCACGTCTACCTGTATGACGCGAACAACCTGGACAACTACACCAAGGCCACGTTCATGGTGGGCTATCGCCAACAGAACGCTGGCCTGATGCGCTTTGACCTTTCGCCGGTGCCCTACGGTGCCACGGTCTCTAGCGCGACGCTGCAGCTCTACGGCACAGGCTGGAGCGGGGCCAACATCAGTGTCAGCCCCTACGTCATCCTGCGGCCCGTGGTGATGTCCCAGGCTACCTGGAACCAGGCCGCAACTGGCAACCTGTGGGCCCTGGCAGGCTGCAACGACACCGCGACAGACCGCCGCGCCACAGCCGAGAGCACCGTTGCCACGAGCGGCCTGTACAAGTGGTACAGCCTGGACGTGACGGGCGTGGTGCAGCAGTGGGTCAACGGCACGCTGCCCAACAACGGCTGGCTGCTGCGCCAATCGGCCTCCACGAATGCCTCGTTCAACTTTGCCAGCGCCGACAATGGCACCCTGGCGCAGCGCCCCAAGCTGGTGGTGACGTACAGATAGCGGGGAGCGTGTTTCGTGTTGCGTGCTGCGTGAGGCGCCGCGAAGCGTGAAGAGTGAAACGTGAAGAGTGATGGTGAGAGCTGGAACCCCGGTTTTTCGTAGTGGAAGACCGGGTTTCTGTGTGTCTGCACGACACGGATTCAAGCACGGATTGCCGGGTGCCCGCGTCCGGTTCGTGAACCTTAAGCTCCCCGGTGGCATAAGCGGTTTGGCGGGGGGCAGGGCGGCGTGATATAATGCCCTGGCAGGTTGGCTGACGGGGGCGGCGGCAGGTGCTGCGGGAGACCCGCTTTGTATCTGCGGAGGTGGCAGCCATGATCAGGGTGTTCATCAGTTCTACCCTCAAGGACCTCGGCCCGGAACGCGAGGCCGTACGCGACGCAATTCACGGATTGGACCTGCAATTCGGCGACATGAAGTTCTTTGGCACACGCTCCGAGGATCCCACGACCGTCAGCCTGCTGGAGCTAGACGAGTGCGACGTCTACGTCGGCCTCTTTGCCCAGCGCTACGGAACGCTTGACCCGGCCACGGGCCTCTCCATCACCGAGCTGGAGTACCGCCATGCCACAGGGCGCAGATTGCCCGACGGACGGCCGATGCCTATCTTCATCTACCTGCGAGACCTCGCCCACCCCATGCCTCACACGGAGGAGTACATCGACTTTGATCCCGAAAAGCACGCCAGGCTGCTCTGCCTTCGGAAGGAGTTGGGCGAGCGCCACTGTCCAGGCCAATTCACCAGCGTGGACGATCTGAAGGCCAAGGTGACGACCGCCCTGTCGCTCCACTTACAGGAGGAGACCCGGCGCGAGCTTGATCGCGCAAATCGGAAGCTGGCTGAGGTGCGCGGCAAGGCCGAGGAGGGGCGAGTGGCTGTAGGCCTGCTGCTGCGGCTCCTGGCGCGCTCCCAACTGGAGGATGGGCTGCAGGCTGGGCAGGTGCCGCGTCTGGGCACGGCGCAAGCAGAGCAGATCCGGGTGCTGGAGCAGGCCGTTGCCGCCTCCTTGCCGGACTCGAAAGCAACCGATGCGGAGCGGGCCGGCGCCCTCGTGCTGCATGGCAACGCTGCCTACGGAGAGCGGCGCCATGTGGAAGCGATCGAGGCCTACCAGCAGGCGATTGCAGTGCAGCCTGACCTAGCGTGGGCGCACAGCAATCTGGGCGCAGTGCTTGCTGAGGTGAAACGGTACGTGGAGGCGGAGGCGGCGTACCGTGAGGCGCTCGAGCTGGACCCTGGGTATGCCGCGGCGTACTACAACCTGGGCCTGCTGCTGGCTGAGCAGAAGCGCGCCGTGGAGGCGGAGGTGGCGTACCGCAAGGCGCTCGAGCTGGACCCGGGACTGGCCATGACGTACGGCAACCTCGGCTGGCTCCACTATGTGCAGGGCGACTCTGCGCGCTGCGTAGAGGTCACGCGGCAGGGGCTGGCCATCGACCCCACGCAGGCCTGGATGCAGTTCAACCTGGCGCTGGCGCTGCTGGCCAGCGGGCGGCTGGAGGAGGCGCGAGGCCAGTACGAGAAGGGTATTGGCGTGAGCACGGAGCTGACGCATTTCGATGAGGCCATTCAGGACCTGATCGACCTGTGCGCTCAGAAGCCGGACCTGCCCCGCGCGCACGAGGTGCTGGAGCGCGTGCAGGCGGTACGCGAGGAGTGGCTGAGGCGGCACGGCGAAGCTGCACAGGGCTTAGAGCACCTAACACAACCTGTGCTGGAGGAACTTCCAGCAGATCATCGCACAACCCAAGGAAAGGAACGCTTGATGGATGTCTGGCCGTCGCTCATATCGCACCTTGAGCCGACGAAATCGATTCATCCAAGAAAGAGTGCGCTCCACTACCCAGCGGTGGCGACCGAGCCGTTCACTCGACTCAATCCCCCGACGCGCGATGCGGGGAATGATGCTACGAGCCCGCAATGCCTTCCGACAGCGGGGGAAGTCGTATCCCTTGTCCGCGTCCAGCTTGGCCGGTCGCTTCCGAGGCCGTCCCCGGGGCCGACGAATCGGCGCGAGGGCATCTACCGTTGCTTCCAGCAGCATTGAGTCGTGCACATTGGCCCCCGACTGAGTCACAGCGAGGGGAACTCCTTTTCGGTCGACCACCAGGTGGCGCTTCGATCCCGATTTGCCCCGATCCGTCGGGTTCGGGCCGGTTTCCGCGCCCCCCCCGGGGCGGGTACACTCGCCGAATCTAGCGAGGCCCGCGACCAATCGATTTGGTCTGCTTCCCCAAGGCGATCCAGCAGCATTTGGTGGATCTTGCGCCAGATGCCCGCCTCCTGCCAGTCACGCAAGCGCCGCCAACAGGTCATGCCACTGCCACACCCCATCTCTTGGGGCAGCAACTCCCAGGGAATGCCAGTGCGCAAGACGAAGAGAAGACCGGTGAGAACTGCCCGGGCTGGCACTGGCGGCCGCCCTCCCTTTGGCCTGGGCGGATCCGGAGGTAGCAACGGCGCAATCATCTCCCACAGTTCATCTGGTAGTATTGGCTTAGCCATGCACCTATTATACATCAAAACTAGGTTTTGTTAGGCGGTCTTAGCTTGAACGTTAGGCTGCTTGAGCGAGGCTTTACGATGCAGGTGTTTGTTTACGCACCCGAGGACTTCACCAACCTTTGCGTTCTGACGCGAACGTTGGATGCCCTCGGCCTGAACCTGTGCTACGTCTTCGACCCGCACCGCATTGTCCGGCCTCGATACGGCAGGTCATATGCGCGGAAGCTGAAGACGGTCTCGGCGGGCGCCTTCTTCCGGATCGAGTTTGTGCCGGTGAATGCCCCTCTGAAGTTCATCGCCGGCTATGGTGGTCACACAATCGCAAAAGTGCCGGACCAGTCGGCAACCTCGCTGCACGGCTTCACCTTCGGCCAGGATGATCTCCTAGTGCTCGGTTCGGAGGGAGGAGGCCTGCCCACGGAGCTCATCAAGGCATGCGATTTCCGTCTGACCATCCCCCAACGAGGCATAACCCAAAGCCTGAATCTCTGCGTTGCCTCGGGCATCATCCTGGCAGAGTGGTTCCGTCAGATGCAGCCTTCTATCCGAGTGGCCGAGGCATGGAGCCCAACATCGGGACAGGCAAGGACCCAAAATGAGCGCCACCACTGAGCAATCCCGGACACTGTGGGCGTGAGGAAGCTTCTCCAAAGACGGCCACCCGAGATTCACCCGCAGCCTAACAACTCGCTGGAGCCGACCTCCCTAGCTGCCGAAAATGGGAAGGTACTTCGCCTGAGAGGGTGCGCGAGAATGGGGCAGGATGGGCTGGAGCCGGGGGGGGGCGGCTCACCTCGAGGCCGTTGGGCGGGCCTTCATCACACCAAGTCGTGACGGACGCCACGTATGTCTAACAGACAAAGGGGCCTCAGATCATAGGAGTCTCTGAGCCAAATCCAATTGGCTTTCGTTTAGATTCTGACTACCTGGTAGTGCAGCCAGACCACGTCGCCGCGCAGCCGCTCCACGTCGAGCAGCCTGAGCCGGATGACGCCCTCCGCCGAGGTCAGGTCGGGCGCTACGAACATGCTGCGCGCCGAGGTGCCGCCCACCAGCGCCGGGTTGACCAGCACGCTGACCTCGTCCACCAGGCCCTCGCGCAGCAGCACCCCGGACAGCGTACCGCCGCTGTCGACGCGCACGCGCCGGATGCCATAGTGCGCGCCCAGCTCTTCCAGAGCCGCGCGCAGGTCGACGCGCTCCTCGCCCGCCACGATGTGCTCGATGCGCCGGCTCGTGAGATAGTCTAGGTACTCTTGCGGAGTCGCCTGCGAGCACAACACAATCACGTCGCGCCAGTAGGGCTCCTGGCGGATGACGTGCCAGTTGCGGATCTGGCCCTTGCCGTCCACCACCGCCAGCCACTGCCGCTCGTCCGCCGTATCGCTCGGCGCGGGCTCCCGGGCCGCGTTTTCGTCGAAGGGCTGTTGGCCGGCGTACGCGGTGAGGATGGTGTTGCTGCCCGAGAGCATGGCGTCGACCATGAAGCGGCCGGCCAGCTCATAGTACAGGCCCTCGTCGCCCGCGTACCAGTCCAGGCGTCCGTCCAGGCTCACTCCGATGTGCAGTACAACGTGGGGCGGCATGCGCAACTCCTTTCGAGTGTCAGGACGCCACCGAAAGAACTCGGATATCCACCGCAGAGAGCGCAGAGAACGCGGAGATTTTCGTATGAACTCTGCGTTCTCCGGGGCCTCAGCGGTGAAGAGGGGGCTTTTTGCAGTGGAGTCATGTCAGGCTTCGAGTCCGGATCGTCTCCACGTGCGTGGCCGGCACCCAGCCGCTGTCGCCTGCGCCGTTGGTGGCCCACCACCAACCGCTCTCGGCCAGGTGTAGGGTCAGTAGCTCGCCGGCACGCACGGATAGTTCCCGCGACGTGTAGTCGCAGAGCGCGGTTCCCTGAGATCCCTGCACCCGCACGTACGCCTGCGGCACCCACGCGCCCTTTCCGTCGGCGTCGGTGCACCACACCCAGCCCGGCCATTCCGCGTCCGTGCGGCCCCGTCTGCGCGGGGCGGTGCGGCCCCGTCTGCGCGGGGCGGTGCGGCCCAACGTCAGCACTTGACCGGCATGCATCGTCAACGGGTCAGAATGCGTGGTCTGATAGTCGGCGATGACCCGCGCTCGCGTTCTTGATGCAGCGTGCTTGCTGCTGGACATGTGAACTCACCTGCCCAAGCGCGGAATGACGCGCCCGGTGCGCGCCATGTAGGCGCGGTATTCGTCGCCGAAATGCTCCAGCATCATCTGCTCCTCGTGCGGCACGCGGTAGAAGAACACCGGCGCAAAACTGAGCAAGCCCAGCGGACCCACCAGCCAGTTGTGCAGCAGCAGCGCCTGGGCGATGGCCCACAGCCACTGCGCGGCGTAGATGGGGTGACGCACGTGGCGGTAGACGCCCGCGGTGACGAGCGACTGCCCCTGCTTGATCTGCAGCGCGGGTGTCCAGTTGCGTCCCAGGTCGACGTGCGCCCGCCACGTCAGCCACAGCGAACAGGCAAAGGTCGGCACACCCAACCAGCCCAGCCACGGGGGCAGGCCCACGTCGGCAAAGCGCAGCCAAGGCGTCAGCACGTACACGCACGGCAGGAGCTGCATGCCAAAGAAGGCCAGGATGGCCCACGGCGCGTCCCAGCTCCGCACGCGGTTCTCCACCAGCGCGCTGCCCTTGATCCGACGCGCGTGCGGCGCAAAGAGCACGATCTCGTAGAACATCAGGCACACGAAATAATAGGCCTTGAAGATGGTGGTCAACATGCACGAACCTCCGCGCAAGGAACGGTAGTAGTTCCAGCTCTTGCTGCGGCGCATGATAGCACGCAGTCCGCCAGACACAAAACGCAACAGAGCAACGTGCGGCCCTCATTTCGCGAGCCAGAACCTGCGTGAGGCCCTAGAGGCGGCCGTGGTCGGAGTGCCTCCCTCCGTACGTACTATGCGCAGGGTTCACTGTCCCTGTGTTCCATCCACGAGACGTTCCCGGCATGACCTGGCGTATGGCCCGCACGGCCCAATCATATACCGAGTACTCACATTTGTCCACTCTCCATATTCGATCAAGTGTGGCCCAGAAACCCGGGCCGCGGAACCACCCCGGGAATGCAGGGCTTTTTCAGAGTCAGGGGGAGTAGAGGGACGAGACCTTTCTGTGGTAGGATAGAGTCGCTGGACAAACCCAACCAAGAACGGTCTCGCGATGAAGTGTAGCACAACCGTCAACGTTTTGGCAATTGGGGCGCGAGGTTTGCTCCCTCCACGATTCTGCGTTAGAATGCCCGCGAGTCATCATGCCCCTGCTCTGGGGCTGTTGGCCATGCAGGCAGGGAGGGTATCGGGCGGCTGTGGGGTTCTCGTGCGGGGCGGCGCGGGCCCGTTCCAGTACCCGCGGAACGGCAGGGACTACCTTGCGGCCTGTTCGTTGACCCCCGGCGGCTTCTGGCGTGGTCCATCCCTCCCCGGCTAGCCGCGCTATGGCGGCCGACTGGCACATCCACAATGTCGACCAATTGTGGAGCGCCCTCCACTCGGCATCGCGCAACGGCGTGGACGACACCATCTACATGTTGAGCAGCGCATCGCCGTGCATTAACCGGGGTATGCTACGCCCGCTGCCCAGGCAGACGCTGACGCTGTCAGACCCGCCGCCGCAAGCCGCCGGCCCCGGCAGCATGCCGCCCGAGATGGCATCCGCCACCCAGATTTCGCGCGGCAGACGAACCTGAACACGAGGGGGAATGATGAGGTATGTCTCGCACAGTCTGGTCCGCATTGGCGCCGTGCTGATTCTGGCGCTGGCTGCGCCCGCTCCTGTGCGGGCGCGACCCGTGGCTGCGGCTGCGATCAGCGTCTCGGGACGCGTGACTGACGCCAACGGCGCTGGCCTGTCGGGCATAAGCGTGGAGGTGACCGCCTCGGACGGGGATCATAGGACGCGCACCGCGGCCGACGGGCGCTACTCGGTCACGAACGTGCCTGCGGGCGGCCGGATACTGATCTTCGTGCGCGCCTCCGTGGATCTGCGGCTGGCCGACCGCAACTGGAACACGTCGCAGACGAACGCCGATGTGCGCAAAGACTTTCAGTTGGTGCGCGGATTCCTGGTGCGCGGGCGGGTGCGCATGCCGGACGGCAGCTTCCCTCCCAGGGAGGGCAACGTGCAACTGCGCCCCATCTCCTTCAGCCTGCCGCAGGACGAGTGGCTCGGGGGCGACCTGTGGAGCGGCGATGGCAGCTACCAGCTCGTAGCGCCGCCGGGACTCTACATGCTGTATGTGGTCGGCATTCCCTTCGGCATCTACAATCCCATGCCATATGCCGACGCGCGCGCTAGCGACGTAAACGACGCCGACGTGACGCTGTCCGCGCTGCCTGTATACGCCCACCCGGACGGCCCGCCGCCGTTGGCCGTGCGCATGCACGTGGGCGCAGCGGATGCGGCCGGCATGGCGACGGTGACCGGCGACCCAGGCGCTGCGCCGGGTTTTCACACAGTGGCGGTGGCCGACGTGGATACCCGGCTGAATGCAGTCACCACCGCGGCGCGCGATGGTAGCTTCTCCACGCGCGTCTTCGCGCCGCCCGGGGCGACGCTGGCGGTGATGTACGTGCGCGACCCGCTCTGGCTAGGCGGCTGGACTGGCGAACTGACGCCATTGCCCAAGACATTGCTGCGCGTGCCGCTGCCTGGCGGGGCCGGCGCGCAGCTCAGCGCCGTCCCGCCGACGTATGGCGGGGCCGGCGCGCAGTTCAGCGCCGTCCCGACGGCGTTTGGCGGGACCGGCGCTGCAGGCAGCGCGACGGGCAGCTACGCCTTTGCCACGTGCGGCGCTGCGCTCAGGCCGCCCGCCAAGAGCGACGCGCGCTGGTGGATCAATGGCACGCTGACCACGCCGCGCGACCTCAACGTGCGTGCGGGTGAGACCCTGCGAGTCAACGCAACCATGCGCATCGCCTCCGCTGCCGTGCCGGCGGGCTTTAACCCCACAGGCGTGCATGCCTGGTGCAGCATCGCCTTCGCGCCGCTGTTTGACGCCAACGGGCGCCAGTTGGAGAGCCTGGAACACGGCTTCGAGGACAACCAGTTCATGTCCACGCTGATGACGCCCACCGGCCTGCCCATCGAGCGCGACAGCGACGACCCGGCGCCGTTTCTGGCCAGCGCGGACGTGACGGGCTTGCGCACCGTCCAGGCGGGAGTGCTCGAGGGCAGCCTGACGCTCAATGTGACCCTGCCGGCAAGCATGGCGACGGGCGTGTATGCGCCGCGCCTGACCTTCGAGGTCACGGGGCTGCCCAACAACCCGGCGAACCTGGTGGACATTTGGGTGTACGATCGCGCTATCAACGAGGGTTATCTGCCCATCGTGCGCGTGGGCAGCCCGCAAACGCCGCGCCTGGTCACCGGCTTGCTCACGGACAGCTACACGGGCGGCACGCGCGGGGCGCTGGCGCGCGAGGACCGCGGCCGCTTTGACCTGGCGACCATGGTAGCCTACCAGCCGCAGAAGTGCATCGTGCCGCGTTTCGATGCGCTGACCGGCAAGTCTGTCTCCTACGATCTCGGCCCGTACCTGCCGATGATCTCGTACACTGACCGCGGCTTTCCGGTGACGCCGCTCGTTCCGTTCCGGTTCCCCACCGCGCCCATCCAGGTGACGGTGCGCACACCCGACGGGCGGACGGTGACGCTGGGGCCCGCCGTGCTGCACCAGTCGCTGACGCGTCTGCCCAGCCGCATTGACGGCGGAGAGGTGCACCTGGGTGCGCCCTACCTGGCCGACGTGTACCATCTGACCAACGTGGAGCGTGCCTTTCACTATGCGTTTGACCAGTACGGCCAGCACGTGATCATGGTCACCGGGACGATCCAGGACGTGTGGGGCAACGCCTACAACCTGGGCGGGACGTACGACGTTTGGGTGGCGCGCGAGCTGGACATGGACTCGGGCCAGCTTCCGACCACGCCCTACCAGGTGGGCGACGACTTTTCGCCGACCGTGCAGGTGTACCCGCGCATGCCTGCCGAGGTGGATGCGACCCTGACGCTCTTGCCCAACTCTAACGCGCAGCAGGCCATCACCGCCCGCGCGCGGGGCAAGGCCAATGCCTACGGCTACTTTCATCCGCCAAGCGGCTCGTTCGCGCTCAGCCAGCCCGGCGAGTTCCGCGTGGACATCACGGCGACCTACACCGAAACCAATGGCACGCTGTGGATGGGCTGCTACGCTTGGGGCAACGTGATCGAGACTCCCAACACCCCGCTCGTGGCGCACGGCCGGCGCGGCGTTGACAACGCGCCCTCCACCGGCTTGCAGTGGTTCCTGTGGGAGAACCTCTCTGCGGCCGATCGCAAGGACCACATCTACTACCCCTACCAGCGCGGCGACGTCATGTGGTGCCGCGACATTGACATCCCCGGGGGCGACTCGCTCATCCCCGCAGCCACGTTCAGCGACTCCCAGGGGACCATACGCGGCTTGATGGAGCAGCGCAACCGCCTGCCGCACTCGGCGCTATCGCAAGGGCCGCTGGCCAACGATTTTGCCGGGCGCGTGGCTGTGGGCGAGGTTCCGCTGTTCAACGCCTGCTCCAACGGCCACTACCCCGACCGCTACCCGAACGAGATTGACCAATGGGGCTACGCCTACCGCTCGTCGGAACGGCCGGGCATCCGCGTGCGCGAGCTGGTGTGCGAGGACAGTAACATCTTTGGCTACTGGCGCTTTGGCGACATGTACGGGGCGCAGATCGGCATGGGCCTCGAGGGGGATTTGCCCAACGACTTCAAGTTCCAGTTCTGCGGGCTCGTGTTCCGTGACACGGCGCGCCGCATCAACCAGTACGCCATCTACTCCGCGATGTGGGTGCTGGTACCCAACGAAGACCCGGTCGGCTCGCGCGTCATGCCGCCCTATCAGGGGGCTGGCGGAGGCCCGCAGGACGGCGGGCCGTTGCTGCGCGTCAAGGGGCAGGACATCGACGTGTTCTTCCTGCCGCTGGGCACGCAGCCCGGCAGCGTGTTGGAGACGGGCGACACCTTTGCCTTCTGCGGGCACGTAGCGCCGGCCCTGGACAGCCGGGTCACCGCCACACTGCGCTCCCCGAGCGGCGCGGTAGTGCGCAGCATCGATGGCCACGCCAACAAGGTGGGCTGGTTCTACGAGCCCTCGGGCAACTGCATCGTGAACGAGCCTGGGGTGTGGACCGTGGAGGTGCGCGTCGTCCACGACCGCGTCTACCCCGCGATAGGGAGCATACCCACCAGTCATAACACGGGCACGGTGCTGGGTGCAACGCAGTCGCGCTACTCCTTTTACGTGGCGCCCAAGGGGGCGACGCGCCTGACGCTCACCTCGCCCACGCCGGGCTTGCTGCGCTGGCCCAACGGCCTGCAGCCGGTGGTTGTGCGCGGCCTCCTCCCGGCTGGGTGGGGCAACACGTCGGTGCACTACACCATCACCACGCCCGGCTTCATTCTGGCCCAGGGCGCGACGACCTCATCCGGCGGCGCGTTCCAGGTAAGCTACGACCCGACCGCGGCGAACCGCGATTTTGGCGTGATTGATCTGAGAGCGCCTCAGGAGTGGCGGCCAGGCCTGAGCGACCAGGTGCGCATCACGCTGTATGCCTCGTCCGCGGGTCAGCATCGTGCGGCGACCGTCACGCTGTTTGGCGAAGAGGTGGTGCCCGAGCGCGACCCCTCCATTCGTCCGCGTGTGTGGCTGCCGTGCGTGCAGAGGAATGAGTGACGGGTCTGGCATGATGCGTGGCGTGCGCCGTGCAGGCTTGCGCTGCAGCGCCATGCCACGGCGACGGTTTCGAAACAGGCGCTGACAAACGCCAAACATGCCATGGAAAGCAGGAGGTTACTGTGGACGGGAGATGTGTTTCTGGCAGGTCGCGGCGTGTGGTCGCGATGCTCTTGAGGCTACTGGCAGCAGGGATGTGCCTGGTGGCTTTGGCGCGGCCGGCGCCGCGCGCGCGGCGCTCCCGCCCCGGCTGCGGTCGAGGCAGGCTCATCCGCCATCCGCCTGGCCTTGGTCTGGGACTGGAACGCTCCAAACGCGAACGCGTGGAAGGCGTTCCTGGATGCCAACGGCTTTCAGGTGGACCTGCTGCAGAGGGCGGCTCTGACCAGCACCGTCTGGGCGCCCTACGCTGCCATCTTGATCGAGCAGGACTCGGGAAGTGATGGGTGGGCCGACGCCGCTCAGGTTGTGGCGCTGAACGACTCGGGCAAGCCCATCCTGGGCCTCTCCACGGGAGGACTGAAGCTTTTCGACCGGCTTGGCCTGGCGATCAACTGGGGGCATTCCAGGGGCATCTCTGCCTGCCGCATCCGGGCCGTGGATCCCACCCTGCCGGTCTTCCACACGCCCAACGAGATCACCCTGCCGCCCGACGGCATCCTGGCGCTGTGCGGAACCGCTCCGGGCTACATGCGTGGCGTCCGCATCAACACCCCCACGGCAGACATGCTGTTGCTCGCCGTGTCAGACACTTACGCACGCTACTATCCATTGGTGCGCCAAACGGAGCGCTTCCTCTACGGGGGCTTTGGGGATGCGCCCAACGAAATGAGCGAGATGGGCCGTCGGTTGTTCGTCAACGTCGTGCACTTGCTCATCTCGGGCTGGACGCCGACGCCCACGCTCACTCCGAGCGCAACCCGGACGCGCACGCAGACGGCGACGCTCACTCGGACCGCAACCCGGACGCGCACGCAGACGGCGACACTCACTCCGACCGTAACCGGGACGCGCACGCAGACGGCGACGTGCGCGGTTTTCCTGCCGCTGATACGGAGGCCGTAGGGCGCGGGTGCCGTCAACGAACGAGCACAACCAGAAGGGCCTTGCCGTCCGCGCTGCGCTCAGC
>Ga0315289_10005636_pt1 | contig 18468 bp, 15 predicted proteins | sample YL17G11_40_MG_FD_203452 | JGI IMG/M metagenome (GOLD analysis project Ga0315289, IMG submission 203452) | Sediment microbial communities from Yellowstone Lake, YNP, Wyoming, USA - YL17G11_40 | ecosystem: Environmental > Aquatic > Freshwater > Lake > Sediment | place: USA: Wyoming | collected...
TCGGCAATTGAGACAGCTTTAACTGGCAGTGTACTTATTACGACTTCTACTGCCCATGGATATATTGCAGGAAATCAGATACGCCTCACTGGCAACTCTGCTATTACGTTAAATGGTTTATGGACTGTTTCTAGTGTCTCCTCCCCCACAACATTTACATTTATAAAGCAAGGAAGTCTATCTCCAGCTTCTGGTACAGGTGGTACGGTTGTCAATACTACCACTGTATGTACTGTTACTGCTAAGACAGCTACTGGTGTGATTCATAATTTAACAGCTTCGCAGCCGATTGTTATTCAAGGTGCTGTGGATCCTAGTTTTAATGTGGCTTCGACGGTAACCTCTGTTTTAGACGGACAGACGTTTACGTTTACCATGGCTGGTTTTGCCACTGCGCAAAGCGGTGGTGGGGAGGTACTAAAAATAGGAATAAGTGTCCCAGCTAACGGTGTGCAGATAGGAACAACCGCTACTCAAACTGCTTTAAATTTCGAGCAAGTATTCCAAGCATCCACCCTTGCCTCTGTAATTCAAGCTACGGCTTTAGGCTCGTCCAACATGTTCCAGACTATTTTGCCTGGGGCGGTAGGAAACACCTACACCTTGACGAAGGTGGAGCCTGGTGTTGTGCCTGGTGCTGAAAGTATTGTCGTAGACACTTTTAGTGGCGGTGCAAACCCAGTCCCTGGAATTATTCCTTTAGTGGATCTTCAGGTGGGAGATATCTACGTTGTTTTATTTGGATCTAGCGGTTCTATAGAACTTTGGGGATTTGACGGTGAGCTTTTTAGGAACCTGACATCTTCTAGTTTTGGAACTCTTCTAGATTACCATAGACGAAATCTTTTTGTTAATGAAAAGCATTTAACTGAGAATCAACAAGCTGCCTTAAAAGGTACTGTAGGTACTCCAGGTCCGACAAATCTTTATGTGACGCAGCAAGACACCGCAGTATTGTCAGCGGACCTTGGCGCGGCTTTACAAGGAGCGGATAATCAACCACCTAATGGGTCCAATCGTTTCTTAACGGAAGCTAGGTACCGGGGTCAACGTGGTGATGTACCTGTCCCTGGCGGGCAAAACTGGGTTCAACTCCCGGCAATAGATGGTCGGTGGGTGGTTGGAAAAACTTCCACCTCGGCTACTCAATTTTTCAACGTAGTGTTTACCTCTACTTTGAATAATCCAGGAGGACCTACTGAGTATACACAGAAGGATTTCACGCCTCTAAAGCCTGTAGCTTTTTATAACGCCACGCCTTTTGGTATAGCTACTGTTTTAGATCCTAGCGATCCTTTTATTGGCGCGGATGCTATAGGTATCTATCCTAGGCTTGACGCTGCGGGACTTGGCAATCCTATTGCTCTTTACGTTGAGCTTACGGCGGTTCCAGACAACGGCGCTTGCTCGGTCCTTTATTCGCGTGCGGCTAAAGAGAAGGAACGGCTGGCAAATGCGGATATGCTGGCGGGTCCGCAACGCATATTACCAGCAGAGATTGCGGATCTTCAAAATAAAGTAAGCGAGTTACGCTTTAACACCGGGATTGGTGTAAGCGGAACGACAATTAATTTTCCTGCCAACTTATTTGCCAATATTAATGATCAGGACTACTACTTACGCAGACCTATTGGTGGAGCGCTTGCTCGCAACATAAACGGCTTTTCCATAGATTTTAGTACAGGTGTAGGTACTTCGGGTATTGTAAACAGTTTTACGCCGTTATTTTTTACAGGTGCTGGCGTATGGACACGCTATGTTTTGACAATCACTCAAGAAGGATTGATTAATGTTTATCCTGTAGAAAACTATAGGCAATATGCATCAGATCTTGCCTACGGTTCTACCCTTGCAGAAGTAGCGATACCTAACCTTGCTTTCACTCGTGGTGAATGGCTATTTGCGTCTGTAGGTGTTGAAAGTACGGCTCCTAATGCTATAGCTACTTTAGATCCTTCTTCGGTGGAGATTTATCCGTTTAACGGAGTTAATGCTAGGGAGGCAGGTGCAGTTATTACCTGCGGGGACGGCACTACCTCTTTTGGTCACTTTTCTGGTCCTAGTGCGATCAATCTTGCCATGGCTGCGACAAAAACAGGGGACACGATTAAAGTGTTGCCGGGAACCTACGTAGGGCAAGTTTATATTCCAACAGGAAATATCAATATAAATTTCTGTGCTGGAGCAGTCCTTAAGTACAAAACTAGTCTTCTTAGTCTGACACCTATTGATTGGGACATTGGCAGTGATATAGTTACGTTCAATCTACATGGTTTAGTGAATAATCAAGCTGTAACACTAATAGGTGCGGCTTTACCTGCGGGACTATTCTCCAATACTACTTATTATGCTCAAGTTTTAAATAACAATGATTTCAAACTTTCATTAACAGTTAATGGTCCGACAGTAAACTTTACAACTGGTGGTGTCGGCACTGTTCTTATGGTGACACATCATGCGGTGGTTCCTGCTGCTAACTGGGTAAGTCCTGTCATCACGACAACTTCTCCTCATGGTCTTTATGACAATTTAGCGGTGCGGCTTTCTACCACGGGTAGTTTGCCTTTGGGTTTATCTAGTGGTGTTAGTTATTATATCAAAGGATCTACATCTACTACCTTCAGACTTGCTCTTAGTCCTGGTGGTGCGTCTGTGGTGTTTTCAGGCGGTGCAGGAGTTCATTCAGTATCTGCTGAGCATTCTGGTATTATTGTGGATGCTGGTAATGTGCATATTAAGGATGCTCATTTTAGTGATTGCGACGTAGGTATTCACGTTACGGCTAATGGTGGTGGTTTTGAGATAGAAAATTCAACCTTCGATGCCTCGGTGGTAAAGAACTTTGAGGCGGCTTCTTCGGTAGCTAGTCGTACATCTACTGTTGCTACATATACTTGCACAGATGGATTTTCAGACAAGTATGTTGGTGATTTTAATTCCTTGACGGCTTTTGCTGATGCTTTAGCTGTGGCGAGTGACGGGGACAAGATCGTTCTTTATCCAGGTACGTATTCTGGTGTGACGATGTCTTTAAATAATGTCCATGTACAGGGGCATGGTAGTGGTGTTTATATAAGCGGGTTGGCTGCTACGCCGTCTATTATATTATCTGGTGATGGTAACATATTCGACAATATTATTTGTACGGATGCTACGGTAGGCATTAAGTGTTTATCTGGACTGTATAATACTTGGTCGGCGTCGGTACTTTTCACGGATACGGTTGTTACGAATATTGAGTACCCTCCTACTACGTCTAGTAAGCATTTTAATTTCCATCCACAATATTCTTCGGGCAATAATCCGCAGGTAGGTACTGGGGGCAATAGTAGTCGTTATGTCACGGTGGGTGATGGTGTAAGTAGTTGGGGTGATTATGTCGGTGCTACGGGTATAAACCAGGCACTTCTTGCCGAGCTGAGTGGTACGACCATAAGGGTAGGCAAGGGAATCTACTCTGCTATAAATACTGGTGTGGTACCGTTTAATAATATGAATTTAGAGGGTAGTGGTGAAGGTTGTATTATTCGTGCTGATAATGCTTTACTTGATTTACAATGCATAAAGATCTCGGGTAGTGGAAACTGGATCAGTGGCTTTCACTTAGATGCTGTGGACAATAATCTCACGGGATTTAACATTGCTGGTATTTTGGTAAGTGGCGACAATAATGTGGTAGAGAAGGTCACTTGTACTGAAACGGGTACTTCTTTCGTCCCGCGCAATAAGCGTTTTGTGGTTAAGAGTGGTTTTCACAACAGATACATACCGCATGATGGTGCGGCTACGGATGTTGTATCTTGGACCGTAGGCGATGGTATTCGTTCCTTCGGCGATTTTGTGGGGATTTCGAGTGCGTTCACCAATGCGTTGAATTTCCTTCCCGCATTGCCCGGAAGTGCTTTTGGTAATCTTTCCGCTCCCGCAGGTAGTCAGATCATTTTCCAAGATTTTTCGGCTCCCGTTGTCGTAGAATTTTTAAATCCTGCATCGAGCATTTATATAAATTCTCTTCATCGGTATATTACCTTACAGACAGGTGCTAACCAAGGTACTTGGAAAGTTGTAGCAGTTAATGGAGCAACATCTTTAACGCTTGAGCGTTTTGATGGTGGGGTTTTCACTGCGGAAGCTAACGTGCAATGGTCTTTAGTTGTGGGAACTAAGCTGGTAGTATTGCCTGGAACTTATACGCCGATAACGCTAGGATCTACGCATAACGATGTAGACATAGAGGCTTGGGGTAATGGTTCAGATGTTATCGTTTCCGGTGGTACACCACTGTTGAAGGTGGACGGTAGTAGATGCCGCGTGTCTGGATTTAGGTTTGAGGATAGTGGTGTTGCGGTAGAGGTTAACGGTAAGGATAACTTTTTTGAAAAGAATCGTTTTGCCCCTACCCTCACTACGCGCTACCAAATAGGTGCGAGTGCTACTGGTAATATTATCAAGGATGGTTTTGAAAACAGTGAGCGGGTAGCTTATACGGTATCTCCACTGCCTAGCCGTGGTGATTTTGCAGGAAATAGCCAAGTGGCAATTCAAGCAGCCGTGGACGCGGCTGCGGCGGATCCACAAGTAAAAAGGGTATATCTGGGTGCAGGTACTTATACGTTGACGGCACCTGTGGTAGTACCTATTAATATTACAATATTCGGCTCGGGTTTTGCTACGACGGTTGTAGGGGATAGTACTTTCCCCGCATTCACTTTAACTTCAGGAAATACTATATCGGGTATAAACTTTATAAATTTAACAAATTCATTGTTAGGACCGGCTACTGACGTATTTGCCTATGGTAACTGGGGGATGACTACCGCGCCTATTCATCCAAACGTGTCTGGTTCTGTGACAAATAATTTACCTTAAGGATGAGATGCCTTTTTTAGACACACCGGATACGTGTATAACGAATTTAACTGATGAGGGGCGTAACCTTCTTGCTCGGTCTAAGTTCGGTTCTAGCTTAGTTATGCGCGTTGTGGGTTGGAATTTAGGTCGTGGTGGATATAACGATTTAAACCCAGTCAAGGTTACTCCTATTGTAGATGTGGCAAATAATTCTGTTGGCTATATCGAGGTTATAGATAACATTGATTGGGACGCTGGAGATAAGATTGTATTAAACAATGTACCATTTGAGTACAGTGTCATCTGGAATCCAGGTCCTACAGCGGCGCAAACGGCATTGAACATACTAGCTGCAATACAGGATTCATCCGATCCTCGTGTCTACAATCTTATTACCTCAGAGATTGATCCAGGTAACAGTAATCGAATAAAAATCACGTCCCTTGTAACAGGCAATGTTCTAGAAAATCGTACCTTCACCTTCCTGCCAGGAGATGTTGATTTTCTAGTAGATAAGATTACGATGCCTGCGCATGGATTTCCTAACGCTATGAGACTACAGTTGGCTAGTACCATATCACTACCTAACGGTGTTGCACCTGCGACTGATTATTATGTAGCCAACGCCACAGAAGATACGTTTCAACTATCTTCCACGTTAAACCTCCCCACTATTGTACCTTTAGTATCCTCTGGTGTGGGGGTTTTAAGTCTTATTCCTACAGGTAATTTGTACCCCATTAATAATAACGAGGTGGTAGGTTTAGGATCCACTATTAATTTCCTCATTACTCCTATGTCGCTTGCTACATCGATGAATTTGATAGATCCCGCCTATCCTGTCCCCCCTAACCTGGGGACCTTCGCACTACCGGAAGGTGCGCTTGAGATGCCTACGTCTACTTCGGTTTCTTTTGTGATGCAGGTACCTGATGGTTTAGTAGGCATGAATGCTTATGGTGAAGTCGGTGTTTGGGTGGAAATACTGCAAAGCGATCATCCGCTAGAGATAGGACGTAAGGTATTATTTGCTTACGGACATTTTCCAATACTTGCTAAAACTGATCGCACGTTGTTGACTTTTAGAGTAATAATAGCCTTTGGCTAAAGGGGGGAATTATTAAAATTAATAAAAATGATCCTATTGTTTTATCTGATGGTACGACTATAAATCCAGCTACCGTAGGTGTATTTGATGCCGCTCATCAACAAATACCGTTTGTGTTTGGGTTTGATACGGACACTTGCGAAGTAGAGATGCTAATTAAATTGCGTGATGAATCGGGTGAAGTGGACGGCGAAAGGATTTGCTATTTTTTATTCGATGATAATTTAAAACCCTTCCCTGCTAAGTTTGTCTTACCTGGAGCTTATGCACTGGACACGTCTGGAAATATTTTGAAGTAGGGAGATGTTATCGGAAGGTTAAGAGACATAGAGAATGCCGCCGCAGGTACTGCCAATATTTATTCTAATATAAAGATGTTGGTGCGTGGTAGGGCGCAATATATGGATCCGCAATTGATCAAAGGAAACCTCCGGTTTGCTCAAGTGCGTGGTGCTAATTTCTCCGCACTCCAACCGGCTAATCGTTTCCCTCTTACGGCGAATGCTCCAGCTAAATCTACGACCTTACAACTTTCGTCGAGACCTTCTTGGTACCAAATCGGATGTTTAATCCGTGTAGGTGTTACGGAGACTTTTGGCGAATTGCATATTATTCAAGATCTTATATCTCCTACCTCCCTAGATACTAAAGACCCATTATTGTACAGTTACAAGGTCGAAGATGCTCCTGTAGGTACTTTTACGTCTACCCTCGATACGGTACCGCATGTGTCTCTTCTAGGCACTCCAGGCACGTTCTATGCGGTGTCCCCGTCTTCGTTAGCGCGGCGCATATTGCATATTGAGTCTTGGTACCCACTGGTACCTGGGGACAGCATTCTTGCATCTAACAATCCCACGGCTCCTTATTCTTTAGTTGGCTATGATCTCGGTAGGACAACTTTCATAGAGACACGTCCGGGTATAGGTGACGAACCAGCTCTTATTTACCGCTATGAGTGTGTTGTGGGTAGTGGCAGTGGTCTTTTGTCGTTTGTGCCTACTGTAGGTATGCCACTATATTTAAAAGCGCAACCTATGTTTCAGAGGAAAGACTATGCTTTGGGCGATATTAAGATCGCACCTGAGATGGGTCCTTGTTTGGTGGACGCTTTCTACGGGGGTTTACTTTATAATAAAGAAACAACTACCGTACTTGGTATTAAGACCTACGATATTTTTGGTAATCAACTAAATTACGTAGAGCAAGAATGGCAACGCATCTTGCCAAATCATGTGATTATGCAGAGAAATATTTCATCTGAGACGTTCCTTCTTTGGGAGCGCATTCAGGGGAATTTCCAGCTTTTAAAAGCTGGCGGGGGTATTTTTCAGGCACGCTTGGACGCCAAGGGCGAGTTTATCATGTCTAGTGATTTTCTTGTCCCTGAGTGGAGTAGTGATGTGCAGCATGGTTGGGTAGTACCTATTGTAGCTGAAGCGGATATTAGGTTGACGGTGAGGTTTGAGCCTCAGGCTTTGCAGGTGTACGATATACCACATACGACACTCACTTTGATTCGTCCTAAGATACTTGCCGAGGGCGTAGGTATACAGAGGATAGTGATTGCAATCAAGGGATCGCCTAATTCTTATGTGCAAATGCGGCGGTGGTCTTACGATGGACCTATAGTTAATTCGCTTTCTTATTATATTTTAGGTGCCGGTGAAACCTTCGGTCTTGATAGGTGGTTGGCTGGAGGTTTTTGCTTGAAGCCTGTTTTTTATGATTTGAATGTTTTAAAAGCGAGTTATTCAGATGGGAATTCCCATTACGATTCAGGCTATATATACTCGTGACAGATTAATATCTAAATAAAATCCGGAGAATTTGGATGACACTCAACCTTCCTCAAATAAATTTCAATAGCAGTCCTGGCTATAATTCTTGGGAATTTCTCCATCAAGTTTACAGTAGTGAATTCTTTTTAAGAAGTTTGATCGGTAGTACTCCGGGTATTGTGGATAAGTCTGCTGATCCTACGGTGGTGCCTCTTAATACGAGCCGTCCTTTGTTTGTTTCTACGAATGCTTCAAATCCTTTATCTTTGGACATAACAAAGGGATATGCGGTCACTGCTAACTATCAACTTATTATTGTGGATTCTAATCTTTCGGGGATTGCTTTACCTTCCCTTCTGGCGAACACTACTTATGTGGTTGCTTTAGAGTACACCTTGGTTCCTAGTGAAGATCGCCAGGTGAATCATTTTGGGATTAGTACAGAGCTTCGAGATGAGCGTCCGAGCAATACGCCTTACGGCGCTCAGGTGGGTGCTGACAGTACTTTAAGCCAGGTGGTTACGATTGCTAGTCTGGCTGATTTTAACAATCTCAGTATATTTTCTCAGGACCGTAAAAACGGCTTGGTGGTCATTGCTGTGGTTACGGTTACGGTATCTTCGTTGAATGTGCCTTCCCTTTTAGTGGATTTGACACGTAACACCTACGCTTATAATCGTCCTTGGTTTTCCCCTGTAGACATTGCTCACCGTACTTTAATAGGTAGTGGCGTGGTTACTAGTAATAATCCACATGCGATAAGTATCCAAGACTTGTCTAGTTCGGGTTTTACCTTGTATGAGCAGCTTTTGTCTAAAGGTGGTGTATTTGCTAAAGACACCGCCTACTATGGTTATCCCGGTACTTTTTGTACTGAACTTATTTCCCTCAACCGTTATCAGATGGATGCTACGGGTGAGGTAACGGGGGATTCTTCTTTACATCTGGATCCTATTACAGGGAGATATTTTGTAGTTTTAGCAAAAGTTCCGGTGCGTATGGGATCTCTGTATATTCAGGGAACACCATGGAAGCCTATCCCGTACTATTGGCGACCAGGGACGCGGTATTTAATTCTAGGGACGCTGGAACAACCTTTAGACTACGCCAGTAGTTTGACTGTGGAATATTTCTCAGTATCCGCTTTGATGCCGCCTTTAGAATCCTTAACGCAGGGTGTACAAAGTTTCCAAGTGCAGGCTCCGCTGTTAGGCTCGGAATATGTTATAAGTGGTGGTTTAAGTTTAGATGCACTTAATAATGATACTATCAATTTGTCTTCCGCTGTTGGTCCTATAAAGAAAGCATACCAAGTAGTTTGTAGTGCTGATGGTATTCTAGTTACCTCACCGCAAAACTTAGTGCCTGTATTAAGTGTACCTACACTAGTGTCGCAGGGTGTTGTAGCCATAAACCAAGCACCCCTAAACGGTGTGGGAGTGACCTGGCAGGTAGGTTTAACGGGAGCGCCTAGTGCGCCACCCACACCAGCGTTGAGTAGTAATTTAAATCTTCAAATTTTAATCAATGGTGTTAATGATATAGGTGCTACGGTTGAGGAGACGATTATCTTTTACGCCTCGCAGTGGGCGGAGCAATCTCCTTCGCTTCTTGTGGAGGAGCCTCTTCAATTTAGGACTACGGTTAATAAGTATCAGTTAATAAATTCTGTGCGGATATTGAACACGACGGCTGTCCCGGACAATTCGGGTGGTGGTGCTATATTGTCGATGTGGGCGAATATTTTAGAAGCCAATCAAGAGTTAGCTAATGTTGCATCCTTTTTCTGGGATGGTTTAAGTGCGCGTAGGGTTACAGATACGCGGGTTATAGGAACGTCTCTTCAGCGCAGTGATCAAAGGGAGTATAGCCATCCGGATCTTTTGCCTGAGAGCAGTGCTGGTTTCATCCAGGAGTTATTTTCTGTAATTTTCGAGCCACCTCTTGTGGATCCCTCGAAGATTTCTACGCGGCTTGCTTTTGAGGCTGACGATGACAGATCGGTAGGCGACACCTGGAATGTATTTTCCGACTTACCTGCTACGGGTACGATACAGGTTGTAGACTTTACGTTGGTTACTCCGGACATGACGGTACGTCTTGCGGACGGTAAAGTATTAACTTTCGTTACTACGCCTCCTATTTCAAATCCTGCGGCTGGGGAAGTGGCTATTCCACAATCTTTGCTTACTGGAAGTGTGGAGATACTAAATAATATAGTAGCCACGGTTAATAATGCGACTTTTGATTCTTCGTGGTTTGCCACTTTAGGAACAAACATAGTGTCCTTAACTAGGACAAATTCCTACCCTGATGGGTTTGTAGCGTGTTACCGCCAGAAGATGGTTTTTAGTGGTTTTTTTACTTCGGGTACGATTGAGTTTTTTGTTGATGGGTTCAATATTGCCCCAGTTACCGCACTAGCTACGCACGCACTGTCTTTAGATGCTATTGCTCAAGCGGTCAACGCTGCTAATACGGGTATCAACGCGCTAAGGGTTGTAGATGCTACTTTGGACTACATAATTTTTAATGGCAAAATAGACGGTAGTGCTTTCAATGTCACCACTCCTGTTTTTGTGGGGGCGGGGGTCACAGCTACTGTAGGATCTCCGGCTAATGCTTTTGTTTTGAAGTCTCCGGTTAATGGAATGTTGCCTACGCCGCATATTCCTAATAGGTATGTTTCGAGTGAAAGACCTTGGGAATACCTTTCAAGAGCCTTAGAGTGGGTTGGCGTTAAGGTACAAGCTACTATTACGGTAGATCAAGGTAATGTTCAAGATGGTGATCAGGTAGAAATTGTTCCGGGTAAAATTTTGTATGCTAGAAGAGGCAGTCCTGCTCCTTCCATTACAAGATCTTCGGGTCAATTCTTAGTAACTCCTACAGACCTTTTAGCTACACTTACAAGCATGAGGGATACGATTAATGATGTATCCTTTGCTAGTGGTTGTTTGGCTTCTATAGACGACAGTAATACAAAGCTTCTTATAAGCATTGGCGGTTATGGTTCCGCGACTATCACATTGCTTGTCGAGGCGACCACTAACGCTTGGAACATTACTCCTTACGCTCCCGTGGGGGTTGGTGAAGTAGGCTCTAATGGTTTCTTAAAGAGCCTACATCCTTTAGCGTCTGCACAGTGGCGTTACCAGCTTATTGAACCAGCCTCGGTTGTCGGGACATTTGCCGCTGCTGCGGTGAGTATTTTCCCCACCAATAACATTCAGATTGTTGCCCACGGTTTAACCAATGGGGATACAGTAACTTTCACATCTACTGGCGCTTACCCCTCAGGTCTTCTTCCAAATCAGCGGTATTACATCGTAGGAGAGGCAGCAAACACCTTTCAACTTGCTTTGACCTTGGGTGGAACACCAGTAAATATATTAACTCAAGGCACAGGTGTTAATACTCTCTCTGTAGATCAACCATACGGTCCCGGTGAATGGTCCCCCTATGTAGATATGGATGCCATCTCCCCTACGGCATTCCGCTTTAAAGGACCTGGAGCTAGTAGTTTGTATGCAGTACAACTTAGACTGCGCGGAGAAACCGGCATCCCTAACTCTTTTTCTTTGTACCAAGTTTTCCCCGAAACAGGTGCGACGAATGCCGCTCTTGCGGCGCGTCTTTTTGCTTTAGACGGAGGTACTCCAAACCCTAATGCGGAAGTAGCGGGGGAGATTGTTGCGGCTAGAGGCACAGTAAATACACTGAATGGGCGTTTGGGTATAACAATTAATCCTGACGGATCTCGCATCCAGGATCCAGAACTTATCGATGCTCGAAGCAGTATGATCTTGCCCGCAGCGAGTGATTTGAAAAGTAGGTTAGACCTATCTGAGGAAGCTACACTTTGGGTCAACTTAAGTAATTCTAACTTCTTGTCTCCCCAAAGTGCGGGGGGTAATAAATTAGTGAGTGGTTCGCAAGACGTTCAAGGCAACGCCAATTTCTTAACTGTAACAGGTAGTACGGTAAGAATTGCTGGCTTAACTCCTTTAGTTATGGGTGTAAATGGTAATACCTACCGCTTCGCTAGAGATTTTATTTTAGATTTTTCTGGTTTAGCTAACGGGGATTATTATATAAATGCAGAGATCAGGAGTATTAATAAGACATTCGATCCAGCAGATGTGAATATTTCAAGTTATATAATTACGATTACGTCGCATGGTTTACTTGTAGGAGACCGGATACAGTTTAGTAGTACGGGTGTACTTCCTACAGGACTTGTTGCAGGTACGACCTATTTTGTTAAAACGGTGGCTAGTGCAAATACGTTTACGGTGTCTGCTACAAACGGTGGGGCTATTCAGGCTTTGACTGCGCAGGGTACAGGTACTCATACAGTTATCTTGATGGATCAGGTTTTAGGTCAAACGGTATTTACGGGAAATGTAACTTCGGCAATAGCAGCGGGAAGTAATACACTTATTTCTACAAGCTCTAACTTCGGAGCTTCTTTAGGTAACCCTAGTTATGCGATGAATGATTTGATTCTTACTAAATTTATACCTCTGATATTGTGGATACCTAGTTTAAACACCACAACGATCAATGGTATCACCTTCGGTGGATTTATTTCACCTGTGGTAGCCGCGTTAACGGGGGATTCTTTAGAGATCTTAGGAGAGTTTCCTACCGTACCTTTGAATACTTATTTTGAAATTCGCAGTCCTCAAGAGTGTTCTTTAACCATCACACCTTTTGTGTCAGGTAATTCCGTGTCAGGGACAGCAGCACCTGGAACTAGTACCAATACGAAATTTCCCATAGGTCAGGCAGGATGGATATCCCCATCCTTCGATGCCACTAAGACACTAAACTTTAGATACTTAGATCATTACGTGAGTGATATAAAAGGTCCTTATTCTGCCGCACCAAATTACACGTCCGGTATCTTTACCCATAATCTGGGGAGATTGCCTGGATCGTTCAAACTCTACTATCACACTTCGGCTACAGGAGACGTGGCACCTGTGCTAGTTGAGGGTGATGCTGTATTTAGCGTTACGACTACGACGGTGCAGGTTAAAAATCGGTATACACTTAGTCCCACCTTAGGTCTTATTGTTAAAGATTTCTCAGGTACAAATATTTCCAGCAATGCATATTTACAATTAATTATCTCTTAAAAGGGTTGTCATGGTACAGACTAGAAATGTTGAATACGGTGGTTTAATACAGTCTTCCGATATGCCATCTGATATTGGTAACATCATGGCTCCTGGACGCCTTGTGGGTATGGATTTCTATGCTGCTGCCGCCGATCAGATCGGCATTACCCGAGGTTCTATACTTCTGCCTGATGGCATAGTAGTTTTTGAAGATGCAGCAAAACTACTGCAAATAAATAATACCGCGTTTGCCATTACTTATTCAGTAGTGTACCAATTGCAAAGCACAGCAATAACTGGCGCTTCTCCTGCCTCGTTACTGCTTCTTACAGGTATTATAAAGCAGGATAATTTAACGGATGCTACGGTACTCGGCTGGATTATTTACCCAGGCGGAGCCGCTGCATTAGATCCCACCATGTTTCTACAACCCCACCCTATTAGGGTGAATCCCCCTGAAGGACTTCTGCATACGGTATTTTTGCCACCTTTCGCCGAAGGCTTACGTCCCCCAACAGAACGCGGCGGCGGGATTACTACTAAGGCAGTGAAAATTGCTAATTTGAATACTACGTCATCGCAAACAACCAGCTTTGCCGGAGTGCCTGCTCGGATACTCTCAGCTACTGTTATTGCTGATGGGGCGGTAGCTGCAAGTGGTGTAAATTATGATGCGTTATATATTAATAAGAGTTTTGTAGTGACTGGTTCCTTAGTTAACACAAACCCTCTTATAACTAGTATATCGAATACTTCGCAAATCACGGTAGGGCAGAAAGTAACTGGTAATGGTATTCCAGTTGGTGCGACGGTCATTTCAGCGCCTAGCGGCGGATCTGTGACGATTAGTGGGAATGCTACGGTTACGGGCGTCTCAGCACTCACCTTCTCAGACACTCTTTATTCTCTTTCCACAGCAAGCACCGCTCTTTTAGCAGGACTGCCTACGCCGCTAGTTAAAAGTGTGGGACTTGCGCTATCTAAATATGTCATAGGTCCTTCAGATGCTTTAACCGTATCGGTTAATCCCAATCCACCACTACATGCTTTCCCACCAGGAAGCGTGCCGGGGGAGATTGATATTGCGGTAGAAATGCCAGCAAAAACAGGTCAATGGGTAGAAGAAATTGTGCCGCTGGGAAATGAAACTGCTACACAGTTTTTAAACGTATCTACGAGCACATTAACTTATGATTTTAAACTTCCTTTTGTAATTACTGGTGAGGGTCAACCGCATAAACTAGTAACTAGATTGAATGTAGATTTTAATACGATTGTTACTTTCAGTGTGCTTGTAGATGGTGTTACACTAACTTTAAGTCCTGTGTCTGGCGCGATAGCTAATACTGGCGGACTAGTCACTGTAGAATTTTCCATACCTAATAATACAGTAGTTTGGAAATCGGGTACAATGGCTTACGTGAATGTTTCTATTCTAGCTCAGGGTGGTGGTTACGCGGCATTTAGTTTCATCGGATTAACATTAGAGGACGCTCCTTATCCATTATTTATTTAATTAAGGCAACATGACAAAAGACACCCTTAGTGAAGAGGAACTTAGACAGTTTACCCCTGAAGAACAGTTTTTACTTAGACCTCTGAAAAGTGCTGTGATTAATATGGAAGCGGTAATTAAATTCCATCTAAATCAACTTGAGGGTCAGGCAAAAAAGAATCCTTTTGTCTCTTGGACATTAAACAAAATAGCCGTTATCGATAAGAAATGGTTACAGCAATTTAAGCCGGATCAGATGCCTGTAAGGGATGGGGATTTTTGGCGAGTTAAGATTGAGCATGAGACATCTCCTGGTCAGCCTTTAGGTTGTTTTATTGTACGCCCCTTGTGGCGAGTTGAGCGTAAAGACTTAGTGCCTCTAGCTCCTTCTACATTTACTAAAGTACAGCAGGGATTGACGGTTCTTTTATATCCTAAAATCAGACCGTGGCTACCTTGGATTATTCCTAAGGCGTTGAGACAGATGATTATGAGATCTACCGGAGGTGCCGCTTTGGTTATTCCATTATCCTATCCCCCGGAAAAAGATATCTCTGCTAAAGATGTATTTGATGATGAGCAGCCAGTAGACTCGGAAGAAATTGCAAGTTATGATGTGGTGACACATCAAGATGCAACGTTAGGAGAATAATAATGGAAAAGGAAATTAAGATAGCGGTTTTGTTAGAGAAGGGTCTTACGGTCTTGGAGAAAGTTATGGCAAAAGAAATTACGCTCACAAAAGCGGAAATGATCGATTTCCTTAATTTTGAAACGGCAGTGAAATTCGTTGTTAACGCAGAAAAAGATGCTGAGAGTAAAACGTTATAATTTAAGGAGAGAGAAACATGAAGAAGAAGTTGTACCCAGTGGCAGTGGCTCTTTTGATGACGGCAACAGGCTGCTATAAAGTATCAGAACCTACCGAACCAGTAGTAGCAGCGTCTCCAGTGGCTCCAGTGGCTCCAGGGGTTGTTGCTGTTGCTGCGGCTCCAGCAGTAGTTGCGGCTCCAGCAGTAGCTCCAGCGCCTGTTAGGAAGAAAAAGTGGAAGAAGAAGAAGGTTGAGGCTCCGGCAGCGGCTTGTGATGTCGAGACGATGAATAAGGTGCGTGAAGAAGGACGGCAGGCGGGTTTGAAGGAGGCTAAAGACGCCTTGGCTAAAGACGAAGCTAAAAAGTAGGTTTACCCGCTTCGGCGGGGTTTTTTTGAAAGAGAAAATGTTAAAATTATTTGAAGTAAGCGTAGATCTCGATGGTGTCTTAGCAGATTTTGATCGCGGGTTCTTAGAGTGCTCCACTCTTCCTATGCGTGAAACTAATGAAGAGCATGCTTGGGAAGCTATTATTAGGACACCTAATTTTTGGAGACGGCTTCACCCAATGCCCGGAGCTATTGCGTTTTGGGAGTGGTTAAAAGAACAAGGAGCCAGTCCCCATATTCTAACATCACCATCAGGACATGACACTCAACGTGCTATGAAAGAAAAAAGGGAATGGGTCGATTATTGGTTGGGTCCGCACACTTCAGTTTTCTTTCGCCGCGCATCGCTTAAGCATCAGTTAGCAAGTCCTCACGGCATCCTCATTGATGATTGGGAAGCAAATGTTAACAGATGGGCAAACTCCGGTGGTATAGCGATTCAGCACATCAGTATTGAAAGTACTAAAACGCAAATCTTAAATTTGCTGTCTAAGGAACCGAGCTAATCACAGTAGATCGTGACTTTTGATGGGTTGTTCCATCCATGCTTTTTCTTCTGCCGACACTTGCTTGCCGTTAAGCATTTTTCGGTAAATATCATATTTTTTCTTGATAATGCCGAGAAATTTGTCATCCCAGTTATTGTTAGCCGCCTTAATCCAGTACACATTGACGGGTTTTGTTTGACCAATCCTATGGGTCCGGTCTTCAGCTTGCGAAATATCGGCGGGTGTCCAAGGCAGATCATTAAATATTACTTTGATTTAATCGCTGCCGTAGCCGTAGCCGTCGCCCCAGCCGTCGCCGTAGCCACTGCCGTCGCCGTAGCCGTAGCCGTCGCCTTCGCCGAAGCCGCTGCCGTCGCCGCTGCCGAAGCCGCTGCTGCTGCTGCTGCTGCTGCTGCCGTAAGTTAAGTGGTCCATCGGCTCACCACCAGATTGCTCTCAGCGACTTCAGAACACGGGATCACCTCGACAGCTTCTGTAAGCAAAATTTCTGGTACGACTTCTGAAATCCGAGTCCAATCCTGCGCTGCACCTTGCTGTGATAGCTCGCTTAGGGTGTTCGCACCACGCCAACGCCAGACCCTACGCGCATCTTTTAGCTCTACAGTTTTCCCATCTGCCGAAACTAAAATCCCGCAGTGAACACCAGCCGAATAAGTACGAACCAAGACAAATTTACCGACCATTTTAAATACCCCTGTTATTTGCGCACCGTTGTTAATTTAATCGCTGCCGTAGCCGTCGCCGTCGCCCTCGCCCTCGCCCTCGCCGCTGTCGTAGCCGTCGCCGCCGCCGTAACCGTCGCCGTCGCCGTAGCCGCTGCCGTAGCCGTAGCCTTTGCCGTTGCCGCTGCCGATGCCGCTTCCGCTGCCGCTTCCGTCGCCGCTGCCGCTGCCGATGCCGCTGCCGATGCCGTTGCCATCGCCGTAGCCGTAGCCGTCGCCTTCGCCGTCGCCGCTGCCGCTGCCGAAGCCGTAAGTTAAGTGGTCCATCGACTCACCCGCAAAGTACTTTCTGCGACCTCAGAACACGTGATCACCTCGATAGCTTCCGTGAGCAGGATCTCCGGCACTGGCTCAGAGATCCGAGTCCAATCTTGTGCTGCACCTTGCTGTGATAGCTCGCTTAGTGTGTTCGCACCACGCCACCGCCAGACCCTACGCGCATCTTTTAGCTCTACATTTTTGCCATCTACAGACACTAAAATGCCGCAATGAACACCAGCCGAATAAGTACGAACCAAGACAAATTTACCGACCATTTTAAATACCCCTAATAAGTTTGCGCACTGTTGTTAATTTAATCGCTGCCGTAGCCGTCGCCGTCGCCGCTGCCGTCACCGTATCCGAAGCCGTATCCGAAGCCGCTGCCGTAGCCGTAGCCGCTTCCGCTTCCGTAGCCGCTGCCGTCGCCGCTTCCGCTGCCGTTGCCGTTGCCGTTGCCGTAGCCGCTGCCGTAGCCGTAGCCGTCGCCGTAGCCGTCGCCGTAGCCGTCGCCGTAGCCGTCGCCACAGCCATCTCCATAGCCAAAAGTTAAGTGGTCCATAAAATCCTTTCTAGCCGCTGCCGCCGCCGTTGCCGTCGCCGCCGCCGAAGCCGCCGCCGTTGCCGTCGCCGAAGCCGTAGCCGTTGCCGTCGCCGAAGCCGTAGCCGTTGCCGTAGCCGTCGCCGTAGCCGTAGCCGTTGCCGTCGCCGTAGCCGTAGCCGTTGCCGTAGCCGTAGCCGTTGCCGTAGCCGTTGCCGTAGCCGTTGCCGTAGCCGTAGCCGTTGCCGTAGCCGTTGCCGTCGCCGTAAGTTAAGTGGTCCATCGGCTCACCACCAGATTGCGCTCAGCGACTTCAGAACATGGGATCACCTCGATAGCTTCTGTAAGCAAAATTTCTGGTACGACTTCTGAAATCCGCGTCCAGTCCTGTTCTGCACCTTGTTGCGATAGCTCGCTTAAGGTGTTAGCCCCGCGCCAGCGCCAGATTCTCCGCGCATCTTTTAGCACCGCATTTTTGCCCTCTAGGGAAGCTAAAGTCCCACAGTGGACGCCAGCCGAATAAGTACGAACCAAGACAAATTTACCGACCATTTTAAATACCCCTTAATTATTTGCGCACCGTTGTTAATTTAATCGCTGCCGTCGCCGTCGCCGTCGCCGTCGCCGTCGCCGTTGCCGTCGCCGTCGCCGTCGCCGTTGCCGTCGCCGTCGCCGTTGCCGTTGCCGTCGCCGTTGCCGCTGCCGTCGCCGCTGCCGCTGCCGTAGCCGTTGCCGTCGCCGCTGCCGTTGCCGTAGCCGTTGCCGTTGCCGTAGCCGTCGCCGTAGCCGTTGCCGTAGCCGTTGCCGAAGCCGTTGCCGAAGCCGTTGCCGTAGCCGTCGCCGTGAGCCATATTCATCCCTCCGTCGTCTCAACCC
>Ga0315289_10005637_pt1 | contig 18458 bp, 16 predicted proteins | sample YL17G11_40_MG_FD_203452 | JGI IMG/M metagenome (GOLD analysis project Ga0315289, IMG submission 203452) | Sediment microbial communities from Yellowstone Lake, YNP, Wyoming, USA - YL17G11_40 | ecosystem: Environmental > Aquatic > Freshwater > Lake > Sediment | place: USA: Wyoming | collected...
CCCCACGCAAACTTGGTGAGCTTTGTGGTTCCGTTCGCGCTGAACCAATAATGCAGTCCCCCGCTTGGCGTGCGGACAATGGGGCAGGAGAATTCAAGGAATTGCTCGCCACTTCCGGCGAAGTAGGCAGAAAAGGCGGGAGCATCGTCAACGTCCAGGACGGCGTACTTTTCGCCGGGCAGAGCGGCAATCAGAAAGGGCGTGCCCTGGTCAATCGCCGTCTGGAATCGGGCGAGTCTTTCCGGTGTGGTTTCGGTTCTGACCGGTTCCCAGGGCCCGAACGGGCGTTTGTCAACCTTGACCGGAAAAGTCTTTAAGCCAAGCGATTCATATTGCGTGATGAGTTCTAAAGCATCCATGTCCGTGCCTTTTTTTCGCGTCCCGCCCGGGAGCCCGCCGAGTTTCCCCAACGAGCCCCCGGGCATGGACACCTGACGAAAAGAAAAGAAACGTCGCGGGTTCGACCTCCCGCGCTATATCGCCAACGGCCCGAGGACGGTCTGCGGCGCGTCAGCGAATGCTTGATTATGCTCGCGTCTCAAGGGCGATAAACGGCGAAACGGTGGTTGTGGAGTAGCGCGGGGTCAACGGGGCTTTTACCCAACTGTGGCCATCTATGCGAAGTTTCCAGCGCACGGCTACCTCGTCGCTTGTGAAAAATATATCACGCGAAAGCTCGATCTCGATGCCGCCGCGTTCACCAACCAGGTAGTACGAGAAATCGCCCAGAATCACGTCCCCGACGGTTCCCAGCGTCGGAACGAGTTCCGTCCAAAAAATCGGTTTACCAAACAGGCTCGTGGGATATGGGCCAACCGCGCCTTGCGTCCAGGTTCCGAGAAATGCCGATCCGCCGCCGGTTCCGACGACCTGGCAAATCCCAAGAATCTGCGGGAAGCAGTCGCCGTTGATGAGCCAAGCGGTCGTTGGCGCATTCTTTGAGCTATCCGGCAGGCGGCTAAACATTTCAACCAAGTTCTGAAAAGAGACAGTCCGGGCGGCCTGTCCCCCAGTCTTATTGACAGTAATCAACGCCGGACTTTGGAGAATCCCGAGGGGCCGCAAAGCACCGTTTCCGTTCACGAGCGCATCGTCCCTAAAAAACGCCAGCCCCGACGAGAAAAGCTCGTTGATAATCGTTTCCGCAGCCGGGCTTGAATCTGAGATCAGTTCTGCACTGAGCCGGCAAATGCCAGAAAGTTTTTTTGGAATCAAAACGACTTCGCCGAGGGTTGGCTGGCTCGTTTGGGGAATCGCGCTCGCTTCACCTGTCCACTAGAATTGAATGCCTCCCCAGATGCTGGACGCATGGCTCACCTCGTCCACAGCCGGAATCACAAGCCGGTCCGAAGTCGAAAAGGGCAGGATGGTGCATTTGTTGTAAACCACCGACTTCTCCAAAGCCATAAAGAGGAGCCGCGCTGCATGAGCTTCGGGCACGATAAATCCACCGCCCGCACCCGTACCTTCTGCCATCGCCTTTGATTCCGAGAGTCTTCCCAATCTGGCGTCCCACCTTCCCGATTTGCTCGCATGGACGACGCTGCGCACGAAATCGGCGAAAAGAGGGAAACCCGAATCCGAGCCGCTCTCCATTTTCTGCTTAAGATACTGCTTGTACTGTGCTTGAGATGTCATTTCCATTTCCATTGTTGAACCTCCTGTTTATTGTCTTGTCTGTGTTATCTCATCCGGCGCTCCGCCGCGTCCCAAACCGAGCGGCTGCCGTCTCCGTTGCCCTCAAATTCCACGCCGAAAATCGGCTTCATGTTCACCGGTTGCTTCAGAATCTGAAGACCTTCTCGAACAGCCAAGGGCAGCGTCTCACGAAGCTGGCTCTTAACCTCTCCGACTACCGCCCCCATCAACCCTCTCGCCCATTCAATAAGCACGGCCCGATCGGTCGGCGTCAACTTCGCCAAAGCCGGGATTGCTTTTGTCGTTTCCGCCTCGATTGTCTTTTCAATCATCGGTTGCCTCCTCAAAAGAAAAAGCCCCTGCCGCTGGTACCAGCAGAGGCTTCTTCAAACCCCGCCCGAGCTCTCAGGCAGGGGGTGTCCGTTTCGGTTATTTTCCCTTCTTCGTTTTCTTCACGTGCTCCTCATACTTTGCCATAAGAGCCTTCCGGCCCTGCTCTTGCTCGGCGGGATGCTCGACGGCGTACTTCGCCTCCTCCGCGATGGTCTTGTCAATGGCGGCCTGCACCCGCTCATCGCGATCGGGGCGGGCGGCATCTATGGCGTTCTCAGCAGTCTTGAGATTCATTGCGCGGACAGCATCCGCAAGGGTCATGCGCTTCTCGCCTTGCGTAACCTCTATGGCTCTCCATTCCCGAATCCGGGACGTCTCCGTTTCGATCACTTGATGGTATAGCTGCGACTCCGCCCACAACCGCATCTCTTTCTCGATTTTTGGGAAGGCGGCGAGCTTTTCGAGTGCCGCGAGTATTCTGTCAGACCGCGCGTTATCGCTCGCAACCTCATGGGCCGCGCGTGCCCGGATGTACTGCCAGAGTTGGTCAACGCTAAAGCCGAGAGCCGTGCGCAAATCCTCAGCCATAACGGCGTGATCATAGTCAACTCCCAGGGCCGCTATGCGCAACGCCTGACGCACCGTGTCCGAGAAGCCCAAGCCCCAACGGGACTCCAAACATGCCATTAGCTCCTCGTCCGTTTCGCTCATTTTCCATCCTGCGAATTTTGACATTGCCATCAGGCTCCTATATGCCGGTTTTCAGTTTCACCCCGATTATACCTCCGTATATACCTCTGTCAATATGTAAATATGTCAAGCACGCCGCGGGGGGGCGGAAACCGCACGGAATCAAGGACTTATGGGGGGGGGGAAAGTTCGGAAACAATTGCGGCAAAACCCCTGAAGACGGCACTGGTAAACATGCAAAGCAACGTGGGGCTGTCTATTGAGCGGGCGGGGCTCCCTCGCGTGTGGGTGAGATAAACGCGGTTACCTGCGGTTACCACGTTTTTTCGGGGCTTCCTCGCGCGCGTGGGTCGGCGGCGACGGATAAGGCGAAGGCCGCCGGAGTCGGAAACCAGAGTGTCAGGACAAAGGGGGGGGCTGCGATCGTCAGTCCTGGGGCAACGTGGACGGCTTTTTCCCCCTGTTCTTCCACCGCTCGAGGATGTCGAGCAGGTCGCGCTCCGCTATGAGCACCCGCGCCCACCGCTTCGGCGTCTCCCCCGGTACGTGAACGGCGGGCAGTTGCCCCCGGCTGACCAGGTTCATCACGCCCGCCCTGGACATCCGCAGGTGTTCCGCGACCTCCGCGATTGTGTATAGCTTCTCCATTTAGCCTTTCAGTGCGATGATTTTCTCCTCGGCTCGGACATCCTTCGGGAGCGACATCGCCTCGACAACCTCTCGCCGGTGCTTCGCGTCGCTGTGCAAGTAGATCGCGGTCGTCGCAAGGTCGGCGTGCCCCAGGATGTCTTTCAGAGCCTGCACGTCCGCCCCGGACTTCACGGCGCGACTGGCGAAGGTGTGCCGAAGCATGTGGGGCGAAACCGCCTTGCCCGTCCCCGCCGTTTTTGCTGCCACGCGGAACGCTTTGTTTAGACACCATCGGCTGAGTTGCCGCCCCGCATTATCCCGAAGCACCCAGCCGGTTCGCTGTGCCCTTGCCCGAAGCTCCTCGACAAGCTCCGTCGGCACGGGGACGCCGCGCTCGCGCCCAAACTTCGGGGAAAAGCCAAGCTCCGGTTTTTGCCGCACAAAGAGTTGTCCGCCGTCGAGGTCAACGTCTTCCCATTGCAGAAATCTCGCCTCGTCTCGTCGTAGCCCCGTCAATAGCATCAGGCGGGCAGCTTCCGCCGCCCAGAGAGGCAACGCCGCCAGAAACGGCGGGATTTCCTCGTCGGAGAGGAAAATCACCTTGCCCCGTCCGGGTGTCTTGACTTGCTCGATCTCGACGGGCAACACCCGCAACCATCCCTGTTTTACGGCGCGCCTGAGCGAAGCCTTGACACAGCGAAGCTCAAGGTTGACTGTAAAGGGAGAGGCTTCGCCCAAGCGCCGCCGTTTGAATGCCTCGATCGCGTTTGGCGTCAGTTGGTCAACGAACCGAACGCCCTTCATCCGGGAAAAGACGTTTTTCAGAGCGCGTCCCGTCCGCTCGGTGTGTACCGGGGAGCGGTTGACTTCGAGCCAGGAGAGGTATTGCGCTTTCAATTCGTCGAGCGCCGGGCGACGGTAATCGGGGTCTTTCCCGTGCCGCACTTCTTCGCGGACCTGCGCCTCCACCTCTTGAGCGCGGACGCGGGACGTTTCCCCGGTTGTGCCCCGGTATCTCCGCCCGCGATAGCTAAAGTCGTAGTACCAATGCGAGAAGGTGTGCTGGTCTTTTTTCAGGGTGAGTTTCTTTACAGCCATTGGTGAGCCTCCTGTGTCGGTGTTTTGAGCTTTGGGGGGAAATATACACCAAGCGGGGGGGGAGCCAAGAAAAATCGGTCAAAAATCGGTCAAATGGGGTTTTCGGTTGGGGAGTCGCCCGAAGGGTCTCGCCGTAAGTCCTTGATTTGCAGGGAAAAAGAAATGCGCCTGAGAGGATTTGAACCTCCGGCCCCGGGATTAGGAATCCCGTGCTCTATCCTGCTGAGCTACAGGCGCATCATCTCAGCAATCGTTTGTTTACATTCTGCGCCTTCCGGTTAACCGGTGTCAAGCAATCGCCGAAGTCTGGTGTGCGGTGCTTGCGGGGCGGGCGTGAGGAAGCAGCCCCCTTGCGGCGCCGCTGGCGCCATTTAGGGAGAGGAAACGGAAACCCCGAAGGGAGTTGTCTTGCAAAGCCGCCAAGCTGCAAAGGACGGGGCGGGTTTCGAACCTGGAGCCGTTCGCTTGGGAGAGCATGGTTCAGCGGATTCAGTTTCTGGGGACCGGAAGGGTCTCGATGCCCGTGGCAAGTCGCAGAGGGCAGAATTCGCTCAAAAAAAGGGCGCCGGGTTGGTATCCGGCGCCCATGGTTTTCGTGTCAGGCGGCTCGTAGGGTTGCAGCCAGGTTGTTACCACAGAGTACTTTATCTCCCGCCGCCGCCTCGGGGCCCGAATCCTCCGGGTCCACCCCCTGGCCCAAATCCTCCCGGCCCGCCGCGGTCAAATGCAACCAGACCTGAATCCCGCACGACGTCCTCGGGGATGTTGTACTTTCGGGTGAGTTCCCCGATGTCGCGCATCTTCTGGAATTGGAAAATGTTGTCCACTTGCTGCTGAAGCTGCTCTGGATTGGTCGTGTCGTCAAGGGACTTGAGTTGCCCCTCGACCCAGCCTCTGCCGCGGTCGTCCTGCATTCCGGCCATTCTCTCGGAAAGGAGGGCTTTAGCCTGCTGCCGCTTCTCTTCGGTGGACAGTTGAGTCGAAAACTTGCTTTTGAGACCCTCGACGTCGCTGACAAATTGGGATCTTGCGGCCGGGTCGGAGATTTTCCCGGAGAAATTCTTGACGAGGATGTCCATTCTTTGAGAAAGCTGCTGGGGGTCGCCCATGGCGCGAAACGCGGAGCCGCGGTCCCTCAGTTGCTCCCGCTGGCTTGCCTCGTTTTGCTGGTCCCTGAGGGCGGTGAACTCCTGCTGCGTGCTGCCGACCTGGGTCTGGAGGGCTGTTATGTTTCGCATAATGTCCTGGTATTCTTTCGTCGAGGCAAAATTCGACGCCACGACGACCTCAGGTCCCCCCTTGGCGGCAGCTCCGGAACCGCTCGCGAGGAGAGCGTTGAGGCTTTTCTCGATTTTCGTGAGTTTCTCGTCAACGGCATCTATCCTTGTGGACATATGCGTGATTTGTCGCGCCTGGCCCTGCTGGCCGTCGAGAAGCTCGGTGACTCGCCGGTCACCACCCTTTGCGCAGCCCCATAACACAAGCGCCGCGACAACCGCAAATCCGAATCGCCTTGCTAACATAGCGCATCTCCTCCCAGAATGTCGTTGTTAGAATTGAACGATGTTGTTCAAGCCGCCATTGCGTTTAACGAATGCACCGGCTCGTCTCCGGATGGCTTGCTAATCGCGCGAGAGCCGGACTGGAAAAGGGAGGCTTGTGTCAATTTCCTCCCTGCTGTCCACCGCGTCTCTGGAAATTGCCTCGAGGGCCTCCCCCTTCGCCTCCTCCAACCGCGGGAAGCCCGGCATTAGTGAAAGCATCCCGAGGGATGTCATATTTCTGCTGGAATTCGCGCAACTGCCGGAAGGTCTGAAACCGGCTGTACCTGTTAAGTCTCCCCTGAAGGTCTTCGCCTGACGCCGACTGCAACTCCTGCAACTGTCTCTGGATGAACTCGCGAGACCTCTCGTCCTGCTCCCGGTTCAACCTTTCCGTCAGGTCGCTGGAGACCCGCTGATGAAGCTCCTGGGGCGATGGATTCTCCAGGAGACTTCGCTTGAGCTGAAGCATGTCTGCGTCGAATTGCTGTCGGCGGGTGGGGTCCTGAATGCCCTGGCCGAATTTCTGCGAAAGAAGGTCGAGCCTTCTGGTCATCTCCTGCGGGTTGGTCATGGCCTGCCAGGCAGCGCCGGGGTCGCGGATTGTCTCTTGCTCCTGCTGGCTCGCGATGTCCTGTCGCGTCTGCGTCAGCTCGCCCTGGGTGGCGTTCAACCGCTGCTGGATCGTCGCTAAATGTGCCATGATTTGCTTGTACTCGGGCGCGTCCTTGAATTCGACGACCTTTGGTTCGCTCTTGGTGGTCTCGGTTGTCTTTGTCTGGTCGGGCGTTCCGACGGCCAAGGCGACCTTTTCCAGTGATTCCTGGATTGCGCCGAGCCTTTTCTCGAACCCCTCGACGCGTTCCGTCATTTTCTCTATACTGCCCTTCTGGTTATCCTGCTCGACGGCAATCTCCACTAAGCGGGTATCGGATTGCTCTTTCTGGCACCCGGGCAAAATCAGAAGACAAACAGTGACGGTGACGATTCCAAATCTGAGCATAGCGTTCCTCCTGGAGATTCTGTATCCGGTTACGGCTTATACCATTGTACAGGATTTGAACGCTTCCCGCCCCGGTATGGTTTAATCAGGCGCGGCTCCGTTCGCGGGGCAGACACGTAATTCCGCCCAGCCGGGCCGGGGCAGTCGTGGGGGGGTGTCTCGCGTTCACTTTTGACCCCGTGGAAGCTCGACGCGGAGGCAAGATGCCCCCGAGACAGCCGGCAAGATGCCGGCGGTACGCAGAGGAGACCGGTCGCTTCCACAGCTCTGCCGTCGAGTGTGGCACACCAATAGCTCCCCGCTGAAACGTGGGCGCCGGTCGGCGGACTGTGGCGGTGTTTTGGTGGGGCCTTCGGCTGGAGCCTTCATCCGGGAAGCCCGGCTGAAGCCCCGCAGGAGTAGTCGGACCGCGGTGGCCATGAGACAAGGGGAAGCAGCCATCCCACCCTGGTTTCAGACGGCCACACACCTTGCCCGTGCCCCTTGTCGGCGTCGCTGAGCCTGTGCTAACCTTCCGTGCGTTTGAGTTTCAGGGACTGAGCACGAAGCGCAGTGAAGACCGGGAGGGGGCGGTTTAGCCTGTCTCTCTGTGCCTGTCGTGGGCCCTCGACCGCCGGCGAGGCGTTCTCGGCGAGATGAGGGCAGGCAGGCGGCTGCGTATCCGTGTGGACGCAGTTCCCTGACCGGCGCCCGAAAACCGTTGAGACGAAAGGACCGAATCCTATGTCCAGAGTTCCGATAGCCCTTCAACTTTACACCGTTAGTCAGGATGTCGAAAAAGACCTCGCGGGAACACTTCGAAAAGTCGCCGGGATTGGTTACGCGGGAGTCGAGTTCGCGGGCTTCGGCCAATGGAAAGCCTCCGAGCTGAAATCCCTCCTCGCCGACCTCAACCTTCTCCCTGCCGGTGCGCACGTCGCGATTGACCGGCTGGAGAAGGGCCTCGACTCGATTATCGAATTCAGCGTGGAGCTTGGAAACCAGTACATCGTCTGCCCCTGGATTCCTCCCGACCGCCGGAAAGACAAATCCGACTGGCTCGCCATCGGAAGGCTTTTTAACTCCATCGGAGAGAGATGCAGGCGAAGCGGTCTGAGCTTCTGCTACCACAACCACAGCTTTGAGTTTCAGAAGTTCGAGGACGAGTACGGCCTCGACATCCTCTTCGGCGCAACTGACCCGGAGTCGGTCAAGTTTGAACCGGACACTTACTGGATCAAGCACGCCGGCCTTGACCCGGCGGACTACATCCGGCGTTACGCTAAACGCTGCCCTCTCATTCACCTCAAGGACATGGCTGCCGACGAGAAACGCTCCTTCGCCGAAATCGGTCGGGGAATCCTTGATTGGCCCGCCATCTTCGAGGCAGCCGAAGCAGCCGGGGCCGAGTGGTACATCGTCGAGCAGGACACATGCCCCGGCCCGCCGATTGAAAGCGCCCGCGTGAGCTTTGAGAGTTTGAGGAAATGGGGAAAAGTGTAGGGACTGAGTTCCGGGGGCGATGTACCGTAGGGGTTGAACGGCAGTCTTTCATGAACTTCGTTCGCCCAGAGACCATGAAAATGCACCTTCCTTAGCGCTCGGTTTCAAGCCAATCGGAATCTATTTTCCCTCGCCAAGGCGCCAAGAGGCGAAGGGTTCACAGGGCGTGCTGCTTTGCGTCTTCGCGGCTTTGCGAGATACTCCGCTGGCCCCTGACCACGCAGCAACTATTTTCACGGCAGAGGACGCAGAGGGCGCGGAGATGGGGGATGGGACTGCCAAGGGTGCGGCTACGCTTCAGTGGATACCGGCCAGCTGGACCAGGCCTGGCGGCGCAGAGACGGAGCATGGCCTGAGTGGCCGTCGCCGGCATCCTGCCGGCTGTCTCGGGGGCATCTTGCCCCCGGTTCGACTGCCGGACGGTCGAATAACCCAGCGCGATGCTTGCCATGTGAGGGCGAGACGCCCTCACGACTGCCGCCGGGACGGCAGCGTTACCCTTCCTGCACATCACCAAACCAGTCTTCCCACACCCAAAGCACGCGCCACTCAAACGTAGCCGCACCCACTGGCAACGAGGGGGGGCGCTGCCCGAGGCGTTTTGGGTCCTGTCCAGGCAGGCAAATTCGCTTCGCAGGCTGAGTCGCTACTGAAAAGCCTGCTGCACTATTGACAGGAGAGCCAACTCGGAGGATATTACTTCTGGTGGGCGTACCGCTCGTAGCAAGGGCCCACTCGACAGCATCGCAACATGGCTCAAACGGCTTTTCCCTCAGGGGGTGTGGGGAAAGATGAAAAGACTTGCCGTAATCGCGGTTTGGGGTGCAACAATCTGCGCAGGATTCGCCATCGGGGTAGCCATCGGGAGCGCTAGGAAATCGTCGTTCCAGCCCGCACCATCGCAACGAGAGCCTCCGAAAACGCCTTCGCCTGACCGCTCTCTGTTTACCAGCCTCGAGAAGTTCCGCAACGCCCTCAAAGAGAAGGAGAATCTCGCTGCCAGCCTCCGAGCCGAGATTGAGGAGGTGCGGGGGAAACTGCTTCCCCCTCTCACCCCTGAGGACGAGAAGTGGCTGAAAGAGAGGGAAAGGCGCTGGCCACGTTCGCATTCCGTGCGTGAGAAGTGCAGGGAGCTCGAAGACAGGATCCTTCAACGGAAGGACAAGGCTCTTCGCGCCAAGGCCCTCGACGAGGTTGCCTCTCTTATGAAGAGCGAGGATGCAAACGATGTCCTTCTGGGGCTCGGGGCTCTTTGTGATGTTTTCCTCGAGAGAATCAATCTCGTTGGATCTCCGACAGTTCAGCAACAATTCGATAAGGAGAGGTTCAAGCCGCTGGTTCTGGCAGCACTGGACCATCAGGAGTGGGAAGTCCGATATCAAGCTCTCCAGTACGTTCGCTGGCTGGGATGGACCGGCGAGAGACAGATGGCGGCTGACGTTGCTCTGAGGATGATGGGTGACCCGGAGTTTGAGGTTCAGGCTGACGCCCTTTCAATCTTTGAGGAACTCGGCGATAGGCAGAAGGGCGAGGAGGTCGCGGCCTCGCTGAAGGTGCTTTTGCAAGACGAGGACAAGGAGAGGCGGTCCCGCGCCCTCGGCGCCATCAGCAGCCTGGCTGATGAGCGCAGCTATCCTGTGATCCAGCAGGACGGTCGCGTAGTGTGGCTGCCCGAGAAGGGCTACGACTACTACGACGAGCTGAAGGACCTCGTCATGGAGGCCTCAAGGAATCCCGAGTCCGCGCAGGACGTCCTCAAGTTCTGGTGGGGAAGGGAGACGTTGAGCAATGAGGAGGTGGAGCGCGCCGCGGAAATCCTCACGAGCCCTAATCCCGACGAGTACAACGAATTCCGACCGGAGAGCAGCCCGGCGTGCCCGGAGCTAAGAGACGCGGCTTATCGCTACCATTTCCGGGTTATCAGGGAATCGCTGGAACGTTGGAGGCGTTCGAATGCTGTCCAAAGCCTCGAGCGCACAGAGGACACGTCGCTGCTCCCGGAACTGAAGGCTCTCGCTGCCAGCGAGGACGCCGAAGGCATAGAGCGGGAACTGGAAAACGCGATCAACCATCTTGAACGGCGTGCTAAGGACCAAAGATGAGGAGGCGAGGCGCTGTCCGCCATGGGAGGTCAGAGGAAACAAACATGAAGACGGCAGGATTGGTTGCTTTGTGGGTGGTTTCGGTTGGCGCCGCGCTTGCCGGTGGGGTCATGGCAGTCCGGCGAGAGCCGCCCGAGTCAGGGCCGGCAAGACTCCCGTCCATCGTCGAAAAGCGGGGAGAGGAAGCGGAGGCGACATCCGGCCTTCTTGCCAAGCTGGAGGAACTCCGCCAGGCAATTGCCGCGAAAGACAGCGAAATTGACCGCCTCCGGAGGGAACTGGAGGCTGTGAAGTCGCAGATGCGTCCTCCCCTCAGCCCGGAGTTGGAGAAGGAGCTGAGGGACCGCATCGAATGGCGGGAGCGCTCCAAGGCGGACGAGGCGTGGAGGCAAAGATGGGGCTCGCTGCGGACAAAGATAATACAGCGCAAAAGTAAAGCTCTCCGTGAGGAGGGGCTGGCGGAGCTTTCGGCTCTCCTCCAGAGCACTGAGACGCAAGATTTGGAAATGGGATTGGGAATGCTCGACGGGCTGTCGGAGGTCAAGTTCGATAAGGAAAAGTTCAGGCCGTATGTGCTCGCGGCGCTCTCTGATGAGCGCAACTCGGTCCGGAGACTGGCCCTGGATTGCGCGCGGCTCGTCTGTCCGTACGAGGGAAGGGGGGAGATAGTTGCCCGGATGGTCCAGGATGCCGACCCTGAAATCCGGTTGTGGGCCGCGATTGAGCTGAGCAATTCCTCGGCGCCGGAGCAGAAGAGGCTTGCAATCCCTGCGTTGAGGTCTGCTCTGGAAGAGGGCGACCTGTCCGCCAAGCGGGACCTTTTAGGGCGTCTTTACAGTCTTCCCGAGGAACTGGACGACGTAGTGGTCAAGCTCTTAGGCGAAAAGGAACTCGAGGCGCCTCTCACAAGACTGCTCCATCACGGACGCGGCACACTGAACGCCGCGACCGTCCAGCGTCTTTCCGAGATGTACGAAAAGGGGACCTCGGAGGAGACCATCCTGAGCTTCCTCGACCCGGGGCGGATAGACCTTGGCTCTCGCGAGGAGGTTGGACTACCGGGCGGAGAGCCCCGCCTTGCGAAAGACGCCAGACCGGTCGTCCGCGACACGTACCTCCGAATCGTCAAGGAAAGTCTGCGGCGGGGGTATCGGCATCAGGCCCTTGAAGGACTCCGAGAACTGGGCGACCCGTCGGTTATTCCGTATCTCGATGAAATTGCCCGAAGCGAAGACGCCGAGGGAATCGAGAAGGAATTGGCTGAAACTATCGAACGTCTTAGGCAAAAGGAGAGTCAACAACGGTGACAAAGAGAACGTGGATTGGATTAGTGATTGTTGCGATGTGCGCGGCGTTCGCCGCCGGGCTGGCTATCGGCAGAGTAAAGAAACCGGAGCAACCGCCCGCCCGGGAACTGCCGAAGGTCGAACCTGAGAAGCCGAAGGCTCGTGACGATAGCGTGCTCATCGCGAGCCTCGAGCGGTTCCGAAAGGCTCTTGGTGATAGAGAAAAAGAGGTGGAAGAGCTGAAAGCCGAGCTGGACGAGGTCCGCGCGAAGTTGCCGCCCGCGCTCGCTTGCGAGGAAGAGAGTGAATTGAAGAAATGGGAAGAAAGGCGGAAGGAGCGTGAGCGCCAGCGCACTCTCGAGGAGAAGTTAAAGCCGCTCAAGGACAAGATTCTTCAGCGGAAAGATAAGGCTCTTCGGGCGGAGGGGCTTGACGAGCTCGCGGGTCTTCTGCTCGCCGATGACCGGGAAAAGTCTCTGGTCGGTCTGGAGGTTCTGCGTTCCATCGGCTCGATTAAGTGCGACAAAGAAAGGTTTGAGCCGTACGCCTTGAAGGCGCTCAACAATGCCGACGCAGAGGTCCGGCGGTCTGCTCTCCGCTGCCTGGAGGCGCTGTTCACTCCGGAGCAGCGCGCTGACCTCCTCATTCCAATGGCCAAGGACCCGTCTCCTGAGATCCGGCGGATGGTGGCCGAAAGTCTTAGCTCCATTGGCGTCGAGGACCGGTCTGAGGAGATCGTCTCTGCCCTGCGACCTCTGCTGAAAGACGATGATTGGCGTGTAAGGGGGCAGGCCATGGACGCTCTGTGGTCGAGGGGAGGGGCTACGGAGGAACTGGAGGAGGTAGCTCTTGAGCTCGCGAAGCGACCCCCCAGATGGGAAGACGAGCATGAGGTAGGGTACGGAATCTATGGGCTGAGCGTGAAAGCGACGCAAAGCGCGAAACTCGCTCAGCGCCTTGTCGAGATGCACGATGAGCGTCACGATGTCCCTGGTTTTGTGTTCTGGCTTTGGCTCTGGAACTATGCCAGCAGCGTTTCGAGCGACGTCAAGCCCATCGCGACCCAATTCTGCACGCGCCTCCTCAAGGAGTCCACGGACCCGGACGAACGAAGCGCGGCGCTTCAGATTTTGCCAAGTCTGGCGGGCGAGTCAGTCCTTCCCTGGCTTGAAGAGCTCGCCCGAAGTGAGGATGCTGAAGGAATCGAGGAACGACTCGCAGAGACGATAGAAGGTCTCAGGCAAAGGGAGAGTGAAGAAAGATGAGAAGCCCAGGATGGATCGGACTGTTAGTTGTTGCGATGGCGGCGGCGTTTGCGGCAGGGGTGGCCATCGGCAAAGGAAGCAAGGCGGAGCAGCCCGCTCGTCATGACGCCCCGAAAGTCGAAGGGGAAAGGCCAAAACCGCGCGACGACAGCACACTCCTCGCCGGCCTCGAGCGATTCCCTGACGCGCTTGCAGAGAAAGAGGGGGAGGCGGAACGCCTGAGAAATGAACTTGCGGTGATGCGGGGGAAGCTGGCTGGGCAACTGACCTCGGAAGACGATCAGGGCAGGAAGGAACTGGAGGAGAAGCTGAAGCGACAGAAGCGCCGCCGTGCTCTCGAGGGGAAATCAAAACCGCTGAGGGACAAGGTCCTCCAGAGGGGGGACGGGGCTCTGCGAGCCGAGGGGTTTGAGGAGCTTGCTACGCTATTGGCGGGCGATGACCGGGAGGGGCTTCTTGTCGGCCTGGAGGTCCTGCACTACCTGGGGTGTATCAGATGCGATAAGGAGAGATTCAAACCCTACGCTGTGAACGCGCTGAACCACGACGATTCCGACGTCCGCGAGTCCGCCCTCCACTGTCTTGGTGCCTTGTTCTCCTCGGAGGATCGCGTTGGGCTCCTGCTTCAAATGGCGAGCGACCCGTCCGCCGAGGTCCGGCGCGTGGTGGCCGACAGCTTTCTCAATGTGCTCCCGGCGGGGAAGAACGAAGAGGCCCTCTCTGCGATGCGCAGCCTGCTCAATGACACCGACGCTGCCGTCAGGCGAAAGGCGCTGGATGCTCTCTGGTGGAGGGCGGAGAACCCGGCGCAACTCGAAGATGTCGCTGTCGAACTCGCAAGAACAGCTACCGGGCTGGAAGACCGCCAGGAAATGGCCGACTGGCTGAGCAGACGCATGTCGGACAGCCCGAAAATCGCGCGGTGCTTCACCGAGATGTACGAGAAATATGGCGAGGAGGCGTGCCCGCTTTACCTGCTGGACATCTGCGCTGGCTACCTGGCGGAGGAGGTCAAGCCGATCGTAAACGGGTTTTGCCTGCGCCTCGTAACGCAATCCGTAGATCCTCAGGCGCGCGAGGAAGCGGTGAGAATCCTGGGAAGGATGGAGTACGCCCCTGTCCTTCCTGAACTCGAAGAGATTGCGCGAAGCGAGGATGCCGAGGGGATTGACGAGCAGCTCGCGGAGACTATTGAACGGCTCAGGCAAAAGGGGAGTGAACAGAGATGAGAAGGACAGGATGGATCGGGTTGTTGGTTGTTGGGATGGCGGCGGGGTTTACGGGCGGGCTGGCTATCGGCAGGGTTAGGAAACCCGAAGTAGCCGGGCCCCGAGAGATTGTGAAGGTCGAAAGGGAAAAGCCGAAAACCGGTGACGACGGCGCGCTCATTGCCAGCCTTGAGAAGTTTCGCCTTGCGCTGGGAGAGAGGGAGAACAGGATCGCTGAACTGGAGAAGCAACTGGCGGAGGTGAGCTCGAAGCTGCCGGCTCCCCTCCCGCCTGAGGAGGAGAAACGGCGAAAGGAACAGGAAGAAAGGCGTAAGAGGAACGAGCGCTGGACTGCCCTTTACGAGAAATCGAAGCCACTGCGGGAGAAGATCCTTCAGAGAAGAGATAAAGCGCTGCGTGAACAGGGGCTTACGGAGGTTGCGACATTGATTCAGAGCGGCCAGGCCGAGGAGATGGTCCTGGGTTTAATGACGCTCTCAAACCTGTGGGCTTTCAATCTCGACAAGGAGAGGTTCCGGCCGGATGTGGTGGAAGCTCTGCGGAGCGAGGATGCGGAGGTGCGCCAGGCGGCCCTCAACTGTGTGAACCGCCTATGTTCGGGGGAGGAACAGCTTCGGATTGCCCTCTCCATGGTGAGCGACCCTTCGCACGAAATCCGCATGGACGCGGTTTCCCGGCTCGCGTCGCTTGGCGGGCCGGAGCGGAAGGAGGAGGTTGCCTCCGCCCTGAAGGCGCTTCTTCAGGACGAAGACAAATCGGTCAGGAACCAAGCGGCGAGCCAACTCCGGCAGGAGTGGGGCGCGGGTTACGACTACGGGGCGGAATTGGAGGACATCATGGTTGAACTGTCGAGGGACGAGGAGACGCGAGATGCCGCCCGCGGGTGGCTGTTTGAGAGGAGCCCCGTCACCCTAAGGATCGCCCAACTCGCCCTGGAAACATACGATCAGGATCGAGGGGCGTATTACGCCCTCGACCTGGCCACCCGGGACCTTTCGGAGGAGGCGAAACCGGTTGTCCGCGACTTCTTGGTGCGTGTCACCAGGGACGCTATTGAGCCGTGGGAGCGGTGGCGTGCGCTGGACAGGCTAAGGAATATGGGGGACCCGAGCGTCATCCCTCAACTTGAGGAAATCGCCCGGGGTCCGGATGCGGAAGGGATTGAGGAACGACTGGCAAAGACTATCGAACAGCTACGCCAGAAAGGGAGTCAGGAAAGATAGGGAAACATGAATAAGACACTTTGGATCGTCCTGATTGTGACAGCGGCCTGCGCGGGTTTTGTCGTCGGGAAAATGCTGCCGAAAGGTGGAAAGACTGAGGTCGTCTCAGGCAAGCGCGCTGTCGAGGCGCGCGGAGAAGACGGTGAATCACATCGGCTGGGAGAACCTCTCGATGCGATTGAGAAGCTGCGCAAGGAACTCACTGAAAAAGAGAGAGAAATAAGAAGGCTTGAGGCGCAATTGGCGCAGGTGGAGGTTGAGGCGGTCGGTTCGCCCGACGCGGACGAGCTGGAACGGTACAGGGAGTGGGTTGAGAGGCAAAAAGAGTCCGAGCGGCGCGAGGCTCTCTATGAGAAAGCAAGGGCGTTCCGAAAAAAGGTCAAGGACGATGAATCGCGCGAGGAAGCGCTGGCGGAGCTCACTGCCCTGGTCGCCAGCGACAAGCCCGATGACAAGCTCCTCGGATTGATGGGGCTTTTCCACCTCGACGGCCTCCAATTCGACAAGGAGAAGTTCAAACCGCAGGTTCTTGCGGCACTGCAGCACGAACAGGGAGACGTACGGCACGCGGCGCTGAATTGCCTGAGCATGGTTGCTCCGGACGAGGAGGCTTTCAACATAGTGGTCGGGATGTCGGGCGACAATTCGCCGGATGTCCGGGCGTCGGCGGCATTTCATCTCGGCTTCATTGCCAAGGAGTGGGGCGTGGCGGGCGAACCAAACCCGGAATCGCCGAGCGAGGACCCCATGGAAACCCAGCTCCGGGGGCAGGTTGAGGAGGTGCTGACTTCGCTGCTGGGGGATGAAGATGAGTCCGTCAGGAGAAGAGCCTTCGTCGCCATGACCGAAATGTGTGAACGTCACGGTGGTCCCGAAAAGGCTGAGAAGGTGAACGAGTGGGTGACGAGGTTGTCAACCGATTCGGAGAGAGCCGACGACATTCTTCGCTGGTGGGAGAGGAGAACGGACATCAGTGCGGAGGATGCGCATCGCTTTTTTCAGATACTGATCGAGGGGGATTTTGCGTTCATGGGAAGCAAAGGTTACGGCGAGCGTGGCTTGGGAGTTCTGTTGCCCAGTGTCTCGTTTCTCGAGCCGATGGACCCCGCTCCTCCTCTCGTTTCTCAACTGTGCTTTCGCTTGCTGAGGGAGGGCACGGACGACGGTTTGCGGCTTCGGGCGCTGGATGTTGTGCGCGAATCTCGGGATGCGTCCGCCCTCTCGCAGCTCGAGGAGATCGCCCAGAGCGAGCGTTCGGAGAGCGTTAGAAAGAAACTCGAAAAAACCATCGAGGACCTCCGCAGGAAGAAAGAAGTCCCCCTCGAGGAGCCGACCCAGGAGGAGGTGACGGAAGGTGAATAAGACGGGATGGATTGCATTGGTGATTGTCGGGACATGCGTTGGGCTCGTCGTCGGGGCGATGGTTCGCACGCCCAGAAAGCCGGACAGCCAGGTTCGGGAACCTCCTGCCAGCGCACAGGATGAAAGACGCGAGTCTGGGGGCAACCGAGTTCTGGTGGCGAGCCTGGAGAAGTATCGGAAGGCTCTTGCCGAGAGGGAAAAGGAAGTGGGAGAGCTTCAGGCGGAGCTCGCGGAGGTCAAAGCGAAGCTCCCGCCGCCGCTGAGTCCTGAGGAAGAGGAGAAGAAAAAGGAGGAAGAAGAGCTGAGGGGATGGTACGAGCGCTCACGGAGTCGCCGCGAAAGCTCGGCGGAACTGCGGGGGAAAATCCTTCAGCGAAGAGACAGGGTTCTGCGGGCAGAGGCGCTGGACGAGGTTGCTGCGCTGCTGCAAAGCGAGGACCGGGAAGAACTCATGCTTGGACTGGCGGTTCTCTCGGGACTCGGGCGCGTCAATTTCGACAGGGAGAGGTTCAAGCCGGCGATCCAGGCGGCGATGGAGCATCAGGACAATGAGGTGTGGTGGAGCGCCATGCTTTGTGCGCACAGCATTATTCCCAGGACGGAGCGAATCCAGTCCTCTGCTTCCATGGCGAAGGACCCGGTCAGTGCAATCCGCTGGCTCGCCGCCGAAGACCTCGGGTGGGGGTTTGGGTGGCGTCCAGAACAGAAAGAGGCGGTCGTCTCCGCACTTCGGTCCCTGCTGAAAGACCCTCATTATGGGGTTCGATGGCAAGCCATGAATGGGCTTTCCCAGATCCCGGAGCTCGCCGACGAAGTGGACGATATGGCAATCGAGATGTCAAGAAGTCGGGAGCAAGCCACGAGAATGATGGACTGGCTGAGCGACAGAGAGACAATCAGCGGCAAGGTCGCCCGGCGTCTGGTCGAGATGTGTGACGAAGGCCAAAAGTCGGATCGCTACGGCGAGCCTTTTTACCCTGTGGGGTGGATATATCACCAGCTCTCCGACGACGCGAAGCCCATGGCGATTGACCTTTGCTTTCGGATACTGCGTGACAGCATTAGTTTTGACGAGCGTAGTCAAGCCGGACGGGGGCTTGGGAGGATCGGTGACGTTTCGGTCCTTCCCCGACTCGAAGAAATCGCCCGCGGCGACGATGCCGAAGGGATTGAAGGGGAACTCCAGGAGGCAATCACGCAGGTCCGGCGGCGAGCGAATCAGCCTCGCTAACTCGGCTCTTCAACTGCGGGTCCGGTTCACAAACCCCCCACCGCGCTGGAGAATCCAGGCGCTTGGTCACCCACCCCATGAGCAGGTTGGCCGAGGTCACCGGCCAGACGAGCGGCCCGCCGCTCGCCCGTCGGTATGCGAGGCGTCCGCCAGGAGGTGTCTTTGTGTGTTGTGTGGCAGTATCTTCGTGGCGTACGATCGCTCAGGAGGAGGTTGAGATCTCTTTCGTTCGGGCCTCGCCCCGGGCCTCAGTTGGCATCCGCGACGGTGGGGGCAACGCCGCTGAGACGATGGGGGATAGCTCTGGAGTGCTGAAGCTCTGGTTCAGTCCCGCCGAGGCGGGAC
>Ga0315289_10005641_pt1 | contig 18452 bp, 17 predicted proteins | sample YL17G11_40_MG_FD_203452 | JGI IMG/M metagenome (GOLD analysis project Ga0315289, IMG submission 203452) | Sediment microbial communities from Yellowstone Lake, YNP, Wyoming, USA - YL17G11_40 | ecosystem: Environmental > Aquatic > Freshwater > Lake > Sediment | place: USA: Wyoming | collected...
CTGGGCCCCGAGCAGACGAAAAGGGCTCACCTGAAACACTGCCCGGACATTGGCGAGACGGTGGCCACTCTGTCGGAGGATTTCCGGCGCAATAACGGCGGCAGAGAGCCCGCCATTCTGGTGCTGCCCTTCGGCCAGCTTGCCGTGCCGCGGGTGGAGCGCTAAGCTAGCCCGGGCTCAGCGCCCGATCGGCCGCAGCCACGCCCGCCCCCTTCTCCAAGTGGAAGCCCTGAGCCGATAGCTCCTGCTCCAGCGCCTGGAGCACCGCCAGCACGTTCTCCGCCGAAGAGCCGACACCCATGAGGCCGATGCGCCATATCTTGCCCGCCAGGGGTCCCAACCCACCGCTGATCTCGATATTGTGGTCGTACAGAAGGGCGCGGCGCAGCTTCAGATCCTCGATGCCCTCGGGGACGCGCACGGAGGTGAGCGTGGGCAGGCGATAGCCCTCCTGGGCGTGCAGGGTCAGGCCCATGGCCTCCAGGCCGGCTCGCACTGCCTGGCCGTTGCGCTGATGACGGCCGAATCGGGCCTCCAGCCCTTCCTCCAGCACCACCCGCAGGCCCTCGCGCAGGGCGTAGACCATGGTTATAGGCGCCGTGTGGTGGTAGGCCCGCCTGCCGCCCCAGTAGTTGTCTAGGAGGGTCATATCCAGGTACCAGCTACCCACCTTGGTCTCGCGGCTGCGGAGAACGCCGGCGGCGCGAGGACTGAAGGTCAGGGGGGCCATCCCCGGCGGACAGCACAGGCATTTTTGGGAAGCGCTGTGACAGGCATCGATGCCCCAATCGTCCACCGCCACCTCGCATCCTCCCAGGGAGGTGACAGTGTCCACGACGATTAAGGCGTCGTGGTCGTGGGCCAGGCGGATGATATCGTGCAGGGGCTGGTGGATGCCGGTGCTGGTCTCGGCGTGGACGATCGCCACCAGCTTGGTGCGGCCGGCGGCCTTGAGCGCCGCCTCCACCGCGTCCGCCTCGATGATGTGTCCCCATTCGGCCTCCACCCGCGTCACCTCTCCCCCGTAGCGAGAGGCCATCTCGGCGACACGATCGCCGAAGAAGCCGGCGACGCAGACCACCGCCCGCTCGCCCGGCTCGAGGAGATTGGCGATGGCCGCCTCCATGCCGGCGCTGCCGGTGCCAGAGACGGGGATGGTCTCCTCGTTCTGGGTGCGGAAGACGGCCCGCAGGAGGTCCTTGGTCTGGTCCATGATGTGGAGAAAGTCGGGGTCGAGATGGCCCAGGATCGGCGCCATCATGGCCTGATAGACGCGGGGATGGACGTTGGCTGGCCCGGCGCCCAGGAGAATACGCGGGGGTGGGTTCAGGTCGGAGACATTGCGATCGCTCAAGACGACCTCCTAGCCTTAGTATGCGCCCAAGCCATGCTCGATGCGGGCCAGGAGCGTGGTGGCCAGTTGGATGGCTTGGTCAGTCGACGCGCCCCGGCCGAGGGTGTAGGTCCTGACATCGGCCAGCAGTCTACCCTTGCGAAACGTTAGGGAGACGACCTCGGCCTGGACAGCCTCCCAGCCGCAGAAGCTCACCTGGGGAGCCGAGAGGAAGAAGCCGTCGGCTTCGTCGCCTATGGCGGGCAGATCAAGCATCTGTAGTGCGCCCTGCTCCGCCGGCACGGCGGTTGCCTTCGCCTCCATCGCTTGCTGTTCCCCTGCCAGTCTGGCAGCGGCGTCTTCGGCGCTCACGTACAGTTCCAGGTCACTCACGATGCAGACGGCCTTCCCCTCCTGCTGCAGACTCTCCTCCAGCAGCGACCGCAGGCGGCGCCCCGCCATTCGCTGCTCGGGCTCGGCCACACCTGGAAGAGCAGGTACTTCGCCGCTGACGTCGTAGGAGAAGCCCTGGGGTAGATCATCCGCCTGGAGCATCATTGCGTCTAGGTCTTCCGGCGCGACAGCGGCCGTCCCGTCCGCTGGCGTGGGCGGCTGCTCCTCCCCGCTACCTCCCCCACCGCAGGCAGCGAGAGAGAGGACGGCGGCGATAGCCAGGGCGAGCACTAGCCCCGGCAGCCGGCCTGTCGGCTTACGACTCACTTCCGCCCCCCCTCCGCCACCTGAGCACCGGCCGGCGGGCAGCCGTCGCCTCGTCCAGGCGGCCGATGGGCGCAGTGTGAGGCGCTTCCTTCACCACCTGCGGCTCCTCTTCGGCCTCGCGGTCGATGGCCAGAAGGGCATCGCAGAAGGCGTCCAGGGCCTCCTTGCTCTCCGTCTCCGTGGGCTCGATCATCAGCGCCTCGTCCACGATGAGGGGGAAGTAGACGGTGGGCGGATGGAAGCCGTAGTCGATGAGGCGCTTGGCGATGTCCAAGGTGCGCACGCCCTTCGCCCGCTGCCGGCTCCCGGAGAACACCACCTCGTGCATGCAGCGACGGTCGTAGGGCAGGTGGTAGGCCTGGCGCAGGCGGGCCAGGACGTAGTTGGCGTTGATGACGGCGTTATCGCTCACCTGGCGCAGGCCTTCCGCCCCCAGGGTGCGGAGATAGGCGTAGGCGCGAACCAGCACGCCGAAGTGCCCGTAGAATGCGCCAACCCTGCCGATGCTCCGCTCGGGCGTGGCCAGGACGAAGCCTTCGCCCTCCTTGGCCACCACCGGCGTCGGCAGGTAGGGGGCCAGATGGCCTTTGGCGACCACGGGCCCGGAGCCAGGGCCGCCGCCGCCGTGAGGGGTGCTGAAGGTCTTGTGCATGTTCAGATGGACGATGTCGAAGCCCATGTCGCCGAAGCGGGCGCGGCCGAGCAGGGCATTCAGGTTGGCGCCGTCGCCGTAGAGGAGGGCCCCCTTGCGGTGGAGCATCTCGGCGATGCGGCCGATGTTGGGGTCGAATAGGCCGAGGGTGTTGGGCAGGGTGAGCATGAGGGCGGCCACGCCATCGTCCAGGGCCGAGGCCACGGCCTGCGCGTCGGTGTTGCCCTGACTGTCCGAGGCCACCGTCACCACCTCGAAGCCAGCCATGGCGGCGGTGGCCGGGTTGGTGCCGTGGGCGGAATCGGGCACCAGGACGCGGGTGCGGCCCTCCTCTCCCCTCTCGGCCAGATAGGCCTTGATCATCAGGATGCCGGTGAGCTCGCCCTGAGCGCCGGCCGCGGGGGCCAGGCTCGCAGCATCCAGGCCGGTGATCTCGACCAGCCAGCGCTGGAGGTTGTACATCAGGGCCAGAGCCCCCTGCACCGTCTCCAGGGGCTGAAGTGGGTGGAGACCGCTGAAGCCGGGCAGGCAGGCCAGCTTGTCGTTCACCTTGGGGTTGTACTTCATGGTGCAGCTTCCCAGGGGGTAGAAGCCACTGTCCACACTGTAGTTGCGGCGGCTGAGGGCTAGGAAGTAACGCACCAAGTCCACCTGGCTTAGCTCGGGCAGATTGAGCTTTCGGCGCAGGAGCGACGGCGGCGGCAGGTCTGCCTCCGGCACGTCGCAGGGCGGCAGGGAGCAGGCCGTGCGCCCCGCCTTGCCCAGGTCGAAGGTGAGGCGAGCGCCGATATCGGCTTGCCTTGGGCCGCCGCTCATGCGCCGCCTCCGAACCCCGCCAGCGCCTCCGCCAGGCGGTCGATCTCCTCCCGCGTGTTCATCTCCGTGACGCAGAGGAGGAGGCCGTTCTCCACGTACTGGCTCACGTCCAGGCCGCCGACGATGCCTCGCGCCAGCAGAGCGCGGTTCACCTCGGACGGTCCGCCTGAGGCGGACGGGCAGCGCACCACGAACTCTTTGAAGAAGAGGCCACTCAAGGCCAGGGCGTAGCCGGGCAGTTGGGCGATGCGCTGGGCGGCGTAGTGGGCCTTGTGATAGCAGAGCTCGGCCACCTGGCGCAGGCCCTGCTTGCCCATCGCCGCCAGGTAGACGGTGGCCGCCAGGGCGACAAGCTGCTGGCTGGTGCAGATGTTGGAGGTGGCCCTCTCGCGGCGAATGTGCTGCTCGCGGGTCTGGATGGTGAGGACGTAGCCAGTGCGACCCTGGGCATCGCTGGTGCGGCCGACGATTCGGCCCGGCATCTGGCGCAGGTACTGCTGGCGGCAGGCGAAGAGGCCGAGATAGGGCCCGCCGAAGCTCAGGGGGCTGCCCAGCGATTGCCCCTCGCCCACCACGACATCGGCCCCGTACTCGCCGGGCGGTCGGAACAAGCCCAGCGATATGGGGTCAGCGGACACAATGAAAAGCGCTCCCGCCGCATGGACTGCCCTCGCCAGCGCTTCAGCGTCGGGCAGGAAATAGCCGAAGAAGTTGGGCTGCTGCACGGCCAGGCAGGCGTGCTCCTCGCCGAGGGCCAGGCCGTCGGGTGGCATCACGTCCACCGCCAGGCCGCGGCCGAAGGCGTAGGTGCGCACTACCGCCTGATAGTGGGGATGAAGGGTGGAGAGGAGAGCGATGCGCCGACGACCGCTGATGGCGGCGGCCATCAGACAGGCCTCGGCCAGGGCGCTGGCGCCGTCGTACATGCCGGCGTTGGCTACGTCCATGGCCGTCAGCTCGCAGGTCATCGACTGGAACTCGAAGATGGTCTGGAGGGTGCCCTGGCTGATCTCCGCCTGGTAGGGGGTATAGGCGGTGGCGAACTCGCTGCGACCGATGACCTCGCCCACCACGCTGGGGATGAAGTGACGATAGGCACCGCCGCCCAGAAAGCAAGGCATGCCGTCCACCGGCCGGTTGCGCGCGGCCAGGGCCGATAGCTCGCGCACCAGCTCTGGCTCCGAGAGGGCAGGCGGCAGGCCGAGCTCGCCGATGCGAAACTCGGCCGGGATATCGGCGAACAGCTCCTCGACGGAGGCGACGCCGATGGCGGCCAGCATGGCCTGGTGGTCGGCCTCGGTGTTGGCGATATAGGGGGTCGCCCAGCTAGTCATCTAGTTCAGCAACCTCCGAGCCTGCCTCCAGGTCACACCCGCAGGTAGGGCAGTGCAAGTCAAGCGCCTCTACGACCTGGCCCGCCTCTTCCCACAACAGGTCTATACCGTAGAGGTCATACCAGACCTCTTGCACGAGCTCGCCAACATCCCTCCTGTTTCCGCCGAGAACCCAAACGGGTTGGCCGTCCTCGTAAGGTTGGCAAGTCGTGCAATACCCTATCCTCTCCTGCACGTGGTTCTCAACGTCCGCTAATCCCACGTACTCGACCACATACTTAGCGAAGCCGCTTTCGATCCCATGCTTGGCTACCAGGCAAGCAGCGAGTAGAATCCCAAGGTTTGAGGGTTCCCCTTCGGCCTCTCGCAAGGCGCTGTTCAAGCGCTGGCGCGTCTCCTCGTCCGAGAGCACAGCGAAGACCTCTTGGACAGTCTCAACGCCGTGTTCCCCAGCGAGGCGAGCGACTTCGGTAAGCTCGGCCCACGACAACGAATCGCCAAAGATGTTCGAGTAGATGGCACTAATGCTGTCGGGCGAGATCGTTTGAGTGATGTCTATCTCGCCGTGCCCCGTCTGCTTTGCTTCTAGCTGCTCACGCAGAAGATCGGCAATTTGTTGGGCGGCGTCCAGTTGCTGGGCAAGCACCGGGAAGAACTTCGCCACGGCCTCAGGGCTGTCGGCGGCCTTGTAGTAGTCGTCGTGGGCCACAGTCGCCCAAGCATCCTGCATAATTGTGCGGATCTGGACTTCACAAGGAACTTCCTCCAAACCGCTACCAACGGGCACCCGTATACGCACTTGCATGTGGAGACCCCTGTACCCAGATGCCTTCGGCTGCGAAACATAGTCCTCCACTTGCCCCTCAACGAGCTGGAAATCAGGACATTCCAAGATACAGTCTTTCGTGCGATAGACATCCATTGTATTGTTGTAGACGATGCGGGCCCCGACCAGATCCCCCGCTCTGTCGAAGGCTTCCTGCACTCCCCAGTTCTGTTCTAGCGCCTTCTCCATTAGGCTCTCGAGGGACTTGATACGAGTCTCAACCAGCCGCGGCCGCAGATTCCGTATCTTGCTCATATCCTCAGTCAGTTGCTTCAGCCGCGTTTCTAGCTGGCCCCTGGCACGGTCGAGAAGGGGTTGTCGGCTCCCTAGCTCGCCTTCAAAAGCCGCCCTGTTGCTCATGCTGCACCCTAGGCGATCAGCTCGTCGTACTGCGCGGCGGTGAGCAGATTGTCCAGCTCGGCGGGGTCGGCCAGGCGCACGCGCACCAGCCAGCCATCCTCGTAGGGCGACTGGTTCACCAGCTCCGGCCTGTCATTGACCCCCTGGTTGACCTCCACCACCTCGCCGCTGACGGGCGAGTAGAGGTCGGAGACGGCCTTCACCGACTCGATCTCGCCCAGCTTCTCGAGCTGCTTGACCTGCGCCCCCACTGAGGGCAGGTCCACGTACACGATGTCGCCAAGCTGGTCCTGGGCGTAGTCGGTGATGCCGACGGTGCCAAGGCCATCCTGGACGCGCACCCATTCGTGCTCTTTGGTGTAGCGGCGGTCGGTAGGGCTGGGCATGGCTCTTCTCCTCTGGACTGATTAAGCCCCAGATTAGCGTCGGAGGGAGGGGCAAGTCAATGCGGGCCTGGGGCTACGTGGCCTTCGGGCGCTTGTAGAAGGGGCGCTGCACCACCTGCGCCGGCAGGGGCCTGCCCCGCACGTCCACCTCGAGCTCCGTGCCCAAGGCGGCCAGCTCCGGCGGCAGGTAGGCCATGCCGATGCTCACCTCCAGCGTCGGCGAGAAGCCACCGCTGGTCAGCTCGCTCACCCGGCGGCCCGAGTGCAGGATGGGGTAGTGCGCTCGCATGACGCCCCGTTCCAGGGCCTTGAGGCAGGCCAGGTGACGCCGGACGCCGCCCTCGTGGGTGCGCAGGAGGGCTTCCCGGCCGATGAAATCGGCGCCGTCGTCGAAGGTCACCACCCAGCCCAGGCCGGCCTCGAAGGGGTTGGTGGTGGCGTCGATGTCGTTGCCGTAGAGGGCGAGGGCTACCTCCAGGCGCAGGCTATCGCGGGCGCCCAGGCCGCAAGGCTGGACGCCTCTGCTCATGAAGTGCCGCCAGAGGTCGACGCCAGCGGCCGATGGCAGGATGACCTCGAAGCCGTCCTCGCCCGTGTAGCCGGTGCGGGAGAAGAAAGCGGTGACGCCCGCCAGGGGGGCCTCGGTGCAGCGGCGGAGAGCCAGCCCCTCAGCGACCGGCGGGGCCACGCGCCCCATCTCCTGGATGGCCTCCGGCCCCTGGAGGGCCAGCATCGCCGTTTCCGTCTGGCGATCCTCCATCGTCGCCCGCAGCGAGGGCGCCAGGTGCCGCTGGGCCCAATCGCGGATCCTGTCGGCGTTGGCGGAGTTGACCACCATCAGGAAGCGCTCGGGGGCTAGGCGGAAGACGTAGACGTCGTCCAGGATGCCGCCGTCCTCCTGGCAGACGACGGTGTAGTGGCCCTCACCCGCCGTCAGCCCGGCGATGTCGTAGGTCACCAGGCTGCGCAGGAAAGAGGCGGCGTCGGGGCCGGTCACCGCCAGGCGGCCCATGTGGGAGACGTCGAACAGGCCAACCCGCTGGCGCACAGCGTGGTGCTCCTCGACGATGCCCTTGTACTGGACGGGCATCTCCCAGCCGACGAAGGGGATCATGCGCCCGCCCAGAGCGACATGCTGCGAATAGATGGCGGTGTGGCGGAGGGTTTGATCGCTGCTCATAGCGCCTCCCATTTGCGCTTGCCGTCCACCAGCCGCAGCCGTCCGATGCCGGGCGGCGGGCAGTGCGGGCAGATCACAAGAGCATTCTCGGCTAGCGCTCGCTCCAGGATACGCTTCTTGGTCTCCAGCGAGACCAGGGGCAAGACATCGAAGGAAGATATCCAGGCCGAGCGCTCCAGCATCAGTGGATGCTGGGCCAGCTCGCCGATGTAGAGGGCTGTCTGGCCAGAGGAGGTAATCTCCACGACGGCGTGGTCGACGGTGTGGCCGGGTGCGGCCAGGAAGCGCACGCCACTGATCACCTCCGCCTCGCCCTCCACCAGCTCCAGTTGGCGGCTGCCGTCCAGGGGCTCCAGGTTCTCGGGAAGATAGCTGGCCCGCGTCCGCTCGTTGGGGTGGTTGGCCGCCTCCCACTCGCCCTTCTGGAGGAAGTAATGAGCGCGGGGGAAGGTGAGGGCCAGCTTGCCGTCGCGGTAGCTAGTGTTGCCGCCGCAGTGGTCGAAGTGGAGGTGAGTGTTGATGACGATGTCCACATCCTCGGGTCGTATGCCCTGGCGGGCCATGTCCGCCAGCAGCGTCCCCGCCTGGGCGACGTTGGCGATGCCAGGGACACGCGTCGCCTTATTGCCCACGCCCGTCTCCACCAGGATCACCTTGCCCTGCGAGCGCACCAGGAGGCAGTTGAGGCCCACGGCCAGGCGGTGCTCGTCATCGAGGGGCCCCACCAGCGGCCCCCACACGATGCGCGGGATGACGCCGAAGACGGCGCCGGCGTCCAGGCGGAGGACGCCATCGCTGACGACCAGCAACTCGCAATCGCCCAGAGGGAGCCAATCAGGCATCTGCGTCATCACTCCCGCTATCTCCAAGATAGCCTGAGCAGCCTGGCAGAGTCAACGAGGCCTGGCCAGGAGTTGTGCTTGAACGCCAGGCTGCTATAATAGGCCCATCTCCCCTCGAAAGGAGCGTTTTTGCTATGGCCACGCCCTATGCGTATTTTCGCAAGCAGTTCGTTCCGCTGGCAGAGGCCAACATCAGCGTAATGACCCACGCCTTCAACTATGGCACCGCCGTATTCGAGGGGATCCGCGGCAACTGGAACGAGGACGACAAGCAGCCCTACCTCTTCCGCCTGGCCGACCACTACCAGCGCCTGCGCCAGAGCTGTCGTGTCCTCAAGATCGATCTCCCCTACAGCATCGACGAGCTGTGCGATATCACCGCGCAACTGGTGGAGATGTGCGGCTACCAGGAGGACGTCTACGTTCGCCCCATCGCCTACAAGAGCAGCGAGGCGCTGGGCGTGCGCCTGCACGACCTGCAGGACGACTTCCTGATCTTCGTCACCCCCTTCGGCCCCTATCTGGACATCGAGAAGGGGGCCCGCTGCGGCACCTCTTCCTGGCGGCGGATAGAGGATGTGAGTATCCCGGCCCGAGCCAAGATCAACGGCATCTACGTCAACTCGGCCCTGGCCAAGACGGAAGCGGTGGACCACGGCTACGACGAGGCCATCATGCTCACCGAGGACGGCCACGTCTCGGAGGGCAGCGGCGAGAACATCTTCATCGTCGAGGGCGGCCGCCTTATCACCCCGCCCGTCTGGTCCAACATTCTGGTGGGCATAACCCGCGACACTGCCATCACTCTGGCCCGCGAGGAGCTGGGCATCGAGACCAGCGAACGTCCCATCGACCGCAGCGAGCTGTACCTGGCGGACGAGTGCTTCATGACGGGCACAGCCGCCCACGTGACCCCGGTGATCGAGGTTGACCACCGGCTTGTGGGCGATGGCAAGCGGGGGCCGATCACCGCCGAGCTCCAGCGTCTCTACTTCGACGTGGTGTGCGGCAAGAACGGCAAATACGCCCACTGGTGCACGCCCTGTCACATCGCTAGATAGGAGATGAGAGCGTCGTCGCCCCGGTGATCCACCGTCCGGCCCGCCTGACCGGCACGGCCACCGGCGCCGCCCTGGTCGCGCTGGCGCTACTGCTGGCGGCCCTGCTGATGGCTTTCGCCACCCCCTGGGCCATCTCGACGGCCAAATTCCTAGCCTTCGGGGTTGCCTTCCTCCTGCTCGCTCTGGCAGCCATCTTCGCCTACTGGACCTATGCCTGCTTTGCCATGAGCTACGCCCTGGATGAGAAGGGCCTATCGATACGCTGGGGACTCGTCCGCCAGTTCGTCCCGTTGGACCGAATCGAGCGGTGTGTTCCCGGCCGGGAGGCCCGCTTTACCGAGATACGAGGGGTCAACTGGTGGGGTTATCACGTGGGGCGAGCCAGCGTGGCGGGCATCGGCGAGGTCCTCTTCTACTCCAGCCACCAGTCGCCCTGGGAGTTGACCTACATCGTCACCTCATCTTGCTCCTATGCCATCTCGCCCGAGAACAGCGTGCGCCTCACCACGGAGCTGCAACGCCTACAGCGCGCTCAAGCAGCCGCGGCGGAGGAGACGCCAAGGCAAAGGGCAGAGCATCCCCTGGTGGCGACCTACCCCTTCTGGCTGGACCGCTACGGCCAGGCCCTGGCTCTCATCGCGGTGCTGGCCAACGTCGCCCTCTTCGGCTTCATCTTCGCCGTCTACCCTGGCCTGGCCGACCACCTGAACCTGGCCTTCCCACCCCTGGGCCAGACCGAGTTCAGGCCGAAGCGGGAGGTGCTGCAGATTCCTGCCACCGCCCTCGCCCTGCTGGCGGTCAGCCTGACGGCCGGCCTGGCCGTCCACAGGTGGGAGCGAGCCGCCTCCTACCTCCTGCTGGCGGGGGCCATCTTGCTCCAGGGCCTTTTCTTGATTGCGGCCGCCATCGCTGTCACCTAGCCTGCTTTCGGGGTGACAAGGTCTCAGACCATCGACAGTACCAGTGCCAAAGCCTTGCCCCAGGGAGCCTCCACTGTTATACTAGCCTGCGATTTGCATATGACCAGCATTGCCACTGAGTATGAAACCGTAATCGGCCTGGAGGTGCATGCTCAACTCCTCACCAAGAGCAAGATGTACTGCTCTTGCACCGCCGATTACGCTGACTCTCCCCCCAACACCCACGTCTGCCCCGTCTGCCTGGGCATGCCCGGCGTCCTGCCGGTCATCAACCGGCAGGCGGTGGAGTACACGATCATGACCGCCCTCGCCCTCAACTGCCAGATCGCCGAGGTTTCCCGCTTCGATCGCAAGAACTACCCCTACCCCGATCTGATGAAGGGCTACCAGATCTCTCAGTATGACATGCCCTTCTCCCACGACGGCTGGCTGGAGATCGACGTGGACGGCGAGGAGAAACGGGTTGGGATCACCCGCGTCCACCTGGAGGAGGATGTCGCTCGCCTGGTCCACGTTCAGAACGAGGCGGGGGAGACCTACAGCCTAGTGGACGTCAATCGGGCCGGCGTGCCGCTGATGGAGATCGTCGGCGAGCCCGACCTGCGCTCGCCGGAGGAGGCCCGCCAGTACCTGATGAAGCTGCGCCAGATCCTCCAGTACCTGGGCGTGAGCACGGCCAGCATGGAGGAGGGCCAGTTCCGCTGCGATGCCAACGTGAGCATCCGCCCGCGAGGCAGCCAGGAGTTCCTGGGCAAGGTAGAAGTCAAGAACATGAACAGCTTCCGCGCTGTCTACAAGGCCCTCGCCTACGAGGTGGAGCGGCAGCGACAGGTGGTGGACGAGGGCGGCCGCATCGAGCAGGAGACGCGCGGCTGGATCGAGGACGAAGGACGCACGGTCTCTCAAAGAACGAAGGAGTACGCCCACGACTACCGTTACTTCCCCGAACCGGACCTGCCGCCGCTAACCCTCGCCCGCGAGTGGGTGGAGGAAATCCGCGCCCGCATGCCCGAGCTACCCGACGCCAAGAAGGAACGCTTCATCCACCAGTACGGCCTTACGGAGTACGAGGTGAACCTCCTGGCAGAGACGCAGGCCAAGGCCGCCTTCTTCGAGGAGTGCCTGGCCTCGCTGGCGGGTGAGGGTGAGACCAGGGTCAGGCAACGGGCCAAGGCGGTCAGCAACTGGATGCTGGGCGACTTCGCCCGCCTCCTCAACGCCGCCAACATGGAGATTGACGACGCCCTGGTGAAGCCGGAGCACATCGTCCAGATGCTGGACCTGATCGACAGTGGTATCATAAGCGGTAAGATCGCCAAGACGGTGTTCGAGCAGATGTTCCAAACGGGAAAGCTGCCTCGCCAGATCGTGGAGGAGGCAGGGCTCACCCAAATCAGCGCCTCGGACGAGTTGGCGGCAGCGGTGGAAAGAGTACTTGTGGCCAACGCCAAGGCGGTGAGAGACTATCAGTCGGGAAAGCAAGAAGCACTGCGGTTCCTGGTAGGGCAGGTGATGCGAGAGACGCGCGGTCGTGCCAATCCTGATCTGGTGAACCAGATCCTAGGGCAGAAGTTGGCGGGGGGCGGGTAGAACTTTTGTGGTTAGCCTGCGTTATAAGTAAGAGAGTATGAAACGCCTCCGGGAAGCCGATTTCCTCAAGTGGCTATACCCAGGCATGCATATCAAGCGCTGGCTGGCGCTGCTCATGCTTGGGGTAGCCTTAATGGGACTGGGGATAGCTTACATCCTGCGGGAGGCCTACGTCTCTTACACATTCCCCTCCTTCATGTACTATCTAACGCTCCAGTTCATCCCCCGCTTCTGGCGTGGCATCATGTTCATGGCCGCCAGTGCCGGCCTTATCCTCTTCGCCCTGTGGCACCTCAATAGCTCCCTCCTATCGGCTGTCCTCCCCCGCAAGCGCGATTCAAGCCTGGTGAACATCATCTGGGGTCAGCGCCACCTGCGGCGGGGGCCGAAGATCGTCGCCATTGGCGGCGGAACGGGGCTTTCCATCCTCCTGCGCGGCCTTAAGCGGTATACCGGCAATCTGATAGCTGTAGTGACGGTGGCCGACGACGGTGGCAGCTCTGGCAGGCTGCGCCGCGAGCTGGGCATCCTGCCCCCCGGCGACGTGCGCAACTGCATCGCCGCCCTGGCCGACGCCGAGCCTCTCATGACCAAGCTCTTCCAGTATCGTTTCTCCGACGGTTCCGACCTGGCCGGCCACAGCTTTGGCAACCTGTTTATCGTGGCCATGAGCGGCGTGCTAGGCAACTTCGAAGAGGCCATCAAACAGACCAGCCGCGTCCTGGCGGTGCAAGGCCAGATCGTTCCCTCCACCTTGGTAGACGTTACCCTGGAGGCCAAGACGGAGAACGAAGAGACCATTCGGGGCGAGGCCAAGATCAGTGAGAGCTCCAGTCGCATTAAGGAAGTGCGTCTCCAGCCTCCCAATCCTCAGGCCTGTCCCGAGGCCATTCGAGCCATCCTGGAGGCGGACGTGATCGTGGTGGGGCCAGGCAGCCTGTTTACCAGCGTCCTGCCTAACCTGCTGGTGGACGGCATAAAGCGGGCGATCAGGGGCTCCTCTGCCCTGAAGGTGTACGTGTGCAATGTGGCCACCCAGTCCGGCGAGACCGATGGATTCAAGGTGGTCGATCACGTGCGGGTCTTGGAGAGCCACGTGGGCAGGGGCCTCTTTCACTACGTGCTGGCCAACAGCAACATCGAAGACGGCCTGCCCGAGACATGGCGCTCGCAGCCAGTGCGGATCAACGGTGGGGATTCTCTGAGGGGCCACCTCATTCTGGCCGACGTGGTCAGCGAGGAGAACCGCTACCATCACGACTCCAAGAAGCTAGGAGAGGCCCTGATTCGCTTATACTACGACCGCAATCACATGGACCAGATTCTGATGGTGGAGGAGGAAGCGGCGGCGGACAAGGTGGCCGGCGCTGTCGACTAGCCGAGAGCGCGCGCTTCTCCCTTGGAGCAAAGGCGACAAGATATGGAGTTCAAGGACTACCTTAGCATCGTCCAGATCATCATCTCCGTGACTTTGATCCTCATCGTCCTCGTGCAGGCGCGGGGAGAAGGCGGATTCGGCACAGGGGGAAGCTCCATCGTCCGTACGCGCCGCGGTGTGGAGAAGACCCTCTTCCAGTTGACCATAATCCTGGTGGCCATCTTTCTCCTCGTTTCAGGCTTGAGTGTGCGTGCCGGCCTCTAGGCCGACGCCCTCTTTGTGGGTCATGGGCGCCTCGTGAGAACCAGGAGCCTTAATCTCCTTTGCCTTTAAGGCGTCCCAGGAGGCATGTCGGTGAGCAGGCGCTCCCGCTGGCCGCTTCTGGCCGGCCTGGTGCTGGCCATTGCCGCCCTGTCGGCCCTGTGGCACGCCATCAGAGAGGAGCCAGGGCCGCAAGTGCCCGCCCATGGCGGCCGCTACCTGGAGGCGGTAGTGGGAAGCCCCTTGCGCGTCAACCCCCTCTACACAGCCTTCAATGACGTGGACAAGGACCTGGCCGCCCTCGTCTTCTCCGGCCTCACCAGATTGGGCCCCGACGGGACGGTCTTGCCCGACCTGGCCGAGAGCTGGGAGGTCAGCCCCGACGCTCGCATCTACACCTTTCACCTCCGTCGGGGCGTCATTTGGCACGATGGCACAGCCTTCACCGCTGACGACGTCATCTTCACCTGGAGCGCTCTCAGCGACCCCGACTTCAAGGGCGAACCATCGCTGGGGCAGTTCTGGCAGCAGGTAGAGTGTGCCAAGAAGGACGACTTCACCGTCGTCTGCGAGCTGCCTCAGCCCTTCTCTCCCTTCCTTGCCAACACCACCATCGGCATCCTGCCTCGACACCGCCTGGAGGGTTTGAGCGCCGAAGGGCTATTCATCGCCCCCTTCAATGAGCAACCGATAGGTACGGGGCCCTTCATCCTCAGAGCCCTCGACAGCCAGAGGGCCCTTCTGGAAAGCAACCCCTCCTATCATTGGGGCGAGCCGGCGATCGCCGAGATGGACATCCGTTTCTTCTCCGATTACCCTTCAGCCGCTTCCGCTCTTCGGGATGGCCAGGTGCAGGGTCTTTTCCTGGGCCCAGAAGTCAGCCCTGACATCCTGGAGCAATTGGCACAAGACAAGGATCTGCAGCATCTGGCCAGCCGCCGCAACAGCTACACGCTTCTCTATCTCAACACCCGCATGCCCCCGCTCGACGACAGATCGGTGCGCCAGGCCCTCCTCTACGCCCTGGACCGCGAGGCCATCATCACCGATAGGCTGAACGGAAGAGCCCAGCTCGCCGATAGTCCCATCGTACCCGGCACCTGGGCCCACAGCGACGACGTCAGGAGCTATGGGCACGACCCCCAGAGGGCGCTTCTGCTGCTGGAACAGGGCGGCTGGCAGATCAACTCGCGGGGGGTGCTGGAGAAGGAGGGCGAGGAGCTGCGCCTGGCCCTGCTGACCGATAACGACCCCGAGCGAGTGGCCATCGGCCAGCAGATGGCGCAGCAGCTCAGGGCGATCGGGGTGGATGCCAGCCTGCAATCGCCAACAAGCAGCGAGGTGGTGCGCGACTCCCTCTTGCACCGCCGCTACCAGGCGGTCATCCACGGCTGGGACCCAGGATACGACCCCGACCCCTATCCGGCCTGGCATAGCTCGCAGGCGCAGGAGCGCGGACTAAACCTGGCCGACTACAGCAACGAATACGTGGACCGAGTCCTCAGCCAGGCCCGCCAGACCAACGACCTGGAACAACGCAAGGCCCTCTACAGGGAGTTCCAGCAGATCTTCGCCGAGGAGGTGCCCAGCATCCTCCTCTTCTACCCCGTCTACAACTACTTCGTCGACAAGGAGGTGAAGGGGATTAGCCTGGGCGTCCTCTTCGAGCCCGCCTCTCGCTTCGCTAACGTCCACCAGTGGTACGTCAAGGCGAAGCGCACCGGCTCTCAGCCGAGCCCGCAATCGACACCATGGCGAATCCCATCATCACCCTGACCACTGACTTCGGCCTGGAGGACCCCTACGTGGCTGCCCTGAAGGGGGCCATCCTCACCATCAACCCACAGGTCACCATCGTGGACATCAGCCACGCCGTCCGCCCCCAGGCCATCGAGCAGGGCGCCTTCCTGCTGGCTTCTGCCTGGCCCTACTTCCCCCGCGGCTCCATCCACTTGGGGGTGGTCGACCCGGGCGTGGGGACGCAGCGGCGAGCCCTGGCCGTGCAAACGCCGGCCGCCACCTTCGTCGGGCCGGACAATGGCCTGCTCTCGCCTGCCCTGCCCGACGAGGTGCGAGAGGCAGTTTGGGGCCACGATCAGCCTGCTCCTGTCAGGCTTCCCGCGGGCTATCGAGCTGTCTCCCTCACCAACGAGGCCTACTTTCGTCAGCCCGTGAGCAGCACCTTCCATGGCCGCGATATCTTTGCCCCCGTGGCCGCTCACGTCTCGCGGGGCGTGCCGCTGTCGGAGTTGGGCCCACCGGCGGAGGAAGTGCTCACCCTGGCGCCCTTTCGCGCCCGCCGCCAACCCGATGGCAGCCTCAGGGGGCGGGTCATTCACATCGATGTCTTCGGCAACCTGGTGACCGACGTCCGCTGCGAAGACCTGCCGGCCGGAAGGCCAACGGTGGAGGTGGCCGGCCGCCGTATTGCGGGCCTCAGCCTCACCTACCAGGAGGGCGCCGAAATCGTGGCGGTCGTTGGCAGCAGCGGCTATCTGGAGATAGCAGCGCCCAGAGCAAGTGCTGCTGAGCTGCTGGGAGCGGCCCTGGGTATGCCTGTGCTCGTATGCCCGTAGGAAGGGCTACCGCTCGAGCAGCACCGGGATCTCAACCACGTGGACGGGATTGCCGTTGGCGGCGCTCACTTCGAACACCCGCACGCACCCCGGCTGAGGGACATTGATGCTGAAAGCGACGTCCACAGCGAAGGGAGCGGCGAATTCGCCCGCCTGCAGCGTGGACGGGGGAATGCGCCCCTCCGAGGACAGAGGATGAGCTCTGACCTCAGCCATCGGCTGGCCAGCGGAGGCATCGTAGATCGACACCCACACCCCCGTATCCTCGAAACCAATGCCAGCGCCCCAGCCGCGCACGTGAGCAGGGCTGGTCAGGACGTCGTTCTTCTGCGGTTCCTCCACTACCATGATGTCGGGACCGGCGGGGTCAGGGTTCTCGGGGCACACATTGGGCAGAGGAGTAGGCGTGAGGACAGGCGTCAGAGCCCCTGCCGGCGTCAAGACGGGCGGGGGTGTCGGCGAGGGCGTGACGGTGGTGATGTGCAGGCCAATTTCGGAGGGAGCTCCCTCTTCTCCACAGGCCAGGAAGAGCAGAGGCAATGCCAGGGCCAGCGTCGCCAGCCATCGACCGAAGACAACAGATCTCAGCATCAGCGACCAACTTCCCGCATTTATCATAGTATAACGCCCAGCAGCGATTGAGGTTGCCCTGGGAGCCATGCTAGAATCTGCCCGCCTGCCGGGCAGGAGCGGAGATCATGCGAGTGGTATTCATGGGGACTCCCGAGTTCGCCTTCCCCAGCCTGCGTGCACTGGTGGAAGGAGGGTACAACATTGTGGGCGTGTACACCCGCCCCGACCGTCAGGCGGGACGAGGGCGCGCCCTCACACCGCCCGCCGTAAAGACCGCCGCCCTCGCCTACGGTCTGCCCATCTTCCAGCCGCCCGGCCTGCGCCGGCCGGAGGCGGTGGCAGAATTGGCCTCTCTCAAGCCCGACGTCATTGTGGTCTGCGCGTTCGGAGCGATCCTCCGCCAGGCGGTGCTGGACATCCCTGCCAAGGGTGTGCTGAATGTCCACCCTTCCCTTCTGCCTCGCCACCGCGGCGCCTCGCCCATCGCGGGAGCTATCCTGGCTGGCGACGAGCAGACAGGGGTGACGATCATGCTGATAGACCCTGGAATGGACACCGGCCCCGTCCTCAGCCAGCGGGCCATCTCCATCTCGCCCTGGGACACCAGCGGCAGCCTCGGCGAGCGGCTGGCGGAGGTAGGGGCCGAGCTGCTGCTGGAGGTTCTGCCCCGCTGGCTGGCCGATGAGATACAGCCCCAGCCGCAGGACGATTCGCTGGCCAGCCAGGTCTCTCTCCTGCACAAGGAGGACGGAGCCATCGACTGGAACCTGCCAGCAATCGATATCTGGCGGCGGGTACGGGCCTTCAACCCCTGGCCGGGAGCGTTCACGACGCTGGCGGGGCAGACCCTGCTCATCTGGGAAGCGTGGCCCCTATCGGTTGGCGGCGTGGGAGAGGCGGGGACGGTCTTGCCTGTCACCGCGGAGCAAAGGCAGATGCTGCCGCCAGAGGTGGGCGAAAAAGAAGCCCTCGCCGTTCAGACGGGCGAGGGCCTGCTGGTCGTCCTGCGACTGCAACGGGCAGGGCGCCGCTCCCTCACGGCAGCCGAGTTCATGCGGGGACAGCGAGACCTCTTCGGCCGCCGCCTGGGCTCATAGGGCGCGGCCTGCCTATTCTTACTCCTCCGCCTCCGCTTCTGCCTTCGCTTCCTCGGCTGCCTCCGCCGGCACCTCGGCCTCTTCCTCCACCGCCTCCTCGACCAGGCGCGGTGGCGCCACCTTGGCCACCACCAGCTCAGGATCGACCATGAGGGTGATGTCTGGGCTCACCGCCAGGTCCTTCACGTGGACGGCGTCGTCAAACTCCGCCAGGCCCGATACGTCCACCTCGATGTGGGGAGGCAGGTCGGTGGGCAGGCCTTCCACCGTGATGGTGTTGACGCTCTGGAGAAGGACGGCGCGGTAGGCATCAACCGCCGGGGCCTCGCCCACGATGACCAGGGGCACCTCTATCCTGATCTTCTCCTTGAGCGATACCTGATAGAAATCGACGTGGAGGAACTCGTCGGTGATGGGGTTGCGCTGAACGTGGCGGACGAAGACCGGCCGCAGCTTCTTCTCGCCCTCCACGTGGAGCTGAAGCATGGTGTTGAGGCCGACCACGTGAATGGTTCGGGCCAGGTCGAGCGTGGGCACCTGCACGGCC
>Ga0315289_10005642_pt1 | contig 18452 bp, 15 predicted proteins | sample YL17G11_40_MG_FD_203452 | JGI IMG/M metagenome (GOLD analysis project Ga0315289, IMG submission 203452) | Sediment microbial communities from Yellowstone Lake, YNP, Wyoming, USA - YL17G11_40 | ecosystem: Environmental > Aquatic > Freshwater > Lake > Sediment | place: USA: Wyoming | collected...
CAGCGGATCGCGCTGCTGGCCGACGCCGACAGTTTCGAGGAGTATTTGCCCAACCTGGTGTCGCCCGATCCGCTCGGATTTAAAGACCGCAAGACGTATGTGGAACGCCTGGCGGAGGCGCGGCGGGAGACAAACCTTTATGACGCCGCCATCGTCGGGCGGGCGTACATCAAGGGGCGGGCCGTGGTGCTCGGCGCGCTCGACCCGAATTTCATCATGGGCTCGATGGGGTCGGTGGTCGGCGAGAAGATCGCGACGTCGGCTGAAAAGGCGACCGAACTGGCCGTCCCGCTGGTCCTTTGCAGCGCCTCGGGCGGCGCCCGGATGCAGGAGAGCGTCCTGAGCCTGGCGCAGATGGTGAAGACGAGCGCGGCCGTGGGCCGGCTTGACCGGGCGGGGGGGCTGTACATCAGCGTGATGACGAACCCGACGACCGCCGGGGTCGCGGCCAGTTTCGCTTTCCTGGGCGACATCATCATCGCCGAACCGGGCGCCATGATCGGTTTTACGGGACCGCGCGTCATTTACCAGACCATCCGGCAGGAACTCCCGGAAGGGTTTCAAACCGCGGAGTTCATGCTGGAACACGGTTTCGTGGACCGAATCACTCACCGCCGAGACCTCCGGAGCGAAATAGCCGCTCTGATTGACTATTGCTGGATATAGCCGGCGGACCGGCCGCGGGCGGCCCCGGCGATCCACTTCGCAGACCCTTCGCAGGCGCGTGTTGTCCCCCCGTTGGAAGGACCGTGGCCCAGGACGTCATCGGTGCGGGGTGAGAGGGGAAGAAAAAAAACCGTTATCTTCCCGGATTTCTCCTTGGCGCGCCCGCCGCCGGTGTGCTATAATTCGTCGGTTTTATTAGCGATCATACTCCTTATCCCGAAAACTCGCAGGGGGAGCAGGGCGGTGCTGAGGGAATTTTTCCAAAGGCTCCGTGGCGGCCAAGCGGCTGAATTGGTCGGCTATAGTGCGCTCGGTGTAATCCGCCAGGGGAGCATGTCCACCATTTTCAAGGGCCGGGACCGCAAGACCCGCCGCTTGGTTGCCATCAAGATTCACAAGCCTGAGGCCAGAAAAGCCGTCGAACGACTGGAATCCCGGCACCGGGATTTTACGGAAGGCCAGATTACCTGCGCCTTCGACCACCCCAACGTCATCAAGTGTCTGGATCATGGCAACCTGGCCGGAAATGACTATGTGGTCACGGAATACCTGGAAGGCGTGACGCTGGCCAGCCTGCTGTCCGGCAAGAGTCGGAGGCTGAACGGCAAGCGGCTCTCGTACCTGCATCAGGCGGCGTCGGGGCTGGCCCATGTGCACGCTAAGCGCTTTGTACACCATGACTTCTGTGCGAAGAACCTGTTCGTCACGAATGATGATCGGGTCAAGGTGATTGATTTCGGTCTGGCGTTGCCCTTACTGGATTTGCCCGTCTTGCGGAGTCGCGTAGGCACGGCGGAGATTCTGGCCCCCGAATTGCTTCGTCGCGAACCCTGCGACCACCGAATTGATATTTTTGCCTGGGGGGTCGTGGCATACGAATTGTTCGCCGGACAGTGGCCTTTTGAGAGTCCCGAACACCACCAGGTTTTGAACCAGATCCTCAACGTCCAGCCAGTGTCCCTGGACCGCCGGGCGCCCAATGTGCCGCAGGAAGTGGCCCACCTCGTCATGCGGTGCTTGGAGAAAGACCCCGATCAGCGGCTGAGCAGCATGAATACGGTTGTGGGGGTGCTTGAGCGGCACCTGAACACTTCTGCCTGACCTCCTGGAGGGTGTTGGAAGGGGTCGCTGCCGGCAGGTGGCCGGCGCGAGGCCGACCGGACTTTCCGGACGCTTGCGGCTCTCCGAATCGTCCTTCAGATGTCCAGATTATCAGACCCAAGGGCCGATTTCTGCATTTCGGGCACCCAGATTGCCGAAAAGGGAGATAGGGGGGCCCGAATGGCACCAGGTGGCCTCTTGACAAAGGCCCAAATGGCTGGACACTTGGAGAGCAAGACGCCGCCGGATTTCATTTGACAGGCCCGCTTGGGCGCTGTATTATACTATTAGGGGCCGGACATAGGGTGCTGAGGTGACCCATGGCTAGGTTCCATCACTCCGAAATAGCCGACCTCGGGAGACAACTCGCTTTTTCCCCCGTCGCTGTCCGTCTGGAGCAGGTCAATCGGGCGGAACGTCTGGCCTGTTTGGTGGAACCCGGCCGAACATACCCCTACGAGTTCGTCTGTTACCAAATCACAGGTTACCGCCCGCGCGGTATGGCGGTCGGCAATCTTCCCGGGAAGACCCTGCGTGAAGACCTCGTGCGCCTTGTGGAGCAATTGTCGGCGACGCTCGAGATCCCGGTGTCCGAGGTGGGGGAGCCGGTGCTTTCGATCGCCGAGTCGGCGAAGCATTTCAACGTCTCGGAGAAGACCATCCAACGGTGGCGGCGCGGGGGCCTGGTGTCACGGAAGTTCGTTTGGCCCGACGGCCGGATGCGCGTGGGGTTTCTCCAGTCGAGCGTCGAGCGCTTTGCGTCGCGGCACCACGAGCAGGTGGAGGCGGGCGCCAGGTTCAGCCGGGTTTCGCCGGACGAGCGGCGGGAGATCATCCGGCGTGCGCGGCGGCTGAGCCTCTTCTGCCACTGCTGCCTGTTTGAGGTTTCCAAGCGTGTGTCGAGAAAACTCGGCCGGGCCGTCGAAACCGTCCGCCAGACCATCAAGGAGTACGACCGCCGGCACCCGTACAAGAAACTGTTCCCGGAGGTCGGGGAGCCGCTGCGGGCCTACGACCGGCGCCTGATTTACCAGGCGTACCAGCGCGGCGTGAGCGTGCACGGGCTGGCGAGGCGCTTTTGCCGCACCCGGTCCAGCATCTATCGCATCATCACGGAAGAGCGGGCCCGCGAGATCCTCCGGGAACCGATCGAGTTCATGCCGAGCCCGGAGTTTGAACGTCCGGATGCGGATGCCCTGATCCTGGGTGGCGCGGCCGAGGCGGAGGCGGCGGAGGGGAAACGCCGGCCCTCGCCCCCGAAAGGCCTGCCCATCTATCTGAAGAGTCTCTATAAGACGGCCCTTCTGTCGAGGGAGGAGGAGCGGGACCTCTTCCGCCGGTACAACTACCTGAAGTTCAAGGCCGCCAAATTGCGCGAGGGGCTCGAGGGCATGCTTTCACCCAAGGTGGCCGACATCGAGGAAATTGAGCGCCTCCTGGACGAGGCGCACCGCGCGAAGAACCGCATCATCCAGGCGAACCTTCGGCTGGTGGTGAACATTGCGAAGCGGCACGTGGGGCTTCAGACGAACTTCTTCGAGTTGATCTCCGACGGGAACATGAGCCTCATCCGCGCGGTCGACAAGTTCGACTACACGCGGGGCTTCAAGTTCTCGACCTACGCCTCCTGGGCGATCATGAAGAACTTTGCCCGGAGCGTGCCGAAGGCCGGCGCCCGCCGGGAACGGTTCCAGACCGGCCGCGAGGAACTCCTGGAAACGAGCCGGGACCTCCGCTTCGAGGGCGAAGAGCCGTACCAGGAACCCGACATCTCCGTCCGCCAGTCCATCGAGCGGGTGCTCGACCAACTCGGGCCGCGCGAGCGCGAGATCGTGATGCGCCGCTTCGGTCTGGGCGACACGCCTGGCCCGCAGACCCTCGAGGAAGTGGGCCGGCACTTCGGCGTCACGAAGGAGCGCATCCGCCAGATCGAGGGCCGCGCGCTCGGGAAACTCCGCGGCCTCATCAACCCCAAAACCGTCGAAGAAGTCCTGAGTTAGACCCTATGCCTGGTGGTTTCCTTAGGATTGATCTCTCCGAAAAATCTTCTTGACGAATTACGCCATTGGCGTATACTATTCTGCGTGATCTTCATCGAGACCAGCATTTTCACGAGCGAGATCAAACGGCTTCTGCCCGACGAAGAGTACCGCACGCTTCAAACGGCTCTTATGTTGAGGCCGGACGCGGGCGATCTCATTCGGGGAGGTGGCGGTCTGCGTAAGATCCGTTGGAGGCTTCCTGGCGCGGGTAAGCGCGGGTCGTTGCGGCTGATTTACTACTGGGATGCTCGAAATACAATTTTCATGCTCTTGCCTTACAGGAAGACGGAACAGGACGATTTGACACCGAACCAACTCAGGCGGCTCCGTGCGCTGGTGAAGGAGTGTTTGGAATGAAGAAAGAAAACTTCGAGAAACTGGTGGCCAGCATTCGTGAGGCGGGCGAAATCAAGGCAGGCCGTCGGTCCGCCAGCCGCATGCACGCAGTCAGGCCCCCGGACATCAAGGCTGTCCGCAGGAGGCTCAGGGTGTCGCAAGGGCAGTTTGCGGCGATGATCGGCGTCAGCCCACGCACTCTCCAGAACTGGGAACAGGGCCGACGCGAGCCCGAGGGACCCGCCAAGGCGCTTCTGCGGGTGGCAGCACGCAACCCGAGGGCGGTCCTGCGAGCCTTACAGCAGAGTTAAGTGTTCGTGCAGGCACGCCGCCAGCGGGGCCTCAGAAGGACATCCTGTTCTAACCCGGCGACATTAGAATTGCCGGGCTCGGGCCGGTGGCACGATCCGGCACGGGAGCGGGTTATTTCTGGTTCGACCACGCAAACAGTCTTGCTGTCACACCGATTGGCGCCTTCTTGTTAACGCGCCATATCTTCCCGAGATCGATGCGAGGCGGGTCGGCGTCAACAGGCTTCGGAAGGCCAAGGGACTCGGGCAGGATGGGGTATCCGGGTGCCTCGAAGGCGAGCAAGATGGCCGCGGCTGGCTGTGTCTTGACACTCCGTATCCAGCGAATGTCCCGCTGTAAGCAGTCGCCGTCCCCGACCAGCCACTTGCTCGCGAAAGACCACGGGACATGCACCTTGAGTTCCAGCAGCAAGGGTGGCTCAAACGGCACGACCATGTCCACGCGCTTCTTGCCGCGCTTGACTTCGAGGTCCCACGTGTTCCATCGTTCGTTGCTCCATGTCTCCCTGCCAAGTTGCATGAGAGGGTCATACAGTGCGAACGCTACTTCCCACTGAAACCACTTTTCGAATGACCTGTCCCACTCAGCGAGGACCTTCAGCCGGCTCCGATTCTCGGGTTTGTTGAAGTGCGTGTAGAGCGCGGGAAGCACCACCGACGTGAGTTCATGGGGCACGGCGGTCCCCCCTTTCCAAAGACTGACCTTACTGGCGGCGGTCGGTCGGCTGCCTGCTTGTTCCGCCTTCCGCGTTCTGACGTTCCGCCCTTCGACCGTGCTCAGGGCCCTGAGGCTCTCGTAGGGCGTTCCGCGGACGGCTCGTCCAGAAGGTGCCCGAGTTTGCGGCGCTTGGTGTCGAGGTACCGGGCGTTCAGTTCGTTCGGCTCGACCACGAGCGGCACGCGCTCGACGATCTTCAGGCCGTAGCCCTCGAGGGCGACGACCTTGCGCGGGTTGTTCGTCATCAGGCGGACCTGGCGGATTCCCAGGTCCACCATGATCTGGGCCCCGATGCCGTATTCCCGGAGGTCCGGCTCGAAGCCGAGACGCTCGTTCGCCTCGACCGTGTCGAGGCCCTCTTCCTGCTGGAGCCGATAGGCGCGGATCTTGTTCACGAGGCCGATGCCGCGGCCCTCCTGGCGCATGTAAACGATGGCGCCGCGCCCTTCCTGGGCGACGCGCGCCATCGCCAGGTCCAACTGCTGGCCGCAGTCGCACGCCAGGCTCCGGAAGACGTCGCCGGTCAGGCATTCCGAGTGGATGCGGACGAGGACCGGATCGGTCTGGACCGGGACTTTGCCGTCCGGGCCGGCGACGCCGATGCCGCCCAGCGTCAGCGCCACGTGCGGGTAGGGGTCCACCTGGGCCTCGTATACGTGGAGATCGAAGACGCCGTGCCGCGTCGGCAGGCGGGCCTCGGCCGTCTTGCGGACGAGGTGTTCATTTCTGCGGCGAAACTCGATAATCTGGGCCACCGAGCACATCTTCAAGCCGTGCTCGCGGCAAAACCCGATGAGGTCCGGCACGCGGGCCATCGTGCCGTCCGCCTTCATGATTTCGCAGATGACGCCGGCCGGTTTCAGGCCCGCCAGGCGCGCCAGGTCCACCGCGCCCTCGGTCTGGCCGGCTCGCACCAGGACGCCCCCTTCACGGGCGCGAATCGGAAACACGTGGCCCGGACGGGCCAGGTCCTCGGGCCGCACATCGTCGGCGACGGCCACTTGGACCGTGCGGGCGCGGTCGGCGGCGCTGATGCCCGTCGTGACGCCTGTCCGCGCATCCACCGAGACGGTGAAGGCGGTCCCGAAGGCGCTCGTGTTGTCCGGCGTCTGCGGCGGCAAGCCGAGCCGGTCAATCCGTTCCGGGGCCATGGGCAGGCAGATGAGCCCCCGCCCGTGGGCCGCCATGAAATTGATGATGTCCGGGGTCGCCTTTTCGGCGGCGCAGACGAGGTCGCCCTCGTTTTCGCGCTGCTCGTCGTCCACGAGGACGATCAGGCGGCCGGCCCGGAAGTCGGCGAGGATTTCCGGAATCGGGGCGAATGGGTCGCTCATAGCGAACATATAATATCCGCGTGTGAGGGCGAAATCAAGAGGCATGTGGGTGAACGCCGCCGACCGCTTCCGCGGTCGGCTCACTCTGTGAGCCGCGACCGGAAGGTCGCGGCGATGCTCACCCGCCCGGCCGCGATTTCTTGGACAGGGGGGCGAGGCGCTCTTATAATCCGGCCATCTTGGCGGGAGCCACGGATGGGAATCCTTCCGTGCATCGTGTTTCCGGCGTTCATCGCGCTGGCGGTGGCGCTGATTGTTTTCGGCATCCTGAAAGCGCGCGAGCGGCGCGAGGCCATGACCCGCCTGGCCGCCGAACTCGGCTTTGAGTATTACCCGGACGACCCGTGGGACCTGGCGGACCGCTACGCGATGTTCGAACTTTTCGGGCGCGGCCACAGCCGGGAGGCGTCAAACGTGATCTGCGGCGAGATTGACAGCCGGGCCGTCGTCGCATTCGACTATCAATATACGACCGGCAGCGGGAAGAATCAGTCGACGCACTCGTGCCAGGCGCTCGTGATGGGCCTGCCGATCGTGGCCGCAGGGCTTCGGATGCGGTCCGAGAACCTGTTCGACCACGTTGCGGCGTGGGTCGGCTACGACGATATTAACTTCGAGAGCGACGAGTTCAGCCGCCGCTACCATGTCGCGTGCGACGACCGGCGCTTTGCGTACGACATTCTTCACGCGAGGCTGATTGACTACTTGCTGGGGTGCGGCAGCGTGCCGGACCTGGAGATGCAAGGCCCTCTGATGGTCCTCTTCGAGAGCCAGGGTGACGCGGCGAACGTGCGCCGCCTGCTCGCCATCGGCCGCGAGATCGTCGCCAGCATTCCCGACTATGTGCGCAGCGCGCGAGGCATCGGACAACCGGCGGGGAAAAAGAGCCCCTGATGTTCTGTTGAAAACATTCCCTCTCCCTTGATGGCCCGTCGAGAGCCTCTGGGTCGAACGAGAGAGGGGGAGGGGTGAGGGTGAATGCCTTTGTTCCCCCCCCTCACCCTACCCTCTCCCACGAAGGGGAGAGGGCAAACAAAGGCATGTCTTCAACAAAGCATTTGTCGCTCTAAGGAGAGTCGGCATGAACGAGTTAGCGGCGATCTGGGCAGCCATGCTGGCCCAGAAAGAGGTGGTCGCCGGGTTGCCGTGCTGCCTGATTCCGGCGGCGATTCTCGTCCTCGTGGTGGCGCTGGTTGTCATCGGCATGTACAACAGCCTCGTGCGCGGCCGGAACCACGTGAAGGAATCTTGGGCGGGCATCGACACGGAACTCAAGCGCCGCTACGACCTTATTCCGAACCTCGTCGAGACCGTCAAAGGCTACGCGAAACACGAGCGCGAGGTCTTCGAGCGCGTCGTCGAGTCGCGCTCGCGCGCGGTGGCTTCCACCGGTTCGCCCGCCTCGCAGGCCCAGGATGAGAACCTGCTGGTCGGCGCGCTGAAGCAACTGTTCGCCGTCGTCGAGGCGTATCCGGACCTGAAGGCGAGCCAGAACTTCCTCGCCCTTCAATCGCAACTTGCCGAGACGGAGGATCGGCTCCAGGCCTCGCGGCGGCTCTACAACGGCAACGTGCGCGAATACAACAACCGCTGCGAAATGTTCCCGACGAACATCCTCGCCTCCATGTTCCACTTCGAGAAGGCCGAGTTCTTCGAGATCGAATCCGCCATCGAGCGCGAGGCCCCGAAGGTGGACCTCGGCGGGCAAGGATGAGCAAGTTCAGGCAAGGTCACGGATACTGCCGCGCGGCGGGTCTCTGCACCCGCCGCGCGAAAATCGAAGGGAGGACGCTCGCCATGGCAAGACTCATGTCCAACAAGGAGTTTCTCTCTGCGGTCCAGAAGTTTACGGGGATACAGGCTGTGAGTGTAAGCACCGTGCGGGGCCTACCCGAAGGCTCACTCGGGAAGATTCAGGCTTACCTCGGGCGGCTTCGACTGGGCAGGCTGGCGGGCATGGATGGCGCCGATTATGCCCGTTGGCTTGACGCGAAAACCCGAGACCTCCAGAGGAAGTTGCGCGGCCGCAACAAACGATGGGGTCTTGCACGCAAGTCAATGAACCTTTTCATGCGGCAGTGCCTCTACAACACGTACCTCTCCAGGAGGTTTCGCCTCGCGCGGTTCCAGAAGCAGATGGAGATCCCGCTGGATAGCAGGGTTGCCCGCGAATTTGGGAAGGACGCGAGGAATACGAGACGGAACCTTACGGAATGGCCGAGCCTGAACGGATTGAAGTATCGAGTAAGCCGGGAGTACCAGGAGCACGCAGAGGATTTGGCATCACGCAAGGGGCTTCCTGCTCGCGTCTTCCTCGACCACTACCTTTGGCTCAAGAACCGCTGACGCTGTCTATTCCGCGTTCCCCATTCCGCCCTTCGACCTTGCTCAGGGCCCTGAGGCTCTCGAAGGGCGTTCCGCGTTGGGGAGCGTTTCGTCCATCGCCCCCGGGCGGTATCCTTCCAGGTCCAGCGCCACGTATGTGTAGCCGAGGGCCTTCAGTTCCCGCACGATGCGTTCGCGGTGGCCGACGAGGCGGGCGATGTCGGCCGGGGGGACCTCGATCCGCGCGACGGTTCCGTGGTCGCGTACGCGGCAGCCGTCGAACCGGAGTTCCTGAAGGAGCCTCTCGGCGGCAGCGACGCGCTCCAGGGCCTCGGGCGTTATCTCGGCGCCGTAGGGGAACCGGCTCGCGAGGCACGCCATCGCCGGACGGTTCCAGGTTGGGAAACCGAGTTGCCTCGACAGTTCCCGGACGTCGGCTTTCGTGAAGCCTGCTTCCTTCAGTGGGCTTCGGACGCCCAGTTCCGCCGCGGCGCGGAGTCCCGGCCGGTGCTCGCGCGGGTCGTCGGCGTTGGCGCCGTCGCAGACGGCGGCCAGGCCGCGTTCGTCCGCCAGCCGCCGGACGGTGCTGAAAAGTTCCCGCTTGCAGTAGTAGCAGCGATTGGGCGGATTGTGGCGGAAGTGGGGGATGTCGAGTTCGCGCGTCTCGATGATGACGTGTTCGGCGCCGAGATGCCGGGCGATGTCGCGGGCGCGATCGCGTTCCTCCGCCACGTAGGTCTCGCTGTCGGCGGTGACGGCGAGGACCTTGTCGGTGCCGAGGACGCGGCAGGCCTCGGCCACCAGAAGCGTCGAATCCACGCCGCCCGAAAAGGCGACCGCCACGGAGCCGAGGTCCCGCAGGATCGTCTCCATCGAAACGCGTTTCGCTTGAAGGCCGGCATCGTCGGTCACGGTCGGTTCTCCGGTGAGATGATGAGCCGGCGCGCGAGGTCGTCGTCGGCCGGCCGGGCGTCGAGGATGCGCGGCGCCTGGCCGACGGGCGCGACGCGGACCGGGTGGACCTCGCCGGGCTTGGCCTTGCCGTAGCGGAGGACGAGGCTGGCGGCGAGGGCGACGTTTTCCTCCGATGCCTTTGTTTCATAATCCCTCTCCCCTTCGTGGGAGAGGGTAGGGTGAGGGGGAATCTGTTGGTGGACAGCATTCACCCTCACCCCTGCCCCTCTCTCGTTCGACCCAGAGGCTCTCGACGGGCCATCAAGGGAGAGGGGGTCATGAAACAGATTCTTGCCGCGCAGGAGGGCGAGAGGCCCGGTCATGCGGTCGGCCTCGAAGCGGACGTCGCCCGGCAGGAAGAGTTTTTCGAGCCGGAGATTGTCCTCATGGCGGCGGCCGACGACGACGCGCGACCCGTCGGCGAGGCGAAAGTGGCGGCCGACCTTCAGCAGTTCCACGTCAGCGACCGTGGGCGTGCCGTGGTCCATGAGTTCCCGCAGGCGCCAGGCGAAACCGGGGTCCGTCAGAAGGCATCCGCCGGCGGGCGTCGGATAGTCCGCCAGGCCGAACTCGGCGGCAAGGGCCATCTGCGGTTTTCGCGAGCGGCCGGCGAAATCCATCAGCGCGTCGCGGTTCACCTTTCCTTCGCGCTCGGGACGGGTTGGCGGCAGGCATTTCGCCGAGAGCGGCCGGAGCAGAAGGTCCTCCAGGCCCGCCTCGCGCGCCACGAGGGCGAGCGCCCCGCGGTGCTGGGACATCGGCCTCTGGCCCAGCACCTCGCCCGTGAAGACGAAGTCGGCCCCTTCCTCCTCCATGAGGCGCTTGGCTTCGCGCAGGGTCCAGATGCGGCAATCGATGCACGGGTTCATCCGCTTGCCGAATCCGTGCTCCGGGTGCTGGATCATCTCGAGGTCGGCCTGGGCGGCATTCACCAGGCGGACCGGCACGCCCTGTAGTGAGAGGTTTCCTCTACTACAGGGCACGCCGCGCGCCTCGACGGCCCGGACGCCCGCGCACCTTTCGTCTTCGGCGAGAAGTTTCGGATGCCAGAGGTGCTGGACGTGCAGCGCGATGATCTCGATGCCCTGCCGCTGGAGGAGACAGACGGCCAGTTGCGAGTCCAGACCGCCCGAGATGCACCCGATGGCTTTCGTCATCCGCGCTCGCCTTGTTTTCCGGGAGGACGCTGTATACTATGCCCCGGACGGACGGGAATCAAGCGAGGTGACGATTGACGGACCGCAGGGACGACGGCGCGTTAAGAGGATGTTTCATAACCCCCTCTCCCTTGATGGCCCGTCGAGAGCCTCTGGGTCGAACGAGAGAGGGGAAGGGGTGAGGGTGAAAAAAACCTTCGAAAGCCCGCCATCCCCCCTCACCCTAACCCTCTCCCACCAGGGGAGAGGGAATTGAAACAGCCTCTAACCGAAAGAATCCGGCAGGCGCTCGACGGGAAAGTCCTCGGCGACGTGCTGACGGACCGGATCAGCCTGACGGCCTACGCGACGGCCGCCTGCATCTACCGCATCATGCCGCTCGCCGTCGTCGTGCCGAAGGAGCCGGCGGACGTGGCGTCGGCGGTGCGGGTCGCGGGCGAACTCGGCATGCCGATCATCGCGCGCGGGGCCGGGTCGGGCCTGGCGGGCCAGGCGCTCGGCCGCGGCATCGTCCTGGACTTCACGAAGTACATGAATCGCGTCCTCGAGATCGACGCGGAGCGGAAAATCGTGCGCGTCCAGCCCGGCGCCGTCACCGGAAAGGTGAACGAGGCCCTGGCCGCGTGCGGACTGATGCTCGGGCCCGACCCGTCGAGCGAACCGTTTTGCACCATCGGGGGCAACCTCGGCAACAACGCCTCCGGGTCGCGCGGCATGCGGTACGGCTCGATGAAGGAGTACGTGGTGTACCTGGACGTGGTGCTTGCGGACGGGTCCGAGGTGCGGCTGGATGCGATTCAGTTCGCCGCCCCGCTTGCGGGGCGCTGTCAGTGCCCAGCGCCCAGTAAACTGGGCGGCGAACCCCCCAAGGATTTTTTCGGTCGAATCGTTGAAGGAACGCGCCGGCTCGTGGCCGAGCACGCCGACCTCATCCGCCGATACGAGCCGCACACGAGCAAGAACAGCGCCGGCTATAACCTCTTCGAGGCTGTGCGCGGCGGCCGGCTGGACCTGGCGCGCCTCGTCGTGGGTTCCGAAGGGACGCTGGCCGTCATCGTCGAGGCGGGCTTGCGCGTCGTGCCGAAACCGCGGGAGCGGGCGAGCGTGCTCCTCTGGTTCACGGACCTGGAGAAGGCGGGCGAAGCGGTCCATCACATTCTGCTTCTAAAGCCGAGCGCGTGTGAGATCATGGAGCGCCGCTTCTTGGACATCGTCCGCGCGGAGGGGATCGTCTCGGAGAAGTTCCTGCCGAAAGAGGCCGACACGGTCCTGTTGGTGGAGCAACTCTCCGACAGCCGGGCCGAGAACGAAGCCTTCGTCGCCGGCGTTCGCCGCCTGGTGGTGGATGAACCGGGGCTGGCGTTCGGGGCTGTCGACGCGTACGACCCGCAGGAGCAGGAAAATCTTTGGCAGGTGCGCAAGTGCGCCGTCCAGATTCTCCAGCGCCTGCCGGGACCGCGCCGCGTGCTGCCGTTCATCGAGGACATCACGGTCCCGCCCGACAAACTCGTGGCGTTCATCCGGGGTCTGCGCGAGGTGCTCAATCGCAGCGGGGCCGAGGCCGCCGTCTATGGCCACGCGGGCGACTCGAATCTGCACGCCCGGCCGATGCTGGATACGCGCGTCGCGGCGGACGTGGAGCGGATGCGGGCGATTGCCGACGGAGTGGCGCGCCTGACGATTGACCTGGGCGGCACCATTTCGTGCGAGCACGGCGACGGCCTGACGCGAAGCGCGTACCTCCGCCTCCAGTTCGGGCCGCTCTACGACGTTATGCGCGACCTGAAACGCCTCTGGGACCCGAAGGGAATTTTGAATCCCGGCAAAATCATCACGGACGAGCGGGAAATACACCTCGAGGACTTGCGCCTGGAGCCGGGCTGGTCGCGCCGGCCGACAGGCGAAGCCTTCGACCGCCAGCCGTGGGCGGACGAACTCGAGCGGTGCCACGGGTGCGGCACGTGCCGGGCCTATTGCCCCGTGTACCTGGCGACGCGCGACGAGGTGGCGAGCCCGCGCGCCAAAGCGAATTTGCTGCGGGAGGCGATTGCGGGCAACCTGGGCCTGGCGGCCCTCGACGAGGAGCGGATGCGGGCCGTCGCCGACCTCTGCTACAACTGTAAGACGTGTCTGGTGGAGTGCCCGAGCGGCGTCGACGTTCCCGGCTTGGTCCTGAGGCACAAGGAGCACCTGGCCGAGCGGGGCGGCCTGGGGTTTCGCGACCGCCTGATGGGGAACGTGCGGCTGATGGGGCGCGTCGGCAGCGCGATGGCGCCGGTGGCGAACTTTTTCCTCCGGCGGCGGACGGTGCGCTGGATGATGGAGAAGGCTGGCGGCATCGGCCGGCGGGCGGCGATGCCGGCGTTCTCTCGCGGCGGCGTCAAAGAAGGAACCGCGGCCGGGCCGGACGGCGACCCGGTTCGCAAGGTCGCGTACTTCGCCGGCTGCTTCGAACTGTTCAACGAACCGGCGAGCGGGCGCGCGGCCGTGGCCGTGCTCGAGGCCCTCGGCTGCGAGGTCCTGGTTCCGGAGCAGCGGTGCTGCGGCGTGGCGAAGATCTCGGCCGGCGACGCGGAAGCGGCCGCGAAGGACCGCGAGTTCAACCTCGCGGTGCTCGCGCCCCTGGCGGAGGCGGGCTACACGATTGCGAGCGGATGCCCGTCCTGCGTCCTGGTGCTCTCGGAAGACTATCCGGAGATGGCGCCGGAAGACGCGCGGGCGCGCCTCGTCGCCGAGCACACGCGGGACGTCCACGACTTAATCGAAGAAATGACAGCGGAGCAAGTTCGCCGGCCCGCTTGCGGGCCGCTTGTCGTTGGCGAAAAGGAGCCAATCCCCCTTCTCCGCGATCCGGTTGAAACGTCATGGCGCGCGAAGCGCCTGGCGTACCACGCCCCGTGCCATCTGCGCGCGGCGGGCAGGGGTGAGCAGCCGAAACGCCTGCTGGAGCGGTTGCTGGGGATACGGTTTGCGGTGACGAACACGACGTGTTGCGGGATGGGCGGGACGTTCGGCGTCAAGGCGAAGAACGCGGACCTTTCGGAGGCGATCGCCCGGCCGATGATGGAGAAGATTGTCGCTTCGGGCGCGGAGGCGATCGTGACGAGTTGCGGCATGTGTCGGACGCAACTGGCGCACGGCACGGGCCTGCCGGTCTATCATCCGATGGAACTGCTCGCCGCGGCGCTTGTGCCGGCCGCCGGGGCCGGTGCGGAAAAGTAGCAAGACACGGGACCGCGTATCCGATAGACTAATGGGAGAAGCAGGAAGGCAGGAGCAGGGCTATGAACGTGCTCGAAGACCTGAGAGCCAAGCGCAGGGAGATACTTCAGATCGCCGCGAAGCGCGGCGCCCGGAACGTCCGCATCTTCGGTTCTGCGGCGCGCGGCGAGGCCGATGAGCGGAGCGACGTGGACGTGCTGGTGGATATGGAACCGGGGCGGAGCCTGCTGGACATGGGCGGCCTGCTGATGGACCTGCGCGAACTGCTCGGCCGGGACGTGGACGTCGTGACCGAGCCGAGTCTTCACTGGTACATCCGCGACCGCATCTTGCGCGAGGCCGTACCCCTATGAAGGACGACCGCCTTTATCTCGTCCACATTCATGAGTGCATCCAACGCATCGAGCAGTACGTCCGCGAAGGGCGTGAGGCTTTCCTGCTCTCCACCCTAGTACAGGACGCCGTCATCCGCAACCTTCAGGTGATGGCGGAATCCACCCAACAGCTCTCGGACGCCTTCAAACGGCAGCACCCGAAAGTCAACTGGCGCTCGCTTGCCGGGTTTCGCAACGTCCTGGTTCACGATTACCTCGGGGTGGACAAGGACCGTGTCTGGCAGATTGTCGAGCACGACCTACCGGAGTTGAAACGCCACCTGCCCCCGCCGCCTGCCAAACCGCCCCTTGACTAACGCGGCCCTTTGGGAGGCGATTGCCCGCCCGGTGATGGAGAAGATTTTCGCTTCGGGCGCGGAGGCGATTGTCACGAGTTGCAGCATGTGCCGGACGCAACTCGCGCACGGCACGGGCCTCGCCGGTTTACCATCCGATGGAACTTCTCGCCGCGATGCGCTTTTTAGGAAGAGCCGACTCGGCGAGTCTTTCGGCACGGCGTTTTGCTTGAGTCCTCCTAGCCTGTTGGCTGCTAGGTGGAAGTCCGCGGGGTGTCAAAATCGCCTGCCTATGATATCGGCTGAACATAGTCCGTCTGGTTCTCGTATTCAATGTGCACTTTTCCTCTCGTGTCAAGTACGAGTTTCGTTATTGAAGCATTTTCGCATCGATGCTGACGATAGTTCTCCAGCGATTCACCCACGAGGCTACAGACAAGGAGTCTCAGCAGGCTATTGTGGGACACAATGGCGACGCGACGAAAGTGCTCGCTTGTAGCAGCTTTCACTATTTCCCAGAAACAGTCGGTTGCTCGGGCCGTAGTTTTCTTTGGGTTTTCTGCATGAGGGGGGTGGTTCTGAATGGGATTGTCCTTGTAAGCGGCATACTGTTCGGGCCATCTCTCGCACACTTCCTTGCGCGTCAAACCTTCCCACTCACCGTAGTCCATCTCCCGCAACCTGGCGTCGACTCTAACGGGAGCCCCGGTGAACGAACTGATCGCCCGGGCGGTACTCACGCACCTTTTCATCGGGCTAGTGTAAACAAGTTGGACTTGTTCACCTTGAAGTGCTTTCGCCAAGTTCTGTGCGTGGCGGAGTCCCTCTTGGGTCAATTCGCATTCTGTGATCCCGGAATACCTGTCTCCGGCGGCGTTGTCCACACTCTCTGCGTGGCGAATCAAGAAGCAGACCAGTACCTCATCCTCACTCGTGGATAGGGCAGAGCTTCGTAAACTTCGTATGGCTGATGCCTCGGCCTCGCTTCTCTTTCGGCTGTCCCTGATGTAGTTGTGGTGGAACATCCAGGGAAGGCGCATTTCTCTAACTGACTCCATCCCTATGTGCTCAATTGGTTCCACGCCGGTCTTCTGTCTGTAAAGGACCGCCCGCCTGACCTCTTTGGCGCCGAGTTCGATGAAGTAGTCGTAGTAAAGGCGCATGGTATTGCCTGTATGGCTGTCACCCGCTACGAGCAGCACTTTCTCAATCAGAGGCCCGGGGAGGTGTAGATGTAGAATCATGTCGTTCAGGCGGCGCCCCTTGATCCACAAGTATTTTCGGTCAATAACAAGTAAGGGTCTATGCCCAAGACATCCGGAAATTAAGGCACCCATTACCGCGCCACCGCGTCCAATCCCCACAATTACGGTTGGATCAAAGCCATCCTTGGACATCTCTTCTGCGAAGCGGGATGCAGCCTTTTCTGCAAACCTCCAGGAAAGTCGGCGCCACGGCCAATACCTGTCGTGTAAGAAGACTACCGCGCCGACTGCGCCCAGAATGGCGAGAGCAACGCTGAACGTCTCAAGAATCATTTGGCTTTCTCCTTCACGGCACGATCATATGCCGGGTCCTTGCTCAATCTATAATGGTTAGTTGCTTCATCCTGTTGCAGCACGTTCGGGAACATGTGTGAGTACCACCCAGTCAGCGCGACGAAGGTTCGCCCAAGATCTTTAGGAGCTCCTCAAACTTGCTATCTCGTAGATGTGGCGTTTTCGCCTCGAGGCACAATCGGAGGAGCGGCTCGGTGTTGGAGGGCCGGCAGTTGAACCACCAATCGTCGTACTCGACCGTGACGCCGTCCAGAAAGTCCACTTTGCCGTCGGAGAATGTCCGCGCGAGGCGTTTGATCAAGCCCGCTTTGTCCTTGACCTCGAAGTTGACTTCGCCGGTGGCGTAATAGCGGCGGAGGGGGTTGACGAGTTCGCTGAAGGTCTGCTCGGGATGGGCCGAGAGGACCGTCAGGATACGCAGCATCGCTATGGTTGCATTATCGCCGTAGAAGTTTTCGCGAAAGTAAAAGTGTCCCGACAGTTCGCCTCCGAACGGGGCGTTCGTCTCGCGCATCGTGGCCTTTATGTAACTATGGCCGACACGTTCTCTCCGAGGCTTGCCATTGTGAGAAAGGATCTCTTCTCTGACGACCCAGCTGCACAGCAAGTTGTAGATGATAGTTGCCCCCGGCTCACGAGCAAGAACGTACGGGACCAAAAGAGCCGTTGTCAGGTCACCGGGAACTGTGTTGCCAGTTTCGTCTAGAAACACTACGCGGTCGGCGTCGCCGTCGAAGCAGGCGCCCAGCGCGGCCCCGGAGGCGCGGACGCGGCCTTTGAGTTCCTCGAGGTTCGCTTCCTTCAGGGGATTCGGTTCGTGCTTGAATCGGCCGGCGCGCTCGTAGTTGAGGCCCTCGACCTCCAGATTGTATTCCCTCAAAAGGCTGGGCGTCCATTTGGAGGCCATGCCGTTCGAGGTGTCGAGGACGAGTTTCATCGGGCGGATTTCGCCGGCGAACTTTTTCAGGTGCAGCAGGTACGCGCTGGAGATGTCGTGCATGCGGAGGGGTCCGACGGCCGCCTGGTGCGCGTCGCCGAGGCCCGCGACGATTTCCCGGATCTTCTCCAGGCCCGACCCCATGCCGACGGGCACGCACCCGGGGCCGGTGATCTTGAAGCCGTTGTACGTGACGGGATTGTGGCTGGCGGTGACCATGACGCCGCCGAGCGCCGCCAGGCTGCCGACCGCGAAGTAAACGGCGGGGGTTTCCACCTCGCCGACGACACAGGCGCCCACGCCGGCGGCGCGGATTCCTTCGGCGACGGCGCGGGCCAGGTCCTCACTCGTCGGGCGCATGTCGCGGCCGACGACGACCTCCTGCGCTTCGGGCTTGAACCGTGCTTCCGGCTCGAGGCACTCCAGGAGGTGCGTGGCCGTGCCGAAGCCCACTTTCCATGCGAGGGTCTTCGTGATCTGGCTGTCCACCAGGCCGCGAATGTCGTACGCCTTGAAGATCTTGTCGAGGTCCGCGCCGGACTCGGCCGGCGGTGGCGTCTGGTCGGCCACGTCGCGCCACTTGCAGGTCTTGCATTTGGGGAAATGGTGGGAGCGTCGTCCGCGGCAAACGGCCTCCGTGATGGGGTATTTCTCGTCGGGGCAGCGGCGCGGTTCGGATGGGTCGATGGACACGGCCTTCTCCCTGGGCTACACGTGGAACTTCGGGCTCTGCCCGAGGAACTCCCTCGGGTTGTGCCAGACGACGCGCTCGATGACACTTTCCGGCATGGCCATTTCGTGCATCACGCCGATGGTTGTGGGGACGGCGAGGGCGTCGCTCGCTTCCCAGTCGGCCGAGGAATTGAGCAGCATCCGCTCGGGGCCGTAGTCGCGGAGGATGAGGGCGGCCTCTTCGGGCGTGAGTTTGCCCGGGTAAACCGTCAGTCCCGTCCAGCATCCGGTCGCGCGGGCCGTCTCGATCGTCTCCGCGGTGCAGTGGTCGACGACGCACAAATTCCGCGGCGGGTCCGTTTCGCGGATGACGTCGGCGATGATCTCCGTGCCGCGCGCCTTCTCGGCCGCGTGGGGCGTGTGGATGATGCAAATGACGCGGCGTTCG
>Ga0315289_10005643_pt1 | contig 18452 bp, 16 predicted proteins | sample YL17G11_40_MG_FD_203452 | JGI IMG/M metagenome (GOLD analysis project Ga0315289, IMG submission 203452) | Sediment microbial communities from Yellowstone Lake, YNP, Wyoming, USA - YL17G11_40 | ecosystem: Environmental > Aquatic > Freshwater > Lake > Sediment | place: USA: Wyoming | collected...
AGAATCAGCACTTCCGGTATAAGTGCAGCGGGAATTAGATTTTATCCTTCCTCAGGTAGCACAGTTTCCAGAAATATAATTTCCTCTACCAGCTGGACAGGCATTCTTGTCTATGGGGCATCTACGAATAATGTTTTTTCAGCTAACAATATCACAACTTCTGGTCTGGGTATTAGTCTCCAGCCAAGCACAAATTCAAACATTACAGACAATAACATTACAACTTATGGCTCAAGTAATCATGGCATTAATCTCGCTTCAAGCTCAAATTCGACTTTAACAGGCAATAATATCCAAACATTTGGCAGCGGAGCTAATGCTTTAAGCCTTTCAACATCAAATAATAGCATTCTTACAAACAACACGGTCTTCTCAAATGCAAGCTGGGACTTTTATTCAAGCGGCTCTTACAACAACACTGTAATCAACTTGTTCTTGAGAAGCGCCAACATTTCATTTACAAGCCTTAACATTGCGCTGAGATCTGTGCTTGCAGCTCCGATAGGCAGCGGAAACATCAGCAAATATATCAACATGACAAATCTTTCAGCAGGAGGCTGGGTGTTTGTGAATATAAGCTATTCTGATCCTGCTGATCTTGGAAGCTTGAATAAATCAACGCTTAAACTTTACAAGTATAGTGGTGGCGCATGGCAGCTTGTACCTATTTCTTCGGTAAACACAACTGCGAATTATGTATATAGCAATGTCTCAAGCTTTAGCATTTTTGCTCCTCTTGCAGATGCGCCTTTGACAGCATGCAAACAAGGGGGATGGACTGCAAATACAACCTACACTCTGGCAAGCAATGTCAGCAGTGCTGGCACATGCATGACAATAGACACAAACAATGTCACGCTCGACTGTCAGGGCTATACAATAAATTATTCGCAGAGCGCTGCAGGCTATGGCATAAACATTACAGGAGTTAATTTCACAACAATCAAAAACTGCAGAATTGTGCAGGGAAGCGTTAAGGACAGTTCCTATGGCATTTATCTTTTGAACTCAAACAGCGATGTTATTTTCAATAATACTGTTAGCACAACCGATGATTTATTCAATCATGCGATTAATCTTGAATATTCATCTGCTAACATTTCAGAAAATAGAATCAGCACTTCCGGTATAAGTGCAGCGGGAATTAGATTTTATCCTTCCTCAGGTAGCACAGTTTCCAGAAATATAATTTCCTCTACCAGCTGGACAGGCATTCTTGTCTATGGGGCATCTACGAATAATGTTTTTTCAGCTAACAATATCACAACTTCTGGTCTGGGTATTAGTCTCCAGCCAAGCACAAATTCAAACATTACAGACAATAACATTACAACTTATGGCTCAAGTAATCATGGCATTAATCTCGCTTCAAGCTCAAATTCGACTTTAACAGGCAATAATATCCAAACATTTGGCAGCGGAGCTAATGCTTTAAGCCTTTCAACATCAAATAATAGCATTCTTACAAACAACACGGTCTTTTCAAATGCAAGTTGGGATTTCTATTCAAGCGGCTCTTACAACAACACAGTCATAAATCTTTTCCTGAAATCAGCTAATGTCAGCTTCACGAGTCTTAACATTGCGCTTCGTACAATTACAGATGGCAGGCCTGCTGATTCAGGAGGCTTAAGAAACATTAGCAAGTACATCAACATGACGAATAACAGCGCAGGAAGCTGGGCTTTTGTGAATATTAGTTATGATGAGACTGATGTTCCTGTTGGTATTAGCGAATCAAGTCTCAGGCTTTACAGATATAATGGCACAGCTTGGATTACAACAGGGATAAGTCCTAATGATGTCAATATAACTGCAAATTATGTCTATGGTAACGTTTCTAGTTTCAGCATTTTCGCTCCGATGGGAGGGGCTGCTAATAATCCTCCGAGCATAACATTGCATTATCCTGAAAATAATACTCAGATAAATAATACGCAGACATTAGCCTTCAATTTTACTGCGATAGATGACCTAAATACAACATTAGGCTGTTCAATATATTTTGATGGAAGTTTGAACCAGACAAACAGCACAACTCAAAATGGAACGGTTACATACTTTAATATAACTGGAATCTCATATGCAAATCATTTATGGTTTGTAAATTGCACTGATGGACAGCTCAGCAGTGTAAGCGAGACAAGAAGCTTTAGCATAAATGACACCCTTGCGCCTCAAATTCAGTTTGTAAGTCCTCAGAACATTACTTACAATAACAGAACAATCTTAGTAAACATAACAGCAACTGATGCAAATCTGTCTTCTATATGGTTTTATAACGGTACCGCTAATGAGACTTACTCTCCTCCAATGTATAGAACATTCAGTGAAGGTTCAAATACAATTTACGCTTATGCGAATGATTCTGCGGGCAATTTTAACAGCACAACTGTTACATTCTTCATTAACACTACTAACTTGACTGCATGTAAGACAAGCGACTGGATTGCCAATGCTATTTATTATTTATACAACAATGTCAACAGCAGCGGAACATGCATGAGCATTACTGCAAACAATGTCACTCTTGATTGTCAGGACAGGCTGATTAATTATTCGCAAAGTAGCACTGGCTATGGCATTAATGTTAGCGGTTATAATCTTACAACAATCAAAAACTGCAGAATTACTGGAGGAACTTCAGCTATGTGGGATGCTTACGGCATTCGTTTGAATGGAGCAAAAGATAGTGATATTCAAAATAATACAATCAGAACCTACAGCAATGGTGGTAAAGGGATAAGGCTATCTAACAGCAATTACAACAGGCTAGTAAATAACTCTGTAACAACTTCTATCTATAACGCTGATGGAATTTATCTTGACGGAACAAGCTCTTATAATAATATTTCGAATAACAATATAAGAATTCTTGATGCCGGTCAAACTGTCTCTTCAGGCATTAATTTGTTGGGTGGGGGCCAGTTTCAGTATTCTAACGTTATATCTGAAAATAATATTACAACTTATAATCAATATGGTCATGGTGTGGTTCTTGACAACGGCCTTTACTACAGCACCGTATTTAACAATAACATCACTACTTTTGGTAGCGGTGCTCAGGGAATACGTCTCTATATGGGAGCTACTAAATACAATACTATATCAAATAACAAAGTAATAATAAATAGTAGCAGCGGCTATGGGATATACAGCGAAGGTGCGGATGAAAATAAGTTCTTTGACAACAGCATCAGCGCTTCTGGCAGTTCAAGCTCCGGTATCATAGTTTTTTCAAATTCAGATTCAAACACCATAATAAATAACAGCATTACAACTTTCGGGAGTTCTGGTTATGGTATTTATTTGACTGGCGCTTCAAATTATAACAATTTAACAGGCAACAGCATTACAACTTTTAATGGCTCAGCTATTTTTCTTTCTGGAAGCTCAAACTCGAGAATAATAAACAACACCGTCTTCTCAAACCAGAGCTGGGACTTCTTTTCAAGCGGCAATGCAGTGAATAACATAGTCACAGGTCTTTTCTTAAAAGATGTAAATATTTCATTCAGATCTCTTGATGTTGCGCTGAAGGCAGTGCTGACCGGACGGCCTGCTGATTCTGGAAGCCTGCACAACATCAGCAAATACATTAACATGACAAACAATTCTGCGGCAAGCTGGGCATTTGTGAATATCAGCTATGCAGACAGCGACTGGCAAAATGCAAATATTACTGAAACAAGTCTCAAAATTTACAGATTAAATGCATCAGGAGCCTGGGATCTTGTGGTGAATAGCTCGGTTGATACAACGCGAAACTATGTCTATTGCAATATCACAAAGTTCAGCATTTTCGCGCCTCTTGGAGAGCTTGCAAATACTCCGCCTAATGTGACTGCGATAAGCATTACTCCTGTAACTACCTACACAATCGATGATCTGACATGCAATGCAACGCTTATCGATGCAGAGCAAGTTAATTTAACAGCACTCTGGACATGGTTCAGAAATGATACTATAAACTTGACTGGCAGCACAAATGTCACAAATGGCACGAACAGTATAATAACAACTCTTGGTGCAGGCAACACAGCAAGAGGAGAAAACTGGACCTGCCAGGTTATTCCTAATGATGGCATTATGAATGGCACAGGCGCAAATGCCAGCATTGTGATACTGAATACAGCACCTACAGCTCCTACAGTCAATCTAACGCCGGATAGTCCAGTAACAACAGATGACTTATGGTGCAACATAACAATCGCAAGCACTGATGCTGATGACGATGTGATAAACTACACATACTATTGGTACAACGACAGTATACTAATCAGGACACTTACGACAACTCAGCTTTATGATATGTTTGCAAGTGGCAACACCTCCAAAGGACAGCAATGGAACTGCACAGTAATCCCTTATGACGGCATTGCAAACGGAACAATTGCTTCAGATGTGGTAATAATTGGCAATACTTTTCCAACAATTGACATTCCAGCGATAGCTCCAACAATCGCATACAAAAATGATACGCTGAACTGCTCGACAACAGCTTACGACATAGACCTTGACACTTTGAGTATCAACTTCACTTGGTATAATGGAACTTCATTTTTTAATTCAACAGTTGTAAGCGGCTTGAGTAATAGCAGTCTTGCTTCTACAGCGCTGCCAGTAGGCATTCAAAATAAAAATGAGACATGGAATTGCACTGTTCGCGCATATGACGGGATAAACTATAGTGATCTTAAATCTGCAATAAGAACAATCAATAATTCAATTCCTGAGAAGCCTTCATTGATAAGCCCTGCAAATGGCTCAACACTAAGCTCCGGCTCAGTCACTTTAATCTATAATTCAACAGATATCGATAATGATACTTTGATGTTTTACATTTATCTGAATGGAGTGTTAGACAGCAACACTACAGAGAATAGCACAGTGCTTGCATTAGGCGATGGGAATTACAATTGGTCTATTATAGTCAACGACGGCGCTGATAACAGCACAATATCTGAAATATGGTTCTTTACAGTATCGATACCTGCTCCTCCTGGAGGAGGCGGATGCACTTCTGATTGTACATGCGCTTCAAGCACTTGCAGAGGAAGCACATGCAGTAACGGCTGTGGTGGAACATGCAGTGGAACATTAGATCCTAATTGCGGAAGTTATGTTTGCGGAACAGCATCCAATGGCTGCGGATCTTGCGGAACTTGTGACATAGGAAAAACATGCCAGAATGGACAATGCGTAGTGAGTTGCACAGAGAACTGGAACTGCACTGCATGGGGAAACTGTGTCAATGGACAGCAGACAAGAACTTGCAATGATTTGAATGGTTGTGGAACAACTCAGAACAGGCCACCACTATCGCAAGGCTGTGTATGCCAGGAGAATTGGCAGTGCAATGGATGGAGCGAATGCATCAGCAGACAGCAGACAAGAACATGCACTGATCTGAACAATTGTGGGACTATTGTAGACAAGCCTAATGAAACTGAGGCTTGCACCGTCTCAGCGTGCAGTGATAATACTTTGTTTGGCCAATGCTCATTAACCAAACCTCTACGCTGCGAAAACGGCTCTTTAATGAGTCGATGTAACATATGCGGCTGCTCTAGCACTGAGAGATGTCAGGCTGATGAAAGCTGCGCTGTTGAATGTGCATCTAACAAAGAATGCACTGATTTGTTTGGAGCAGGATATAAATGCAGGGATGGAAAATGTGTTGTTGAACACGCTGAATGTGAAAGAGACTCTGATTGTGTGGAGGGAAAATACTGTCATTTAGGTCTGTGCGAACCAATACAGCAAAGAGAAAAGATTGAAAGACCAGGATTGGCGCCTCCAGTTGAAGAAATAGAATGCATTTCAAACTGGAATTGCAGCGCATTTTCAGAATGCAAAGTGCAGTATTCAATAGAAAGCATAACTGAATTAAATGCTCCAAAATTCCTGGAAGGGAAAGAGGAAAGCGAATGCATAGACCTTAATGGATGCAATGCAGGATACATAAGAAGCAGGGCCTGCAAGAAAGAAGTGCCAATAAGAATTGAACGTGAAATCATATGCTCCGAGCCTTACATAAAAATATACAGTAAAGAAACAAACAAATTAATTGCAAGAATGAGGGAAGCATTTGCAAAAGAAATCCCAAGACTTGACATTGATTTGAGCATTACAGAGCTTAAAGAAGAAATACAATGCGCGCATTGCTTCAATGCAGTAAAAGATTATGACGAAACAGAAATTGATTGCGGAGGAAAAGATTGCAGACAATGCGAAAAGGCGGCGCCGCCTTTATTTGATATTGCAACAGTGCTGATAAATCTAAAATGGTGGGTTACCTCAACTTTAGTAATCGCATTAGTATTCTACTTATACAGCTACCTGTTCATTCCTCTAAGGAAACCTCCGTTCATAAAATTCAAAGAAGTGAGGCCATTCGAAAAAGCAGAATTCCCAGAAATGACAATAACCTCACCTGCATACAAAGCCGAAAGTACAGAATCAGAGAAAAAATTCAAGAAAATGTGGGAGGAACTAAAAAAGATTGAAGCCAAAACCAAAGCAATTTCAGCAAAAAAGAAAAATAAAACAGGTGTCAGGGAAGTCAAAAAGGATATTGAAGAAAATCTCTCAAAAGTCTGCAAAATAGTAAAGGAAAAGAAAAAAATCAATCCTGAAAAAACAAAACTCAAGCAATTTGAAGAGGAATTGGAAAACGTGGAGAAGAAACTGTTGGAGTTGGATAAATCTTAAAAGTTCATGGGCTGCCTTAAGATTTCTTATATATCAAAAACCTTGTTCCTATGATAGGGGAGATAAATGCTGTGATTATCAGATCAAAAAATGTTGATTTGAATAATGGTGTAATCTCTGTTCTTGTTACTGTAGAAAATTTTTTGATGATGTCTTCAATTTCCTCGGCTGAAAGCATGACCGTTGTTGTCAAAGACTGAGTTCCCTTCCTGATTACAAGGACAGCGCCTGGGCCATTGCATTCTATCACGTTAATCTCCGGATTTTTCAGGAATATGTTGAGTTTTCCTAAATCTAATTCTGCTCTTTCAATTTTTTTAATGGGTGGCTTGAGTTCTAGAGGGGGAAGAATTAGGGGAAGAGGTATAATCCTTTCCATAACTCTCTTTCTTGCCTCTTCTATCTCTTTTCTTAAGGATACTTCTTGTTCGCTAATCCTGCGCTCAGGTATTGGCGTAGGAGTAGGCAGCGCTGCTGGTTTTGCAGGAGGGCCGGCGGATATAGGAGATAGAGCCGATACTGAAATTTCTGGAACGGTCTTTAAGAGTGCTTCTGCCTCTTTTTTCTCATCAAGCTCTTCAGTTGCTTTTTTGATTCCCTTGCGCTCAGCTTTTTCTTCGGTTTCCCTTGCAGCAGTTTTAAGCATATGTCTAGAAAAGCTGCTCAAGAATTCTTTATTTCCCATTTTACCAGGATTTAAATTCTGTTTTAGAACCTGTTTCAATCTTTTCCTTAAGATAATTTTCCAATAAAACCAAACCCTTGGCAATTGTTTTGTTTTGGTCAATAAGCATGTCAAGCTTTCTGACAAGGTCGCCGCTGATTGCTGCCCCTGCGACAGCACCCCTTTCTTTCTCTTCGCTCTCGAAGGTTTTGGCAGATTCGCTTAGAAAGTCCAAGAGTTTTCCTATATCTCTGCTGAATCTATCAAGATTAACTGCCAAAGCAGCCATAGCCTTTTGAAGGGAAATAGAATTTTGAATCAACAGGTCTATCTTTTTACTGTCCTCTTTTGCCATTTTTGATAATATCCCAAATGGCCAGTAATTTAAAAACCTTATGGGGACAGAGGGAATCGAACCCCCAACCGACGGTTTCTTCTTTGATTCAAAAACTGGAGCCGTCCGTTTTGGCCATTAAACTATGCCCCCTTACAAAAAACAAAGAAAAAACACTTTAAAACTCTTTTCGTTATATCTTCATTCTTTTGGCTTCTTCAATTTCCCCATAGCTGATTGAATTTCCCTTAAACTTGGTTGCATACATCAATGCCTCAACTGCAGTCTGAGCATCAGCCGGCAGGCTTATCAGTCCTTTTTTATAGGCAACCAAAATCAGCTCAGATGACCTGATTATCGGAGTGCTTGTATAAATCTCTAATTCCTTGAGCATATTATTGTCTCTATCTATCTTTAAATGAAGCTTTCTTTCCATTAGTTTCTGCAGGTTTTTCGGATTCTCGCACAGCATTCTCGTTGTTCTCTCGTCAATCACCATTAAAGTATCATTTTTCAGTATTTTTGACAATGCAAGACAGCTTGATTCCCCTTCGTGCAGAAGAGTGATTTTACTGCCCTCTGCCTCAAATAGATTATTGGCAAGGCTCATTACCTTTCGAGTTTCATTTTCAAGCTCTGGAGTTTGGACCATCTCAAGAATCCCCTTCTTTATCAGATTTGACACCTTCAATGCCTCTAGCTCAAATCTCCTTATCCTCAAGGGAGTATCTACAGCTTCGTGCTTTACAGAAGGCGTTATGAAAAATCTTCCTTTGAAATATTTCTGAAGAGGTCCGAGAACATCAATCAAGCCATTTAGCGTTAATGTTATAATGCTTGATGAGTCAAATATCAGTGATTTCATTTTATTTAAAAAAATCCATTGCAATTTTTATCCTTTCTTTGATTGGAACAGTAACGCCCAAATCAACATCACCTATCCCTGTCTTTCCGGCATACTCTGCAAGCTCGAAAATGCTTATTCCCAAGAGTTTTGCAGTCTGCTCGAATGATAAGCCGTGCTCATAGAGCCTTGATGCTTTGTTTATACGGGCCTTCCTGAAAACCTCTTCGATATAAGAACGAAGATGGCCTGAAAGCCCGTTTATTGAATTGATTATGTCTGCCAAATTTTTTGTGAAAGCCTCGGTATTATTCTGTTTCAGATTGGCAATTGCATTTTTAAGATTCAAATCTACAATTTTGTCAAAAACCTTCCAGTCCTTGTAAGTTGCATACTTGCTTCTTTCGTATATCTTTGCTAGAGAATAGACAATAACAGCCACGCTTATGGAATCTGTGTCCTGAAAAATAGAGGCTGAGTGGACTGTCTTGTTTGAAAGTTCTTTGAGGGTAAAGATATCCATTTCGTCAATGGCCTTGATTGCAGAATTAAGAATGTACAACAGATTGTCTTTTTCTACAAGCTGATTTTGCTTGTTCTGCTTGTTCGCCCCTTTTTCCATGAAAAAGACAGCAAACAGATTTATTTAAAATTTTGTATTTGCAGGAAAGCTTGGAAAGGTTTAAAATATGGGGATTTTTAATCTTAGAAGAAATGGAAAAATAGAAAATGAATATTATTCTGGACACTAATTTTCTTATTTATGCTGCAAAATACAAAATAGATTTGATTGCAGAGCTCGATAGACTGTATGGGAAATATGACTTGATAGTGCCGCATATGGTATTTCTGGAGATTGAAAAACTGAGGAAAGGCAAAGGAAAGGGTAAGTTTGTGGCGTCTCTTGCCTTAGCCATCACAAAAAAGCTTATCGAAGATAAAAAATTGAAAATTATGGGAGTAGAATCAAGAAATGCTGATGAGGAAATCATCAAATTGCTGGAATTGCCAGAGCTTGGAGATGAAATCGTGGCAACAATGGATTCAGAGCTTTCCAGGAAAATTAAAAAAGAAGTAAGAATACTCAAAATAAGACAAAAAAGATATTTTAGCGAATAAAATGCAAATCACTGCCATAGCTGTATTCATCAAAAACGGGAAGGTTTTGCTTGAGAAAAGAAGCCCGAAAGAGGACAATTATGCAGGTTTTTGGGCATTGCCAGGCGGCCATAAAAAGAAAAGTGAGAAGATTAAGAAAACACTCGCAAGAGAGATGAAAGAAGAATTGAATGTTGACCTCTCAGATTATGTTTTTATCGGAAAATTCAGAGACAAAGACCCTACCTCTAAAAAAAACTATATGCATAATGCATTCTTATGCAGAAAATGGAAAGGGGCGGTAAGAAAGACAAAAGAAGAGGAACAATTAAAATGGTTCAGGATTGCTGATGTCCTTGGAAAGGACAAAAAATTCCGACGCGTGGATAAAAGAATCCTCAAAAAGTTTAAAAAATCAAAACCTTAGAGAAAGGTTTAAAAATCAAAAAAACGACATAATTACGAAAAATGTTCTATATTTTTGAGATAGAGGATTATGTACGCGTTGAGCCCTCATTGTTTAATTTACCGACGGATGAGGCGATTTCAAAGCAATTGAATGAGAAATACAAAGAATTTGTGGACAAAGATATAGGGGCAGTCATAACAGTGCTTGAGGTTTTGGATGTAAGCGAAGGAATAATAATTCCGGGAGACGGCGCTGCATACTACAAATCGACCTTCAAGATACTGACATTCAAGCCTGAACTTCAGGAAATTTTATTCGGAGAGATCACCGAGATAACAAATTTCGGTGCATTCATGAACCTAGGCCCTATAGAAGGCATGATACACATAAGCCAGACAATGGACGACTTTGTAAGTTTCAGCAAAACCAATACGCTGATAGGAAAAAACTCTAAAAAATCTCTTAAGGAAGAAGATATGTGCCTTGCAAGAGTCGTCGCGATAAGCTTCAAGGAAAAACAGCCGAAGATAGGTCTCACAATGAGGCAGCCCGGCTTAGGCAAGATTGAATGGATAAATGAGGAGAAAAGAAGGGCAAAATTACAGGCTGAAAAGGCAGCCAAAGCTGTCGAAGGGAAGAGCGGCGGCAAGAAGAAAAAGGAAAAGGAAGAATAAACATGAAAAAGGTATGCAAAAAATGCAGAGTATTCGTCGAAGGGACAAAATGCCCTATATGCGGCGAATCTCAGCTTTCTGAGACATGGAAGGGAAGGGTATACTTGGCAGACCCTGAAAAATCTATAATTGCCAAAAAGCTCAAGATAGAAAAGTCAGGAGTCTTCGCAATCAAGTCAAAATAAAATGGATGTTTCAATAATAAAAAAGGATTTTAATCAGCTCCTCCAAAGAGAGGAAATAGTTGCGATTTCTAAGCCTCAAGCCACATATGCTGAAGCCAAAAAGATGATTTCCGAACAGATCAGAAAACCAGAAGAACTAATAGTTATCAAGAGAATAAATCCTGAATTCGGCAAGCAAGAAGCGAAAATCGAGGCATATGCATATTCAAGCGAAGAATCGATGAAAAAATTTGAGCCAAAGCCTAAAGTCAAAAAGGTCCCTGGGCCGACTACTCCGGCTAAAGCATAATAAAAAATGGAAAAAGAATCTGAAGGAAAAAAGAAGAAAAAGTCGAAAAGACCAAGCGAGAAGTGGAAAAAATACAAGATTTCTAATGGAAAGATTGAGAGGGGAAGGTCGTGCCCAAGATGCGGGCCGGGGGTGTTTCTAGCTGTCTCAAAAAACAGGCTGTACTGCGGAAAATGCCATTACACCTCTTTTGATAAAGAAGAAATTGCGAAGGCAAACTAATCATATTGTCTCTTATTACGGTAATTGTCGTTAAGAAATTAAAAAAATATCAAGTGATTGAGGCATTAAACTTGTAATGAACCTCCAATCAAATTTTATGAATTTTAAATCACTTCTTCAAGCAGAATATAAACCCTCGAAGAAGCCAACCCGGCGGTCAAAAAGATGCCAGACCGGCTTCTTCTGGGCAAAAAGAGGTGATACTATTACGTAGTAACACTAATATTTAAACCTTTCTATTGCTGTAATTTTAAAGTGACATCAGAATCCTAAAGAAGGTTTTAATAATATGCGATATATTTAGGTAATGTAAAAATATGACGGAGAACAAGATAAGCCAGGAGCAGATATATAATCTGCTTGTAAGCCGTGAGCTTAGCTGGCATTCCATAATCCTGGATTTGATAAATACTGAACAGCTCGACCCCTGGGACATTGACCTCACTATCCTTGCCCAGAGATACATCGAAAAAATACGGAAAATGGAGGAGGCATCATTCTACATCTCCTCAAAGGTCCTTCTTGCTGCGGCCATTCTTCTACGAATCAAGTCTGAGATGCTGATTGACCGCTTTATCAAAAGCCTTGATGAGATATTATTCGGGAAAGAAGAGAAGGAAAAGCCTTCATTCGAATTTGATATGGACGGAGTTTCCGAGTTGTTGCCCAAAACACCACTTCCAAGGATGAGAAAGGTCACGTTGCAGGAATTAATGTCTGCGCTGAACAAGGCAATGATCACAGAGCAGAGAAGAATCAAGAAGGAAGTGGCAATCAGGCATGCGACAAAACTCATGATGATGTACGTGCCTAGAAAAACAATGAACATAAGGGAAAAAATCAAAGAGGTATATGAAAAGATTCTCGCATATTTTCAAAAAAATTCATACGAAAAAATAAAGTTCTCATCGCTGGCAGGCGAAACCCGTGAAAGCAAAGTTTCAACATTTGTTCCGCTGCTTTATCTGTATCATCAGGAAAAGGTTGAATTAGAACAGGAAAGGCCTTTTGAAGAGATATTCATCTCATTATTCAAGCCAACAACAATAGAAGATGTGCAGGGAGAAATAAAGGAAGAGCAGAAGAAACATGAAAGGGCTGATAAAGAAATTCAGGGAAATAAGATAAATGAAGAAAAAACGCCGAGAAAATCATTATCGGCTGAAAATAAATATATTAATAATGTATCTGCACAGGATTTGATAGACGGATCAAATAAAAAATAAGAAATAAAAAATTTATCTTAATTTTGATTTCTTTTCCTTAACGAAGAAATTGCTCAAAATCAATAAATCTCTTTGATATTTATGAGCTGCTCCTTGCCTGTTTTCATGTCCCTTATCGTAACCTTTTTCTTTGCCAGATCTCTTTTTCCGACTATAATCACCTTTTTCGCACCGATGGAATTTGCATATTCAAACTGCTTTCCCAAAGAGCGGGACATCAAATCAATATCAACAGTGTATTTTTTCCTTAATTCAGATGCCAGCTTTATAGCATCTTTAATCACTTCTTCATTTACAGGCGCTACGTAAAAGTCAATCTCTTGTTTAAATTCCGGCATTTTGCCATTTTTCTGCAAAAATAAAGACAATACGGCATCGCCTATTGCAAATCCAGTCGCAGGCATATCCTGATTGCCTATCAGTTTTATCAAATTGTCATATCTTCCGCCGCCTGCAATTGCCCTGAATTCCATCTTTTTGTCAAATATCTCAAATATTAGTCCAGTATAGTAAGCCAATCCCCTGACTAAAGACAAATCTAGCTTCAGAAATTTCAGATAATCTTTCAGATAGTCAAACAATTTGTTTAGCTCAGCCAGCCCTTCTTTCCCTTTCTCGTCAATTTTGTATTTTTCAAGCTCTTTTAATTTTGTAACCTTCAGCAGATTATTAATATCTTTTATCTGTTTTTCAGATATTTTCACATCTTTCAGCGCTGCCTTAAAATCCTTTTCAGTAAGTTTGCATTTCTTGTCAATCAAATTGTAAATTTTGGCAATCTGCCTTTCATTCAGAGCAAAAGATTCAAGAATGGCCTGAATAAGCTTTCTGTTGCTGATTCGCATGAAAAAATCCTTTTCTGTCAGATTGAAGGCTTTCATAATTTCAGCAGCAAGAATGATAATCTCTGCATCAGCCAAAATGCTCTTGCTTCCAATTACGTCGACATTCAACTGCCAGAATTCTCTCTCTCTGCCTGACTGGGGGGATTCATAGCGCCAGAATCTGCCTATATTAAACCATTTTTGCGGCTTCGGAATCTGTTTTTCAGTTGCCATTCTTGCCAATGTCGGGGTAAATTCCGGCCTTAGGCAGAGTTCTCTGCCTGCCTTGTCCTTGAATGCAAATGTTTCATTTACTATCTCTTCTCCTGACTTGATCTTGAAAATCTCTAAATCCTCAATTTCAGGGCCGTCAATTTCCTGAAATCCAAATTTTCTGCATACAGCTTTCCAAGTATCAAAAATATAATTCTGCTTAGCCTTGTCATCCGGCCAAAATTCTCTCGTTCCTTTGACTTTTTGTATCATGCTTTCCTCCTTCCTTTTTTAAGGGTGGTGACTGGGAATCGAACCCAGGTCGTTCGGGCCACAGCCAAACATTCTGCCATTAAACTATCACCGCCATAATATCTATTAGGAAAAATAGGATTAAAAATATTGCGATTTAAAATTAATGTAAAAGAATAAGCATTTACAGGTTTCTCAAAAGGCTGAACAAAAAGGTCAATGTTTGGATCTGATATATTACTCAGAAAAGCACAGCTAGAAAAATTATTCTGAATCGTCGTTGTGCCGATACACCTTGGTCTGTGCCATATTTTCCTGAATTCTATGCCATATTTAAATTTTTGCGTTGACGATGCAGAGACTATTCTACAATTAAGATTATAAAGTATCGGAATTTGATAATAGAAAGGGGTGTCAAAAGAGGATGGAGATTAGCGCATTAGCATCTGGATCATCAGGAAACTGCTTTTATGTTGAGCATAATGATTCTGCAGTATTGATTGATGCAGGAATATCTTCAAAGCAGATTGTCAAGAGGCTTTGCTGCATTAAAAAAAATCCTGAAAGAATAAAGGCAATTTTTATAACTCACGAGCATGGCGATCATACAAGGGGTGCGGATGTTTTTTCAAGGCAATTTCAAGTTCCAATTTACGCGACTAGAAAAACAGCAAAAAATTGTTTCCTTTGCTTAGACGAAAAGTTGATTCATTCAATAAGAAACAATGAATCAGTTAATGTTGAAGGAATGAGAATTGAGGCATTTTCAAAGCCGCATAACTGCGCGGACCCTGTTTCCTACAATATTTACAATGACAAGAAGATTTCAGTTATAACTGATGTCGGATATGTCAGCAAGAACATAATCAAAAACATTTCAGATTCTGATTTTCTTTGCTTAGAATCAAATCATGATGAGATGATGCTGGAAAACGGGCCTTATCCCCATTTCTTAAAAAAATTGATAAAGAGCAATCAAGGCCATCTGTCAAATTTCCAGGCAGCATTGGGAGTTTTAGAATTTGCGCCTTCAGTTCTGAAAAATATAATGCTCTCGCATATTAGCCGGACAAATAATAAGCCTGAATTAGCCTTGGAAACATTTAATTTTCTTCTGAAAGAAAGGAGGGATCTTCATCCAAAAATAACAGTTTCTGAAAGGGAAACTCCAACTCAATTGTTTAAAGTTTAGATTCTTTTGGCATCCATATCTACAATCTTGTCCTTTTTGAAATGAAACCATTTATGCCATTTCCCTGCATAAACTCCATCAACCTCGCAGTCTGCCTCTAATATGCCTGTGCCGTCCTTCACTTCATTTTTCGTGGTCTTGAATGTCAAGGTGTTCTCATCGTATTTTTTCTTCAAATATTCCTTTGCCTTTTTGACGAGTTCTTTTTCGCTGCCCATATTGAGAATCCTCCTGCCTGACTGGGTGAGGTGGTTGTGCCATATTATTATCCGTTATTTATGATATAAAGGCTTTTTGAAGATAAAATCTATTCAAACTTTTTCAGATTATCAAACACCCTTGAGTCTGGCGACAGCAGGAAAATATGGTCTGTGGGGCTTCTCAATCCCCTGTAAATTCTCTGAAGGAATTCCCTGCGAGACTTGTCAAGATACAGCCCATTGTAGTATTCCGGCTTGTTTTTCTTCAGTATTTTCCAGAATATGGAATTCACATTAGGATAAGGATAACGGGTAAGAATTATGCTGTTGCACATGTCTCCAGGAAAATCTATTCCTCGGTTGCAGCGGGTTGTGTAAAGAACACTCATCTCCTTTTTTTTGAATCTATTCACCAAATTATCGGCATTTTCCTGCAATCTTTTGAGTTTTTCCTGATTCATGATGCTGAGACCCAACTCTTCTTTTTCCTGATGAGTAGGGAGATCATTAAATGATGTCACATGAACAAGAATGGGCATCTTGGCTTTCAGGGCGCATTCATTCAGCGCAAGCAAATACTGTTTCCTGCTGATTCTTCCGGAATTGAAGTTTGCATAACTGCAGTTCATCTCTTTTCCAGTTTTCAGATAGGTGATATTTCCCAGATGCTTTGATTCCGCCTCTATGGTTATGAAGTTTGATATGCCAAAAACTTCCTTGAGGATTTTTTCAGAATGAAGAGTGCCCGACATCATCACAAAAACCTTGTTCTTGTTCATAAGCTCCATAAACCTTTGTTCAAGATCGATGGTGACTATCTTGGCCACTATATCCTTGTCCTCTCTGGAAAATGATACATATGCCTCTTCTTTGAAATGCTGAAATATTCTGGCAACTTCATCGCAATGATAGCAATAGTTGTTTTCATCGCATTCCACAGAATCCATAAGGTCATGGTCCAGAAACAGCCTCAAAAGCTCTATCAGCGGCGTGTCCTTAAGAGGAATTATATCTCCTGTCTGGATATTTTCCTGCACTTTAGGATTTCTCATCAATTCAGAGGAGAGAATGCCTATCTGATTTATCAGATTTACTGTCTTGTCATTCTTGCTGAACAATCCAAGCAATGAAAAGTTCATCCTATTAAGATTTATCTTCTCATACTCTGAGAAGCTGTCCAAAAACTCATCGCATTCATCTATAATCTCCACTTCTGTCTGGGGTTTTCGATCCATAATATTCTCAATGAGATATTTCTGGCTGTTGAATATCAGAACATCAGCATCAATATAGGAATTGAACTGGTCATAATAGCCGCATCCATTCTTCCTCTGATAGAAAGTAAATTCCTTGCAATCAAGGCCGGCGTATTTCCTTCTGTTAGCCTTAAGATTCAAATCAACTGAAGACGGGGTAATAGGGCTCCAATAAGGGCATATTGATGCAATGGACAGCCGCTTGACTTCATTGATGTTTCCGAAATCATTTAGCTTGAAATTAGGATTTCGTTTGAGAAATTCCCTTACCCTCTTGAAGTTCTTTTCTTTTATCTCAAGAGTGCATGGCAGATAGCGATTATCACAGGAAAGATTGGGGTTATTTTCAATTATTTCATGAGATGGCCTGAAAAAATTATCCAGGGCGCTGTCTCGCTCGTTCATTTCAGTATCATTCTCCTGAAGGAAGGGACAGAGATGATTGTTCCTGCCAGTTATGACCTTGATCTTAAGCTTCTCGCCATTATCCTTGAGGATATGCATCTTGTTTGTGTAATCATTCTCATACTGCCTCTGAAGATTCTTTATGGGCACAACGATGGAGGATTTCTTGAAATGCTTTGCAATATTCAAAGCAATGGCTGATTTGCCGGTGCCGCAGACTCCGTGTATAAAAATAATCTTATTCCCTTCAGAAATCGCATTCAGTACTTCATTGACTACATCATCCTGGGACTTGCCGCTTGTGAAAACCAATGGCTTCAGCTCTCTTTCTTTTTCCTTCAGACTCCAGACCATATAATCAATCCATAATCAGAGTTTATAAGAATTTAGTGATTATTCTTTGCCGGTAATCTAAAGCGCCCTGGCCGAAATTATAATATGCCCCACCGAACATTGAGAAATCCCCCGATTTTGCTACAAGGCTATTAGAATAATTTTATTCTGTAGTTTTACCATCAAATTCCGCTTCGTTAGCTTCTGCTTCTTTCTTTGTCGCACGTACAATCCCATCTTTATGATGGGCAGGGGAATAAATTGTGTAAAGCTTTAGCTCTTCCTTATCAGAGGTGTTTATAATATTGTGATGAGCGCCTGCAGGAACAATAACGGCAAAGCCATCCTCAATCTTGTATTCATGACAGTCAATAATGCATTTGCCTCGGCCCTTTTCAAAACGGAAAAATTGGTCATTGTCTTTGTGAATTTCCATGCCTATCTCTTCTTTGGGCTTTAGGCTCATCAGTACCAGCTGGCTATGCTTTGCAGTATACAGCACTTTACGAAAATTATTATTCTTTACCGTATCTTTCTCTATTTTGCTTACAAATCCTTTCATTTTATTACTAATACAAATGAAACTAATTAAATCTTTTGAAGATGAATGCCCTATCCTAAACTTTTCTTTTATATCTCTCAAAATTTATTATAATACAGATTTAACTAGTTTTAAAGATTTAGAAATATAAAATCCTCCTTTTTTTGGATCATATTATTATTCATTATTTATGATATAAAAGCTTTTCGAGAAGAACAGAATTGTTACAATCAAAATAATTGCTATTCCTTTAAGATTTATAGAGGGATTTAAGCATAATGGCCTTTGATTTATTCATCCGAAGGGCCTTGATTTTTGCAAGTCTTGCCTTCTTAAGAAGATTAGACACTATTATCATGGAAATGGACAGGCCTGCAATCAAAGCTATAACTACTATTCCTGTACTGGAAGTCATCGCACCCAGCACAGCCCCTGTAATGCCTCCTGGCTTGCCAATGGTGAATAGGGCTTCTGCATGGGCAGGCTCCTTCTGCCCCTTATATATCATATCAGCTGTAATCTTGTAATTTCCAGCCGGCAAGAATGATATATCAACCTCTTTGATGAATTCCAGCTG
>Ga0315289_10005644_pt1 | contig 18451 bp, 16 predicted proteins | sample YL17G11_40_MG_FD_203452 | JGI IMG/M metagenome (GOLD analysis project Ga0315289, IMG submission 203452) | Sediment microbial communities from Yellowstone Lake, YNP, Wyoming, USA - YL17G11_40 | ecosystem: Environmental > Aquatic > Freshwater > Lake > Sediment | place: USA: Wyoming | collected...
GATGAGACCAGAGCATTTATGCAGAGAAAAAAAACGTGGAAGTATAATTTGCCTCCTGGTGGATTGGCCAGCTTTTCCCTGACAAGTATAATCTGACTTTGGGCCGAGCACTTTCAATGACGCTGAAAAGGTCGAGGAGGGTTTGCAACAATGGTCGAGAACAGGCGATCCATGCCTTGCCGTGAAGATGCTGTCTTTGTCGTCTCCGGGGCGAGACAGCATCAGCAGCAGCCCCGTCGACGTCCTTTTTTGGTTCAACCGCAACTTGGACGACGTGCTTTACGCGAGGGACGCAAGAATAGTACGGGACACCTTCCTGGACGCTCGGAAGCCAGCAGCTCACTGCTTTGGGCCGCGTAGAGTTCAAGTCGGCTCGTCTGACGGAAGACGAGGACCCTTTCGACCCCTCAGACCATTGGTACGACCTATTTTTGAGCTCCGAGCGCCCCCTGGCGCCTTACAATCACGCGTTCTGGTGCGAGCCCGACGTCGCGCCCGTGCAACTTGCCTGGGTCGACGCGCTGTTGCGCGAGGTCACGTTTTCGAGCTTCGATTTCTTCATCAAAGGGTCGCTCCACCGCGGGCGCAAGCTCGACGACGTCGCCCTCCACCCGGACGAGGCGAGCTGGGTCACGCACATCAAAGGCAACGCGCTCTACAATGCGAAAAGTCCAGTGTTCACGGGCATGATCTCGCACTGCCGTGAGGCCAACCGCGGGAGCGTGTTCTTCACGTCATCGCTCGACACGGCGATATGGATACAACACGTCACGAACTACGCGTCCAATCGGGAGAAATTCTAAAACTACGCGCACAAGTTTCAATGCACTGATTTGATCCACAACTTTAACGACGACATTTCCTGGTCATATGGGGGAAACTAACGGCGAGGTCGCCCAGCACCCTTCTGGTGCACGTTTCGCTGGCGTCTGACGTCTAACGAGAGAAACAACTTCAAGCATTCTGTACTGTTTTTGATCACGTATCTGCATTTATTTCGAGGCGAAATTCGTCCTTTATAAAAATAATGTCATACTGCTATTTTTTCTCTAAAATGCACTTACTGTCTTCAAGTGACGCACGTTTGTTTCGAAGACTTTTTTGTTTAATGAATCACAAGAAGATATTGCGTTCTTTCATTCCTGAAGAGCTCGCAAGAGTATCATGTTCAAACAAACATGTACTATCGATTCATTCTCCTTGCAACACTTCAATATGCCCTTTTCGTTTTGACGTCACGAGTCTGCGAAGCGACAACAAACAAAGAATCCCGAAACAAAGAATCCCTTCGAATACCAAAACAAGTCAGCTCACTTTCCGACGAAAAAATAACTGCTGCTGGAAATTTCTCAGCGACAACTCATTTCGCACGCCAATTCTCCGTGCATTGTGGAAGCAACGCCTGGAAAAACGCGTATGCGAGGGTGCATCATCATGCAGGGGCTCATTCGATCAGAAGAACCGACCCGCTTGCAACAAGGCATCATCATCAACACCTCGCTGTCTCCGTTGCCGTCGAGGCAGGGCTCGCAGACCGCATGATAGGCACACTTTAGCTTTTTTATTATGCCTTGTTCTCCGGTCGCGCACTGCAGTTGGTGACATACGGCCAACTCCCTGGCTTTGAAACCGCACTATCTCCGGTCGTTGGGCACGTCGACTGGCGTTTGCAAGGCGGCATCGATGACGAACTCATCGACGTGCTCAAGTACACGTACAGGGGCGTCCGTGGGTACCTCGGAGACAGGTCGTATGATCCAGCCGTCGTCGATACCACGAGATTTCGGCCAGTGTACATGGTCAACGATTTCGATGCAGCAGATGCGCTCTTTGGACTAACAAGGACAAAGTCGAAAGAAGACGAGGGGGGCGATAATACGCTGTCCGTCCACGATAGTAGTATCAGCAATCATCACGAACCCTCTTCTAGCGACGACGACGACGTTGACGGCGAAACGCCCGTCGTCATTCTCTCTTCCAATCGTGGACGCGCATTTCGCCTCTTCGAGAGTCCACGCTATCGGCAGTGGCTCCTTGATTTCGGCCTGAGGCCAGAAACCTGCCTGGCATGTGCGTTTCATCACCTCTTCCGTCCAAGTGCTGCCGTGGAAAGTCTCTATGGCGGCACGTTTCGCCGCCTTGTAGACAATAAGCCGATATTGAAAATTGGCATTGCTGTTCGCGTCGGTGACGAGGTCTTCGGAGGCAGCGACAAAAGAGAGCAACATGACGAAGCCTACCTCTGGTCCATCGCAGAGCCATACTTTGACTGCGCTTCGCAGATCGAGGCAACGAGAGCTCAACCGGGGCAGCGTGTCTTGATCTATCTCATCTCAGAATCTTTAAAGTTGAGGCAACTGGCAAAAGAACGACTGGGAGACGAGATCCTGACCGACGATTCCACGAGAAAATGATCATCCTGACGACGTGCACAACATTAAAAATGATAATAACTACGATAGAAAGGCAAGTCCTACGTCAAGGGAGGAGCTGGATCGCGCGATGCAGCACGCTGTAGGACAAGTGCTTGCCTTTTCGATGGCTGACTTTCATATTTTCACGTCACAAAGTGGATTCGGAAGGCTCGGTGCATGGCTGAATTTCGGCTGGCACCATTTTTTCGCGATTGATAACGGCGAGAGGAGGAAATGCGGGCTGGACGACTACGATCTGTTGCGTGCCGACTCTGGAAAATGGGCTGGAATGAAATGAGAAGCTTAAAGAAGAACAGAGGGGGTTGTATTTTTCTGATTGTGACCGCTGGAGATCCAGGAGCACATCAAGGCAGGGAGGATGGTGGTGGTGGCGGCGGTGGTATCGTCGTCGACCGCGGCTTCTAGAGATGTCGCCTTGATTTTCGGATTTATGCATTGGGTGGTTGGACCGCATGTCATGTACGTAGATCCTGGTCTCCCTGGCCTCGACCTCCAAGGCTCAAACTACCTTGTGCGACGAGCAGGCCTTCAGCGTAGAGTAAAAAATGCTAGTTTGAGGACATATTTATGCATGACAGGGACGTGATTTCATGATACGTTTTTGAGCGAGGAGACTTTTTTTTATAGAGAGAGTCGGAAGCAAGGCAACTTGAGATATTACAGTGTCTCCCTCTCAGAAATAAATTCTGAACTAGCGCGACAAAGAACATTCTTTCTCATATTTTCAATGAGGCAGAACCTTTTCACGAGTTGCGACGTGCGGTGAGGGTCGTCACGCGCTTTCACGCGCTTTTAAAAAGGATGAGGTTCGGCGTTCATGTTAACATGCTGAAGAAGATAAGAAACATGGTATAGGGAAGCGCTTTAATGTCCGTCGTGATACACGAGTCCTCAAAACCGAGTCTACATGGCTGCAGAATCACCCGTTTGGCAAACGTGAATCATTCAGGTACCCATATATTGTGTGTGGGAAAAGGGGGCGCGTGCCCATTTTTGCATTAATGCTTTGATTTAATGCAATCAATTGGCCACGAGCAAGCGTAATCACATCTCGCTTGCACGGCCTTGCAGATATACGCGAGATTCAAGGCGCTTTTCACAGCAGTGACGTAGTTACGCGTGCGGCCAAAGCCTCCTGTCGCGCTGAATTTCAAGTGGATGGATTTACCTTGCGGCAAGGAAGCCGATGCATGTGGGCAGTTGCCGCAGAAGCGTTTCCTATGATCTGTCAGCGAGAAATGATCCACACTTTTGTCTTCGGTCGAGCCCGTGGCATCAACGGAGCCGGTCGCGCACGTAGATCGACACGTCCGAGGTTGCGGTCAGCTGCACGCATCGCGTCCTCCGCAAACCTGCTTGACTATCGGGTGATGGCTCGAAAGTGGGATTGCTTCGATTCTAAGGAGCTAGACGTACAAACATTCTCGCGGCAACTCGAACGGAAAATATCAAAGAACATGGGAGCGGACGAGGATAAAATAAGACTTGCAACACTCCTGAAAATGGTGCAGGTGAGCATATTGATTGATTATAAAGCGCCTATGTCAAAGAAAGAGAACAGAGAAGAGTTGTCACAGAGAGTTCCATTGGCAGGCGATACCATTTTTCGTCAAAAACCAAACTGGTAAAGCATCGATCTGACCCCGTGATCGTACCGCAGCATGCTCTCGTCACTGTCCGAAAACGATAGATGGGATTTGTAATGCACGATGCGCATTTGCTTTTCAGGATCCAAAAGGCCTTCGCTGGGTCCCGTGGCTACGAGATGCGTTCCCATGTAAGTTATCTTCTCTGGCCTTACTATATTTTTCCAGCGTCCATCCCTTATGGCATCTCCATCACGCGAGATCCATTTCGCAATCCCCACGTTGCCTGCTGTTGATTCAATTTCTCGCTGTTTGGTTAAGTTCGAGTTCGAGCCAAAATACCAGCTATTGGCTCTGAGGGCACATTCGCTCCGTATCTCGGGCTGTCTCAACACCTCAGCTACAGTCAAGAGTGGTCCCTCAGGCGACGCTTGCATCCGTGGCTGCCAGAATTCATCCACGTCAGCAAACGCAACCCATTCGGCAGCGCCTCGTGCTCGTAGGAGACACGCATTTTGATGTGCTTCAGACATAAGATAATCGTGCACCCACTTGTCCGGCCACTCCCAATCGACTATGGTCACCCATCCGACGCGCACAAATGGCGCTAGCAGCTGGTGCATGCGACCAGGGTCTCCCACGGAGTACAAATAAACATGCTGAACTCCTTGCTCGATATGGTACATGATCCATTCGGGGAGCTGCTGGATCCACGGTTCTTTCGGGATGCACTTGATGCAAGCAGCCAGCTGGTACTTGGGCTCGAATGATTCCACGACGGTGGGCGTCAAGCAGAATGGAACGTCTCTGTAAGTGTGCGCGCGTTCCGGTGATCGAGCCGTAATGTCGATGTGGAGGGGCCGATGGCCCGGATCGACCATCGATACGGCCGCCGGGAGAGGAGCGTATAGGATCAAGACGTTTGGGTCCTTCATGATTCCAAATGACGTTGCAGCGACAGGTGGTGCGGAAAGTTCGGCAAAGGCGAACGTCCAGTCGGCAGTCTGCCATTCATATGTCACATTTGAGGTCCTGTGATTTTCGAGCACTTCCAAGCTAAGGACGACGTACAGTCTGTTCCCAGATGTCAGCACGTCGGCTATCGCAGGCAGCGTTCCGTCCGAGTACTTCCATAAATTCTTCCGGCTAGCAGTGAGGTATCCATTTGCACACCTGCCGGCGTGCGCCAAGGGATGCTGACGTGCATACACGTTGCGGTTTATTCGAGTGCACAAAAAGAAAAGACAAAACAAAGGTGCGATTACTTGTGATCGTAAAAGGCGGAGCAGCGAAGAGAGGGAGAGCATGCTGACGCAGACTCTCAACGTACTTTGCAATCTTTTGTATCCCGGAGCGGGACGAACTGTCCCCATGAGAGTTGAGAGTAGCAAGCAGATGAGGAACGCACGCGCGGTAAACGCCGGTCCTTCTGAGACAGCTCCCTCTTCGGACGCGGCTGTGTGAGCATCTGTTTGTGATGAATATTGTGCCGTTGCATTGAAACTTGTTCAGCCTGGTACATGAATATTCGTCGTCATTTTGCCACGGCAAAGATTCTCACCGCTTTGCCGGAGGAGCCGCGCCAGAGCGATATCATATTTGTCTCCTTAATGCCTGGAGAGTTTCAACATGGGCATAACAAGGGGTTGGCACAACACAGACACTATGTGCGAGATATCCCGGTGACCTTATTTTAGCTTTCTCGGATCCTCCAGTCGACTATTCCTTTTCAACTGCGGTTTCATGGCAAAAAGGGAGGTATAAGAGGTAGACAATTATGAGCACTGAGATCACCTCACTTTTTTTCTATATTTTGACCCTGGAGCCTGTGAAAGCAAAATACATAAGAAAAACAAACTACGAATAACCGCGTGCTTACTCGCAGAAAGCAATGAGCACGGTCCCGCCATCATCCGTAGCATGTGACGTCGTCATTGAGCTGAAAGCGTCGCCGAGCAAAGCAAGAAATGGCTTCGCGTCGGCCGCAGCTGCGGCCGCGGAAACCAGAGAGGCAAGGAAAGAGGCTCTTTGGAAGAAGCTCGACCTGGACACGAGTTTGTTGCGCGTCGAGACTGCCGTGGCTTTGCCTTTCATGCCTTTACAAAGTCTAAAGAAAGTAATTCATGAGTGCGCTTCCGCAGGCATTAGCCTGCTTCATTGGAGCCCAGAGCCAGGTGTCGAGGCAGCCTGTGGAAGCGAGCTCGTTACGCAGCCCTGGTTCACGGGGTACGCCGTCGCGAACACCGTCCTCTTTCGCCAAAACGTGGTGCGTTCGGCCACCGGCCCGCTCGCTGATGTCCGCGATGCTGACGCCGCCAACCAGTGTGACGACGTCGAGTCCGTGCCGCCGTCGGACAAACCGGACAAAGCGCTGATCGACCTTGGCCTGGTCTCCGGGGAGCACTCGCGCTTCCGGCGGGACCCTGCTCTGACCCGCGCTCAGTTTGAGGCCATGTACCGCGCCTGGGTATGCAATTCGATAGGCAGGAAAGCAGCCGATGAGGTCCTTGTTTGCAGAAAGAAGAATACCGGAGAAGTCGCTGGGATGATCACGCTGAAAGTTGTTTTGAGCGACGACGGTGTTGGTACGGACCCTGGTGATGGTAGCGGCAGGAACAAAAACGAAAAGGAAAACGTCAAGGACGCAACCAACGGCGCGCTCCCCAGCCCAACGAATGCGGCGCCAACCGCCGTCATTATCGGCCTCCTGGCCGTTTCGCCAAAGTACCAGCGCCAAGGGGTCGGCCGCACGCTGATGAGAGCGGCGTTCCAGTGGGCGATGAAGCACAATGCACACCTCATCGAGGTCAGCACGCAGGAAGAAAACGCCGGCGCGATGCGCTTTTACGCGTCGCAGGGGTTTCAGCAGGTGTCTCGAAAGACCAACTATCACATCTGGATCCCTTCTTCCGTGGTCGGGAGCAGGGTACACTTCAACGCGCCCTACTTGACCGGACGCGAAGTACTTGCCCTCAACGACGTCATCGAAAGCAGCGCCCTCGACAGTCTCGGGAAATACACCAGGCGCTGCCAGGAGTGGATGGAGCGGACGCTCGGCTGCCCGCAGGCTCTCCTGACGCACTCTGCCACCGCCGCGCTCGAGCAGGCCGCCATCCTGTGCGAGCTCAAGCAAGGGGACGAGGTCATCATGCCCTCGTACACGTTTGTCTCGACGGCCAACGCGGTCGTGTTGCGTGGCGCCATCCCGGTCTTCGTGGACGTGGTCCCCGAGGACATCACGATCAATGTGAGCGCCATAGAAGCCGCCGTCACCGAAAAAACAAAGGCCATCATCGTCGTGCACTACGCTGGCATGCCCTGCGACATGGACCCGATCATGGCTGTGGCCAAGAGGCACAACCTGTACGTGATCGAGGACGCGGCGCAGGCTTTGCTCAGCAAATACAAGGGCAGACACTTGGGGACCATCGGACACTTTGGATGCTTCTCCTTCCATTACACGAAAAATACCTTCTGCGGCGAAGGGGGCGCGTTGCTCGTAAATGACGAGAAATTCCTCGTGCAATCGCGCATCGTGCGCGAAAAGGGGACGAACAGGTCCGATTTCATGGACAACAAGGTCGCCAAGTACGAGTGGCTGAGCATCGGTTCTTCTTTCGAGCCGAGCGAGCTCTCGGCCGCTTTCCTTTTGTCCCAGCTGGAGGAGGCACGCGAGTGCAAGGGCAGGAGACTTCGCGTGTGCTTTGCGTACCAATACCTCTTAGCAGCTCTCGAAGAATCCGGGAAGCTGACCCTGGCACGAGTCGAAGGCGCGGCCCCTGACGAAGAGCCGAAAGGCAGCACAGGCAACGGACACATCTTCTGGATCATGTTCAACTCTTCAAGCGAGCGCGAAGCGGCAGGGGCTTGGATGCAAAAACACGGAGTGCAGTGTTGTAGGCACTACGTTCCCCTGCATCTATCTGAGGGCGGGCGACGTTATGCACGCTCCGTGGGAGATATGCGCACGACCATCAGGGTGGGCGAAGACCTTTTGCGCCTTCCCGTGTGGTACGGGATGACTTGGGCGCACGTGCACCGCGTCGTGGAGGCTCTCTACACATTTTTTGCTGAGGAGGCACCCTCGCACAAAAAGGTTATGGGGCTTTTCGCTCCTGTCAGCATTTGACCCATTGTATCAAACGCTGTTGCGTTTTCCCTCAGTTATTTCTCTTGTCCCTCCACACAAGGCCCCTGCCGCTCTGCAAAATCGCGCTGCTCATTTTCTTCCCTTACTTCCTGAAGACGTTGCTGCACGAGGGGGAGTTCTTGCTTGGGGTAGGGGGGTGGGGGGGGGGCTCCAACTATCTTAAAGCGTGCTAAAAGCGGATGGCACAATATGTGGATATGCCGAAAAAAACTGCAAGGTGGAAAAACAAGGTTGGCACCACGCGCATGTAATCAGAGGACATATATGTTTTTCTCCATGCCATCTCTACCTTGGCAGCACAAGCTGATATCACGGATCCGTGACTTCTCACCCTTTAAACTCCGAGGCATCCCAACTGTTCAGCCCCAAGGCCCCCTCCTTACAATTTTCAGCTTTCAAATTCATCACGTCTCAACAGCGAAGTAAAATGAAGTCCTCGGGGTGGTCCATTCGGACTCTGCCGCCCATGGCGGGAGCAGCGGCTGTCGTGCCACCGAAAGCAGCTCTTCTCCACCACCAGAGAGCCCCGCGACACTTTCGAGCATCTGCAGCTTTCCTCGCCATCCTGACGTGGACCTTTTGTTCGTCCACGCTGGTCATGTACAACAAATTCGTCCTCCACGCCATGAACTTTCATTTCCCTCTGTTTGTGACAATGCTGCACTGCTTTGGCGTCTCCGCGTCTCTGTACGTCGCCTCTTCTTGGTTCCGCTTGTTCGAGCGTCCGCAAAAGATGAAATCGTTCCCATCTCTCGTCAAGAAGATGGTTCCTATCTCGCTGCTCTTTGCAGTGGCGACCGTGATGCGAAACTACGCCTTTATTTCCTTGCCAATATCGACGATCCAGGTGGCCAACAGTTCCTCGCCGGCTCTCGTCTACGTATTTTCATGCATAGCGAGGCTCGACAGAATCTCCACGAAGATGGCTGTTGCTGTGAGTGGCATCTCCGCCGGCGTCGGCCTCTCAGCCGCGTCTGCGATGCGAAAGACGAGGGCGTCCCCGGCTGGCACGTCGCTGCTGCTCGGAGGCCTGATCCTCGAGGCGACGCGCGGTATTCTCCTCAAGAAAATGCTGCTCAACAGCATTGACGTCGACGGCGTGGGCACTCTGGGACTCCTTTTCGTGTCGTCGACCATGAGCTTCATATTTCTAGCTGGTCCAGTTGCCCTGATCGAAGCAAAACAAGTATTTTCGGTTCTGCGTTCTTCGCCGGTGCCGCTTTTACCGCTCCTGGCAGGGAACGTGTGTTTTGCAATCTGCTTAAACTTTGCGTCTTTCAACTTTCTCAACACTTGCAGTGTGACGACGACGTCGATAACTGCCGTTTTGAAAGACTGCGCTTTGTTTTTCGTGTCGTTGGTCGTACTGCAGGGAGGGTCGTCTTATTTTCCTCTTTCAGACGTCGGAGTAGCTGGGTACTCGCTGTCGATTTTCTCCACGCTGATGTATATAAAGTTGCGGCGCGATGCCTCAGCTTCGGCGCTGCATTTAGCTTCTGCGCTGCCTTCAGCTTCAGCTTCAGCGCTGCCTGCATCTTCGACAGAAGAATCTGACGGGCACACCACTCTCAAGAATGGTTCCGAAGCATCTTGGACAGGAAAGGCTTGATGCTGCTGCTGCTGCTGCCGCTGACTGGGGCCGACTAGACCTGGTAATCTGGCTGCTGTACGCTGTTTTATCACGATTACAAACTGTAAATATGTAAAAATACGTGCAGGAAGGGATTTCAAGTCACACCAGGGGTTACAAGGGTTCGGTCTCTCGCTTGCTCCCTCGCTTGCTCTCACTCTCTCGTTTCTCTCTAACTTTCCGACCGCTGTGTCTCAAACTTTGGCGTCGCAGAGCGGACGCAAAAATAATGAGCGCGGGTATTCCAGCACGTCTGGAAACGATCTAAGAAAGCAGTGCAAGAAGAGCAGCATCCGAAGAGGATTCTGAAAAGAAGAGCCTTAGAAGAGCAGCCTAAAAGGAGCAGTTTAAAAAGAACACAGGCAATCTAAGGAGAGCAACTTTCTACGAAGAGCAGCCTTACCGGAGCAATCTGAGGAGAGCAGCCTTCTCGGAGGAGCAGCCGACGAAAAATAATCTAGAGAAGAGCAGCCTAAGAAGAACAATCTTTCGAGCTGCAGAAGAATGGCGCCTGATGCACCACAGGGTCAACATCCCACAGTTCCTCGTTCCATTGGAAGGGTTCCTGCGGGCTCCAAAGCCATTGCACTTGAGTTGCACTTGTGCTTTGCAGGCGCTGGTGGTTCGCCCCAGCGGCTTGCCAATCGATATCCTTCTGACAAGAGGATTGATTTTGCACGTGGTCGCACAGTCCTTGGTGGTGAAAGGGCACTGGCACTTGCATGGTCTGGTTTTCGTGGAGAAACATAGACGTCATCAGATAGAGGTGTGGGTCGCCCCACCTGTGGCGAAATGCCCCATGGATGTTATCCAAGTGCCAAACTGTGTTCAAGTAGGCGGGAGAGCGAGCGAATGCCGTGTCGTAGACAAAGGCAAACCCGTACCAAGTCCAGTACTTTGGCTTCCTATCCAGCGCTTGTATGGGCTTGAGCTGGTTGTATCGCAAGATATCCTCCATGGTTTCATATAGGTTCACGCAAACGAATGCTAAGTCCACCACGGGGGAGAAGTATGCTGCTTTGATGTCTCTGAGCGCCAAGTCTTGGAATATGTCAAAATTTACTGGTTCGACAATGGCAGCATCCGAATCCAGCTTGAAAACGTAACGATAGCCGAATAACGCGCGGTGCAAGGGCCAACGATACAGGTTGGTCCTGATCATGTGCAGGTAACCGAGAGGCCAGTCGAACATTTTATGGCCTGTCTCGTTAAACCGAGCCTCGTACCGTGCGTCTATCAGCGCGTTGCCTACAAAGTGTATTCGCGACCTCGTCCATGTTCGCACCGCGTCCATGGTCGCCTGTTGGAGATCTTGGTGCAGCATGATGACGGGATAGTTGAACCGATCGTTGAAGTGGACGTCCAGGGACTGCAGGCAACGCTTGAGCTTTGCGCGGCCTGCCTCGTCGTCACTTGTCCACAAAATCATAAAGACGCCCAGGCCCGACCGGGGGATAGAAGCGTCTTCGGGCAGCGGCGAACCCCAGACATTGTCTTCGAGTTTTCTCGTGTAATATCTGTAAAAGTCGTTTCCCTCGCCTCTAGCGTCGGAAATATGATGATGATGCGGTCGTCGAGCCGACCGTTCACGGAATGTATGCCCTACGCTTGGCGTCAAAGTAACGCCTTTTCGAGAGTGTTCGGCTGCCCATAGCTGTGGTGACAGAAAGAGAAGAAGCAAGCACTGTATTAGCAAAACGAATGACCCGAACTCTTCCATCCCTTTAGGTGTTTTCGATCAGTCTGATTCGAGTAAAATTGCTCGCTGTCTCCAAATCAGAGGGAAGAGCTGTGGAGTAAGACTTGCCTTGGTCGCCTTTCTCGACTTTCGTGATTGATCGCGTTTGTTTTATTCGCACCTATAACAAAACGGTATTTGTGCCGTGGAGCAAAAATAGAGCATGTCCGATTTCTTTGACAGAACGACATAAATAGAAAAAACTGCCGCGAGCCCAATGGAACGGACGTTGCGGCAACAAGACCATGAGTTGCGGTCTCCATCACGAAGTTGCAGACGCAGTGATCGCGGCGGCGGTGTTGTTAGCGGAGGTTCTACTTGACTTGCTGGTGGTGATAGTGGTGATAATGCTGCTGCTCCTGAAGGTCACAGACGAAAGTAATCATTTTTGAGCCTGCCCATAGTCTATCTGCCTGTCTTGCCTTTCACTAAATTTACACGTACTGTCTCTCCCTCTCTTTCTCTGTCTTTGTGACTCTCTGCGAACTCTTGCGATGAGACAAAATAAACAGCGTGGCGCCTGTACAGTACCCCACGCTCTCCGCGACATATACCTCGGCAGAGTTCCAAAAAGGCGCCGGTGCTAGAACCATGAACGTAGAGCAAACGGGGGATGCTCTCGTTGTCATCGTCGGTTTTTGTGGTGCTCTTTTTGCGCTCGCGATGACTTTCACCAACTTATGAAATTTATCGTATGACGACAAGGAATGAAACCGCGCACCTCGCATTTGGAATCTCCAGATTGGTTGAAAATTGTCTAGAAAAAGAATGAAAAGCCCCAAAGGAGCAAGTTGCTCGCCTCCCCCCTGGCTTCGGCAGAATGGCTGATTCCGGCACAGTTATCGTGACGTTTTTGCACTGTTGCAGGAAAAGAGTCTTTCCAGGATGATCCGTTAAAGGTTTCCCTTTCTGTATTGCAGGCATGAAAGAGAATGCGAGTATTTTTGGATCAATCATATGCGTTCCCAAAACCATTACGAAAATACGCAGGAGCGCGTCCTCATTGGCGGGACGCAAACCTCTCCACCAGAAGCGACAAATGAGCTGCACTGATTGCTGCTCTTGTCTGTTAGTCTCATTAAGCAGGCAATCTTGTGTGCTCCTCATTTGCCTCTGCTTTAAAGGTCGTGACTTTTCTCGTTTTGTTGGGGAAGTAAAACACTACTTGCGATCTTTAAGCGCGAGTGCCATGAAGAAACTCCACGAGTCCATTTTAGCGCTTTGCATCTTCGCGACGCTCGCATGCAGCAAGCATGGTGGAGTCCTTTGTCGCCGCCATGGTCACAGGCGCACGCATACCACGCAGAGTCAATTTCAAACGTTTGATGGAGTACGACAGTATCCTTCCCGGAGCGACCTTGCTCGACTTCCAAGCTTGACGGAAAACTGCAAAGAGAGACCCGCGGCATTCTCTTTCGGACTCATGGAGCTGGGATGGTTCTCTGGTGGCTTTGGCGACAGGGTTCGAGGCATGGTCACGGCCTATTACCTTGCGCTCATGGCAAATTCTTCGTTCTCGGTGGATTGGGCCAAACCGTACAACCTCAGCGACTACTTCGCCGTGCTGAGCTGCGTTGTGCAGCCGGGAGACAAGCGACGCGACCAGACAAATGGTTCCTCTAAAAACGGACCATTGGGATCCTTGTCTTCGAAAGTGCCTGAAGGTGAGAAAATCGTTCGACTGGACCACAACTATTACAAATATTTCACTGAATCGCTGTTCATGACTGATATTGGAAAAAACATCGAGGTGCACACGAACGCGTACCACTGGAAAGAAGTTGTCCGAAACCAAGCTTTCCAGGAAAGAGCTCTATCCTTAGGCTTGCTGAGCCTGTCACAGGCCGAGCTCTTCAAGCTGGCCATCGACGAGCTCTTTTGAAACCCGACGAGCGTGGTGCGAGAATCCTTCAAGTCGATAATGCGACGACTCGCTGTCGGCCAGAACTTTTTCTATGTCGGAGTTGGAGGCAAAAACGGCAATCGTGTGTCTACAATCATGTGTCTAGATGAATCGACCCGTCGCGCCATTCGCTGAAACAAGTGCTCTGTTTTCCAGACACGGCGGTGCGGCTCTATAAGTTTCTGCGAGCCAAGAGTATTTTTGTGACTGTAGACAGCGAGGAGGCCGTTCGGGCGTTCGAAAATGCTGTAGCCAGAGAGTCGGCAAGAGCATGCTGGTCATGTACACCGCCGATCGTGGTCTAAGTGCCTGGTAGTATTGCTCATACCGATCTGAGCTGCGTCGCGAAGGAGCATGCCAAGGACGTGTGGCTCAGGTCTATTATAAATTGGTGGGTGCTGAAGCACGCGTCGGCTCTGGTCATCTCCTGGAGTGGGTTTGGTGAGACTCCTAAGATGGCCTTTGGAGCAAAGACGGCCCCGAGACTCAAACTCATGTCCGCTACGAACGCAACTTTGAAAGCAGAAGAAAACATCAAATGCGAGATTTTCGAAGACTTATTGATGCATGACGAGAACGTGATTTCTTAGAACGTCTTTGAGCAAGGAGCGATCATTTTCGAGAAGAGCCGGAAGCAAGGCAACTTGAGATGTTACAGGGTCTTCTTCTGAGAGATAGATTCTGAGCAAGTGCGAAGGAGAGCATACTTTTTCTCATCTTTTCAGTGAAAAAGAACCTTCTCACGACGTGCGGTGCGGTTCGTCACGCATTTTGAAGAGGAAGCATTTTGAAGAGGATGAGATTCGGTGTTCATGGAAACATGCTAAAGAAGATAAATAGTATGGTATACGGAAGCGCGTTTAATGTCCTTCCTCTTACACGAGTCCACAAAACCGAGTCCACATGGCTGCAAAATCACACATTTGGCAAAAGTGAATCATTCAGATACCCTTATTTGTGTGCGTGTAAGGAGGTCGCGTGCCTATTTTTGCATTAATGCTCTCATTGAATGCAAAAGCGGGCCACGATCAAGCGAATAAACACAACTCGCTTTCTTTCTTAGCAGCCGTCTGCTGTTTTTTTGTGGCTCCGACTTTGCCTCCGGAACAGCGCTGTTTCATTTTTTCGCTAGACGTAGCTTTGTTTGGCACCAATTTTCTCACGGCGAGAAAGCGTCTCTACCATGTCGCGTTGCTTGAAATTTGTCGTCTTTCTAGTTGTTTGCGCTGTCGCGGTTTCCCGCTGTAACTTTGCTGTTGCCAGCACAGCAAAACGAGCGAAGTTTTCGAGGAACGACTTGCTTCGTACGCGCTCTGAAGCTGACCCGTTTTGCACAGCGGCCCTTCGAAATCTGACAGATTGGAGGTCTTCGCTGTATCGACGGACCATGGAACTGTACAAAGAAACCGAGAGGAGGCTGGGCACTGTCGCGGAGCCGTTAGGACACGATCGGTTCTCGTTGTTTTCTCCGTTCGTGTCGTGCAAGAACCGAGGGTCTTTGACTCGAGTGGGAAACAACGACGGTATGAGCTCATTTAGTTGTGATAATGAGGAAGAGCGAAAGATCCACAGGCCTGCACTTGCCGACAGCGACCGAAAAAATACCGAAGTTGTTCACGTCCATAGTTTTTTCTTCTTCTACCGTCATTAAAAAAACGACAGGAGGCAAAATTCTTTGCGAAGACATCATCAGTGCCCCCGATTGCGTGGTCTACTCCCTCGGCAGCAACAATGACTTTTCATTCGAAATTGACGTCCTGGGTAAAACCAGATGTCAGGTAAAGGCGCTCTTTTGGAGGGGGCCAGGATAAGGCAATGAGCAGCTTGTTTCGTGGCCAAAAAACAGCAAATCACAAAGTCATCATTTCCTAACCTTTATGCACGTACGAGCAACTACCGCATCGAATCAAACCGTAACAAACTCTTATAGGTCGTGACTTTCGACTGCACCTCCAATCCTGCGACTGTGGACAAAGCCAGACACAACTTTATGCCGAAGTGCATCGGCTCCGACGAAAAGATGAAGGTACTTTTTACTCATGTGGAAGACTAAAAACTCATCTTAACTTCTGAAATGCGAAATAAACTTTGATGATCAGGGGCGCTCACGACGAGAATACAACCAAACTCAACTTATCAGGCCAACCCGTCCAAGTGGACGACACTGGAAACTGCCATGAAGCATTTCGGTCATCATTCTATTTCCCTGTTGAAAATCGACATCGAGGGAAGCGAGTACGATGTCCTGTCCGACTGGAAGCACGACTCGCCATACTTGCCGATGCAGATTGCCATGGAGCTTCATTACGACGGCATTTACTACGGGACTCCATCGTTCCTGAATACAGAAGACTGGGGGAACTTGCTTTGGCCGATGCATAAACCTGCACTCTCTGAGTTGTCTTTGTTCCTGTCTCACATCGCGAACATGGGTTACGGGATTGTCTCTCGTGAGGACAACGCCATCGCTCCACACTGCTCAGAGCTGACGTTTGTGCGCATGTCGCATCTCTGCGATAATGTTGCTTAACCAAGACATGTTTTTCCACATGAAAATGTGAAAAAGAAAGAAAGAAAGAAAGAAGACGGAAACAACGACAATGTAGTAAACGAAGACACAGCAACTATCTCGTAAGACGCCTCTTTCCAAAAAAGGAAAAAGAAGAAGAGAAGTACGATGCTCTTGGGAAACGGGAGTTAAGCTCTGCTTTTCATCCTTTCGCGCCGTCGTCGTCGCCTACCGCCTGCCTCGCCAAAGGCATATCGCTCGCTCTCAACAAAGCAAGATTAGCTCTGTCTTCGTCGTCATTTGCCTGCGCACTCGACGCACGAATAACCGTTGAAGGGGTCGCTTTGGTGAGCCTGCGGGGTGCGAATGGTCTCGGCAAGGTTGCTGCCAAGGTCTCGTAAGCTAATGCTGCTTTGAAATCTTCATCCTATCCTCCTCCTCCCGAAGCCGCCACCGTCTTGCTCACGGGCGCGTGGCGGCTGCTCCCGCGTGGGTCGTTTAAAAATGCTGCTTCGTCGTCCTCCTCCCTTTCGTCGTCACATGTCGTCACGCTCTCGGACCTGCACTCGCACGACCAGAAATTGCAGTGCGCTCAGGAGCTCAACCCAAGGCCGTCGCCGCTGGCAGACGAGGCGTGGGCCGGCGTCTTGGAGTCGCTGCTTTGCCGGCATTCTGCGCTTTCTGTCGACGTGTCGCGGCGGCTCTCGTCATCTTTCTTGGACGACGGAAAAAATAACGCTCCTCGATCGAAAGCAGCACCAGCTAGTCATCGAAGGGAAACCACCGACAACAACTTTGCTGAGCTCGTCGCAAGGCACATCCCGCCATCGATCCTGCTCGAGGACGTGACGGCGCTCGCCAAGTGGCTGGCCAGGCCGGACAGGCCCAACCTCGTCCGCGGTCGATCGCTCCAGTTTCTTCTTGCGGGTGAGGGAGGAGGAGGACTTGATGGTGGTGGTAAGAAACAGCTCAGCAGCAGCAGCATTAGCGGTATCTCGTCCGCATCAGCAGCAGCAAGCAACCCCCCCCCCCGCCTCCTCCTCCTCTCGCCACAAGGCCGCACTCCAGTCGTTGTTGATGCTGGCCCAGACCATCGCGGAGACTCGGGCCGACTACGCATTCCTCCCGGCAGCGGCGCACGCGACCACGGGTAACTTACTCCCTTGGTCGAGCGTCACGGAGATCGGAGAGCTGTACCGCGTGCGCCCCAGGCTTCTCCCTCCGAGCCTCGCCGCGACGATGCACCCGAAAGCGGTGCTAGAGTTTCTGCTCTCGCCCGAATATTCCACTCTGCCTCTGAATATCGTTGCTGTGGAGGAAGTAGGAGCATGGGAAAAGGATGAGGTGGTCGCGAACACTTTCGACCACCTTTCCGGAGATGCCGCGTTTCGCACGACCGTCGCTGCGCTCGACCGCCCGATGCGACGTCGAGCGACGTCGCCGCTACGGAATAAGAAACTTTGGATGTTTCAGTTCACCGGGGGGCAGCATCGAAGGGAAGGGACCCGGCGGTCACCAGCACCACCAAGCCGGGCGGCCCGACCGTCCCCATCCGCAAACTCTCGAGGAAGATGCACTGTCCGACCTCCCGGCAACGCCTGCTGAGCTCGTGCCCTGCCAGCGAGTGGCGTATCGGCGCAGGTTCGATCGTGTGCGCCAACAGCGTCTTGAGCGTCAACGTGCGCGTTGGAGACCACGTCGTTATCAGTAATGCGTGCAATGTCAGCCACGACGCGATCGTGGAAGACTTTGCGACGCTTCTACACTCCGTCACTGTCTCGGGATTTTCAACTTTAGGTAGTTGCGCCATCATAGGGACGGGCAGTCAAGTCCTGGAGTGCCGAACCATCGGTGCCGGGACGATCGTCGGCGCAGGGTCGGTGGTCGTCGAGGACCTGCCACCGGACTGCACGGCAGTGGGTGCTCCGGCCAAAGCGATCAAGTTTCACGAGAATGGAGAGCAAAGGCACGCTTTCAGAGAGCACGGCAGATGATCGACGACATGTTGCAACAGCAATCATCGTAAATGGAAGATCAGCCCCTTTCTGACGCCGGATTTAGCGACTGGCATGCGGACTTGTGCATCAGGTACAACTTTGCACAAGTCAGCATGCACAAGTCCAGAGGAAATGGCAGAAACTATGGCGTTTTTTTAAACGCAGAAAAATCGTCATTCCCTTCTCTATATGACATCACCGAAGTCGAACTGTTGCACAGCTTGTGATTATTGTTTAGAATAACAAATTGCACGTTCACCATGACCACGACAGAGGAAAGAAAGAAACAAAAAGGAGAAAGGATGGCAAGTACGGGACTACTTGCAACCGGACGCAAGCCACATGGAACAAATATCCGCGCTACATTCACAGCTTTTTGCGCGTATTACATTCTCACATTCAGTGGCAACAAAGAAGTTTCTTGCCGACAAGATAGCAGACGCACGCACCATGTGCCACACCATTTTAGAAATATCGTCCTTGACGCCAAAAGCCCAGACTGG
>Ga0315289_10005645_pt1 | contig 18446 bp, 16 predicted proteins | sample YL17G11_40_MG_FD_203452 | JGI IMG/M metagenome (GOLD analysis project Ga0315289, IMG submission 203452) | Sediment microbial communities from Yellowstone Lake, YNP, Wyoming, USA - YL17G11_40 | ecosystem: Environmental > Aquatic > Freshwater > Lake > Sediment | place: USA: Wyoming | collected...
CAGCCTGCCTTCGACCTCGACGCGGCCTCGGCGTGGCCGGCGCCGGCGACCGAGGAAGGGACGCTGCTGTCGCCGGCGGAGCTGCGGGCGCACTGGCGCGCCGTCGCCGCCGACTCGGCCGTCGCCGTCGCGGGGGCCCTCGCCGCGGCGGACGCGGCCGCGCAGGCCGGGGCGGCGAGGCGCGCGGGAGGGGCCCCGCTGTGGTCGATCGTCGCGATGGCCGTCCTGGGCGCCAACGAGGCCGCGGGCCTGCTGCGCTCCCCGCTCAAGCTGATCGCGGTCTTGTCACTGCTCCTCTTTGTTCGCACGGTCTACAACGAGCTCGACGTTGACGGGGAGCTCGCCGCGCGAGGCTTGCTGCCCGCCGCGATCGCAATCGCGTCCAAGCTGTGGCCGACGACGGTGCGGGTCGCGGCGAGGACACTGGACGCGGTGCTGGGGGCGCTCGCGGGGGCGGGGGCGGGAAGAGGGGTCGAGGTCGCGGAACGGCAGCGGCGCGGCGGCGGCGACGGCAACGGCGACGGCTGGAACGGAGAGGAGGGCGAGCAAGCTGCTGCTCCTGCTCCCGCCTTCACGCGAAGCAGCAGCGCTTTCTCTGAAGGAGGCTCGGGAGGAGCATCGATGCGCCAGAGGAGGCCGGTCGGGGCAGTCGAGATGACGCCCGCGGGGGCCGGGGCAGCGAACGGGCACTAAGCTTTTTTTTTTCGAGTAGAGTTGATTAAAAAAAGTAAAAAACATCAGCATCATCAACTTTTGAATTACAAAAAAAAAGAAAACAAAATTGGGTCTTCTGCGCCTCGTGGTTTCTGGACGAGAGGCGGGGGCGGGCAAAGAGAGCGCGATCCGGTTTTGCCCTGACGGCGAAAGAGAGAGACGAAGCGACGAAACGAGAGCCGCACCACCGTCCCCCCCCCTCTCTCCATCTTCAAAAGAACCCTTTTTCAGTTTCCGTTCACAGCTGAGTAAGCAAACGCGACGATTGCGGCGAGCAGAGCGAGGTAATTGAGCCCCTCGGAGGCCCCCACGACACCGCCGGGGCCCGCGGGCAGGCCGCCGCCGGTCTGGACCTTCTCTTTGATTGAGAGCGCGACGAGCGCGAGCATCACCAGGTAGGAGACGCCCTCGAGCCCGCCGAGCAGGTCGCCCTGCAGCCCCGCGCCGGTCGTCGCCTTGGCGTACGAGGACCAGAGCACGACGACGGAGCAGGGGAGGCCCGCGGCGGCGACGACGAGGACCGGGGCGGAGACCTCCGAGTCGGAGTCCGAGGAGGCGCGGACGACGGCGGCGGAGGGGGTCGACGGCGACCTGATTGGGCGAGGGAAGGCGAGGACCTTTGCATTCGCGGCGCGGAGGGGCGAGGCAGGGAATTCCCTCCTCGCACCCGCAGCGGGACGAAATGCACGCGTCAGCATCGACGCGCGGGCGATCGTGATCGCGGCGGACATTTTTCTGCGTGGAATGCGGAGGGGGAGTTCGAAGAAGGGAGATCGAAGAAGGAGAGAGCGATCGAGAAAATGGGTTACTAGTTTTTTTTAAATTGCTTTTTTCTTGTTTTTACATTTTTTCACCTCCGTTTTCACAACTCTCTGACTACGCCATCGCGACCTCTTCAGCCAGCCTTCTTCGCCGAGGCAAAGCTCGGATCCCTCGCAACGTACGGCTTCAGCTCCGAACTCTCCAGCCCGGTCGGCATCCGGTACCTCGGCCTCTTGTGCTCCAGGACCTCAAACGCGCCCTTCCGGGTCAGCCTCCCCGTGGCGGGGACCTGCCTCCCTTTGTAAAAGCCCACGGGCCCGAGCTTGGACGTCAGGGCGCTCCAGCCGCTTCGCGGGACGCGGCGGCCGCGGGAGAGGGAGAGGCCGAGGAGGGCGAGGACGGACGACATTTTTCTTTTTTTTTTGGGGAAGGGAGGGGGTCGAGAGAGAGGTTTTTCGTGACGACGAACGACGACGGCTGGCAAGAGAGAGATCGAAGTCGGCCAGCAGCTCTCTAGGGCAGTCCTGCTTCTTCCTTCTTTGCGCTTGTCGTACGCGGCGAGGAGGAGGCTCTAAGACTCGACACAGACTCTGCGATGAAACGCAACCGAGTTGCGAACGAGGAGCACGAGAGCGAGAGCGAGAGCGAGAGAAGAGAAGAGACCGATGCGATCGTCCGGTCGGGTGGCGAAACAAAAAAATGATTTCTTCGCCGTATTTTTTTCTTTTTCTTTTTGCACACCCTGTCCTTCTTCTCACCGTGCCCCCCTCTCCGCCCTCGCCACCGCCAGCAGATACTCCTCCTCCAAGTCCGACGAGGGAGCAAAGTTCCCGGACGAAGCGACGCCCACGGCCCTCTCGATCGAGCGGGGCGTCACGGCGATCCCGAGGGACGAGAGGGCCCGCAGCGCCGCCGCCGCGACCGCGACGGCGCGGCGCCCGTCGAGGGCAAGTTTCGCGGAAGCCGCCGCCGCCGCCGCCTGAGCTCCGCCGCCACCTCCCGCCTGCCTCTCGCCCACGAAAGGGCTCACCCAAACCCACCCGTTGACCCCCAGGATGACGGAAACGCCGCAGGTTCTCAGTTCGTTAAACTGCTGCCGCTGCCTCCCGACGCTCGACGCCGGCAGCCGCACCAGGCAGCCCGGCGCCATGAGCTTTCCGTACTTCGACGAGCGAGCGTGCAGCAGCAGCGAGCCGTCCGAGGCGTGGACGGCTTGAACCTCGGCCGAGAGCAGGTCGCCCTCGCGGAGGACGTCGCGCATGGCGGCCTCGTCCTCGGCCCCTCGGCGGCGCGCGACGGCGGCCGAGAAGGCGGGCGAGAAGGAGGCGGAGGGAGCGCCGCCGCCCACCTCGTCCTCCTCTCCAAGCTGCTCGTCTTCTCCTCCCGCTGCTGCTGCTGCTGCTGCTGCTGCTGCTACTGCTGCTGCTGCTGATGTCCCTCCACCACTTGCAACGGGGGGAAGAGACACGGCAGAAAGAGCCAGCGCCGCGTCGTGCTTGCCCCCCAGGTCCACGCGCCACCGCTTGCCCGAGACCTCGACGACCCTGCCGACGACGACGTCGCCGACGTCAGCCGAGTACCGCGGCCCTCCCCCCGGGGGCAGCGCCGCGGGGGACACGCGGACGAGGCGGTCGACGCGGGAGACCTGCCCGGCCACGGTGGCGAAGAGGCCCCTGCTCGCCGTCGCGGGGGAGGCTGCTGGGGCCGACGCGCCTCCGCCGGCGCCGTCGCCTCCCGCCGTCGCAGGTGCCGCCGCCGCCGCCGTCGCCGCCGCCGTCGCCGCGGCGACGAGATCGATCCCTCCGGCTCGCGTCCCGTGGCCCCTTAGCAGGCCTCCTTCTTCTTCGTTCTCGGCTCCTCCGGGGATGGTGTCCCCGGGGACGACGAGCCCGGCGTGCGAGAGAGAGATGACGGCTTCGTTTTTGTTGATGCCGTCATGCTCCATTTCCTCTCCTCCCTCGCCTCCTTCTCCGGCATCTTCGCCGCAGAAGACGAGCGCGGCGACTGTGGGCCCGAGCGCCGCGGCGGCGGGGTCGCGGAGGAGAGAGACGGTCATAGTTCGAAGGGGTCGAGGTCGAGAGTTTTCCCCTTTGAAGATGGCGGCTTGATGGGTTCGCTTTGTCTTTCGACTCCTGCTCCTGCCCCTCTCCGAGCTTGGTTGTAACTTTCGAGCACCAGCTGTAGATATAAAATAGTTAGTTCTCCCTTCCGCTAGTGGAAGAGAGAAAAATAAGCAGAGTATGGAAGAGCCGTGCGCGACGATGGGGACGATGGTCGATTCCAACGTGAAAAAAATAACTTGTCTTTTCCGTCGTTCAGTTTTCTCTTTCGCCTCCCGCTCCCGAGTTTTGAGTTGGAGTTCTTGAGTTTGAGAAAGAGAGAGAGAAAGCGCGCCCTCAAACTCTCCCTCTTCTTCTTCTCTCGGAGCTCCTCCCGCTCCTGGGGGTCGCTCTCGGGGTATCTTCTGCTCTCTCGTACTCGGAATCGTCGCTGGACGGTTTCCGGAAAAAGGAAAGGCGAAGAGAAAGAAAGAGAGCAGAGAGAAGGGCAACGCATCGGCGGCCCAAAAACAAGGCATTTCGCTTTGTTCCGTTGTTCGTCCCGTCGTCGCCTGTTTTGCTCGCCATGTTCCTCCAGCTCCTCAACGTGCTCATGGACGCGGCCAGTCGCGCCTAGTCGTTCGCCGCCTCGTCAAGTGGCGAGAGCAGAGGAAAAGAGCGTAGAGACGCATAAAAGCATCTCTTCTCCTTCGACCATTTTTTTCTTCCCTCTTCGTCACGGTGACAACAATGCCTCCTTCGCCTCCCCCGCCTCCGGCGCAGCCTCAGCCTCCGCCGCCTCCCCGCGCGCCAGAGCGCGAAGAGGAACATGAGCCCGAGCAAGAGGAACAGAAGGTGGTCGAGACCGACCCCACGGGGCGCTACAGCAGGGTGAGGATGGTTCTTCCTTCGACGTCGAACGTCGTTTTTTTTCCCCGCCTTTCTTTCGCCACCAGCAAATCGACCTCGACCTTTTGCCAAAAAAAGAAAAGAAGGGAAAAAAAGACACTCTCAAAACACTCAAAACACACGATCAAAACCTCCCGAATAAAAACAGTTCGACGAGGTCCTCGGCCGCGGCGCCTTCAAGACCGTCTACAAGGCCTTCGACGAGGAAGAGGGCACCGAGGTTGCCTGGAACCAGGTCCGCGTCGCCGAGCTGGTCCGCGAGGCCTCGGGCTGCCCGGCCGAGCGCGACAGGCTGTTCGCCGAGATCCGCGTGCTGAAGCAGCTCAAGCACCGCAACATCATGACCTTTCATGACAGCTGGCTCGACGACGGCACCCGCGGTGGAGGCGGGAGCGGGGGCAGCGGCAGCGCGGCGACGGTCAACTTCATCACCGAGCTGTTCACGAGCGGCACGCTGCGGCAGTACCGCAAGAAGCACAAGCGCTCGATCGACGTCGAGGTGCTCAAGCGGTGGGCCTGGCAGATCCTCTGCGGGCTCGTGTACCTCCACGGGCACTCGCCGCCGATCATCCACCGGGACCTGAAATGCGACAACATCTTTATCAACGGCAGCGAGGGCGTCGTCAAGATTGGCGACCTGGGCCTCGCGACGCTGCTTCGGGCGCGCACGGCGCCGCAGTCGGTCTTGGGGACGCCTGAGTTTATGGCTCCGGAGCTCTACGACGAGGAATACGACGACCGCGTGGACGTGTACTCTTTCGGGATGTGCTTGCTGGTAAGAAGAGCAGAGAGCGATCTCTCCTCGAGCTGCTGTGAATGTTTTTTGGAGGAGGGAAACGAGAAAAGGGGGAAAAAACTCGCTCTTTTTCTTCTTCCTCCTTTCTTTTTGACCCCCCCCCCGACTCAAAAAAACAAACCCAAAAACAGGAGCTCGCCACGCTCGAGTACCCCTACTCCGAGTGCCGCAACGCCGCCCAGATCTACCGCAAGGTGACCCTGGGAGTCCGCCCCGCGGGCCTCGCGCGCGTGCCCTCGCGCGAGCTCGCCGAGTTCATCTCCGTCTGCATCTCGCCCCGCGCCTCGCGCCCCCGCGCGCGCGCGCTGCTCAAGCACCCCTACTTCGAGACCATCCGTGCCGAGATGCGCGGCGAGCAGGGGCCCGGCGCACGCGTCGAGGCGCTGGCCGGGGTCAGCGGGTCGACGGCGGACCTGCTGCTCGCGAGCTCGCAGTCGGGCGGCATGCTCTCGTCGCTGGGGTCTGTGGGCTCGATGTCGTCGCTGGCGTCGTTGCCCTCGGGCCCTTCCTCCGCTGCCGGAGGGGGAGGCGATTTCCAGCAGCAGCAGCAGCAGCAGGTCCCCGCGGTGCTCCAGGCTGGGGCGTACGGGGTGGGCCCGCCCCTGCCGGCGCAGCTCTCCGCGGTGCCCGAGGAGGGCGGGAGCGACGAGAGCGAGGGCGAGGGCGGCGGCGGCGGAGGAGGAGGAGGCGGAGGCGGAGACCGACAGCGGCAGCAGCAGCAGCAGCAGCAGCAGCAGCAGCAGCAGCAGCAGCAGCAATACCTCCCGCCGCGCCCTCCCTCTCGGGACAGCGCCGCGTCTCCTCCTCCGCCGCCGGCTTCCTCTTCCTCTCATCTGGGAGCGCCAAGGGGGAGCGGGTCGCCGCCCCCTCCCTCCGCGACCGTCCCCGTCGTCGTCGGGGGCCCCGGCGCCGTCCCGGGAGAGAACCTCCTCCACGGCGCGGCTGCAGGGGCCGCGGGAGGAGGCGGCGGGCCCGGCCCCTACGGTCCTCGCCATCCGCCTCCTGCGGCTTCCGGTGTCGCGGGAGCCGCCGTCGCAGCTGCCGCGGCGGCGGCATGGGGCCGGGCCGGGGCCGGGAACGCCGCGGCGGCAGGCTCCGAGGGCGGCACCGTCGTCTCGGACGACGGGTCGAGCCTGCGCGGCGGCGGCGGTGGAGGCGGCGGCGGAGGAGGAGGGAGCGCCGCGAGCTCCACAGTCGGAGGCGGCGGCCCCTTTGCCACCGCCTCCCAACAGCAACAGATGCAGGGCCAGCCCTCGTTCACCACGGTCGCCGGCTCGGGTGGGCGCGAGTTCCGCGTCAAGGGCAGGCTCGCTGGCGACGACGGTGACACGCTCGCGTTGCGGCTGCGCATGGCGCAGAGCGGTGATGGCGGCGCCGCGCGCACCGTCGAATTCTCGTTCGACCTCGCGGCAGACACGCCGCTCTCGGTCGCGGGCGAGATGGTCCAGGACCTGGAACTGTCGCAGGACGACGCGCGCGCGATCGCGGCGGCGATACGGGCCGAGATCCACGCGCTGCTGGGCTCGGCCGCGGCGGCGACGGCGGCGGGGGCGCCGGGCGCGCCAGCCCCGAGCGCGGCGGCCGCTGTCGCTGCCGCGGCGCTCGCGGCCGAGGAGGAGGAGGAGCAGCGGCAGCAGCGGGAGCAGCAGCGGCAGCAACAGCAGGCCGCCCTGGACGGCGGCGGGGTGCTCTCCTCGGCCTCGTCCGTCTCGTCCGCGGCTCCGCTGCCGCCGCCGCTGCTGCCCCCCGCCGTGACCCTGGGGCCGAGGGCCGAGCCCTTTCCCGCGCCGGCGGAGAGCGGCGGCGGCGGCGCACCGGCGGCGGCGGAGAGAGCAGCTTCTGCCTCGGAGCAGCAACAGCGCACCGTGCCTCTCGCCGCCGTCTCGGGGATCACCCCCTCGGGAGGCGGCATCCTGCTCCGTCCGGACCCGGCTTTGGCGGACGTGGCGGCGGAGAGAACGGCCCCCTCGTCCCCGGGGCGCATGGGGGGTACCTCGGAGGGCGGCAGCGGCGCCAGCGGCGCCTCAGCGCTGGCCGACGACCTCCACGGCCTCGGCCTCGGCAGCGCCGCCGCCGCCTCCACCCTGGCCTTGCTCGACCTCGCCGTACCCGACACGACGGCAATGGCGGCCGCAGCGATTGCTGCCGCAGTCCCTTCCCCCTCGGCGGCAGCCGAGCAGCGCCGCGCCGCGGCCGTCGCGGCCGCCGAGGCGGCCTCGCTCGACTTCTCGTCGGCCGACTTTTCTTCTTCTTCGAGGCCCGGTGCCAGGGCGCGGCCGCCCCCGATGGTCGTGCCTCAGTCGCAGTCGTCGTCGTCATCGCAGGCGCAGCCGATGAGCCGCAGCCTCGCGGGCAGCGCTATGAGCAGCAGCAGCAGTATCGGGGCGGTGGACGGCGGGAGCGGCCTCGGAGGGGTCGGCTCGCCCGTCGGCGGCGTCGGCGCCGGAGGCGGCATCGCCTTTGGGGGAGGCGTGCCGCCGTCGTCGCTCGCCTCGGCGCTTGCGGGCGCCGCGCCTCCGGCCACTGCTGCTGCTCCTCGCCGGCCGTCCTTCGACGCGCTCTCCGCCGACGTTGCGCCGCGGTGTCGCCCGCGCGTGCCTGCGGCAGCCGCGGCCGCGGGGCTGGCCGGCAGCGGGCCCAGCAGCGGCGCGAGCAGCGGCGCGCCGACGCCCGGAGGCGCTCCGGCTCCTGCCGTTGCCCCTCCCCCGCCGTCGCTGCTCGCCGCCGCCGCCGCCGCCGCCGCGACTGCCGTGGCGGCAGACAAGGTCGCGGAAAAAGAAGCCCGGAGGAGGCTGGCTGCCGACGCAGCGTCCCAGATCGAGTCGCGCTCGCTGCGGGCCCTCGACTCGTTCGGCTCGGTCAGCTCGGCGACGAGCGCGGGCCGAGGCGGAGGCGGAGGCAACAACAGCGATGGCGGCCGGAGCGACGGCGGCGGCGTGAACGGAAACGGAACGGCGGGAGCAGCGACGTCGGCGACGGCGGGCCTCCATAACCCTCTTTCGAGGGCGGTGTCCGCGCGAGGGAGCGCCCCGGCGGCGGCGACCGTGGTCGTCACCGCTCCATCTGCTCCGACTTTTCAGGCGACGGAGCTGCCTCCGCCGCCGCCCAGGCCGGCTTCCGCCGATAGCGCCAACGGCGACGGCGAGAGCGAACGCCTCCTCGTTTGAGATTCTTTTTTTCTTTTTCACTACCAGGAAAAAAAAATTTAAACAAAAAACTTTCACCTGTACTAAAACCATGCATTTTTTCAAAATTACCTTTTCCTCCTGCCCTCCGACTAGACCCCCCCCCTCTCCCGTCGTTAACGATTCCTCGAGAGAATCTCGGTCTTTCACAAATAAAACAGCAGCTCAACAAGACACCAGAGAGAGAGAGAGAGAGAGAGAGAGAGAGAGAGAGAGAGAGAGAGAGAGAGAGAGAGAGAGAGAGAGAGAGAGAGAGAGAGAGAGAGAGAGAGAGAGAGCGGTAAACAAGAACGAGCGACAACTGAGTAGAGCGAGACGAAAACACCAAAACTTTCCTTTCTTTTGACAAAAAAAAGAGCCTGTGCAAACAAGAAACCGAAACGAAATGGAGGCACGATGAAAAGGGACTGGAAGGGGGGGGGACGAAGAAAGGAAAAGAATTGGGAATGAAGACGAAGAAGAGGGGCGCGCCCCTGGAAGAACAGAAAAACACTCTCTCTCTCTCTCTCACTTGTCCTTGATCTCTCACTTGTCCTTCTTCTTGATCTCGAGCACCTCGACCCGCAGCTCGAACGACGCCCCGGCCGGGATCTCTCCCAAGCCCCTCTGCCCGTACCCTCGTTCGGGAGGCACCAGCGCCGACCGGATCCCGCCGACGCGCATCCCCAGCACCGCGTCCGACAGCGCCGGCGGTGGCTCGGGGCCCCCTGCGCCGGAGTAAAGCCCGCCGCCCCCGGACTCGCCGGCCCTCTTGGGGCTCAGCGCGCGCACGGCCCCCCCCGCCACGAAGCTGTAGGGTTCCGCGATCGTGCGGTTGGCCCCCAGCAGCCTCGCGGAGCGCGAGGAGGCGACGTCGAGGCCCCTGTATAGGACGTCAAAGTGCACCGTGACCGTGTCGCCCGCCTGGATTCTCTGGGACGAGCTGCCGCCGGCCTCGCCTCCGCGGACCTCGTAGACGCGGAGGCCGCCGCATTCCTCGGACTCGACGTAGTCCGACTCCGGGATCTTGCGCTTCTTCATCTCCTTCTTGAAGCTGTGATGGCGGTGGTGGTTGGGTGTCGAGAGAGAGAGAGAGAGAAAGAGAGAGAGAGAGAGAGAGAGAAAAGAGAGAGAGATTTTGATGCTCCGAAAGTGAGAGGTTGAGAGCGGTTGCCAAAAAAAAAGAGGCAAAAGTCAAGATTGGGGTTCGTCCAGCGGCAGCAGCTCCTGCCTTCGAATCGTCCCGCCCAAATTACCCACCCCAATGCCTCAGCGGGGCCAGCATTAAAGGTCGAGACCGACAACGTGGAAATCAGCGCGCCCGCCGCCGCCAGGAGGGAGCCGCGGCGGGAAACCGAAGCCGCTCCGGAGGTTTCGTCGATGACGTGGACGATCTGGCGAAGAGGCGATGCCCTGGGGGCGGCCTTGGCTGCCTTTTCTCCCCTCGTCGATCTCGCGGCGACACTTGCGCCGTCGCGATGGGATGCTGTGCGCATCGAGGACGAGGATCGCATTTTGAAGATGCGCCGAGAAAGGAGGTGTCGAGGGTCTTGTGTTGCTTCTTTTTGTCTTTTTAAAGTGATCAAAAAAATCTCACTCTTTTATTTTCAAGACTCGTCTTCCTCCCCCTCAAGCGAGCACTGGATGCTCCTGCTGGCGTCCCGCTGCCGCGTCCATGCGGCGACTGCAGCTGCTGCGGCGGCTCGCTTGGGGGCCTCCTCCTCGTCTGGGAGCTCGTGGGCGGTAGCAGCAGCGGCGGCGGGGCGAAGCAATGCTGGTCGAAGCACCTCGATTCGGTTTTTCCATCACCGCCACCAACTCATCGCCGCCCCTCCTCCTCCCAATCCTGCTGCTTCTCCTCCTCCCAAGGCTCCTCCACTGCTAATGCTCGCGCGACGACTGTCTATCTCCGCTGGCTTGGCGGCCGTGACAGCAACAGCGGGATTGAAATCGGCTGCTGGAGCGCCTTCACCTTCGTCGCCGATGACCCCGCCCTCCACCTCCTCCACCTCCTCCACCTCCTCCACCCCCTCTCCACCTCCTCTCCCGCGCGCCCCCAAGTCCCTCTCGGCCTACCTCAAGGTCTACCGCCAGCTCTCCAAGGCCCGCCTCTCGGCACTCGTCGTCGCCACCGCGGCGGCGGGCTACGTCGCGGGCTCGCCCGAGGAGATCGACTGGGGCGGGCTGGGCTGGGCGTCCCTCGGCACCGCGCTCTGCTCGGCCGCGGCCAACGCGCTCAACCAGGCATACGAGGTCAGGACCGACTCGCTGATGGCGAGGACGGCGGCGCGGCCCCTGCCCGCGGGGAGGATCACCCGCCTCCACGCCGTCGCGTTCGCCGCGGCCTCGGCGGCGGCCGGCTTCTCCGCCCTGCTGCTCGGGGCGGGGTCGCGCGAGGCGGCGGCCCTGGGGCTGGGCAACGTCCTCCTGTACGCCGCGGTCTACACGCCGCTGAAGCAGGTGCACCCCGGGGCGACCTGGGTCGGGGCCGTGGTCGGGGCGGTCCCCCCCCTGATCGGGTGGGCCGCGGCGTCGAGCCGAGCGGCGGCGGCGGCGGCGGCAGGGAGCGCCAGAGAGGGGGAGGAGGGGGAGGCGTCGGAGCCTCCGGCGGCGGGAAGAGCGCCGGCGGCCGAGCCCCCGCCGCCGCCGCCGGCGCTGCCCCCGGCGGCGTTCGTGCTCGCGGCGGGCCTCTACCTCTGGCAGCTCCCGCACTTCATGTCCCTGGCCTGGCTCTGCAGGGAAGACTACGCCCGCGGCGGGCACAGGATGCTCTCGCTCGCCGACGCCACGGGGAAGAGGACGGCGGCCTGCGCCCTGCGGAACTGCCTCTACCTGATGCCGCTGGGCTTCCTGGCCGTCGCGGCCGGCACCGCGTCGGCGCCGTTCGCGACCGAGAGCGCGGTCGCCTCCGGCGTCCTCGCCGCGCTCGCGGCCGCCTTCTGGGCCCGGCCCTCGAGCGGCACGGCCAGGGCCCTCTTCAGGGGGTCCCTGGTGCACCTGCCCGTGTGGATGGGGTGCCTCCTGGCCCACAGGGTGCCCAACACCGCGGCGACCAGGGAGGCGCAGAGGCCAGCGAGGGTGGCCGAGCGGCTCGGGCGGGGCCTCGCCCGCGGGCGCGCGGGGCTCGGCCGTCCCGACGGGGGGGGGCCGCCGCTGCCCCTGCCCGGGCCGTTCCTGCTCCCGCCGGTGATGCCCGGGCTGGGGGGCGACACGGTCTCCTGGGGCGGGCTCTCGGGGGTCGGCGGCCGGGGGCGGGGGCGGGCGGCGGCGGCGTGCCCCTCGAAGGCCGCGTGCGACAGAGACGACGGCGGAGGAGACGGGACGGAAGAGAGCGGGTCGTCTGAGAGCAGACGCAGGGCCACCATGACCGCCACGAACAGCAGCAGCAGCAGCAGCAGCAAGCGGTGGTGGCAAGTCTGGCGCTGAGAGAGGGGGGGGAGAAAGGATGGGAGAGCACTGACTGTAAAAAAGGAACTTGGAAATTACACACTCGAAAAAAAAGGAGGAGAGAAACTCGAGCCTTTCTGCTCCTTCCACTTCCTTCTTAAACTTCAAAGCCTGCTCGCCATCATCCCGCCCGCAACCACCAGGCACTCCCCCGTGACGTAGCTCGCGTCGCCGCTCGCCAGGTAGGCCACGGCCGCCGCCATGTCTTCGGGGGTGCCCAGCCTCCCGAGCAGGGTCCTCGAGATCGCAATCTCCCGCGGCGAGATGGCCCCCCCTCCGCTTCCGTCGCCGCCCCCCGCCCCCCCGGCGTCGTCCGTCAGCGCCGCGGCGAACTTCGTGGGCACCGTCCCGGGGGCCACACAGTTCACCCGCACCTGCGGCGCGAGCTCCTCGGCCAGGGCCTTGGAGAGCGCGACCAGCGCGGTCTTCGACACGGCGTACATGCCGAGGGGGGCCTCGGGCCTGAAGGCCGTGACGGACGAGACGAAGACGATCGAGGCGGTGCCGTCGGTCGGCATCCGCGGCACGACCAGCCTGCAGAGCATGATGGCCGACTTGAGGTTGATGTCCAAAACTTTATCGATGGCCTCCGGTGGCGTGTCGAGGATCGAGCCCGCGAAAGGATTCACCGCCGCATTCGAGACCAAGACGTCGATCTTCCTGCCGCTGCCGAAGGAGCGCCGCGCCAGTTCCAAAAGCTTCTCGATGTCCTCTTCTTTCCCGACGTGCGCCGCCGTCCCCACCGCGCGGGAGACGCCCCTAGCTTTCAAGTATTGGAGCGCAGCGTCGACGTTGGCCTGCCTGCGCGAGCAGAGCACGAGAGAGGCGCCCTCGAGGCCGAGGCGCTCGGCGACGGAGAGGCCGATGCCCGCCGTGGAGGCGGTAACGAGGGCTACTTTCCCCTCGAAGCGGCGGCAACGGCCTGAAGGGGAGGCGGCCTGTTGGAGTGAGGGAAAGCGGGGGGTCGGAGGAGAGGGTTGTAGGTTGAGGTTGAGAGAAGAGGTTGAGAGAAGAGGTTGAGACCGTCACGATTGAGACGCGACTCTTCTTCTTTTCTCAGCCCACATTTTCTCACTTACCTGTTCCTCGCCGTGCCTCGAAGAGGACGCCATGACGCTCAAGATGTCACGCTCACGGACACTCCTCTCGAAAGGCTCGGAGACGGAGTTGCACAAACGACGGAGGATTTGGTTTTTTGAGCTCTTCTTCTTTCACAAGAAAAAAATGACTTTGACTCAGAATTTCTTCGGAGGAGAGAGCTCTCTCAGCCAAAAAAAAAAAAACCACCCTCTCTTCTTTTTTCTTTCGTGATGTCCGCCCGAAGGGAGGGCCTCCGCCTCGCGCGCGCCCTCTGGGGTGGGCGAGCGACCGTCGCTGAGGCCCTGTGCGGGCCCGCACAGGGCTCCTTTGCCGCAGCGGAGGCGACGGCAGGGTGAGAATGGATGGATGAAAAGACAGAGGGAAAGGGCGACGCAATGGCGAAAAAAAAAAGCAGCAGCAGCAGCACCCCTTTTCCTCCTTCTTTTTCTCCCCAAGCTCACCTCCAGCGCTCGCTCTCTCCACCCCTTTGGCTCCCACACACTTTCTAATCAACAGATTCGCCGCCGAGGGCGTGCGGCACGCGTCGCAGCTTGCTGGTACGTCGAAAAGAAAACGAACAAAAAAGAATCCCTGGAGGCTCTCTCTCTCCCTCTTCCTTCCTCCCTCCTCAATCGATTGCTCCGATTCTCGGCACCTTTCTCGGCTTGCCTCACGCCGCACACTGGCCTGAGTGTAGAGCGCGTCGATGACTCGAGCTTGGAGGCGAGAACGGGCGGAAACAAGCACAACCAGGCAGTGATTCGCGGCCTCGAATGAAGGGAAAAAAACAAACACGCGCGCGGATCGAGCCGGCGGCAGCGGCGTCTCCTCCTTCGTCGCCCTCTCTTTTTTACTCACCCCCAACCCTCTCTCTCTCCCTCAACGCGCCCCCCCCAAAACCGAAACCACTCGCGCGCAGTCAAGCAGCGCATGCGCTCCGTGCAGAACATCCAGAAGATCACCAAGGCAATGAAGATGGTCGCCGCCTCGAAGATGCGCGTGGCGCAGGCCGCGACGCTGGAGTCGCGCGGGCTCGTCCGCCCGCTGGTGCGCCTGCTCGGCGACACGCCCGACGCCGACGTCGAGCGTAACCTGACCGTGGCGGTGACCACCGACAAGGGCCTCTGCGGCGGGATCAACTCGGCCGTCGCCAAGTACAGCCGCGCGACCGTGAAAGCCGTCGCCACCGGCGAGGGGAAGATCGCCGAGTACGTCGTCGTCGGGGAAAAGGGCCGGTCGCAGCTCGTGCGCGACTCGCGCGACTCGATCGTCGCCACCGTCGCCGACGTGGGCAAGGTCCGCGTGACGTTCCCCCAGGCCGCGGCCGTGGCCGACATCCTGCTCAAGACCGAGTTCGACGCCGCGAGGCTCGTCTTCAACCGGTTTGTGTCGGCGATCTCGTTCAAGCCGACGATCGCGACCGTGCTCTCCCCGGCGGCCCTGGAGCGCCGCGCCGAGGCCGGCGGCTCGCTCGACAGCTACGAGGTGGAGGGGCCCGACAGGGCGGAGATGCTCCAGGACCTCGCGGAGTTTACGCTCGCCGCCACGCTCTATAACGCGCTCTTGGAGAACGGCTGCTCCGAGAATGCCGCGCGGATGTCGGCGATGGAGAACTCGACCAAGAACGCGACCGAGATCCTGGGCCAGCTGACGCTGACCTACAACCGGAGCAGGCAGGCATCGATCACGACGGAGCTTATCGAGATCATCTCGGGGGCGGCGGCGCTGGAAGGGTAGAGCGATCCTCAGAGAGCGGTTCGGGGGAGAAGAGAAGTGAAGACAAGGTTGGGAGGGGTGAGAGGGGGGTTTCCTTTCGTTTCTCCCCCCCCCCCTCTTGTCTTTTGCTGCTATTTTGTGTAACCAGTTTTTTTTCCTGTTTTTTTCAGGCAATTTACTCGAGAGCACAGAGAGAGAACGGAGGAGAGCGAGGGGCGTTTGGAAGCCATCATAATCATTTTCTTAAAATCGACCTTTTCCCGTCTCATCTCTCCATCCTCTCTCCTCTCCTCCTCCCCCTTCTTCTCCTCCTCCCTCTTCTTCTTCTTCTTCTTCCCATCCATCCATCCATTAAAAAACTCAATAAATGACCTTGCTCAAGTCCGCCAGCAGCGTATTGACGACGAACAGCAGCAGTGCGCTCCCAAGCACGATCCCGACCACGAGCACAGTGTCGCCCAGCGCCTGCTTCAGAGACGGCCACTCGATGAGCTTGGCCTCGGCCAGGACGTCGCCGAAGAAGCCCGATCCGATCCCTGCGCCGGAGGACGAAGAAGAAGGAGAGGCTCCTCCTTCCTTGTCCGCTGCTCGCGCGGCCCTGATCCTGGCGAGGTCGGCGGGGGAGAGGCCGCCGCCGGGCGTGTCCGCGCCGGCCGAGGCTGCGCGTGCGGCGGCCTGGAGAGAGGTGGTTTTTGGAGTTTTTGGTTTTTGGAGGAGGTTGGGGTTGAGAGAGGAAAGAAGAGCCGCCGACCAGGACGAAGGGCTGTTGATTCCCCGCACAATTTTCCGCTCTTCTCTGCTCGTTCTCCGCCCTACGCAAAATGCAGATCACTCTTTCCTACCTGTTGCTCCCGTGCAGCCGCAGCAGCAACAGCAGAGTCGTCGCTGTCGTTGCCGCTCGCCGCCTCTGACGAGGACGACGGCGATTCGTCCACCTTTTTTGCCGGCGCATCGACCGAGGACTCGGCCGCGGCCTGCAGGGCCTCGGCCTCCGAGCCCTCTTCCCCGGGGCCACGCTTGCGTCCCGGCTGAGAGGGGGCGCCGGCGGCGCAGGGGGGGCAGCGGAGGGAGTGGTAGTGGTGGTGTTTTTGTCGCGGAAGAGGGAGACGAGCAGCAGCGGCTAGACTTTTCGTCGGCGGCGATGGGATCGTCGCGTTTGCCGCCGTATTCCGCCTGATTGACACGCCGCCACGTGGAGCCGAGAGTTGCGATGATGCCAGAGCACGCATCATCGCTGAGAGGATCTACAGAAGAAGAACCGAGTCGGAGAAGAAGGTGGAAGTTTTTGAATTCTCAATTCTCTCGCTTGTTTGAAAAAAAAGTGAAAAACTCTCGCGTTCATTCACTAAAAAGTTTCAACGTCGGGACCAATCGAACGATGCCTGCTCCTTCGCCGTCTCAGCAACAGCCTCCTCGCACGCAGTCCCAGGCCACGGCGCTCCGCGTCGCAGTCTCCGACGCAGCGGCGGACGCGGCCCGCGGAGCCTGCGCCGCCGTCGCCGCGGCCTCGCGAAGAGAGTCGGGCACCGCCTTGGTCGCCGCGGCGGCGAGCTCGACCGCCTCCGCCAGGGGCGACGCCGCGCTGGAGCGCGCCTGCCGCTGCTCGCGGGTCCGTGTCCCGGAGCAGCTCGCGGCCGGCTCCGCCGCCGCTGCCGTGGTGCTGCACAATTTGGAGCCGCTGATGGACTTGATAGGAAAAGGAAAACGATGAATGATGAGGAGGACGAGGAGGTGGAGAGAGAAGAGCCAAAGAGAGCTCTCTTTGTAATTTCAAGGTTTTTTTGTCCTTTCTGTATGTTTGCACTCGTTTTTTTGATTGTCCCTCACCTCTCTCTTTCTCTTTCTCTCCCGCGCGCGCGCTTTCTTCGATGTGCAAAATCAAGGGAAATAGTGGTGTCAGTGTGTATCTCTGTGTTGTCTCTCTGTGTTGTCTTTTTTCATTTCTCTCCTTGTTCTCGTCTCTCCACTCTCTCTTGCTCTCACTTTCTCGTCTCTCGGCAACGAGCTCTCTGTCCCTCTCTCTCTCACTCTCTCTCGCTCGCGCCCACTTTTTTCGATATGCAAAATTGGCTGACGGCGATCGTTTGATATAAAGTCTACGGATTAGGCAAATCGGGAAAAAAACTCAGGCAAAGCGTTTCCCGTCAAAATTCCACCTTAGTCGCCGCTCCCGCCTCGGGCGGGCCCTCGCCCGCGCTTGGCCGGAGGCGCCGAGCCGCCACCGCCGGCCGCCGCGGCGGGTAGCTCGTCAGGGTAGTCGTCCGCGTCCTCCCCCAGCCCCTCGGCGTCGGGCCTCGCCCCCAGCCCCTCGAGCTGCGCCCGCAGCGCGTTGTTCTCGGTGCGCAGCATGGCGGCCACCGACGCCTCGGCCGCCGCGGCCTCCATCGCGGCGGCGACGCCGGCGGCGCCCTCCCCCGCGCCCGCGGCGGCCCGCAGCGTCGCGTTCTCGGCGGCCAGTCTCGCGAGCCGGTCCTCGAGCGTCGCGAGGTGCTCCTGCTTCCGCCTGCGAGACCGGCGCGCCGACTCGCGGTTGCTCAGCATCCGGCGCGCGCGCCGGATCTCGGCCTTGGTCATGCCCTCGGTGTTGAGCAGCAGCTCGGGCTGCTCCGACCCGTCAGAGGTGTTCCCTCCCCCGCCCCCGATGTCCGCGGAGGGGCGGCGGTCGCTGGTGTAGGGCGGAAGGCGCGAGGCGGCCGCAGCGGCGGCGGCGGGGGCGCCCCCCGCACCGCCCCCCCCGGGCGTCGGTGCCCGGCCGACGGCGGCGGCGGGCGCGCCCCTGCTCGAGCCGCCGGCCCCGGCGCCAGAGGCCGAGCGCCCGCCTCCAAAGTCCTGCGGGGGCGCCGCGGCGCGGAGCGGGGGCTTGGAAGCGCCCAAACCGCCGCCGCCGCCGCCGGCGGACGCCGGGGAGGCGCTCGAGACGCCCGCGGGGCCCTGCGGCGAGCTGCCCTCATTCCCGCCGCCGTTGACGGCGACGAGCTGCCGCAGCAGGTCGAGCGAGGGGACCCGCGGGATGCCCCCGACTTTGAGGCCTCCCGCGGCCTGGAGGCCGCGGGCAGCGGGGGCAGAGACCCCTCCGGGAGCGGTCGCGGGCATCGGAGGCGGCGGCGCTTGCTGCTGCTGCATCTGCTGCTGCTGGCGCCGCGTGCCGCGGTTCACGCCGCAGTCGTTGCCGCCCACCCCGGCTCCAGCTCCCTCCTCGCCCCCTCCCTCGTGCGACGCCAGGTTGCCGGCCGAGGGGATCCTCTTGATCCAGTCCTGGAACGCCATCTCCGAGTCGGTGCGGGAGAAGCCTCCTCCCTGGCCGCCGCCGCGCGCGTTCCCTCCCCCTCCGCCTCCTCCCTGCTGCTGCTGCTGCTGCTGCGCCCTCCAGGTCCCAAACTCCTCGACGCTGAGCACAGAGTTCATTCCGCGGCCACCTCCTGCGTTGGTGGCCGAGGGAGCGGCCCCGGAGTCCTCGCGGTCGAGGGCCAGGGTGCCCGAGGAGCCCAGGCCGAGCAGCGACCCGAACGAGCCGCGGGAGCCCGCGGCGGCCGCGCCGGCGCGCGGCTGGAGCGGCGGGGGGCCGCCTCCTCCCCCGGTCGTCGCAGCCGTGCCGGTTGCTGTGGCCGTTCCGGTCATTGATGTTGTTGTTGTCGTTGTTGTTGGTGGTGCGTGTCACAGTTGTGCCGCGCCTCTCCTCTTTCGGTCTCTAGGTATCTGCGGCACAGTGCGTGAGCGAGGTGTTTTGTAGGGAGGGGTCGGGGCTGAGTGAGAAAGGAAAGAAAGAGAGAAAGAAAAGCGACGCCGTCGTCTCTTCCAAATTCAAGCGACGTCAAAAGA
>Ga0315289_10005647_pt1 | contig 18442 bp, 13 predicted proteins | sample YL17G11_40_MG_FD_203452 | JGI IMG/M metagenome (GOLD analysis project Ga0315289, IMG submission 203452) | Sediment microbial communities from Yellowstone Lake, YNP, Wyoming, USA - YL17G11_40 | ecosystem: Environmental > Aquatic > Freshwater > Lake > Sediment | place: USA: Wyoming | collected...
CACCTGGCCTGTCCCCGGCGTCACGGCAACGTTTTTGGGGTGCCTGTAATCCTTGACGCACATTCCGGTGACAAGCCCGTCCACGGTGGCGGCGTCGGCGACGGGGTCCAGTTGGCCGTCCGAATAATACAGGATGTTGCCGGGGTCGTACCAAATGCGAAAATTTTTGTGGGCAACTATCTCCACTGCTTTTCGGCACTGAGGCCCGGTGGCGTTGAGGCCGCCGTGCGGCTTGATGCTGATGCCGATGCCTTTCTCGGAAGCGTAGTCGCAACATTCGGCGATTGCCTTATAGTACGCTTGGTAAACCTGCTCGTCGCCCGTTCCGCCCATCAGCAGATTCTTTGCACCGCAGGCGGCGCAGTTGTCGAGGAGCTTCTTTAAGTCTTCGATGCCCGCTTTCAGTGACTTTGCCGCCGCAATATCGCCGCCGTAGACCGACAGAACCTGCAGGTTTCGCTTTTTGACTTCCTCGCGCACTTGCTGGGCTTCTTCAAGCGTGGTATCAACCGAAATCACCAAGTGAGTTTTTGAGCTGGTGGTCATAAGCCCGGCGTATTTGAAGCCGGCCTCGGCGATGGCGTCCAGGGCCGCGCGGTAATCATATTTGTCCCACGGGCGAGTGTAGCAACCGATCTGCCAGGGGCCGTCGGTAGATTGTCCGCTCGCGGATGCCGACAGCGAAGTAACGTATGAGCCGGCCAGACCGGTGGCTGCCACCCTGGCGCTCCGTTCAAGAAAAGCTCGGCGGGAAAGTTGCTGCAAAGGGCTCATCGGCGATTTCTCCTTATCTATCCTGGGCGAATCTGGCGTTTCTCATGGTCGTAGATCATTTTTTTGCCTGTGTCGTACGACTGCATCGCCATTATACAGGCGACCGCGTGCTGGTAGCCGGCGTCGATAGAGGCGTTGGGCGTTTTGCGTGTCCGCAGGCATTGCAGCCAATCGAGGAAGTGGTCCGGCATAGGAACCTCTTTGACCGGATTCTTGCCGCGTATCGGGCCTTTTTTCTTACTGTTTGCGCCTTCGGCGGTCAAAATCGGCGAATTCCACTCCACCATATCCAGTACGCCCTGGTCGCCGAAGATTTTGAAACTATTGCCGCTGCCGTTGCCGAAGTTCGTGGAGTAGCTGACCATAAAGCCCTCGGGGTAAATCCACAGCGCCTGGACGTGGTCGGGACAGGTAAATTTGTGCTCATCCTTCCAGGTGAAAGTCCCGCCCAGGCAGACGCAACTGCTGGGGAACTTTGCGCCGGTAATATAGTGCACCAAGTCGATAAAGTGACTGCCCAATCCCGGCACCGGCCCATCGGAAAATTCTCGGTAGCCGTACCAGCCCGAGTACAGCACCGGGTCGAAGGGTCTGGCTGGCCGGTCCATAAGGAATTCTTGCCAGTCCACATCTTCTTTTTTGACGTCTTTGACGTAGCCGTACCAGTATGGGCGTTCGCCGTTACGGCACTGCTCGATCCGCCCGACCTTGCCGAGGATGCCCGTTTTGTAAAGCTCCCTGCATCCGGCAAAACTTGGCAGGCTGCGCAATTGCGTGCCGATTTGAACGACCGTCTTAGCTTTCTTGACGGCATCGCAGGCATCCTTGAGCGAATCGAGGGTCATCGCCAGCGGCTTTTCGCAGTAGGCGTCTTTTCCGGCCTCGGCGGCAGCTTTAAGGTGCGTGGTGTGCTGGTGGTCGCACGAGGCGATCATCACAGCGTCAACATCTTTCAGGGCGAGCAGGTCTCGGTAGGATGAAAACTTTCGTGCCTCGCGGCCGTACCATTCTTTTGCCTTGGCGGATGCTTCTTCCTGACGAAGCCGCCAGGGGTCACACACGGCGGTGATTTCAATGTTTTGGCTCTTGGCGTGTTCGTGCACGCCCGGCATGTGCGCGCCGAGCCCGCGGCCGCCGCAACCTATTATGCCGATCGAGACGCGGTCGTTGGCACCCAATACGCGGGAGTAACCGGCGGCAGACAGCGCCAGCGCAGCGCTGCCGGTCGCGGCGGTTCTTAGAAACCTTCGGCGGGAGTAAGACGTTTGCATGACAGTGCCTCCAATGTACGAGGTTTTGATAGGTGATTCACTCGATATTTTCTGAGCATTATAGCAGAGCGACTGTCGGTCATAAAGTTATTTTAGTTTCGTCGGCGTGCCGGCGACGGCTAAACCTTAACCAGCATTGGGGCGGCGGTTTGCTCGGCTCTATCTTTGCCAAAAAGCAGCTCCACAAGTTTCAATGCGAACTCCAAAGCCGTTCCTGGGCCTCGGCTGGTCACAAGGTTTCCATCGACAACGACTCTCGATTCGACCGCTTCGGTGTTGCTGAGTCTTTCCACGAAATTCGGATGACAGGTGGCACGATGCTGACCCAAAAGACCGTGGTGCAAAAGCACAACGGCAGGGGAGGCACAAATGGCTGCGAAAAGGCGATTTTCTTTGCTTTGCTTTTTCAGCATTGTCTCCAGCTCTTTGCAGTCGCGTAGATGTTCGGCTCCAGGCATGCCGCCGGGCAGCGCAATCAAGTCGTATGTTTCGCCGGCACACTGTGAGATTAGCTTATCCGCCGCCAACTTTACGCCGCGAGAAGCGGTCACCTGTAATTTGTCGACCGAAGCCACGGTGACTTCGGCCCCCGCCCGCCTGAGCACGTCAATGATACAAACGGCCTCTATTTCTTCTATTCCATCTGCAATTGGAACCAGCACCTTTTTGCTCATACGCTGCTCCCGGCAACCAAATTATTAACGTTTGACAAACGCCAATGTCTTCCAGTATACTACCGATGTGAGCTTCAATCGTCGTGATTTTTTGAAATTTGCAGCTTTAAGCGCCGTGGCAGGGCGTGGGGCACTTACTCTGCAGGGCGGGACGCAGGATAATGCCGCCGGTCGAAAGTGGCGGATGCATCTATCGACCTCGTCTATCCACTTTATGCAGCTGCCTATCGAGCAGGCCTGCGAGAAAACTGCCAAGCTGGGCTTCGAAGCAATCGACATCTGGTCGGCCCACGAGGGCTGTCCACATCTGGATGACGCGGCAAAACGCCTGGGAGCAGAAGGCCTGAAGGAGCTGCTGGCCAGGCACAAATTGAAGCTGGCTGCATTTTCGGTCTACAGCGGCGGCTACACGCGTTATGCCGAGCTGCTGGGAAAAGTGGGCGGCGGCGTGGCTATTCAAGGAAGTGCGCCCCCCTGTAAGCCCGATGAGCTGACCAGCCGAATGCGGCAGTTTATCGAGGGCCTCAAGCCTCTGGTGGAACTTGCTGAAAAGAACAACTCCTATCTTGCAGTCGAAAATCACGGGCAGGCGTTGCTTGACTCTGTCGATTCGCTCAAGGCTTTTGTTGACCTGAACGCCTCACCCAGGCTGGGCATTGCGCTGGCGCCGTATCACCTTCAGGCCTTAAATGCTTCCGTGCCCGATGCGATCCGGATCTGCGCCAAGCAGCTTTTCTTTTTCTACGCCTGGCAGTGTTATCCGGAGTCGAAACAGCTTCCCGGCGTCGGCCCTACGGATATGACGCCGTGGATCCAGGCTCTGGCGGATATTCGATACCGCAGATTCGTCAATCCCTTTATGCACGGGCATCCGGAGCCTGACGTGATGTTTGCCAACCTGGCCCAAGCGCGGGATTATCTAAAAGCGTGCTACAGCAAAGTGAATCCTGAAGCGGGAGGGTGACATAAATTTGAACTGAAATAATAAGTAGAAGGAGAGAATTATGGACCAAAAGACACGACAATCGAATAAGGCGGATAATCTGACCCGGCGGGAATTTATGCGCGAAAGCGCTGTGGCTGCTGCCGGTCTGGCTGTGGGGCTGAGTGCCGCGGCAGGCAAAAGTGCTGCTGCCGACAATGCAGCCATCAAAAAGACCCGCAGCTACAACCCTCAGATGGAGTATCGACCGCTGGGCAAAACCGGCTTATGGGTCTCAGCGGTATGCCTGGGCGGACATTGGAAACGCGTCGATGTGATGGTGCCCAAGGTGTTTGAAGGCGGCAACTGGCTGGACGCTGAGCTAAATAGTCCGGGCTTCAAAAAGAACCGCTACGATGTTGTCACCCGGTGCATCGAATCGGGCATCAACTACATCGACGCCTGCACCAGTGAGGAGGTGCTTACCTACGCTGAGGCCCTAAGGGGCAGACGTGAAGCAATGTACCTCGGCTGCTCGTGGTATCAGGAGGAAATGCGAAACGGTGATTTCCGCACCACCAAATCGCTGCTGGGAACTCTGGATAAAGCGCTGGGACAGGCAAAGCTCGAGTACGTGGACCTCTGGCGGATTACCATGCACGAGCAGAGCGGCCAGCACACCAAGGCCGAGGTGGATGAGATGATGAAGGCGCTGGACACAGCCCGCAAACAAGGCAAGGCCCGCTTTACCGGCTTTTCTTCGCACGACCGTCCCCATATAAAATGGATGATTGAGACCTACCCCGAAGTTGTGGATGTCATCGTGACGCCGTACACAGCCAAGACCAAAGTGCGGCCGACCGACAGTCTGTTCGATACGCTGAATCAGCACAAGGTGGGCAGTTTCGGCATCAAGCCTTTCTCCAGCAATAGTCTCTTCAAGGGTGACAGTTCGCCTGGTAATCCAAACGCCGAGGCAGACGACCGGCTGGCGCGTATGGCCATTCGCTACATCCTGGCTACGGATGCAATCACCGCACCCATCCCCGGCCTGATCAGCACTGCCCAGGTCGACAATATGGTAAAGGCGGTCAAGGAGCGCCGTGAGCTTGATTCGGCTGAGGCCAAAGAGCTCGAGAAAGCTATGGATGAGGCGTGGGCCAAGCTGCCGGCAGACTACCAGTGGCTCAAAGACTGGGAATACGTGTAGCCGGCTTGCTCAAGGTCGAAAGAACGCCGGGATACTATACCGAAAATATCTCTGGTGTGCTGAGTTTGCTGGGCGAGTGCTCAACCGTCGCCGTACCCTCGTGCTTCGCAGCGACCCGTCCTCCGTAGCACTGCGGAGGGTGGAAGCGCCGCTTCGCAGAGTAGCAGGCGACGGCTAAACGTGGGCCGAAGCTCGAAATCGCAATTTGAGTATTAAACAGGGATGTAAAATATGAGGAATGCGGCGGCGACCCGCGTGACAATAGCTGTGCCTATAATGAGCAGTTTGCTGCTGATTTTTGCAGCAAGCTGCTCTTTTGAAAAAGACAGTGCTGAGACTACGGCTGGCCGGCAGAGCAGCGGCGATTATTATTCCCAAGCCGGCGAAAAATTCGTGGCCAATCCTTTCTGCAATGTCTGTCACCAGGATTTCGACGGCGAAGAGCTCGCCCTAAAACATGAATTAGCGGGTATCGGCTGCGAGAGGTGTCACGGCGAGTCCCCGCGCCACCGTTCCGACGAGGCAAATATTACGCCGCCCGAGATTATGTACACCAAGGCAAAGATCAATCCGACCTGCATGATGTGTCACCCCAGAGGTGAAATCAGCGGTGTGGAGGCCCACGAGATTGTTCTTGCCGGGGCAGAAACTGTCTTTGACCGGCGCAGCGGAGATTCTGCTTCTGCCGCCGGGGGCGAGGCCAGATACTGTACTGACTGCCACGGCAAAGCTCATCGGATGAAAGTCCGCACTACCCTGTGGAACAAGGCAACGGGCGAGCTGATGACCCGCTAAACTGGAGCACCGGTATCGTCTTTGAATTCCTCACGCAGCCGCGAGAGCTCCGCCTTTAACTTTTTGACCACATCGGGGTAAGCCGGGTCGTTGTAGATATTATTCAGCTCGTCCGGGTCTTTTTGCAGGTCGTACAGCTCCCACTCGTCGATGTCGTTGTAGAAGTGTATCAGCTTGTACCGCTGGGTCCGCACGCCGTAGTGGCGCTTGGCGCTGTGCACCGCCGGATACTCGTAATAGTGATAATACATAGATTTACGCCAATCTTTGGGCGTTTTGCCCTGCAGCAGCGTGCGGATGGAGCGGCCTTGCACGTCGGCTGGTTTAGAAACGCCGGCAAAATCCAAAAAGGTCGGCGCAAAGTCCAGGTTCATGACAATATCGTTGTTGACCGAGCCGGGCTTGATTTCCTTCGGATATCGCACCAAAAGCGGCATCCGCAGCGACTCTTCATACATAAACCGCTTATCGAACCAGCCGTGGTCGCCCAGGTAGAAGCCCTGGTCGGAGGCGTAAATCACAACGGTATTATCTGCCAGGCCGGCCTCATCGAGGTAATCGAGCATCCGCCCAACGTTGTCATCGACCGAGGCAATGCACCGCAGATAGTCTTTGATGTATCTCTGATATTTCCAGCGAACCAGGTCTTTGCCCTGGAGATTTGCCTTACGAAAGGCCTCGTTCTTGGGTTCGTAAGCTGCGTCCCAGAGTTTTTTCTGTTCGGGCGTCAGATTTTTCGGAGCGACCAGTTTCACGTCTCTATCGTTCATTGTCTTTTCGATGGTCATATCCTGCTCCTTTGCTGCTCGCCCCCGGTTGGAGTAGTCATCGAATAGAGTCGGCGGCTCAGGGATCGTGACATCATCGTATAAGGTCAGGTATTTGGGCGCCGGCTCCCATTCTCGATGCGGAGCTTTGTGGTGGTACATCAGACAGAATGGCTTATCGGGCGTACGTTCTTTCAGCCAATTCAGGCAATGGTCGGTGATTATATCCGTAACATAGCCGGCGTATTTTTTCTTTTGGCCCATCTCGATCATAATTGGGTTGTAGTACACTCCCTGGCCGGGCAGAATGTTCCAGTAGTCAAAGCCGGTCGGGTCGGTCTTGAGGTGCCACTTGCCGATGATGGCGGTTTCGTAACCGGCTTTCTGCAGCAGTTTGGGGAAGGTCTGCTGGCTGCCGTCAAATTCCTTTGCGTTGTCAATTACGCCGTTGATGTGGCTGTATTTGCCGGTCAGGATTACCGCCCGGCTCGGCGCACAGATGGAGTTGGTGCAGAAACAGTTGGCAAATCGCATACCTTCTTTGGCGATGCGATCCAGATTCGGCGTTTTATTGATTTTACTGCCGTAGCAGCTTATGGCGTGCGCAGCGTGGTCGTCGGTCATAATATATATGATGTTGGGCGGTTTTTTTTCCGCCCCCAGCGTTTGGGCAATGCTCGTACAACCGGGCAGCAGTGACATCGCTCCGCCCGAAGCCGCCGCGCAGCCGATGCTTTTGAGGAATTGCCTTCTTGTTTGTTTTGCCATTTCCGGGTCCTTTCCTATTGTTGTTTCGAGCATACATCCGGAGAGTATCGGGGCGTGCTCACACACGGGGCCAACGCCCGTGACTATGATAAGGAATAATATAGGACTTGTCCAATGAATTGGCGGCACTTCAAAGCGCTTAAAACAGTTGCAATTTCCGAATGAATCCGCTAAGCTTTACCGAATTGTTCGTCAAGTGCGTGTCGTGAAGTGTATATGGGCGCCCGCGCAGCCGGAACCGCGCTGGCATTTGGATCATCGCTTCAGAAACGACACTTCATGCCGCGACATTGGAAAATAGGTTATGCCTCGCAAGAACAACCAGATGGAGTTTTCATCGCTTTTTCGTCCATCTCATGTGATGTGTCAGACCGAGCAGACGGACCGTGACGCTATATTGATGGACCTGCTTCGGCTGTTGGGTTGCGAGCACGGGATCGGAAATGTAGAGCAGGCGTACCGAGCGGTTCTGGAACGCGAAAATGATATGCCGACTATCGTCGGCCCCGGTATCGCGCTGCCGCACGCTCGAATGGAGGCAATCGAGTCAATTGTAGTTGGGGTGGTAACGTCAAAGAAGGGCATAATATATAGCCGCAGTTGTCCCGACAACCCGATCAAGCTCATAATCTTGACCCTTGTGCCAAAGGCTGCACCGGGGGCGTACCTTCAGGCGATAAGCTCCCTTGCCAAGATTTGCGAGGACCCTTCCACAGCCGACGTGGTGGCGAATCTCTCCTCGCCCCAGGAGGTGTGGAGCTTCTTCAACAGAGGCTGTATTATTCTTCCGGACCATCTGCGGGCGTGCGACATAATGGAGCCGGTAAAGGTCAAATTACAGGAGCAAGATACGCTGGAGCGGGCCATCGACCTATTCGTACACTACGGGCTGAATGAGCTGCCCGTAGTAGACAAGGACGATGAGCTAATCGGTGTCGTGACAACTTATGAGCTGTTGCGGGTTTGTCTGCCGGACTATATCCTGTGGATGGAAGACCTCACGCCCGTATTGAATTTCCAGCCATTCGCAGCAATCCTGCGCAAGGAAAGCAAGACATGGCTGGCTGAGATAATGACCAGCGAATACGCAACTGTGCAGGAGACCTCGCCGGCGGTTCAGGTAGCCAAGGAGATTACACGGCGACGGGCTGACCAGGCTTATGTAATCCGCGGTCGCAAACTCGTCGGCGTGGTTTCGTTAGGAACTTTCTTGAGCAAAATTCTTCGGGAATAAGCTATGGATACTGACCTCAGCGAGACCCATTCGACAAGCTCAGCTCAGGCCTCGACCGGGTGGGTCGAGTCGCTCAGGCGAGCGGTAGAGGCGAAAAAGCCCGTAGTCAGAACTGTCGTCTGTGTCATTATTATGCTCGGCGTCAGCGCTGCGATAGGATTGCTGGCGCATTCATTCGGCCTGAACCGCCAGCAGGTAATCTCCTGCTCGGTTTTTATTATGGTAATAATGGCCACCCTGCTGTTTTGGCAGTATCGCTTGGCCATAGCGTTTCTCGGGATTGGTGTGCTAATGGGTACCAATGTCCTAACGCTACCTATTTTTATTCGCGAATGTAAGCTGGATGTAATCCTGTTTCTGGTTGGTATGATGGTCATTGTTGGCGTGCTCAAGGACCTTGGACTTTTCACCTGGATTATCCAGAGCGTCATTGCGATTCACGGCATTACCGGTCCGATGTTTGTTGTTATTATCGTATTCCTTGGGGCATTTATGGCCTGCGCCGTGGACGAGGTTACCTCCATCGTATTTATTGCCACGCTTATATTTCAGGTCTGCGACACGCTGAAGGTGCGTCCGGTTCCATTTGTAATCATTGCCGTGCTGGGCACAAACATCGGCTCGAGCGGCACGATGCTCGGCAACCCCGTTGGAATCCTGATAGGGCAAAACGCCTCGCCACCTCTTAGCTTTATCGACTTTCTGACCTGGTCGTTCCCAATAATGTTAGTGACACTCACGGTTTCGCTAATCATACTTATGTGGTACTTCAGGGCAGAGATTCGCCTTCTTTCGGAGCGTCTTGCAGCAAGGCGAGACTTGGGGCTGGGCTTAGGCCCACTGGTGCAGGTTCCCTACAAGCGAGGTCTTAGTATTCTGGCCGGTACGATATGCTTTATCGCATTGCATCATCATCTGGAGGACTACCTTGGGCTTGCCCCAAATACCGTGCTGATTGTTGCACCGCTGGTCATAGCAGGCCTTCTGATGCTCTGGCGCCACCAGCGGTGTCGGCACTACATCGAATCCGAGGTCGACTGGTGGACGCTTCTATTCTTTATGATGCTCTTTGCCAAAGCTGGCACCCTGCAAGAAACACGTGTCACCGAGGAAATTGCCGGCTATTTTCAGCAGGTCTTCGGTGATCGGCTGTCGGTTCTGACCCCGGTAATTATTGGTATTTCTGCCATAGGTTCAGCCTTTGTGGACAACATCGTATTCGTAGCGGCATTTATGCCAATCGTTGACAAGCTGCAACAAACGCCCCTATTATGGGCTCTGCTGCAGGGGACGTGCCTGGGCGGCAATATCACAATGATCGGCTCTACCGCCAACATTGTGGCCTTGGGGATGCTCGAGAAACGCTACCGCGCACATGTGCATTTCGGAGAGTGGCTGAAGGTGGGGGCAATCGTGGGCGTCGCCTCGTGTTTGTTGGCGTGGGCCGGCATAGCAGCTCTGTCACCCTATATGCCCACGGTCGCACAGCGTCAGCAAAAAGTTGCCGCGCGCCAGGATGTTCGCTCGGCGGTCTCGCCGGCACACGGTGACCCGGCAAAAACTACCGATCCGAACAACAAATCCTAATATTTAGCCCCGCAATTTGTACGTGTTTAGCCGACTCTGGAGACTGCCATCCCCAAGTCCTGCCCCTCCGGCTACGGCTTGGCGCTTCGCCGAGACGAGTGTGCGAGCAGGGCCAGGGCTTGAGGCTGCCACACCCGTCGCAGTCTACGGGGGGGGCCGACGCCGTGCCGGCGTCGGCTAAACATTCACAGACAATGTCCAAAAATTGGTATGCAGAAACCTGCATACCCTACGGACTCCCGTCGCAGTTTACAGCGAGGGTCCGACGCCGTGCCGGCGTCGGCTAAACATTCGCAGACAATGTCCAAAGATTGGTATGCAGAAACCTGCATACCCTACGGACTCCATGCTATGGGGCGGCAATGGCAGAGCACAAGGGTGGCAGCCTCAATCCGCCCCCGCTCTTGTCTTCGACAAGAAGACGCGGGGACGGATTGGGGATGGTTTTTCCTCTGGCTGAACACGTGCCGCAATCCTTCGACCCGGCTCAGAGCTTGCCCTGAGCTTGCCGAAGGGACGGGTTTATTGCGGGGTTTGGCTTGTGGGCAATTTATTGCGCGGTTTTCTACGTCTGTTGACGTTTGGCGGTCGCCTCCGGCGTGTTGCCGTAATCGCCGATATTGACCCTGCCGCCGTTCGGCTGCGGTTCAAGCGAGAAGTCCCCGTTAGGGTCACCCGCGTCTATGCAGGGCGATTCAGGCAGCAAATGATAATCAGCTTCGAGCCAGACCGCATTTGTGCCGCCTGGTTTGCCTGGAATATCAGGGTTGTCAGCGTCGGCCCAGCGGCCTGGCCGGACAAAGCGAGGCTCGTCATCGATGTTGCCTGCGCCCGCGTATACACTTGTATCGTTGGGGTCGGCATCCTGAATACAACTGTACGTGACGATGGACCTGCCACCACAGATTTGCTGTGAGTCTATTGTCTTGCTGCTGTCGCTGTTGTCCCAGAGAATGCAGTTGGTTAACGTAAGGGTGCTTTGGCTGCTGGAGTCGGAGTCGCCGGTAAGAATTCCCCCGCCTTGACCTCTTGCGAAATTGCTGCTCAGGGTGGAGTTTACCAGCGCTGTTTTACTGTTGTTGTTTATCGCTCCGCCATTCGCGCCGGCAAGATTGGCGCTGAAGATGCAGTTGGTCAGTGTCGCTGTTCCGTCACGGCTGTACATGCCGCCTCCGCTATTAGTCGCTCGGTTTTGGCTGAATTTGCACTTTGTCAGCGTTGGGCTGCTGCTGCCGTTGAATATCCCGCCGCCGTTGTCGTTGCCGATGTTGTTGTTGAAAATGCAGCCCGTCAAGATGGGGCTGCTGTAAAGGTTATACACTCCGCCCCCATTGTCGCTGGCGGAGTTTTCGCTGAATGTGCAGTTAGTTGATTCCGGTTTTCCGCCCAGGTTGTACATCCCGCCGCCGTTGCTTTTGGCCGAATTCTTGGTGAACGTGCAGCCGGTCAGGCTGGGACTACTCTGATAGTTATCCATGCCGGCGCCGCGGTTATTTGCGGAGTTCTGACTGAATGTGCAGTCGGTTAGTTTTGGATTGCTGTTATCTTGATTTTGCATCCCTCCGCCGCCGTACTTGGCCCAATTTTTAATGAAGGTGCATTTGGTTAGAGTTGGGCCGGCCGTGCTATTATTTTGCATTCCGCCGCCGCCGTAATACGCCCAGTTCTCGCTGAAGGTACAGTTGGTCAGTGTAGGCTTGGCGTTATTATTGCACATTCCTCCGCCGACATACTTGGCCCAGTTATTTTTGAAAACGCAGTTAGTGAGCGTTGGGCCGCTGTTGGTGCAGTAGATTCCGCCGCCATTTGTCTGGTAGCCATTTATGATGGTCAGGCCCGCTAAGACCGAGCCTGCGCCCTCACGACTGTGGAAGTCAAAAGCCCGGCCTTCCTTTTCACAGTCAATAATTGTTGCGGCGACCACGTTGGGGTCTTCTGGGTCGGTGCTTCTAACGGTGATTGCCTTACCCTTGAAGTCGGCGTCTCGATTGCCGGGGCCTTTGTAGCTGCCGGGGCTGATAATGACAACGTCACCCTCGACGGCAGCATCAATAGCCGCTTGAATGGTGGCGTATGCGCCCGGCACCAGACGTCTGTTGTCGTATTCGTCGGCGCCGATGTCAACGCGCTTATTGATTATCCGCGGCTGGGCATCGATGTCGGTGCTGTCGGCCGCAGCCACATAGTTCGGCTCACCGGCATCGATGCAGGGCGACCTGGGCAGTAAGCGGTAGTCGCCGGCAGCCGCATCTACAAACTTCGGGTCCGCGTGTATATTGCCGATTCCTGCCAGTGTGCCGGTCCAATCCTGGATGCAGCAGTAGTTGACGGTGGGTCTATTATCAAGGGAAAAAATCTGTGCTGCTTCATTTGCCCCGTTAGCATCGTTATTCAGCCAAAGGATGCAGTTAGTTAGCGTTGGACTGCTGCCGTTGTGGTTGGAAATTCCGCCGCCGGCTTCTTTTGCCGTGTTGTGGCTGAGCGTGCAGTTGACCAGCGTTGGGCTGCTCTCGAAGTTGCGTATCGCACCGCCGTAGCCCTGCGTTGTGTTGCGGCTGAAGACACAACTGGTGAGCGCAGGACTGCTGCTATTGTTGTTTATCGCACCGCCGTCACCGTTGGCGGAGTTTCCGCTGAATATGCAGGTTACCAGCGTCGGGCTGCTTTTATAATTGCGCATTGCGCCGCCGAACTCTGCTGAGTTTTCGCTGAGCTTGCAGTTGGCCAGCACCGGGTTGCTGTTGAAGTAGTTGGCTATCGCTCCACTATACTGGGCGGAGTTTTTGCTGAACGTGCAGTTACTCAGCATTGGGTGGCTGTCGGCGTGATTGTACATCCCGCCTCCGTTGGAGGCCCGGTTATCGCTGAAGGTGCAGCCGATTAGCTTCGGGCTGCTGGCGAGATTGTACATCCCGCCGCCGGCGTGTTCTGCCAGATTGTTGGTGAAGGTGCAATTTGTTAGCGTGGGCTTGCTGTAATAGTTTCGCATCGCTCCGCCGTGCCACGCCGAATTGTCTTTGAATGTGCAGTTGATTATTGTAGGGCTGCCGGATTTGTTGTACATCCCTGCGCCTGTAATTGTGAAGCCGTCAAGCACAGCCGTTTCGTCCGCACCGCTGCCGGTTACTACGTGGTAGCTGTTCTCGGCGGAGCTCGCGAAGTTCGGCTCATCATTACTGTTTAGGTCGCCGCTCAGAATGCTCTGGTAAGTGGCAATGTCGCGGGCGTTAGGGTCTGCTTGGCCCTGGCCGGCATAGCCGCCTTTTATGGTTACGCTGTTCTTGAGCCCAAACGTTGCTGCTCGGTCGCCCGGCGCGACAGCTTTACCGCTGTCAGGTTTGTAAGTGCCTTGCGCGACCAGAACTTCATCTCCGGCGGAGGCGGCAGCAAGTGCGTCCTGAAGGAAATTGTAGGCGTTAGCCCAGCTCGAACCGTCATTGTTTCCGGCAGCATCTATGTCCACGAAGATTTGCCGTGCGAAGGTGGCCTCTGCCATCGCCAATAAAAGACTGGACACTATCAGCACGAGCTTCAGATTTATTCTGGCGTTCATTCTGTCCCCTTGTACGCTGCGTTTTCTCACCCAGTGCAAGCCGATGTTGCCTGCACCATTGAGGCGGTGTTGTCGCCCCGAGCCAGGCGCATACCTTCTAAACCTGATTGGAGCTGTGCCTGGGAAACCTCCATATCTCTGTTTTTTCTTGCCCTCTTGGCAGATATATTTTATCCTGAAAGGCGTCAAAATTCAAGAGAATTCTTGGTTCGCGTATCCTCTGTCGTTTTGCCTTTGCCGAGATGATCCTTGTCCTATAATAGGCTCGACCGAGGCACGATTGACGAGGCACGACCGACGATGGACGACATACGAGATACGAACTTATAGGAGCTGATATATCAGAGGCTTATATGACACAGGACGGCCAGTGCCCAGAGCAAGTCCTTTTTGGGCACAACCTTAGTTTCATATCTTTCGTTTATCGGAATCAGGTGCACATCCGTATCGGTGGTTCTTATGAGCTTGCACGTTACCCCTATCTGGCCGGCAAGGCGTGCAATCCCGATTTGTCCTTGCGCCGCCGGCACAGAGGGGCTTACTATAACAATATCTCCGTCATTTATTCGCGGCGACATACTGTCGCCGTCTACCTGTAATGCAAAGCTGTCCGGAAACAGCTTGTGGATGTCTTCAGACTGCACAAACTCGACTATTGGCTCGTGCTCGGCGCCGCCCACCTGAATGAGGTTAACCTGGCGGTTTTTGACCCCGTCCACCAAGGTTTGTGCTCGCAGGTCTATAGCCACTGTGCCGTCCACCGAACTCAGGATAGTTTTGCCTGTATGCTTGCTGACCAGCTCGTCAAGCTGGGTAATAGCCTGTTTGGGTTCGGGCAAAAATTTTTGGTCCCAAAAATGGACTATTCCTGCGGCGGTTCGTCCCAGCACCGGAATCCAGCCTGGCCGAGCGACTTTGGCGGACTTGATTTGGACGAGTCCTTTCTGAAAGCCTTTTTTCTCGCACAGTAGCTCAACGAACGCCTGAACCGGCTCCGCCAGCTCGGGATTATTGCTGAGCAGGTCATCGAGCTGCTCCAGGAGTGGCTTGTTTGACCCAGATGCGAATTTCTTTTCAGCCTTTCGGCCTGTGAGCAGCCAATCTAAATCCACTCCTGTAATCTCAGATATCTTTAACAAGACCGTAATTGGCGGCACGCGGTTATGTTCATAATAGCTGTAGCTGGAAGGACTTATGCCCAAGGCTTGGGCGAATTTGCTTTTGCCTCTGCTGCCGGCGTATTGCCTGCGAAGCAGCTTGATCCGCTCAATTATCGTGTTTGCGATAAAATCTTCCATATTTTTTACCTATTTGCGAAATTATTCTTGCACATCTTCGCGTTTAGCATTAAGTTGCAGCTAAGTACCTTGTCAAAAACGCAATTTTAGACCCGAAGGCGAATTTTGTCAATCAAGTGGCTGAAAAGAAATGGCAAAATCTAAAAAAATAAGGGCGGCAAAAGTAATTTCCGCCCAAAAAGGCGCGGAACCTCGGACTAAAGCAGCGGAATATGTGGGCTACCTTTTGGAGCTGCACAAACTGCAAGGAGTCTTGCTGAACCGCCTCGACAAGCAAGTCTGACCAGGATCAGCAGACCCTATTGGTGATTATCTCGGCTGAGATTGTTCTGCCGCGGGGATTTTTCATAATGCCGCGTTCGTGCTGTGGGCGTTTCGCCGATGGCGCAGAGATTTGCTAAGGTTAACCGCAGAGCACGCCGAGACCGCTGAGGTTTAAAATAAAGAGGGTTTTCTCTGCGACCTCTGCGGTCTCAGCGGTAAAGAAAAGGTAACCGTTCACAGGGCAACATGCCGAATTTTGGTCATTTTTCGTCATTGCGAGCGAGGGAGTCCGTAGGGTATGCAGGTTTCTGCATACCAATCTTTGGACGTAATCGTTCACAGGGTAGCATATCGAATTTTGGCCATTTTTGGTCATTGCGAGCGAGGCAGAGCCGAGCGCGGCAATCTCAGCACTACGAGACCTTAGAAATTATCTCAAACCACAAGTTGTCATTCTGAGCGGAGCGAAGAATCTCTTATTTCCGCCAGCCAGACCCTTCGCTTCGCTCAGGGTGACAGTTCTGCGATAGTTTCTTAGAATTGCTTCGGCCTAAAGGCCTCGCAATGACATAAAAACGCCAATTTATTGCTGTGAACGGTTACAAAATAAAGAGGGTTTTCTCTGCGACCTCTGCGGTCTCAGCGGTAAAGAAAAGCTATAAAACGTGCAGTGATGAGTTTGCTATGACGCGATTTGGTGGGCCAGAGACGAAGACAGACGCTGGACCATAGGGCCGAAGATGTACCTTTGACGGCATGTTTAGTGTGGGGCGGTGGACTCGATCTTGTGGATTTTGGGGGCGAGCTTTTGGCCGGCGTAGTGGAAGGATTTCATTAGCATAAAAAAGAATATTGCAGCAGCCAATACCATCGCCACGGCGGCGAGCCAATGTCGAGGGCGAAATCTATTTAGCGAGGGGGCAAAAGCAATAAGGGCAAAGCCGGTGGCAAGGACGATAATGGCATCCCAACTGGCACGCTGCCAATAGCTGCCGCCCAAATGTATCCACATTCCGAACTCGTCAAAGGTCAGCGCCATACCAATACCGTAAAGCACAGCCGCCCGTTGTAGCTTTCGCCCGGTGGGTCGGGCGAGCACGAGATACCCGGCAACGGCTGAGAGCAGAAAAATGCCGTAGTTCAGATGGTGAACATGCGTACCGCCCAGATGTAGATAAAGGTCTGGAATAGTGCGTGACATAATCAAAAACACAATCATCCTGGCCGATATGAAAGTCAAAAGGAACGCCGCCAGCACGATGCGAGCCAAGTGGGTAACCAGTGCAGGCTGGACCGCGGTAGTTTTGCCGTCTTGGGCCATTGTGAGCTGTCCTCAAAAGGTCAACGCAAAACTGCGAAAAGTCGAAGACCACGCCGAAATAACTATCCAGCAATCTTGATTGTGTCAATGCTTGGCGAAGAATTTTGTCGGTCGTTCTGCCTTGCTTTGATTGTTGACTATTTGTTTTGACCGCAGTTCCGATCGTCGGTATTGTACGGCACTGACAGCGGCAAAAAGTGAAACTCTGCGGGTTCTGGAAAGGAGAATTTTAAGATGAATAGACGCAGTTTTTTGGCGGCAGGTCTGGCTGGAGTGACGGGCATAAATGCCGTCGCTGCTGCCGGCCAACCAAAAGGTCAAGGCGAACGAGACTACTTCGAGCTGAGGCGATACCACTTGCTCAACCGGGCCAAGGCTGGCGTGTTTGAAAACTTCCTGCGTGACGCGGCAATCCCGGCGCTGAACCGGATAGGAATCCAGCCGGTCGGGGTCTTCAACGTGATGTATGGCCCCGATCAATCCACGCTTTACGTATTGCTGGTGCACAAGTCTTTAGAGTCCGTCGCCCAAGTATCGGCGCGATTGCTCGCAGATGCTGAGTTCGCAAAGGCAGATTTGGTCAATGCTCCGTTAGCTGAGCCTGGATATGTGCGGTATGAGAGTTCGCTGATGGCAGCTTTCAAGGATATGCCCAGGCTTGAGGCGCCGCAGAAGAAGTCCCGGATATTCGAGCTTCGCACGTATGAAAGTCACAGCATTAAGGCGGCGAAGAAAAAGATCGAAATGTTCAACGAGGGCGGAGAGATAGCGATTTTCCGTAAGACGGGTCTGCAGGTGGTCTTTTTCGGCGAGACGCTGATCGGATCCAATCAACCGAACCTGACGTATATGCTGGTCTTTGACGACTTGGCACATCGTGACAAGCAATGGAGCGTGTTCGGCTCAGATCCGGATTGGCAGAAGCTGCGGGTGGATCCGGCTTACAAAGACACGGTCTCGAACGTCACCGATATTATTCTGCGGCCGAGTTCGTATTCCCAGATCTGACTTGTACAAGATCACTATCAGGTTGGGCTTTATTTTCAGTTTGTTCGCCCGGTTTGAAAGGCAGCGGCCGGCCAAACTGAATAGCAATGCGGCGCAAGAAGTCGTTTACCTGATCGACCCGGCAGATGTGAGCGGAACGGGTGAAATTGGCCATGTCAAAAGAGTCGTCCTCGCCGTAGCGGGGCACGCTAAAGCGAGCGGTTATCTGCTGGCCGAGATAGGGACAGGTGTCGTCTGCCCGGCAGGTAAAAGAAGCACCTCTGCTGGAAAGGTCGACCATCTGGCCCTGGGCGAGCTCTCCGTTGAAGTCTTGGGCGAACCAGATAGGCCAGTGGTATCGCAGTCTCTGTTCTGTTCTTCGGTCGATGTTATTGTCCATACCTGCAAATCGACAAATTCCCAGACCGACTTTACCAGGTACGGCCCCCCCAGAATGATTTTCCTTAAACTAAAACGCCGGACCTGATTGTATTATAGGTGGCAAACGTTTGTCCCAGGGCGCAACCGCGCGGACTATAAATGATAGAAGATAAGCTGCTTATATGGAAATTCAAGCGAGGCAGCAGTGACGCCCTTTGCCGCATCTACCAGAAGTACAAAGGTAGTCTGCTGAGACTGGCATCGGGTCTGTTGAACGATACGGCTGCCGCCGAGGATATTGTCCACGATTGCTTTGTGTCTTTTGCCCAATCTTCGCAGCGAGTAAAGGTCAACGGCAATTTGAAAGGCTATCTGGCGGCTTCTGTCGCCAACCGTGCACGTAATTGGAACCGGGCAGGGCAGCGAAGGGCAACAGCCGGCCCAAATGAGACTGGACAAATCCTCTCGGGCACAAAAAGGCCCGAACAGTGGATTATTCACACCGAACAGTTCAGACAGCTCAATGAAGCGCTTGCCCAGCTTTCATACGAGCAGCGAGAGGCGATAACTCTGCACTTGCAGGGAGAAATGAAATTCAAGGCAATTGCCGAGCTGCAGGGCGTTTCAATTAACACG
>Ga0315289_10005649_pt1 | contig 18441 bp, 10 predicted proteins | sample YL17G11_40_MG_FD_203452 | JGI IMG/M metagenome (GOLD analysis project Ga0315289, IMG submission 203452) | Sediment microbial communities from Yellowstone Lake, YNP, Wyoming, USA - YL17G11_40 | ecosystem: Environmental > Aquatic > Freshwater > Lake > Sediment | place: USA: Wyoming | collected...
CGTGGTCCAAGAAAAAGCCATGGCTGTGGTCGTGTCTGCGGCTTCCTCGGCGCCTGCCGTCGCGACGGACGACGGCATGCCGTCGCTGGAAACCTTCCGCCAAGATCTGCTCCAGACCGTCAGCGATCGAACCGGCTACCCCATCGAAATGCTGGACGAGACGCTGGAACTCGAGGCGGGACTAGGCATTGATTCCATCAAGACCATCGAGATTTTCGACATGTTGTCGAAGTACCACGCCTACCTATTGGGCGGCGATGAGAATCAACAGGAGACGCTTGCCTCGTTCGCCAAGTTGCGCACCCTTAGCGATATCCTGGCTGTCTACGAGACCAGTGTAAGCCGGAAGCGGCAACAAGCGGGCGCCAACGGCGACGGGCGACCGGCATCGCAGACCGCGGCACCGGCCGTCAAGCCGCCGGCAATGCCGGTCGCAATGCCGGCAGTGCCTCCGACCAGGCCGGCCGTTGCGCCCGCGGTGCAACCCACTTCTGTGCCGCCTAGAGCAACTTCGACGCTGCCCCCAACAGCGGAACCGCCGGCGGCCCAGAAAGCGGCTATGGGCGTCGGTGTTTCGCCCGCCGCCGCGAAGGACGACGGCATACCGTCGCTGGAAACCTTCCGCCACGATCTGCTCCAGGCCGTCAGCGAGCGAACCGGCTACCCCATCGAAATGCTAGACGAGACGCTGGAACTCGAGGCGGGACTGGGCATTGATTCCATCAAGACCATCGAGATCTTCGACACGCTGTCGAAGTACCACGCCCTTCTATTGGGCGGTGACGAAAATCAACAGGAGACGCTTGCCTCGTTTGCCAAGTTGCGCACCCTTGGCGATATCCTGGCTGCCTACCAGTCCAACGCAGACCGGAAGCGGCAACAAGCCGCCGCCGTTGGCCGGCCGGTTCAGCGGACGACGGCCTCGGCCGATGCGGCCGCCCCGCAGGTTCAGCGGGCGACTGTCCAAGCCGTGCAAGCTCCGCCAAGCGACGGCAGCCAAAAAAAAAACGATTCCCTCGCAACGACATCGTATTAGTGCTGGGTGAGGTGCCGGGACTGTCCAGTGCCATGGAAGCAGCCTTGAGTCTCGACGAGTTTCGGGTCCGCCAGGTGCTGCCGGCCAAGCGGAACCGCCACCTCGCCAACAACCGTGATGAGGTCGACCTGTCCTCACCCGAGGCCGTGCGGGAGTGGCACGCATCGCTTGGGGGGCCCGCCGCCGGCGCGATCGGCGCGGTGATCAATTTCCTGAATTTTGCCGAGCCATTTGCGCAGCCAGGCACCGATCAAAGCGCCTCGCCTTTGCAGCTTGCTCAATGGGTACTGAACGTGATCAAGCAGCTCGAAAGCGACCTGCGCGACAGTGGCCGACGCGGCGGCGGTTGGCTGTTGAACTTCACCTGCTTGGATGGCAAATTCGGCTTGGGCGGCGACGGTCCGTTGCCGGTGGCTCAGGCGGCCACCATCGGCATGTTCAAGACCATTGCCAAAGAATGGCCCGAGGTTTGGGTAGAAAACATCGACATCGATCCGCGCATGGACCCGGAAATGGTGTTTACGCAGATTGCGGACGAAATCGCCTCCGATCACGGCTTGCTGGAGGTCGGCCTGAGCGAGGGCGCCCGCTGGACCGTGCAGTGGGCCGACACCCCGTCGGACGCCGATCAACTCGGCCCGCTACCGTTGGACGCCGATTCGGTGGTGTTGATCACCGGCGGCGCCTATGGCATCGCGGCCGAGGCCGCCAAACAGTTGGCACGCGAGGCGCGGCCGCGACTGGTGCTGTTGGGGCGTTCGCCGTTGCCGGGTCCGGAGCCGCCTGAACTGGAAGGCCTGCGGGATCGCGCCTCGCTGCGCAAGCACCTGATTGCGACCATGCGCCGCGAGAACCCCAGCGTGGTGCCGGCGATCATCGAGCGGGCGATGGATCGGGTGCTCAAGGATCGGCAGATTCGCGCGAACCTGGCCGAGATTCAGCAGGCGGGCTCGGCCGTGGAGTACCACGCATTGGATGTCCGCGATGGCGCGAAGTTGGCTGCCCTGATCGACGGCATCTACCAAAAACACGGCCGGCTGGACGGCGTGATCCACGCGGCCGGCATCATCGAAGATGCACTGATCAGCCGCAAGACCCCCGAGTCCTTTGCCAACGTGTTTGCCACCAAGGTCGAGTCGGCGATCGTGCTGGCCAACGTGCTGCGGCCCGAATCGCTGAAGTTCCTGGTGTTTTTCTCCTCGGTGGCAGGCCGGTTCGGTAATGCCGGTCAGATCGATTACGCGGCCGCGAACGAATACCTCAACAAACTGGCCGCCCATTTGGACGCCCAGTGGCCGGGCCGCGTGGTCGCCATCGATTGGGGTCCATGGGACGCCGGCATGATCTCCGAGGAGCTTCGCCGACTGTACGCCTCCCGGGGGATTTCGTTGATTCCGCTTGACGCGGGAACGCGGATGTTCCTCAATGAATTGAGGCGGCGCAAAGATGCGCGGCCCGAGGTGCTGATTTCCTGTAGTTTGCGAGCCATCGAGGCCGCCGGACGGACGCAGTGATTTGACCTCATGAAGCCGGATGCGAGCCAGAACCATCATCCAGTGAATCGTCACCATGGATCGTAACGACATCGCCATTATCGGGATGGAATGCGTGTTGCCGGGCGCCGTCAGCCTGGGGCAATACTGGGACAATCTGCTGCAAGGCGTGGATGCCATTCAGGAAGTCCCGCCGGGGCGGCTCAACGGCCGCGATCGGCTTGCACCCCAGTATCGCGCTCACATGCCGTGCACGCGCGGCGGCTTTCTGCCCGAGCAGTTCCGCTTCGATCCCCTGCGTTACGGCGTGATGCCCACGATCGTTCCCCACGGCGATCCGGACCAGTTCCTGATGCTGCACGTGATCGATGGCGCCCTGGCCGATGCCGGCGTTGCGGCCGACAGTCCGCTGCGGCGGCGAACCGACGTGGTCGTCGGCCGGGGCGGCTACATCAGCCCCAAGATGTCGGAACTCTACTATCGCTCGGACCTGGTGTACCACCTGTTGGATTATCTGCGGCGGCGATTTCCGCAGTTGGGCGAGGAGGAATTCCAACGATTTGCCGAGGAGCTGCAAGCCGGCGTTCCGCAGCACGACGTCGACAGCATCGCCACCTGCCTGGCGAATTTGACGGCCGGCCGGGCGGCCAACCGGCTCGACCTGCGAGGCACGTCTTATGTCGTGGATGCGGCCTGTGCCTCCTCGCTGGTGGCCGTCGAGCAGGCGGTGCAGCGGCTGCGCCAGGGATTGTGCGAGCTGGCCGTGGCCTGCGGCATTTTCCTCTGCCAAACGCCGTTCTTCTGGTTCATGTTCACACAACTGGGAGCGATGTCGCCTTCGCAGCAGATCCGTCCGCTGGATCGCCGGGCCGATGGGTTGCTGATTGGTGAAGGGGCCGGCGCGGTGATCCTCAAACGCTTGCCGGATGCCCGCCGCGACGGCGACCGCATCTACGCCCTGATCAAGGGCGTCGGCACCGCCGGCGACGGCCGCGACACGCACATCTTATCCTCTTCCAGCCGCGGCCAGATCGAGTCGCTGCGTCGTGCCTACCAGGATGCCGGCATCGATCCGGCGACGATCGGTTACCTGGAAGCCCACGGCACCGGCACGGTGGCCGGCGACTTGACCGAGCTGAACACCATCAAGGCCTTCTACGGCACGCAGAACAAGTTTCCTCCCTTCCGCGCCATGGGCTCCGTGAAGTCGATGATCGGCCACACGATGCCGGCGGCGGGGATTGCCTCGCTCATTAAGACCGCCTTGTGCCTGTCGAACAAGTGCCTGGTGCCCAGCTTACACTGCGACGATCCTCATCCCGAGCTGGGCGATGCGCCGTTTTACGTCAACCGGGAAACCCGACCGTGGATCCACGACAGCCATACGGCTCCGCGGCGGGCGGGCGTGAATGCCTTCGGCTTCGGCGGCATCAACGCCCACGTGGTGTTGGAGGAAGTGTCGGCCGACGCCGTTGCCGGCAAAGCCCCGTTGCGCTGCCGGCCGCTGAGCACCGGCCGCCATCGGCCCGGCGAGTTGGTGCTCCTGTCGGCGGCTTCGGCGGAGCAGTTGGCTGAGCGACTGCAACGCGTCGAGCGGTTCCTCCGGCAGCAGCCTGATGCAGCATTGGAAGATCTGGCCTTCACGCTGCTAGGCGAGATCGATTTTGCCCACGGCCACAAGTTGGCGCTGGTCGCCAAAGATGTCGCCCATCTGCGGCAATTGCTGGCCGCCTCGCTGGCACGGGTGCAAGGCGAGCCGGCATCGCCGCAGCGGTCAGGGAGCCGCGTGGGCCCCGGCAGTGCGACGTCGAAGAAGGAAGAGACAATTTACTATTCGCCTGCCGCCGGGCAGCCCATCGGCAGGGTCGCGGGGATCTTTCCGGGCGTAGGGTTCCCCGGACTGATCGGCAACTACCCCGACCATCTGATGGAACTCTGCCGCCAATTCCCCGAAGTGCGCCAGGTGTTCGATCAGATCGAGTGGCGCGATCGGCACCCGGAGGATCCCATTCCCACGAGCGTGCTGTTTTGTCCGCCCTCGATCTTCTCCGAGAGCGTGCGAGCGGTCTTCCGCAACCGCATCGCGGCCATGAAGGTGATGGAAGGAGCGGATGGGCAGGCGGTGGTCGTTCCGCCCTCGCAGCGGAACATCGCCGCCGCGGGCGTCACGCTGACGAACTGGGCCAGTTGGGTGCTGTTGCAGCACCTGGGGGTGCCGGTGGACATGGTCTGCGGCCAGAGCCAGGGGGAGATTTCGGCGTTGTGCGCCGCGGGAGTGCTCGACGTGAACGAGGTCATTGTGCGGCTGTGGCAGGCGCTGGACGCCCCGCTGAGCTATGCCAACAAGGGACGGCTGGTCTTCATCAGTGCCAGCCAGGAGCGCCTGGCGCCTTACCTGGCGGAGAATTCCGATACCGCGATCGCGATCCATGTGGCGCCGGAAATGCTCGTGCTGGGCGGCCCCGACAGTCACATTACGAGCATTGCGGAGCGGCTGCGGGCGCAGGGTGTGTTCACCATGTTGCTGCCGTATCCGCCGATCCACACGCCGCGCGTCAGCCACATGCGCGAGGTGTTGCAACAAATGATGGATATGAGCGTGCGGTTCCACGCCGCGAAGTTTCCCGTTTACTCGGCGATCATCGTGGACGTTTTCCCCGACGAGGAAGAGGAAATCCGCGAGCTGGCCCTGAGCAACCTCGACCGGCCCGTGCGCTTCTGGCAGACGATCCATCGCATGTACGCCGACGGCGCGAGGGTTTTCGTGCAAGTGGGCGGCGGCACGCTGGCCTCGAACATCAAGACTATCTTGCCCAAGCCCGACATCATGGGAACGGCCGTTGACGTAGATCACCTCGATCCGATCGTCCAGCTTCATCATCTTTGCGCAACTTTGTTTGTGGCCGGGGTGCGCTTCCATCCGTCGTACCTGTATCGGCACCGCAGCCCCACCAAGTTGGACTTCGATGCGCCCATGCCCCAGTCCGAGGTTCCCCCCCGGCTGTTGCCGCTCCGCATGGACTGGAATCCGCTGCCGGCCGCCGTTTCCGAAGCAGCCGATGTTGAGGCCGATCAAGCGCTCTCGGACCATGGCCGTGCTGATACGGCGCCCGCGGCGGAGTCGCCCTTGTCCGGGGCTGCTTCCGCACAAGGCGAAAACGCAACGCCGACTACTGCCGACGAGAGCGGCGGCGACGTGCCAACCATGCCGTTGCTGGGGCAGATCATCCATTGGACCGCCGGAGAGGAAATCTGCACGGAGCGCCTGTTCGACCTCGACGAAGACTTGTTCCTTCACGACCACGTGTTGATCGGCGAGGACTCGGGCAAACCCGTGGAACATCGCCGGCCGATCCTGCCGATGAGCGTGATCCTCGAGGTGGCCGCGGAAACCGCCGCTTGCTTGGCGCCCGGGTTAGGACTGATCGGCCTGGAACGGATCACCGCCTTGCGCTGGATCGACTTCCCCGATACGCGCGTCATACGCTTGAACGTACGGGCGCGGCTGGAGGCGGCGGACGAGGAAACGGGCGTCCATCGCATTGCCGTGGAAATCATCAGCGCCGGCCAACGCAGCGCGACGCTGACGATCTTGATGGCGAGCGCCTACCGCGAGGATGTTCATCTGCGGTTCACCGAGTTGAGCAACCCCCGGCCGTGGCCGATGACGGCGAAGGAAAGCTACCTGGAGCGTTACTTATTCCACGGTCCCGCCTTCCACTGCCTGAGCCGCTTGGACCTGCTGGGCGACCAGGGGCTTACGGCGGAAATCACCGTGCCGCCTAAAGACCGGATGTTCGCTTCCCTGCCGGATCCGCAACTGCTCACCGACCCGATCGTGCTGGACGGCGTGGCGCAGCTTCTGGGCATGTGGGCGGCCGCTCACGGCTTCTTCCTCATGCCGGCGAACATCACGAAGCTGGAGTTCTACGCCCCCACACCGCCGCCCGGCACCCGCATTCCGGCGCGCATCGAAATCCGCGACATGAGCGCGACGGGGCGGACGATCAGCGCCGACGCCGAAGTGCAGGACGGATACGGCCACGTGTGGTTTCGCTTGCAAGGGATCCACGGCTGGACTTATGATTACACTCCGCAGTTCCAGAACACGCTGCGGCTGCCGTCGCGGTACCATTTGGCCGATGCCCGCCCGCTGCCCGGCGCCATGGATGGCTCGGTGTGCACCTTGCTGGGCCGCGACGCGCTGCGGCACTCCACCCTGGAGCTTCTCGGCAGGCTGTTCTTGCACCGCAGCGAATGGGAGTACCTCCAACGCCTGAAGGTGCCTCAGCGGCAGTGGCAGTGGCTGCTGGGACGGATAGCCGTCAAGGATGCCGTGCGACTCTATTTGGCTGCCCAACTGGAAACCGACATGATTCACCCGGCGCGGCTGCTGATCGACACAGGCGAAGGAGGAACCCCCTTCGTGACGCCCATCGACGGTTTTCCGCCGATGCCGCAGATCAGTATCGCGCACAGTGAGGGGTGGGCCGCGGCGCTGGCCGCCGAACTTCCCTGCGGCATCGACGTGGAGCCCGTGTTTCGCGATGTTTCGGCGATCTTGCCGAGATTCGCCGCTGCCGAGGAACTCGACCTGCTCAGCTCGGTTTCCCAAGGCCAGCCCGCAGAACTCTGGCCGCTGCGGTTGTGGTGCGCCAAAGAGGCACTGGGCAAAGCCTTGGGCACGGGACTGAACGGGCGTCCCACCGATTTTCAGGCCGTCGACATGGAATGCGATGGCCGCTTGCTCATCTGCCATCGGCCCACCGACTCGAAATACATGGTTTACACGAATCGTGACGATTTGCTGGTAACGGCCTGCGCATCGTTGACCGACGCCGCTCCGTACACGCCAGCGTCCGACGAAGCCGATCACCCCCAGCCCTCCCTGCTTCCCAATACTCCGCGGTGATTGCCATGGTTTCGCTGGACGAGCGCATTGCACAATGGGAAGCGGCAGCCGCTGGTCGGACAGACGGCCGCGAGATGATGGCGGACGGGCCGCACGCGCCGAGCAAGCCGAGCAAGGTGCTCAACGTCTTGTTGGCCCCGTTTGTCAGTGCCGGAGACGTGCATCCGTTCATCGGCCTGGGCAAGGCCCTGCGGGCGCGCGGCCACCAGGTTACCGTGGCGGCCAACGCGTTCTTTGGCGAGCAGGTCCAACGCGAAGGACTGGATTTCGTGTCGGTGGAAACCAAGGATAAGTACCTCACGATCTCGCAAGTCAGTGGGTCTCGCCGGCCGTGGGCGTCGTTTCGGGGCGGTGTCCAGCGGAGCGTGGCTCCCCTGATGCGCCGCATCTATCGGTTCATCGGCGAACGTTACCAGGACGGCAACACAGTGGTGGTGGCGGCAGGCTTCATGTTCGGGGCGCGGATCGCGCAAGAGAAGCTGGGGGTTCGTCTGGCGACGGTCCACTTGCAGCCGTGCAGCTTTCGCAGTCTTTACCAGTCGCCACGGCTGCCGCGGCTGCCGCTGCGTTACTGGTATCCCAAAATGGTGAAGCGCGGCTTCTACCGCGTGATGGAGGCCGGAGGCGATTACGTGCTCGGTCCGGTGGTCAATGGCTTCCGTGGGGAACTCGGTCTGCCGCCGGTCGGCCGCCTGATCTTCCACTGGTGGAACTCGCCCCAGATGGTCCTCGGGCTGTTTCCCGACTGGTTTGCTCCGCGGCAGCCCGACTGGCCGCCGCAGACGCGCTTAAGCGGCTTTCCGCTGGCCGATCCGGACAGCTCGACCGAGGTCTTGGCCGAGGCGGAGGAGTTCGTCCAAGCCGGCCAGCCGCCGATCGTGTTCACACCGGGTTCCCTGGTGGGCCACCGCGCGCAATTCTTCGACGCGTCGCTGGAGGCCTGCCGGCGTTTGGGTCGCCGGGCGATTTTTCTTACGCGGTTTGTCGAGCAGCTTCCCCAGCCCTTGCCTCCGACCGTGCGCCATTTTCCTTACGTGCCCTTGGCCCGCCTGCTGCCGCGCTGTGCGGCCGTGGTTCACCCCGGCGGCATCGGCACGATCGCCCAGGCCATCGCCGCGGGGATCCCCCAACTGCTGGTGCCGATCGCTTACGACCAACCCGACAATGCCTGGCGTGCCGAACAGTTGGGCGTGGCGTGCCGGCTTGTGCCACGTCGTTACCGCGGTGACACCGCCGCGGTCGCACTGAAAAAGCTACTCAACTCGGAAAAAGTCCGCGATTGCTGCCGGCTGCTGGCACCGCGCTGCGACGGACCGCGAGCTTTGCAGGAGGCATGTGTCGCGATTGAGCAACTTGGAGAAAAGAGCTGAAAACGTCAACAAAACTCCTCTCGCCTTGGGAGAGGTTGGGTGAGGGTGAATGGGAGCCTTGCCTTTTTGTCCTCGACCCGGCCCTCTCCCAGAGGGAAAGGGAGCCTCTGTTAGAGGCGCTAAGTACACCCGCAGAAAGGCTTATACTGACATCGTGTGCCGCTGCTTCGCAGAAGCAGTGCTGCACTGCGTGCAAGCAGCGGCACAGCGGCGATTGAGCAACTTGGAATCAGACACCAGCAACCCGCCGAGGCCCACCGCGAATCGATCATCCGTCGCGATCCGAGGCAACTAATGCACTGTACCCGAAAGGAGACTCACATGAGCGCGCAAGTCGTCCCGACCACCTGGGACCCCGATGGGGATGGACACGCGGCTCCCGAATTGTCCTCGAACGATCAAGTCGATCCGGCCGCGGACCGTCGCGACACGCCGATCTCCGATCGCGTGCGGGCGCTGCATCTGCAAAAAAGCAAGCTCCGCGTCCGCAGGCCCCGGCGCCGCCGCTGGCTGTGGTTGACACTGCTGTTGCTGGCGACCGGCTCCGGCGTTTACGCTTACGTGCAGACCGGTTGGAGCGTTTTCGCGGAGCCGCAGGTCTCGGCCGTCACCGCAGCCAGGGAGCGCCCGCTGGATATCGTGCTCGATGCCAACGGGTACATCATTGCCCACTCGTTGGTCAAGGTCGGTGCGCGTGTTCCCGGCACCATCGTCGAGTTGAACATTGAAGAAGGTCAGCGCGTGGAGAAGGACCAGGTGATGGCACGGTTGGAGGACGTGCGCTATCGGGCCGAACTGAATCAGGCCAAGGCGGCGCTGGCCTCCGCTCGCGCGCAATTTGAGGAGCTCAAGTTGGTGCGGCCCGAGGACATCCGCAGGGCGCGGGCGGCCCTGGAGGAAGCCGAGGCGGAAGAGCAGCACATGGCCAAGGAGGCGGAGCGGGCCGAGCGGCTGAAGGCGAGCATTTCAGCGAGCGAATACGGCCGCGTGACCAGCGGTTGCGCCCGGGCGAAGGCCGCCGCCGAGGAAGCCCGGCAGGCGCTGCGGCTGGTGGAACTCGGTCCGCGGGAGGAACGGCGGGCCGCCGCGGAGGCGGAAGTGGAACGCGCCCAGGCGGCAGTCGACAAAGCCCAATTCTTTTACGACGGCACGCAGATCGTGGCCACAATCAGCGGCACGGTGTTGCAGCGCGCGATGGAACTAGGGGAAATGATCCATCCGGACTTGCTCAGCAACAGCCTCTGCACGATCGCCGATCTCGACTCGCTGGAGGCGGAAATCGACATTCAGGAGCGCGACCTGGCGGAAGTCCGTCTCGGCCAGCCTTGCCTGATCACCACCGATGCTTACCCCAACCGCGAGTACCAAGGGAAGCTGGGCTGGTTGTCGCCCATGTACAACCGCCAACGGGGCGTGCGGCGAGCCAAGGTGGAGATTCTCCAGCCGGACGAGTTCTTGGCGCCCGACATGAACTGCCGGGTGAAAATTCTCCGCACGGCCCCGGCCGGCGATGCCCCCGACGTGATCCGCGTCCCGAAGGAAGCGATCCTCGACAACGGCGAGGAGAAGGTCGCTTTTGTGCTGGAGGGCGAGAACGTCGCCCGCCGCCGCACCGTCGAGGTGGGCAAGACCGGCGGCCCAAAGGTCGAGATCCGCGACGGCATCGCCGAGGGCGAAATCGTGCTGTTGGCCGGCAATCAGCCGCTGGAGGATGGTCAAAAAATCCGCCCCCGCAGAGAACCCGAGAAAAAGAGGGTCAAGTGATGTCGGCCGCCAGCGAGCTAATCGTCATCCTGGAAAACGTGCACAAGGAGTATCGCACCGGCGCGGGGCCGCTGAAGGTGCTGCAAGCGGTCAACCTGGAGATCGAGGCCGGCGAGTTCGTCAGCCTGATTGGCCCCAGCGGCTCGGGGAAGAGCACCCTGCTGAACCTGGTTGCTGGGCTGGACAAGCCGACCGTGGGCGACGTGATCGTCGGCGGAGAAATCATCTCCGACATGGACGAGGCCGAGGTCGCCTGCTGGCGGAGCGCCCATGTGGGCTTCATCTTCCAGTTCTATCATCTGCTTCCCGTGTTGACGGCCTACGAGAACGTGGAGCTGCCGCTGCTGTTGTTCGACATGACTGCCGCCCGCCGCCGCCAGCAAGTGCTCACGGCCTTGGACCTGGTCGGCTTATGCCACCGCATGAGCCACCGGCCGGGGCAGCTTTCCGGCGGCGAGCAGCAGCGCGTGGGCATCGCCCGCGCGCTGGTGACCGATCCGACGCTCGTGGTGGCCGACGAGCCGACCGGGGACCTGGATGGCCACACTTCGGAGGAAATCCTCGACCTGCTGCAGGCCGTCCACTGCGACCTCGGCAAGACCATTCTCCTGGTAACGCACGATCCCCGCGCGGCCGTCCGCGCCCAACGGCTGATGCGCATGGACAAGGGCCGACTCATGGAAGGACGCGACACGACGCTGCAGGAAGCTTTCCCGACCTGGCCAGGAGCAACCCGTGGTTAAGTTCCTCAGCCTGCTGGCGAAGAACCTGGGCCGCAACAAGGTGCGCACCACGCTCACGGCCCTGGCGGTGCTCGTGCTGGTGGCGATTTATACCCTGGCGAGCACGGTGACCGATACGGTCGGCGAGGCGATCACGGAGCTTTCCAGCCAGTCGCGGCTAATGGTCCGCGAAAAGTGGATCATGCCCAGCCGTTTTCCCGTCCGTTACCTTCCCAAGATCCTGGCCGTCAAAGGCGTGGAAGACTGGACCCCGTGGCATTTCTACTTCGGCACGCTCGATGAAGCCGGCCACAACATCGCCGGCATCGCCACGCGCATGGATAACCTGTGCGAAATGCACTCGGGCATGGATGATCTCGACCCGGCGCTGCTCAGCGCGATGGATCGCGAGAAAAACGGCGTGCTCATGGGCCGGGTGATCATGGACCAAATGAACTGGCAGGTCGGACAGCGGTTCTCGGTGATCAGCAGCAGCCATGTGGGCAAGAACCTCGAATTCCAGGTCGTAGGCGTGCTCGGCTCGAATCTCTGGGCCCGGAACTTCTTCTTCCGCGAAGACTATTACCAGGAGGGCCTGGGCGACAAGGAAAACGTGAACGTCCTCTGGCTCCGCGTCAGCGACGAGCAAACCGGCAAGCGCGTGTCGGCCGACGTCGAGCGGCTGTTCCAAAACAGCCGCGAAAAGCTCCGCGTGGAGACGGAGTCGGCCGGAGTCGGCCGGTTCATCGGTCGGGCCGACACGCTGGTCAACATCATCAATTTCGTGGTCGGCATCCTGCTGTTGGACATGGTCGTGGTGGTCAGCAACAGCATCGGCATGACGGTGCGCGAGCGGCGGCAGGAAATGGCGATCCTCAAGATCCTCGGCTTTCAGCCGTCGTTTATCGTGGCGATGGTCGTGGGCGAGGCGATCGTCGTGGGGGCCGCCGGCGGACTGTGCGGCGCCGGCCTGAGCTGCCTGGTTTCGGCGCTGAACGCGGCAGGCCATCTGCCCACGCGGATCGACTTCTTGATGCAGTTCCCCATCGAAGTGAAGTTCGTGCTCCACGGCTTGTTGGTGGGCGGTGCCATCGGTTTCCTGGGGAGCGTGCTCCCCGCCCGCAGTGCCTTCAAAGTGCGCGTCGCCGAAGCCTTCTCGAACGTCGGGTAACGGCCATGATCCCCATTTCGTACAACTATCGCAACCTCCTGGTTCGCTGGAAGACGACGCTGATGACCGCCTGCGGCTTTACGCTGGTGGTGACGGCGCTGATCGTCATGCTGGCCTTCGTCAACGGGGTGCACACGGTGTGTGCGGTCAGCGGGCAGCCGGAAAACGTGATCGTCATGAAGCAGGGCACGTTCGACGAAGTCCTCAGTCAACTGAACGACCATCTGCTTCGCCAGGTGGAGATCACGCCGGGCGTGCTCCGCGGCAGCGACGGCCGGCCGCTGTGCAGCCGCGAGCTGTTCATGGTGCTTACCCAGTGGGACGATCGCATCCAAGACTACCGCCAGCTCCAGGCCCGCGGCGTCGAGCCGGTCGCCCTGGAAGTTCACTCCCAGGTGCAGATCGTGGAAGGCCGCATGTTCCGCCGCGGCAGCCGCGAAATGCTGCTGGGCCGCGGCGTGGCCCGGCAAGAGCAGCGGGAAGTCGGGCAGAAACTCATGGTGGGCCAGATCGAGTGGGACGTGGTCGGCATCTTTGAGGCCGACGGCTCGTCGTTCGAATCGGAAGTGTGGTGCGACGTGAACCAACTGGCCGGCCACTTCCATCGCGACGGCACCTTCAGCTCGGCGGTGCTGCGGACGATCAGTCCGGCCGCCGCAGTCGACGTGGCGGCAGACCTCCGCCACAGCCGCGCCGTCTCCGTCGAGGCCAAGCCCGAAGTCGACTACTACGAACAACAGGCCGAGCAGATTAACATCATTTACACCGGCGCGATCGTCATCGCCGTTTTCATGGCCATCGGCGCCGTCTTTGGCGTGACCAATACGATGTTTGCCGCCATCGGCGAGCGGGTCAAAGACATTGCCATGATGCGGCTGCTGGGCTTCGGCCGCCAGGAAATCCTCCTCTGCTTCCTGCTGGAAACCCTGTTGATTGCCTTGGTGGGCGGCTCGCTCGGGTCCGTGCTGGGCTACGCCGTCAACGGACTGACGATGAACACCGCGCTGGGCGCCAAATCGATCGCCTTCGCCTTCAAGGTCGACGCCTCGATCCTCGTCATGGGCGCAATCTTCTCGCTGACCATGGGGATTGTGGGCGGACTGCTGCCGGCCATGTCGGCGATGCGCGTGCAACCGCTGGAGGCCATGCGGTAATGATCGCCGATGCTACTGTGTAGTGATTCACAATTACGTGGATTTATGAAAGTGTGACAGGTGGGGCAGACATTCTTGTGGGGCAGACATTCTTGTCTGCCGCAGTCTGGGCAGGCAAGAATGCCTGCCACACCGGCCAAAGGAGAATTTAGTCGTGCAGTACGATAGCATTGTCTGTGTCAAGCAAGTACCCGATACGGCCCACATCACCGCCGAGGCGATGAAGGAAGACGGCACCGTGAACCGTGCCGCCCTGCCCGCTATCTTCAACCCCGAGGATCTCAACGCCTTGGAGGCCGCCTTGCAGATTCGCGATCAGTACGGCGGCACGGTCACGGCCATGACCATGGGCCCTCCCAAGGCGGCCGAGGTGCTGCGCGAGTGCCTGTATCGTGGGGCCGATCGGGCCATCCTCCTGACCGACCGCCGGGCCGCCGCCAGCGACACCCTGGCCACCAGCTACATCCTCAGCCAGGCGATCCGGACCATCGGCTGCTACGATTTCGTGTTCTGCGGGCGGCAGGCCATCGACGGCGACACGGCCCAAGTCGGCCCCCAGTGTGCCGAGAAGCTGGGCATTCCGCAGATCACCACCATGGAAGGCCTGTTGAGTCTTTGTGACCACGTCGTGCGCATCCGCCGGAGCACCGGGCACGGCTGGGAAGTCGTCGAGGCCCACCTGCCGGTGCTGGTGACGGTGGTCGCCGCGGCCAACCAGCCGCGGCCGCCTTCCACCAAGCGCGTGATGAGGCTGAAGCGAGCCCGCGCGCCCGCCGAACTCCGCCAGGAGTCGGCCCAGGCCCCTTGGAGCGAGCTGGTCCAGGGGCTGATCCAGCGCGGCCTGCTCATCGAGCAGTGGTCCCTGGACGATATCGGCGCCGATCTCTCCCGCTGCGGCTTGGCGGGCTCGCCCACCAAGGTCCATCGCATCCAGGCCATCGTGCTGACCAAGGCAGGTTACGCAGAGGTGCCGCCCACGGCCGAGGGCCTCCGCGGCTTGATCCACGAACTGGTCATCGACCGCACGCTCGGATAATCCTCTGTTTAAGTTGTAAAGCCGCGGCCAGTGGTCGCAGGTTCGGCAGTCTGGCATGCCATCACACGACGCAGCCGTGGGTCGGCATGGTACGACTCTCCATGCTCACCCGACGCTTGCGCGTCGTGAGAGCATGCCACCCAATTGCGTCCTGAGAACATGCCACCTGGCGACGGCCGCGCTACGGGATCGTGGTCTCGAAGTTCATGCTGACGAACGGGCTGTTGGCGTTGCCGCTGGTGTCGAGGGTGTCGTTGCCCCACCCGCCGTCCAATACGCCGGTGCCGAATGTGTTGTGATGGAAGACCAACAGATCGCCGCCGAAGCCCAGGCTAATGCTCACCTTGGCCAGGGGGTCAGCGAACTCGGAGATACCGAACTCGGTGAACCAGACCTTGTCGTTCCCCCAGCCGGTATCGATGTTCACCGACGCGGCGCTGAGACTCCAGTCGACACAAAGGGCCCAGTGGTCGAATTCCGCCTTCAGCAACCCTAGATCGGTCGACGGGTGGGCCAGGCCGTAGTTAAGGAACGCCGCGTCCACGGCGCTGACCGAGACGCCCACGTGGTCGTGGCCCCAACCGGTGTTGACGTAGAGGTGATTGACCCCGGCCACGGCCAACAAGGCGACCAGGTCGTCCTGGGAGCCGGTCGTGATCTGCGCATCGCCGCGAACCTGGGTGGCGCTGATGCCGATCACATTCAAGCCGTTGCCGGCTTCGACCTCGAGGTTGCCCGAGACCGACGCGAAGTCGATGTCGATGAAGTCATTGCCCCATAGCCAGCCGGTCTCGAACTGCGCATCCCGCGCCGTGAAGCTGTTGCCACTGAACATCGCGCCGAAGCTGAGGTCGCCTTTCACCGCAGCGGCATTCACATAGAGGGTGGTATTGAAGAAGGGGTGACCGAGGGCGAAATCGTCGACCGCGCCGTTGATGGTGCCGAGGTTCTTGGTGGCCAGAATTACGTTATTGCCCTGGCCTGTAGAAACCTCCAGCGGGCCGTCCACGTCGAGGCCGGCCAGGCCGATGAGGTGGTCGCCCCCGCCGGCCTCGATTTCCGCGCCGCCCTCCGCTATGGTATCGGTGATGCTGATCATTTTGTTGCCGGCGCCGGTGTGCAACGAGAGCTTGCCGCCAACGATCGTAGGCACTGGGAAAGGTATTCGGAATTGCTTGATGTCGAAAATGTCTTGCCCGTTGCCGCTCGTGAGCCACGCGTTGTGATTGACATGCACAGTGTCGATCAGCAGGACCTTGTTGCCGTTGGGGCCCAGGTCGGCGATCAGGTCGTGTTTCACTTCCAAGAACGAGAGCCAGGTGCCAAGTTCGACCACGTCATTGCCATTTTTCATGTTGATCCTGAGATCATGGGTGACGCTGCTCCGCGGCACTGCGATGGAGGCCGCCCCGTTGATCGTGGTCGCGCCGCTGGTGGTCAGCCCGGTGATCACGTAGTCGGTGAAAGTCTGCTGCACGAGCACGCCGTTGGCCGCGTTATCGCCGAGGATCACCAGGTCCCCCATGGCATTGACCGACACGAGCACATTGCCGCTGAGCAAGTACCTGCCCTCCAGGGCTTCGAACCGCAGTTTCCTCCGACTCGACGTTAATTCGCTTGCGGACATCGCTTCGACCTCCTCGGTTGCCTTGTTTCCGGCCGCGGGACCCTATGACGCCATAGAACCAGTCCCGCACAGTCGGTTACATTCTCGGGCAACGGGCGCAAACAGTCAAGCGCATGCTCGCCGACGCCGACAACCATGCCACGCGGGAAAGTAAGACGAGCCGGGAAGGCTCAGCGGGAGGGCTGCCGTGTGCTACGCCCGGCAGATGCCCGTGTCAAGCAGATTTCTGAAAGTTTTCGAGGAGATTGCAGGCGCCCTCAGCCTGTTTCCGATGCTCGTGCCGGGAAAAGCCCGAGGCGCGACGGGATCTCGCCGTACGCGCGCGGCGGGTCGCTCTGGAGTACGCCCTGGCTCTACCAGTCGACGACCGAGCCGTCCTCGCGGTCGTAGGATTCGCGGTTTCGCCAATCGTGATCGATCTTGTCGGCCAGGGCATTCTCGTCCAGCTCGATCCCCAGGCCCGGTCCGGTGGGAATGGGAATGTAGCCTTTCTCCAGGCGGAAGGGGCTCTTCAGATAACCTTCTCCCAGTGTGACCTGCTCCTGGCAGAGGAAATTGGGGATCGCGGCAGCCAACTGGATCCCGGCGGCCAAGGAAATGGGCCCCAGGGGGTTGTGCGGGGCGATCGCCACATAGTAGGCCTCGGCCATGCCGGCGATCAGCCGCACCTCGGTGATTCCGCCCGCATGGCACAGATCAGGCTGCAAAATGGCGGCGGCACGTTTCTCCAACAAATCACGGAAGCCCCACTTGGTGAAGATTCGCTCGCCGGCGGCGATGGGCAGGAAGGTGCCGCGGGCGATCTCGGCCATCAGGGCGACGTCCTGGCACTGCACCGGCTCTTCGATGAACATCGGTTGGTACGGTTCCAGGGCCTTGATGAGCAGCTTGGCGGTGGGCGGCGGAACGGCGCCATGAAAGTCGATGGCGATGTCGACCTCCGGCCCGGCGGCGCTGCGCAGCGCGGCGAACCGCTCGGCAACCCGGTCCACGAAGGCCTTGGTCTCGATGATCCTTGCCGGCCGGTCGCCCGACACGCCGGTCTTAAAGGCCCGGAAGCCCTCGGCAAGGCCCGCACGGATCGCCTCGGGAGAGCCGCAGTGGGAGTAGACCTTGACACGATCACGGGTGGGCCCGCCCAGCAATTCGTAGACCGGGACACCCAGGGCCTTTCCCTTGATGTCCCACAAGGCTTGATCGATGCCGCTGAGCGCGCTGGTCAGTATGGGACCGCCGCGGTAGAACGCGTGCCGGTAGATGGCCTGCCAGTGATGCACCACGCGCCGCGGATCCTTGCCGAGCAAATACGGGGCGATTTCCTCGACGGCCGTTGCGCAGGTCTTGGCCCGGCCTTCCAAAATCGGTTCGCCCAGACCGACGATTCCGGCATTGGTATGGATCTTCAGCAGCAGCCACCGCGGCTTGACCAGCAAGGTCTCCACTTTGGTGATCTTCAGCGAATCCCGCGGAGCCATGGGGGCGTCGTTGCGGCGAACCCCTTCGGCGGCCTCCAGTTGGGCGGAGAGCGCGCCCAAACCAACCGTTCCCAAGACGCCGCCCATCGCCGCGCGGCGAGACAATGACCGTTGCTGTCTAAAAGGCATGCTCATGTTAACGTATCCGTGATCTGCGGCCCATCGTTCATGGGTTTGCTGCCGGCGCCAAACGCTGCTTCTGCCACTGGTATACAACCGCGCCCTGCACGTCATGGTGCCGGAACGTAATGGTGCTCTGAGCTGCTTCACGCTGCAAGGTGACTGAGAGGAACCCGCCCTTGACGCGGTGGAAGCGGTGGTAGGTCTTGTCTTCCCCCGGCGTTCCGCCGGCATGCTCGTCGCTGGCCGCCCCGACGCTGAATTCGTTCAAGCCCGTCTTGGGGTGTACCGAGTGATACTGCCAGTGCCGGTCGCCGCAGACGACGAAAAAGTTCTCCGGCACGTGGGCCTGAAACCACGCGCGGATCTCGTCCCCCTCATGCTGGAATCCGGCGTTGGAGTGGTTGTCGTTCTTGTTGCCACGGTCGGGGCCCACCAGCGGCGTGGGGCTGATCAGCAGTTTCCACGTGGCGTCGCTCTGCGCCAAGGTGCGCTTCAGCCAGTCCTTTTGTTCCTTACCCCAGATGGTCTTCTCCGGGCCGTCGGGCATTTTGTTGGAGG
>Ga0315289_10005651_pt1 | contig 18435 bp, 16 predicted proteins | sample YL17G11_40_MG_FD_203452 | JGI IMG/M metagenome (GOLD analysis project Ga0315289, IMG submission 203452) | Sediment microbial communities from Yellowstone Lake, YNP, Wyoming, USA - YL17G11_40 | ecosystem: Environmental > Aquatic > Freshwater > Lake > Sediment | place: USA: Wyoming | collected...
TTCTGCTTCTTATCCATAACATCCAGCATAATCATGATCTCCTTGCCCTCTACTCTAATTATTGGCAAGGAATTGTCTCACCCATTCTGACACAGAGGGCCAGTCCCGTATCCCAACAACGTCGCGTGCACTTGCGACGTTCTCCGGAGGCGGTTCATGGGCGGAACCCCTTTGGAAGACGGCCCATCGGCGGATTCCTACGGAAGGAGTCCGATGCAGGGCTTCGCCTTCTTGATTCCGGCCTCCTCCGCTCGTGCCCGGTCTCTTCTGATTCCGGGCACGTGTGATCTTACTCACAGACGGACCGCCGCGTTCGCTTCAGCGGCTCCCTGTACGTGGAAAGGTCCCAACATTCCCGCACCCTGAACCGCCTCTTCTCTTGGTCCTCTTGGGAGTGGGCCCCGTCTCCCTGGCCTAACCGGGGTCTATCCGTAGTAACCACTCGAACGCGGTCCCTTCGCGTTTGGGGTCCCGTGCCCCTACAGAGAACGGAACGCCGACAGGTACATTCTTGCGAGGGATTCCCGTCAACTATCAATCCCCTTTGAAGGAGATCATCCAGGGGGCTTCGGTGGGCCAGTTGGGGCCGGGCTTGTTGACGTCGAAGCGCTTGCTCCACCGGACGTGCCACAACTGCTTGAGCCAGATCTTGTCGACGTGGTAGTCCAGGAAGACGCCGTTGATGGCCTGCTGATGGCGGTTGATGCAGAAGCGGTTCATGGAATCGACGTCGCCGTCCAAGCGGGCAGCGCGGCCGTCGACCTTGGGCGGCGTGTCCGTGTCGTCCGGCCACCCGCACCAGTACCAACAGTCCAGGAACAGCGGGATCTGCGCCGCCCCTTTGACGTTCGGGGTCTTCCAGAAGAACTGGGCGGGTTTGCCGTAGAGGACGCCGCCCGGCTCGGCGTTGACGTAGACCCAGCCATTGATGCCGTAACTGCCGTAGGTCCCGACCGGCCGGCCGCCGCTCGGGGCTATGATGCCCCAGGCGGTCTCGGCGTCGCCACCGACCGTCAGGTCATCGACGGCGCCTTGCGGGGCCGCGATCCTGGTGGCCGACGGGCAAAGGCGGAACTTGCCCTCCCGATAATAGTACGAGAAGAGCACGTCGATCCAGCGGCCGGTGTTGGAGGTGCGCTTCGGGAAAAAGCCGTTGTTCTCGTCGGTGTACATGACCCAGATCGTGCCCCACTGCTTGAGGTTCGACTGGCAGGCCACCGCGCGGGCCTGCTTGCGCACCCGCTGCAACGCCGGCATCAGAATCGACATCAGCAGCGCGATAATGGAAATGACCACCAGCAATTCGATCAACGTGAAACCCCTGGAATTGATGATCGATGCCCCCGGTCGCAGCCGGGAATGACAACATGGCCGATGGACGATTTGGGAACACCGACCCAGAGCGACTGGGGCATGGATGCCTTCGCCACGCTCATGGTGCTGACGCTTGGTCAACATAGCTGCCTCGGTCAGTTCGTTAGGCGATTTCGAAGCTCCGGCCGCAACTCGACCGTCCAGAATCCATCATCCGACATTTCCAATATGACCTTTGCCCGGCAACGGTGCCGGCCCGCTAACGTACAAGTATACCGCCACTGCCCCGGGGAATTCAAGTGCAGAATGCTCCCTTGCACGACAACCGGCGGAGAATGGGTGCACGACAGAGTAGTGGCAGTCAGCCCGGGTGGCACGGCCAAACTTGTTTGACCGTGCTTCTATCGAAACGTTCGGTAGGCCAGGAAGACACGCTCCAGCTGCGCTTGGGCGTGCCACCCAGCGACCGAGCATTTAGCCCGCCACAATCTTGTCGTACGCCCGCCCCTCCAGTACCCCGAATGCGATAAACGCCGTCCTCCCGCCTTATGATCCGTCCTCTGTGTCATGAATCCCCGGCAGATCAGTAGGATACGACCACGTTCGTGCAACAGTTGAAAAGACAAAACACCCCGTGAGTGAAAAATTCTTTATTCCTTTCGTCGCAAAGACTTACGTGATGCAACAGCCTCGTGCGCGCACAGAATTCCGGCACGATTCGTGCAACACGGCCCCTAGGTAGAGGGAGGCTATGATTTAGGATTGATGAATTATGATTTATGATTTGAAGGCGGAAGGAAGCCAATGCCTCGATTGCGGATTTCGGATTGCGGATTGAAGACAAACCCGCGACGGAACGCCTGCCCTGCAGCCCGCCGCCTCGAACTCGCGCGGGCCGATTGTGCAAAACGAACCCAATTTGCGGTCAGGCGGGCGTGGCCGTGGCCGGAGCAAATCGTGCGAAACGAAGCCAATTTCACCCGAAGGCCCGGGAATGGGCGCGGGCGGCCGGGGCCACGAGGCCCCACCGAGCAAAAGATGCAAAACGAACCCAATTTGCCCCCTCGGACAGGCAGGCAGGGGCGTGGCTGGAGCGAATCGTGCGAAACGAACCCAATTCGGAGGGCAAAATGTGCAAAACGAACCCAATTTGGCCAGCCGCCTTCGATCCGGGGAACGAAACGTGCAAAACGAACCCAATCTGGCGGCGTCAAATGTGCAAAACGAGGCCAATTCCCGTCGGCATCGAGTGGGACGGAGCCTCGGGGGCGCGGGACGAGGGGCAAACGTGCAAAACGAACCCAATTTGCGGCTCGCCGCGTGGCACGGGCATCCTGCCCGTGGATCGGAACCATGGGCAAGATGGGGACCCCAAACGCGATCTATCGCGTTTGGGAACCCATGCCCATGCCACTGTACCGCCTGACGGCGGAACTACGAACCAGGCGGAGGTCCAGAGTCAATCGTGCGAAACAAAGCCAATTCTCGGCCGGACACACCCTCTGGCGGCAGTCAACCGTAGGGGTATAATCGGTGTCAGAGTAAATGGCAGCAAGACCGGTCCGAACTGGGAGAATCGAGAGATGGCGACGTACAAGATCATTCCGTTATTGACGATGGTGATGTCGATGGGGTGCAACAGCTTCGCCGCAAAGCCGACGGAAACGAATCTCAGCGAAAATGCCCGCCTGACGGCGCGCGGGAACAACTGCTTCGCCCTGCAACTCTATCAGCAACTCCGGGGCGAGAAAGGGAACCTGTTCTTCTCGCCGTACAGCATCTCAACCGCCCTGGCGATGACGTACGCCGGGGCGCGGGGACGGACACAGGAACAGATGGCCCAGGCCCTGTGCTTCCCGACCTCGAAAGATGCAGCCCAGCCGCGTGTCGAGAGCGTCCCGCCCTCGAATCGCGGGCAGGATGCCCGCGACACGAGCGGATCACCCCCGAGGGCGGGGGTGCCACAAGCCCGGGAGCCGCTGGCGCTGGAGGACTTTGCACGAGCATTCAGCGAGATCATCAAGGATTTGAACGTACGCGGCGGCAAGAGCACCTATGAGCTGCGTGTCGCCAACGCCCTGTGGGGACAGCAGGATTTTGAGTTCCTGCCCTCGTTCGCCAAGCTGGTCGAAGACCAGTACGGCGGCCACCTGGAGCGGGTCAACTTCGTCCAGGCGGCCGAGAAGGCCCGGCGAACCATCAATGCCTGGGTCGAGAAACAGACCAACGGCAAAATCAAGGACCTCATCGGCCAGGGCCTGCTCGACAGCATGACCCGGCTGGTCCTGACCAATGCGATCTACTTCAAAGGCACCTGGGCCAGCCAGTTCAAGAAGGACGAGACCCAGGACGAGCCATTCACTTTGCTCGAGGGCGGCAAGGTCCAGGTCCCGATGATGAACCAGAAGGCAAGGTTCGGCTACGGCGAGACCGACAGGCTGCAAGTGCTCGAAATGCCCTACGTGGGCCAGGAGCTTTCGATGGTGGTCCTGCTGCCCAAGGAACCGGCCGACACCAGCGAGTTGGAGAAGGCGTTGACGGCGGAAAATGTCTCGAAATGGCTCACCGGAGTTCACCGGCAGGAGGTCATCGTCGCAGTGCCAAAGCTCAAGATGACACATAAGTTCAGTCTGGGGGCCGTGTTACAGGCGATGGGCATGACGGACGCCTTCGCGCCGCAGGCGGACTTCTCCGGCATGACCGGCCGGCGCGACCTGTTCATCTCGGCCGTGGTTCACCAGGCCTACGTGGACGTGAACGAGGAAGGCACCGAGGCGGCGGCCGCCACGGGGGTCACGATGAAGCTGACCGCCATCGCGCCGGGCAAGGTCCCGGTCTTCCGCGCGGATCACCCCTTCCTCTTCCTGATCCGCGATATCCGCTCCGGCAGCATCCTGTTCGTCGGTCGGATGGTGAACCCGAAGGGGTGAGCGGATGGCACAATGGAATGGTGGCAAAGGAAAAGGGGACATTCTACTTTTCTCTCCGGAAAGGGGAAAAGTAGAATGTCCCCTTTTCCGGCGGTGGTTTCCGCAGTCCCCGGTATTCCATCATTCCAGTATTCCAATCCAGACCGAAGGTGGAACGCGGTGGACATCATCGAAGTCAAGGAACTGACGAAGCGGTTCGACGGCCTCGTCGCCGTGGATCATGCCTCCTTCACCGTGGAGAAAGGGGAGATCTTCGGATTTCTCGGTCCCAATGGGGCCGGCAAGTCCACCACCATCAGCATGCTGGCCACCATCCTGACGCCGTCGGGGGGCGACGCTACCATCAGCGGCTTCAGCATTCGGCGGCAGCGGGACGCCGTGCGACACTCGATCGGCATGGTCTTCCAGGATGCCTCCTTGGACAACCGTCTGACGGCCGAAGAGAACCTGCGGTTCCACGCGCGCTTGTATGGCGTACCGAAAGATGACTACCGCAGGCGCATGGAGGAGGTCCTGCGACTAGTCGATCTCTGGGACCGCAAGCGGGACATCGTCGAGACCTTCTCCGGCGGCATGAAGCGGCGGCTGGAGATCGCCCGGGGGCTGATCCACTACCCCGATGTCCTGTTTCTTGATGAGCCGACCATCGGCCTCGATCCGCAGACCCGCGCCCTGCTCTGGGACTACGTCCTGAAACTGAAGCACGACCGGGCGATGACCATCTTCATGACCACGCATTACATGGACGAAGCCGAGTACTGCGACCGCATCGGCATTATAGATCACGGCAAGATCGTGGCCCTGGATACGCCGGCCAACCTCAAGAAGCAACTCGGCGGCGACGTCGTTCGCATCGAAAGCAACCAGAAGGACGCCCTCAAAAGAGAATTGGAGCAAAAGTACGGCAGACTGGTTCGCCAGGAGGGCAATTACCTCCAGTTCGAAGTAGCCGATGGCGCAACGTTCTTGCCGCGCTTGCTTCAGGAGGTCCAGACCAAAGTCGAGGCGGTGGAGCTGCGCAAGCCTACCCTGGACGACGTCTTCCTCTCGCTCACCGGCCGGAATATCCGCGCAGCGGAGGACCGAGGACAGACGACAGAGGACGGAAAGCAGAGGACGAAAGACAAAGCACATAAGGCGAAGGGCAGCGCCGTCGTCCGTCATCCGTTCTCCGTCCTCTGGCCGCAGGCGATGACGACCATCTGGCAGCGGGAGATCACCCGCTACCGGCGGGATCGGACACGGATTGTGTCCACGATCGTCCAACCGGTGATGTTCCTGATCGTCTTCGGCTCCGGCTTTCGCCAGACGCTGGCCTCGGGACTCGGAATGGACTTCCTCGCCTTCATGTATCCCGGCACCATTGCCATGACCGTCATGGGCGTGGCGTTTTTCTCGACCGTCTCCACCGTGTGGGATCGGGAGTTCGGCTTTCTGAAAGAGGTCCTGGTCGCCCCCATTCCGCGCACGGCCATCGCCCTGGGCAAAACGACGGGCGCCGCCACGATCGCCTCCGTCCAGGCGTTGATCCTCCTGGGTTTGGCCCCAGTTATCGGCGTCGAGCTTCATCCGGCGCGGATTCCTCTTCTGATTCTCTACATGCTGATGCTGTCGCTGGCCGTCTCCGGCCTAGGCCTGTTGGTGGCCTCTCTGATGAAGACGACGGAGAGTTTCGGTATTGTGATCCAGATTCTGATCTTTCCCATGTTCTTTCTCTCCGGGGCCTTTTTCCCGCTGACCGAGGTGCCCAAATGGATGGAGGTGCTGTCGAACCTCAACCCCCTCACCTATGGCGTCGACGCCTTTCGACAGGTGATCCTGCGCGGAGACATCCCCCAGGAAGTAGCCCACAAAATCTTTCTCTATCCGCTGCCCATCAACGGGCTGTTCCTCCTGGGCTTCTCCACGATCATGGTGCTGGCCGCCGTGATCGCCTTCAACAAGAAAAGCTGACGGGCGGCACCACCCGGCATAGTCATCGCAAAGCGTTCCGGCGGCAGTCTCCGCACAGGTGCTACGGTCGGCAGATGCGGTCCGGACCCGATTTTTTCCACGCAAAACCTCGGTGCCGGCAGGGAAATCCCGGCCGGAGGTCTTTCCTCGCCGCGTCTGTCCTGCTATAATAACTAACATGGTTTCGCGGCCCACGCGTACACAAGAAGTATTGGGGATCCCAAACGCGACGCTTCACGTTTGAGAACCCTCCGGGAGGAGAATGCGATGGACGAAGCCAGCCTCGAAGGAGCGCTGAACGAATTGGCGAAGCAGTTCGGCGACGGCGTCGACTTCACCCACTCCAAACTGGCCGATCTGGCCAAGCAGGCGGAAGCGAACCGCAAGCAACTCCAGAAAAGCATCAATACCCTCCAGGAGTTATTGGACTACCTGCGGGTCTGCATCAAATACCAGGCGTTCGACCTGGAGGCCACCCGGCGGGAGAACACCTATCTCCGCAAGCTCCTGGAAGAGAATAACAACAATAATAACAGCCGCGATGAAGGAGGCCCCCCAAACGCCTAGTTCCGCGTTTGGCAGGGGTTTCCAACGCGGACTTGGCCGTTGGGGGCCCGAGCCCGGTCCTGCGCGGCAGGCGTAGGGAGCAGGAGTCAGGAGTGCGAACTCTGAGGCGAGAGGCGGAGGCTCTTGCAGCTTCCAACCTGAAGCTTCCAGTGAGTCGATCCCTGCCCACCTCCGAAAGTGCCTTCCCTCTCAGGGGTTACGCCTCTGCCGAGGGATGGGGGAAAGTTCCAGCCCGATTCTGCCGATACCTAAGATTATCCAGGAAAGCCCCGTCGGCGATGTGAACACGACGGGCAGTTGTGTCATATAATAGTAAGCATAGGTCACACGATGCTCGCACTCCTGTCTTATATGTTTTGTCGCAGAACGAGACCGGTTTGGATCTAACGGAGTTGACAAGCGAGCAGAACTATGAGATAAGGTGGAGGCTATCGGGAAACCTGGATCGTGGTAAAAGCGGCAACGACAAAGCACGGGAATTCTTTGGAGTAGGTCAGAGACGAGATGTTTGAACGTTTTACAGATCGAGCGCGGAAAGTGATGGCGTTGGCCAATCAAGAGGCCCAACGCTTCAACCACGAATACATCGGGACCGAGCATATCCTGCTGGGCTTGGTGAAGGAAGGCAGCGGTGTCGGCGCCACGGTTCTCAAGAACCTGGACGTGGACATCAAGAAGCTCCGTCTGGAGGTTGAGAAGCTGGTCAAAAGTGGCCCGGATATGGTCACGATGGGCAAGCTTCCGCAGACGCCGCGGGCCAAGAAGGTCATCGAGTACGCCATCGAGGAGGCACGGGCCCTGAACCACAATTATGTCGGGACCGAGCACATCCTGCTGGGCCTGCTCCGGGAAAGCGAGGGAATCGCGGCCCAGGTGCTGATGAACCTGGGTCTGAAGTTAGAGGACGTCCGGCAGGAGGTCCTCAATCTGCTGGGGGCCGGCGTGGAAGACGCCCCCAACGATCTCGGCTTGAAGATGCCCCCGGGAGCCGTTGGTCGCAAGACCAAGAGCAAGACTCCCGCCCTGGACAGCTTCGGCCGGGACCTGACCCAACTGGCGATCAACAATGAGCTCGATCCGGTCATCGGCCGGAGCCGGGAAATCGAGCGGCTGATCCAGATTCTCTGCCGCCGCACAAAGAACAATCCCGTGCTCCTGGGCGAGGCCGGTGTCGGCAAGACCGCCATCGTCGAAGGGCTCAGCCAGCAGATTGTGAACAAGCAGGTACCCGAGATCCTCAAAGACAAACGCATCGTGGTGCTCGACCTGGCGATGATGGTCGCCGGGACGAAGTACCGCGGGCAGTTCGAAGAGCGCATCAAGGCGGTCATCAATGAGGTTCGCCGGGCCAGCAACGTCATCCTTTTTGTGGATGAGTTGCACACGCTGGTCGGTGCCGGCGGCGCGGAAGGCGCGATTGACGCGTCGAACGTCTTGAAGCCGGCTCTGGCCCGCGGCGAGGTGCAGTGCATCGGCGCCACGACCCTCGATGAATACCGCAAGTACATCGAGAAAGACGGCGCGTTGGAGCGACGGTTCCAGACAATCATCGTCGAGCCGCCTTCCAAGGAAGAGACCTTCGAGATCCTGCGCGGCTTGCAGGATCGGTACGAGGCGCACCACCGGGTGCGGTTCACGAACGAGGCCCTGTACCAGGCGGTCGAGCTTTCGACCCGGTACATCTCGGGGCGCTGCCTGCCGGATAAGGCCATCGACGTGGTCGATGAGGCCGGGGCCCGTGTGCGGCTGAAGAACATGACGCCTCCGCCCGATCTGACGAAGCTCGAATCCCGAATCGAGCAGTTGGGGCGAGAGAAGGATGAGGCGGTCCGGAGCGCGGACTACGAGCGTGCGGCGTCCCTCCGCGATGAGGCCCAGCAGCTTCTCGAAGAGAAGTCGCAGCTCCAAAAGAAATGGTACGAGCAGAACAAGGAGACGACCGGCCTGGTCGATACCGAGATCATCGCCGAGGTCGTCAGCAATATGACGGGCGTCCCGCTGACGAGGCTGGAAAAGAAAGAGACCCAGCGCTTGCTGGAGCTCGAAAATGAGTTGCACAAGACCGTGGTCTCGCAGCACGAGGCGATCACGGCGGTGGCCAAGGCCGTGCGGCGCAGCCGCAGCGGCATGAAGGACCCGAACCGCCCGATGGGCTGCTTCATCTTCCTCGGACCCAGCGGCGTCGGCAAGACCTTGCTCGCCCAGGCACTGGCAGAGTTCATGTTCAGCGACCGCAACGCGCTGGTCCGGCTCGATATGAGCGAGTTTATGGAGAAACACAACGTCAGCCGGCTCGTCGGCGCGCCTCCCGGCTACGTCGGCTACGAGGAAGGCGGGCAGTTGACCGAGCGGATCCGGCGCCGGCCGTACGCGGTGCTGTTGCTCGACGAGATCGAGAAGGCCCATCCGGATGTCTACAATATGCTGTTGCAGATCATGGATGAAGGCCGCCTGACCGACAGCTTCGGGCGCGGCATCGACTTCAAGAACGTGATCATGATCATGACCAGCAACATCGGTGCGGAATTGATCAAGAACCAGGGCGGTTTCGGCTTCGGCAAGAAGTCGCCCGACTCCACGTACGAGAAGATGAAGGAAATCCTGTCGAAGGAAGTGGAGCGTCACTTCCGGCCGGAGTTCCTCAACCGCGTCGATGACACGATCGTCTTCAAGCCGCTGACCCGCGACGACCTGACGACCATCGTCGAATACGAGTTGAACAAGGTGTTCAAGCGGCTGACCGAGCACGGGCTCAAGCTCGAGTTGACGCCGGCAACCAAGGAATTCCTGATTGACAAAGGTTACAATCCGGAGTTCGGCGCCCGGCCGCTGCGGCGAGCGATCGAGCACTACATCGAGGACCCGCTCTCCGAGGCGATGCTCGGCGGACAGTTCCGAGGCAAGAACCTCGTCAAGATCGACGTCCAGGACGAGGAGCACCTGAAGTTCGAAGGTGAAGAGGTCAAAGAGCCCGAAAAGGCCAAGGCCAAAGAAGTCGTGCCCTCCAAATAGCGCGACCTCGCCAGGCCACAGTGGAAACCAAACAGGCCGTGCCTCCAACACCGGAGGCACGGCCTGTTTCTTTCACCACGCGCACCCTTTCCAACAGGTGCCAACGTCGTCTCACGTTAGCTCCGCTCCCATAATCGCGGGTCATCCTCACCCGGGAATTCACACATGAGGGCCTGTATGACTGGTCTGGGATAGATCCCGCACGCATCGTTAACCTCGGGCAACTGGAGGCCGTCAACAAGGTTGGACACCAGAGTTGCGACATCCTCGGCGATTGCGACGACCTCCGACTCCGGCGAACTCTTCTTCACGTGCGGCTTCCGGTGTTCTCGAATAGCCTGGCACACATCGTCAGACGCGGGCAAGCCATGTCTCTCCACAATCCTCCTGAAGACACTAACCGAGTTCAGCTCATGTCTGACGGTTCTGGTATCGTTCTCGGTTGGAATGAGCAGGATCGTGCCTCTTAGCCTGTCCCACTCCGGACTGTTTAGGATTGCTCTTATCTTTTTCCGAGCCCTCTCCCAACAATTCGCGGAATTGCTCATTGGTGAGCCCTGCATCTCTCACGATCTTACCCCTGGTGATTGCATTGACCGGGTTATGCCGTGGAATGGTCACGATTCTACTGCCGTTCGTCATTACGACGTGTCTTCCCTGACGAGCGATCCAAAAGCCAGTCTTCTCCAAGGCTCGAACCGCGTCGAGATGATTTACGCCGGGCGGCTTCGGCACGTCTCACACCTCGACGTCTCGCGTTACCTTGTCTCGGCTCAATTCCGCGACGACCTCCAGATACTCCGAAATAGCATCGGCAATATTCTCCAGGGCTTCCTGCTCGGTATCGCCTTGGGAATGGCAGCCGGGGAGCCCGGGCACGGAAACAGAGAGACCTTCCTCAGATGGTTCAAGAATAACCTTGTAGGTCATGCCTGTCTCCCAACCAGGAAAGACGGCGTGCTTCTCTCTGCAAGAGAACTCACCGCGTTATCTTATTGATTCCAGGAACGATCATAACATATGGAACGGGAGGAGTCAATGACGCGGCAGGCCGTCTCTACTCGGCGCGTTTGACCCTCACTCTGTTGCCTTCGACCTGGAGGCGGCCTTCGGCGAAGAGCTTGATCGCCTCCGAATAAGCAAGACATTCCTGCTCGAAGACCCGGTCCGCCAGGGTGTCCGCCGTGTCATCGTCCTGGACCGGACAGGTCCGCTGCACGATGATCGGCCCCTTGTCATATTCGTTGGTGCAGAAATGCACGGTGCAGCCGCTGACTTTGCAGCCGGCGGCGAGGACCGCCTCGTGCACGTGATGGCCCCACATACCCTGCCCGCCGAAGCACGGCAGCAGCGCCGGGTGGATGTTCATCACGCGGTTCTCGTATTGCGGCGGAATCTTCCAGAGGCACAGCCACCCCCCCTGAACGACCAGATCCACCTGGGCCGCATCGAGCGCCTCCACGATCTGTTTGCTGAAGGCGTCGATGTCGGCACAATCCTTCTTGCGCACGATCTTCAGAGGCAGACCGGCATTGCGCGCCTTGCCGACCCCGGCAACGGCAGAAAGCGAACTAATCACGATCGCAATGTCAGCGTTGAGCTCGCCGCGCTGGATGGCGTCGTGGATGTTGAGCATCGTTCGGCCGCCGCCACTGATGAGAATGCCCAGGCGAATCTCCCTCTTCGGGGTGACAGCCTCAAGCCTGTTCGTAGTGACACTGGGGGAAGAGAAGATGGGAACGGGAGAAGGTACGAAGGTAGGAGGGTGAGAAGGTATGAGTGCGCTCTGACCTTCTTCTCTTCTTACCTTCTCACCTTCTTCTCCCCTTGCGGGCGCACGACGAACGCTCTTGGCCCCTCCCATCTCCTTGCCTGGCATCTCCTCGATGCTGCGGCGGGCGTCCAGCGCCTGGTTGACCAGCCGGTCGGCTTCCTCGTTCTTCTCGCGCCTCACGTGTCGGACGAGGCAACTCTCGAACTGGGACCGCAGCTCGTTGACGTGCTCGAACAGCGGCCGGATCGCCTCGCTTTTGACTTTGTACGCGCCGCTGAGCTGCCGGACCATCAACTCGCTATCGGAATGGACCACCACCTGGTCGGCGCCGAGCTTCTTGGCCGCCTCCAGGGCCTTGATCAAAGCCGTATACTCGGCGACATTATTCGTGGTCTCGCCCAGGAAGAACGCTTTCGCCTGCAACCGCCGGCCGTCGACGTCTTCGAGAACGAAGCCGGCCGCAGCGGGACCAGGATTGCCCCGGCTGCCGCCGTCCGTATGAATAATTACCTTCATACTTGCATCTGTGCGTTGCTGAGCACCAGGATCCTGGTGCAGTTGGCGCAGCGGATGATCTCATCACGGGTGATCAGCAGGTTGACGCTCTCCGCGGTGATGCCCATGAAGCAGCCGCCGCAACTGTACGCCCCGTGCCGGCCCTCTTGCTCGTCGACCTGGGCCACCGCCTCGCCATCATAGGTCTCGGCGACGCGCTTGAAGATCTTCAGGGGCTCGGCTGGGATCGTCTTGGCCACCTCGTTCCATTCCGCTTGAATCTTCTTGATCTCCGCTTCCTGTTCCCCGGCCGCCGCCTCCGACTTCTTGCGGGTCTGCTCGAGCTGTTGCTTCTGCTCTTCGATCTGCTTGCGAATGTTCTCGCACTCCGCCTCGTCCGTCTCCATCGCCTTCATCAGGTCCAGGATCTGGTTCTCGATCTTGGCATTGTCGGCGCGGGTCGTATTGAGCTGGGTCAGGACGGCGGCGTATTCTTTGTTGCTCTTGGAAGTGTTCAGGGCGGCACGGAGCTTGCTGACCTCCACATCCCGGCTCTTGAGCTCCAGCTCGAGGCGATTCGATTGCACTTTGGTCAGTTGCAGCTCTTCTTTCTTGGCTTCCAGAGCACTCTGAAGACTTCGAACCTGGTTCTCCTGAACGATGACGCTCCTCCGGCTGCGGGCGAGTTTGGCCTTGGCGGCCCGCAAACGATTTTCCACACTCTGAAGTTTTATCAGACCATTCAATGTCGGTCCCATGTATTCTCCTTTTGGCCCCGGCCGGCCGGCCTCCGCCGCCACGCCTAAGAGCCAAAGTTATGAACCTTGTATTATGTCTGGTCCGCCCATTGCCCGCAATCGAAAATTGGCGGGCCCACAGACATTTTTCCGCCGATTGGTCGTGACACCGGGAGGAGAGAAGGTGGGAACAGAAGAAGGTGCGAAGGTCGGAGGGTAGGACTACGCTCGGACCTTTTTCTCCTCTTACCTTCTCACCTTCTCCTCTCCTTACAGGCACGCGGCCCGGCCTGCTTGCTTCCGCGTGGGAAGACGATATAATTGCCGTGCCATGAAGGACTTATTGAAGCAGCTCATTCAAGCCGATTCGACGGCGGCCCAGGGGGAAGCGGCCGCCGCGGAAGTGATCGCCCGGCATTTTCAAGAGCATGGGATCGACGGCCGGATCGACCGGTGGGACGGTCGCCGGAGCAACGTGACCGCCCGCGTCAAGACCGCCGGCCGGCGTCCCGCCCTGCTGTTCGTGTGCCATCTCGACGTGGTCGGTCCGGGCGAGGAGTCCTGGCGACACCCGCCGTTCGCGGCGGTCGAGGAAGACGGCAGGATCTACGGCCGGGGCACGGTCGATATGAAAGGCCCCCTCGCTTCCGTTGTCACGGCGATTTGCGAAGTGGTGAATTCCAAGACGACCCTGGAAGGAGACATCCTTTTCGCCGCCACGGCCGGAGAGGAAACCGACAGCGCCGGCCTTCACCGCTTTATGCAGGACCGGCCCCGGCTGCCCAAGCTCGCCGGCGTCGTGGTCCCCGAGCCGACCGACCTGGCCGTCGTCACCGCGCATCGGGGTTTGTTCTGGCTCAAGGTCACGACCCGAGGCAAGGCAGTCCACAGCTCGATGGCGGAGCGTGGCGTCAATGCGATTGGCTCGATGAAGCGTGTGCTCGATGAATTGGAGCACTACCGGATCGAGTTCCAGCCGCACCCGCAGTTGGGCAACTCCTCCCTGAGCATCAACACGATCAACGGCGGCGCGGCGCTGAACGTCGTGCCCGACCACTGCACCCTGGGGGTGGACATCCGCACGCTGCCAGGACAGGATCCGGAGGCGATCCGGTACGACTTCGAGCGGATGCTCGCGCGACTCACGGCCACCGTGCCGCAGTTCGAGGCCGAGCTGGCCGTCGAGCGCTGGGCCGGGGCGATGGAGACCGACCCCGCGTGCCCGTTCGTCCGGACGTTCTGCTCGGCCGTGGATGTCGACTTGACGAACTCCGTCCCCTTCACGACGGATGCCCCACATCTCGCCCCACTCGGAGCCCCCATCGTGATCTACGGTCCCGGCCACCCCACGCTGTGCCACCAGACGGACGAGTACATCGAAATCGCCGCCCTTCAGGCAGGCGCCGACTACTTCAAGAAGGTCCTTCGCGCGTTTCTCGCGTGATTCTTTCCCGTTCGACGAACTTTTCCCCAACTTTTCTCTTGACAAGGATTGTCCGGTTCTTTACGATTCATCTTTACTGTGAGTTGAGCGGAATTTCTCCATGGTTCAGATTAGGGAACACAAGCATAAGCGTCTGACCCGCCACCTGGTGGCCACGGTGCTTGTGTGCGCTAGCCTCCCCGCCGACGTGATCGCGACGACCACCATGATCATGCTCGTAGCCCGGGGAAAGGAGGCGGCTCCCTAAAAGGACCAGATCGCGAATCTTCGAATTCGGAAAAGCCTTTCAGGGAGCAGCAGACCCTGAAAGGCTTTTTTATTTTCGCCGGACCGGCAAAGCCGTCGCTTTGCGAGGATGTGAAAGGTGTGTCCCATGATCGGAGTGAGAGAAATGGACATCGACTTCTATCGGGATGATGCCCGCACGGTCGAAGCGGCACGCGGACCCGTGTGGCGGTACGATGAGAGGAAATGCTGTGGCGTGAACTTCAACAGCTTCTTCGTGGCAAGCCGCTACGACCAGTGCCACGAGGCATTCCGAGACTACCGGCGGGAAGCCGAGCAGATTGTCGCCGCGCTCGGATTGGACAGGTCGGCCGTCGTGCTCGACATGGGTTGCGGCACGGGCGCCTTCGCGATCCCCGCGGCGCCGTACTACCGGAAAATCCATGCCGTCGACATCGCACAGGCCATGCTGGGCCGCGCCCGCCGGAAAGCGAAAAAAGCGGGCGTGACCAATATCGAATTCCATCGCGGTGGATTCCTGACGTACGAGCATACGGACAGTCCGGTCGACGCGGTAGTCTCGGTTCTGACGCTGCACCATCTGCCGGATTTCTGGAAGCTCGTGGGTCTGCACCGCCTGGCGTCGATGCTACGGCCGGACGGCCGGCTCTATCTGCTCGACGTGGTCTTCTCCTTCGACATCGGCGGCTACGAATGCTGCGTGGAACGATTCATTGAGAAGAGGAGCGGCCCCACAGGACCGGCCCGCCGAGGGGCGGCCCAGACACACGTACGCGACGAGTACAGCACCTGTAGCTGGATCATGGAGGGACTGCTCGACCGAGCCGGTTTCCAAATCGATGATGCCGACTACAAGGACGATTTCCTGGCGGCCTATGTTTGCACGAGGAAGCCCGAGATGAGGCGAACAGAGAGCTTGACCCTCGCCGGCCAACAACTACGCTGAGGGCGCAATTCGCAGTTCGTGGAGCTTGGAACATGGCAAGAGAAATGGGTGCAACGATACGAGAGTTTCAGAGGGCGGACCTGGCGGCACTGAAGGCGCTGGTGCACAAGACGATCACGACGTGCTACCCGGGTCACTACGGCGTGGAGGCGGTCCGTTTCTTCATCCACTACCACGATGAAGAGGCGATTCTCCGAGATGCGGGGAAAGGCCGGACCATCGTGCTCGCCCAAGCGGGGCGACTGCTCGGCACCGGCACCATCGTCGACGACGAGATCAAAAGGGTCTTTGTGGACCCTGCGTTCCAGAAGCAGGGCTTCGGCCGCCGGATCATGCGGCAGCTCGAAAAGGCGGCCGTCCGGCACGGAGCCGTAGCCGTGAGGCTGGATGCGTCGCTGCCGTCCAAGGCGTTCTACGATCGGCTCGGCTATGTGACGGTCGAGCCGGCATTCCTCCCCGTGGGAAACGGCCGGCGTCTGGACTTCTTCAGAATGCGAAAAGCCCTGTGAGAGGAAGGAGATCATGATGACAGGCACACCCTTCCATATTGTCGATGTCTTTGCGGAACAGAAGTATGTGGGCAACCAGCTCGCGGTTTTCCGGAACGCCGGCGGTCTGTCGAGCGACACGATGCAAAAGCTCGCGAAGGAGATGGGCTTCTCGGAGACGACCTTCCTTCCTTCGGATACCGAGCGGGACGGCGCCTATGACGTGCGTATCTTCACACCGGCGGCCGAAGTGCCGTTTGCAGGACATCCGACCCTCGGGACCGCGTACATCCTCCGGCACGAGATCATCCAGAAGCCTGTCCCGCGCGTGACTCTCAATCTCAAGGTCGGGCAAATCCCCGTTGCCTTCGAGCGGCAAGCCGAGGGCGGGGACATCGTCTGGATGACGCCGAAAGAGGCGGCTTTCGGGGAGACGTTCGACACCCGGGAGATCGCCCCGCTGCTGACGATTCGAGAGAGTGATATCGACGCGAGTTTTCCGATCCAATCGGTTTCCACGGGCTTGCCGTTCGTCCTGCTGCCTTTGCGCAGCCTGGAGGCAGTCCAGCGGTCGGGCGTCATCCGGGATAAATGGCTCAACTGGGTCAAGGATCGCCAAGCGAAGATGCTCTTCGTCTTCTGCCGTGAGACCCTCGACCGCGCCCACCACCTCCACGCGCGCGTTCGCCGACTACTACGGCATTGCCGAGGACCCCGCCACGGGCAGCGCCAACAGTTGCTTCGCGGCGTACCTGGTCAAGCACCGCTACTTCGGCGCCGGCCAGATCGATGTCCGGGTCGAGCAGGGATCCGAAATCGGCCGGCCCTCGCTCATCTATTTGCGAGCGCAGGACCGCGGCGGAACCATCCATGTGGAAGTAGGCGGAAAAGTAGTCCTGATTGCACAAGGAAGACTGCTATGACAGATGATAGAGAACAAACTGCCTGTTGCGGCCTGTGCTGCGGGGATTGCATCCCCTCCCACCGGCCCCTCTTTGACGCCGCCGAGAGGCTCCGGCAAGAGCTGGAGAAATGCCAATTCGGCGCGTATGCCAAGTACAAGAGCAAAAGTAATCGGGCGTTCGATCATTTCGGAGCCTTTCGAGAGGTCCTCGACGCGATGCTCACTCTTCAATGCACGAAGCCTTGCTCCCAAGGCGGGGGCAGGCCCGATTGCCCCATTCGAGCTTGCGCGCACGGAAAAGGAATGGAAGGATGCTGGAACTGTACCGCGTCCGAGACCTGCACGCACCTGGAGCCGCTGTCCGCCGCCCACGGCGATACCGTGAGACACAATCTGCGCGCCATCCGGCAGTTCGGCGTCGAGGACTGGACCCACGCACGCAGCAAACACTACGTGTGGACAGAGGCAAGCGAGCAGGCCCCTCCACGCAACCACCATCAAGCATCGAACGGACAGCACCACAGGGTAGATCTCGAGTCGATGCCATGGCAGTCACCAGCGCCGGGAGTGCGGTTCAAGGCATGGGAATGCAACGGCAGCCGGTTGCGCTTGGCGGAATTCACGAAGGAGTTCATCGAGGCCGACTGGTGCGTCAAGGGACATATCGGCTATGTCCTGGAAGGCGTGATTGAGGTAGACTTCCACAAGAGAGAAGAGGTCTTTGTAGCGGGCGACGGGTTGTTCATACCACCTGGGAACGAACACGGGCATAAGGCAAAAGCCATAACGAATTCCGTGACGCTGGTGCTCGTGGAAGATAAAGTCTGATTCACATGAGAGCCTTGAACGCCGAAATCTCGGATAGCCTAAACGCTAATGGGGCCGACCTGGTGGGTTTTGCCGATGCGACGTGCCTGCCCGTCGATGTCACGGACGGATTGCCGCGAGCGGTATCGATCGCGGTGGCGCTCGATCCGGCGGCGATCCGCGACATCAAGGATGGTCCGACCGCAAGATACTTCGCCGAGTACGGCAGAGTAAACATGCTGCTGGGCCGGCTCGGCGAGCAGATCGCACGCGCCCTGATCGATGCCGGATATCGGGCTCGGCCTTTCCCGGCGACGACGGAGCAGATCGACAGGACTACGCTCTCTGTGAAGCTCCAGCACAAAACCGTGGCCACGCGCGCCGGGCTGGGCTGGATCGGGAAGTCGGGCCTGCTGGTCACCAGGGAGTACGGGTCCGCCGTGCGACTCGCCTCCGTGCTGACGGATGCCGGGCTTGAGACCGGAACACCCACGGACGCTTCGCATTGTGGGGATTGTCACCAGTGCGTCGCGCATTGCCCGGCCCGAGCCATCACCGGCCGGGATTGGGAACCGGGCCTCTCCAGAAACCAGATCTACTCTGCGGCGGCGTGCTTCCAGATGGCGCGCGAGTTCGCGAGACGAACCGGGATCAACGCAACAATCTGCGGCATCTGCATCAATGTCTGTCCGTGGACGCAGCGGTACCTTGCCCGTGAGCTTAGAAGGTGTTTTGAAAGTCTCAAGGGAGACCTTTCTCTTGTCCGATAATCGTTCGTAAAGGATATCGGATGTGAAAGGATTCCCGATGAGTGAGAA
>Ga0315289_10005652_pt1 | contig 18434 bp, 13 predicted proteins | sample YL17G11_40_MG_FD_203452 | JGI IMG/M metagenome (GOLD analysis project Ga0315289, IMG submission 203452) | Sediment microbial communities from Yellowstone Lake, YNP, Wyoming, USA - YL17G11_40 | ecosystem: Environmental > Aquatic > Freshwater > Lake > Sediment | place: USA: Wyoming | collected...
ACTTCTGGAGGAAGCGAAGGCAGATGCGGCGTCCACGAGCATGCCCCTGGTGGTCTTGCCTGAGCGCCTCGGCATCGGAGGCCAGGCTCTACAGGAGATGACGTCGTACTTTGTTCACAGGGGATTCGCCTGGGTGGGGGTTCCCGGCGGCAGGTTACTCGCCCATGGTGACACGAGCGACATGCGCGTCCGATACGTGCCCCGACGGTGGACCTTCCGGCCTGTCCCCGGGAAGGTGGCGGTTGACGTGTTCTGGGATCCGGGGTGCCCGCACCGCATGCTGGTGCTGAGCTGGCTGATGGAAGTCGAGCGAAAGATGGGCGGCAAGGTGCTGGTCCGCGCGCACAACCTGGCGGCGAAGCAGGTGATGGAAGAGGTCGGCGACATTCGCTGGTATTTCATAGACGGCGAGCCGGGCCCGGCCGGTTGGCCGCCTACGATTGACGTGTTCCGGCGCGCCATCGAGGATGCAGCGAAACGTGCAGACCCCGGCGAATCTCGCGATTTCCGCTCGCCCAAGTAGGTGAGCACCTCGGTCCCGCACGGCCTCAGGACAGAATCGTCAGGCCTTACTCTTGCAGGTGCTGATCCGGAGCAAGGCGTACAGCGGACACCAGGCCACCACGCCCGTGATAAGAGGTATTACCCCGATGAGCGCCCAGAGGTTCCGGAACCAGAGGCCTACGCACAGGATCGCGGCACCTAACAGTACCCGCACGACTCTGTCTGTTTCTCCAACGTTCGGTTTCACGCAAATCGCCCCCTGAAGCTAGCCGTCGTACTAGGCCCCCAGCAAACCAGTACTGACTTTCTCAGTTCTCGGTGCGCGGCACGGTTTCCTGCATCAATTCTCGCCCTGCCTGTCCGTGAGCCTCTGACGCCACCCGCGGAGTTATTCTCCAACGCCCTCTTGAGCTTCGGTCCCTGATGTCCTCCGCAATCCGCGCGGACATTTCGCTCCCCCGGATGCCCTCTGGGAGTGTTTACAAACCTTCAGGACGAGTGATACTTCACATGAGGAGGCGATTCCCCCTTGGAGAGCAGCGCATGCGGAATGGGCCCTCTTGGTCCGCTGTTCACGGATCTATACGAGCTGACCATGATGGCCGGGTACTATGCGCAGGGCAAGCAGAGCCAGCCCGCAGTGTTCGAATACTTCTTCCGCAGGCTTCCCCAGCATACGGGCTTCGCGGTTTTCGCCGGCCTCGACGATCTGCTCGATGATCTCGCCGAATTCCGCTTTTCAGAGAGCGACATCGAGTATCTCACCTCGCTCGGCACCTTCCCCGAACCATTTTTGAACCAGATTCCGGATTTCCGATTCGAGGGTGACCTGTGGGCTCCGCCGGAGGGCACCCCGGTATTCCCGTATGAGCCGATCGCCCGCGTGCATGCCCCGCTCGCACAGGCCCAGCTTCTCGAAACCCTGCTCCTCTGCAGGCTGAACTATCAGACGCTGATCGCCACGAAGGCCTCGCGCGTGAGATATGCGGCGGAAGAGGACCCGGTTCTCGAATTCGGACTTCGAAGGGCCCAGGGCCCCGACGGCGGAATGAGCGGCACCCGGGCGGCGATAATCGGCGGATGCGATTCGACCTCGAACACCCAGGCGGGAAAATGCTTTGGCGTGCGCGCCGTGGGCACGCAGGCGCATAGCTGGATCATGTCGTTCCCCACGGAGTTGGAAGCCTTCCGCGCGTATGCTGAGGTCTTCCCGGAGCACCTCATCCTGCTCGTGGATACCTACGATACGCTCGCGAGCGGAGTCCCGAATGCAATCCAGGTGTTCAAGGAACTGCGCGCGAAAGGCTGGAAAGGCCGGCCCGGCATACGCATTGATTCCGGCGACCTCGCCAGGCTGAGCAAGGAGGCACACAGGATGCTCGCGGATGCCGGATTCGAGGACACGCTCATCGTCGCGTCGAGCGAGCTGGACGAGAACTTGATCGCCGACATCAAACGTCAGGGAGCGAAAGCCAACGCTTGGGGCGTCGGGACAAAGTTGATGACCGGCGGCACGGAGCCCGCGCTCGGCGGCGTGTACAAGCTGGCGGCAATCCACGCGGACGGCCGCTGGGAGCCGAAGTTCAAAATCTCAGACAATCCGGAAAAAACGACGGACCCCGGCATCAAGATGCCGATTCGCTTCTACGATGTAAACGGTTACATCGCGGGTGACGTGTTGTTCGCGCAAGACGATGATTCCTGGAGGATCGGCGAAGTGGTCTCCCACGACCGAATGGTCCTCGAACACCTTCACACATTTCCGCAGGAGTTCGGGCGCCGGCCACTGCTCGAACCGGTGACGCGCGCTGGAGATAGGCTCGCGGACCCGCTGAAGCTGAACGAGATCCGAGATTTCGCCCAACAGCAAATCGCTCGCATACCTCATGAGACCAGGCGACTTGTAAACCCGCAGACATATTGGGTCGGCCTCAGCGATCGCCTGGCTCACGAAAAGCGGCAGGCAATCGAGTCCTTCTGGAGGGCGCACCCGGCGCCTATGGGGCGAGACTGAGCCCGGAGGGACATGCCGCCGGCTTGTCGAACCTACACTCGGTGTACATATGTGCCGAGATCGCGACCTCTGTGGGCTGAGATTATGGAACTGCTTGTGAACCGGATTCAGCGGTACTGCCTGCACGACGGCCCGGGAATCCGCACGACCGTCTTTCTGCAAGGCTGCCCGATCAGATGCTGGTGGTGTCACAATCCTGAAACGCGTGCAAAAACCAGCGCTGATGCGAGGCTGTACGAGGTAACGGAACTGGCGCCCGTCCTCGAACGCGATGCGCGGTACTGGGCTCGCTCGGGCGGAGGCGTGACGGCATCCGGCGGCGAGCCCCTTCAGCAGGCGGCCGGCCTCCAAGCGCTGCTCCGACTTCTCGGCAGCCGAGGTCATCACCGGGCGGTGGAGACATCGGGAGCGGCGGATTCAGGCGACGTTCGCAGAATCGCGCCGCACGTTGACCTGTGGCTGTGGGACGTGAAGGCCGTCAGCCCCGGCACCTACCGTAAGGGTACCGGAGGAGAGGTGAATGGTCCGCTTTCGAATCTGTCGTGGGTCCTGAAATCCACGGAAACGCCGGTCACCGTACGAGTGCCCCTGATCCCCGATTTCAACCTGGACGAAGTTGAACTGCAACGAATCGCCCTCTGGCTGAAGAACCAGTCACGGCCAGTGGAAGCCGAACTGCTCCCAGGCCACAGTTGCGGCTCGAACAAAGGCAGTGCCGGCAGCGCACAGAAGAGCATATCCGTTGATTCGCAGAGTCTCGAACATGCACGGAGTCTGTTCGAGGAGAACGGTATTCCGGTACTTCGAAAACCCAGCGGAGGATTTGCGTGAAGGAGCTAATCCTGCAGTGCCGCGACCTGCTGCGCTCCACCCCGGACAGCATCTGCCTCGAGAGGGCACGGCTGGCCACGGAAGGCTACCAGCGTTACGAAGGCGAGCCCGTCCCCCTCTGCCGAGCCAAGACCTTTCAGCACATACTCGACAACATGACGCTCGACCTGGGCACCAACCCTGTCTTCGCGGGGAGCACTTCCACCCATCCGAGGGCGTGGATGCTGTTGCCCGAATACGGGTTCGTCGTCCCGGAGCAGGCAGTCCAGGAGGATGAAGCGCTCGCAGGATTCCTGGATGGGCAGGCGATCCCCGACGAGCTCAGGGCATTCTGGGCCTCGCGATCCGTGGGCGGAGGAGCCGGCGTCGGCCATCTGGCTGTTGACCTTGCGAGAGTTCTGTCCGAGGGTCTGGAAGGGATTATGGCGGAGGCAGAGAGTTGCGCCGGTGACGGGGATCCGGCGAGCGCGGATTACAGGAAGGCGATGATCCTGTCCTGCGACGCAGTGATCCGGTGGGCCGCACACTACGCCGACGCAGCCCGGGAAGCCGCCCAGCGAGAGGGCGATCGCGGGATGAAGCGGATACTCTCCAGGGTCGCGGAGTCGTGCCGGCAGGTCCCCGCAAAGCCTGCGCGCAACTTGTTCGAGGCACTCCAGGCGATCGTTCTGGTTCAGCTTGCTATCCACATCGAGGGACACGGCTACTCGGTATCCCCAGGTCTCCTGGATCGCGTGCTGCGCCCATATTGCGAAGACCGGGAGGAGACGACGGAGCTCCTTGCGGCCTTCATGCTCAAGCTTTCGGCCAATTCACTGTGGGGAAGCCATTCCAAGACGCAGGCAATCACCCTGGGAGGCCTGGACGCACGCGGCGCCGATCAGTGCAATCCCTTGACCCTGCGTTTCCTGGATGCCTGCGACCTCGTTCGCATGCCGGACCCGCATGTATTCATAAGGTGGCACGAAAAGATCAGCGGACAGGTGAAGGAGAGAGCAATAGAGCTGCTCGGCAGTGGGCTGAGCATGCCGATGCTCGTCGGCGACGAGCAGACAGCGCGCGGCTTGATGCAGGCCGGGGTCGCCGCGGATGACGCCTGGAGCTATTGCGTGATCGGCTGCAACGAACTGGGCATTCCCGGCAAGCTGGCGGATTCCGCAGTGGGGCCCCTGCTCAATGACGTTGCCGTGCTCAACGAAGCGCTGCTGGGGATTGAACAGCCTGACTCCGTCCGCAACATGAACGACCTGATGCGGATCATGCGAAACAGGTTGAAGACACACCTGGCCCAGAGATTGAGGAACCAGATGAACCGCCGAGCAAACATGGGGGAGCGCGCGCCCACTCCTTTCACCTCATCTCTTATGGGGGGCTGCGTTCGTCGCGGCTGCGACCTGCACTCTGGAATGGTTTACAGCCTGCCGTCCCTTGTGGAACGGGGCTTCACCAACCTCGTCAACGGTCTCGCAGCACTGGAGGAAGTGGTGTTCGACAAGCGACACTTGAGCTTGGGCGAGTTGATCGCCGCTCTGAGGAACAACTTTGCGGACCCGTGCGTGAGGAGCGGACTGCTCGATGCCCCGAAGTGGGGGAACGATGACGATCGCGCGGACAAATGGGCCCTTGCCTGGATGGAGATGAGAGACCAGGTGAGACTGGAGGTTGAAGAGGAGCTGGGGGATCGTCGCCACCTCAGCAGCCATGTCGTGCGAAGCCTGCACCACATTGATGGAAGACAGCTCGGCGCCTCGCCGGACGGACGGCTGGCAGGTTCGCCGTTGTGCGACAGCATCGGCGCCCCCGGCGGGATAAGCCCGGAGGGTCCCACGGCACTTCTGAACAGCGTGATCAAGCTGGACCCTGCGATCCATTGGCCCGGTGGTTACAACCTGAACCTGACCATAGCGAAGGGCACAGCCTCGGATGAAAGCTCGCGAAGGAATCTTATCGCGATGATGGACGCCTTCTTCGCAGACGGCGGCCAGGAACTGCAGATCAACTGCCTTGACGCCAGCATGCTTCGGGACGCGAAGGACCATCCAGAGAGGTATGCCGACCTGCTCGTCCGGATCGCCGGGTTCAATGCCTTGTTCGCCCGCCTCTCGGCAGAGGAACAGGAGGAGCTCATTGCACGGGCCGAGATGCTGGACTGAAGCCGCGTCCGCGACGGCCGCTCACTGCGGCAAGTGTTCGTTTCCACGAACCGAGTCCCCTGCCCTCCAGAATGCTCGCCTCGCATGAATCGGCCGCCGACGGATTCGCCCTCGGCCCCAGCGGGTAAACGGCTAACGATCCATTCTACGTGAGGAGGAAGGCAATGATCCGTGCAGCGATATTCCCAGGCAGATACGTGCAGGGGCGCGACTCCATACAATGGATTGCCGATTTCGCGGAGCCGCTCGGGAAGTCCGCACTGCTCCTGGTTGACAGGAACGTACGCCACTTCGTAGAGCCTCCCGTCAAGGCCTCGTTCCAGAGCAAAGGCATGTCCATCGAAGCTACGGACTTCGGCGGCGAGTGCACATGGCAGGAGATTCATCGGGCGGCGGACATGGCGAGCGCCGGAGGTTTTCAGATCATCATCGGCGCGGGCGGTGGAAAGACGATAGACACCGCGAAAGCTGCCGCTAACGAGGCCGGCTGCCGCGTATTGATCCTGCCGACGACGGCATCCACCGATGCGCCGACGAGCGCGCTCTCCGTCGTGTATACGGAACAGGGAGAGTTCCAGGAGTACAAGTTCCTACCGAGAAACCCGGACGTGGTTCTGATGGACACTCAGATCGTCGCGAATGCCCCGGCGAGGTTCCTCGTAGCGGGGATGGGAGACGCGCTGGCGACCTGGTTCGAGGCCGATGCCGCCGCAAGGTCCGGAGCGGAGAACATGGCGGGCGGACATCCCACGGCCGCCGGGCTCGCGCTGGCCAGGCTCTGCTACCAGACGCTGCTGGAGTACGGCCCCGGCGCGGTCCTGGCTGTCACGGAGAACGTAGTGACGCCCGCCCTTGAGAAGATCGTCGAGGCGAACACGCTGCTTTCCGGATTGGGCTTCGAGAGCGGAGGTCTGGCGGCAGCGCACTCGATTCACAACGGCCTGACGGAGCTTGAGGCCGCGCACAGGTATCTGCACGGCGAGAAGGTCGCTTTCGGCACGCTCACGCAGCTCATCCTGGAGAACAGGGACGCCGAGGAGCTGGACGCGGTCCTCGGCTTCATGGCGACGGTGGGCCTGCCCGGCACACTCGAAGGAATCGGCCTGCGTGACGTATCGCACGATGACCTGCGCCGCGCGGCAGAGGCCGCGACGAAGGATGGCGAAACGATCCACAACGAGCCGTTTCCTGTGAGCGTGGAGCATGTCGTGGACGCGATGATCGCCGCGGACGCACTGGCACGGTCGTTCCCGGGAGGTATCTCCATCGGGCAGGTAATCAGCGAGCGCCCGGCAGCCTAGCCCTTTCCCGGAAAATGCGGAGAGTAAAGCATTCTCTCCGGCCGCACGACGAGCTTCCCGTCCGACACGAAGTTTTCGCCGCGCTCAGAGAGATGCTTGACCATCCGCCGACGCCAGAACTCCAGCGTTCGTGAGTAGGACGGGTCGGCAGCCAGGTTCTTCAGCTCGCCTGGATCGTTCTGCAGATCGAAGAGCTGCTCGCTGCCGTCGTACGCGTGGAAGATGTACTTCCAGCGGCCGTCGGTCAGCGCGTTCCAATGATTCGTCTTGTCGTAGCAGACATCGTGCTCCAGATCAATGAACGCGCGCCATCCGTCGGTCTCTCCGCGAATGAGCGAGAGCATGCTCTTTCCATCCAGATTAGGGGGAATCTCTGCCCCGGCGGCGTCCAGGAAAGTCGGCAGCACGTCGCGCAGTTCGACAGGCTGAGGAATCCTCTGGCCGCGCTCCGCCCTAATTCCCATGCTCTTCGGCCAGCGGATGAGCATGGGGATCCGCGCCGATCCCTCGTAAGCGTATGACTTTCGCCAGTGATGATGATCGCCCAGCATGTCGCCGTGATCGGTCGTGAAGAGAATGAGCGTGTTCTCGAGCATGCGGCGCCGCTCCAAAGCCTTGATTATGAGGCCGATCTGCTCGTCAGTGAAGCTGACTGAGCCGTAGTATCCCCTGCGCGAGCGGCGGACCTGCTCCGCACCCAGATCGCCGTGCCAGAGGGAGTAGTTCTCCTTGTCGCCGGGCGCGAACCTGCCGGCCCACTCGCCAATGTGCGGCGCAGGCATGTCCTTTTCCCCGTACATATCCATGAACCTCTTGGGCGGATCATAAGGGCTGTGAGGCCGCGCGAACGAGACTTTGAGAAAGAACGCCTCAGGCCGATCGTATCTCTCCATGAAATCAACAGCCATCTGCCCGGTCCATCTCGTAGGGTGCAGTTCCTCAGGCAGCGCGTAGACACCGGCCCGGTAGTCGTTCCAGCCGATGCCGGTTGCGTCCGGGTTCAGATCCGGCGCCTGTTCCTTAAACCACTTGCGGTAGTCGCTGATGAAGTCCGAGCTCCATGCTCTACCCGACTCGTCCAGCAGAGCGCCCTGGAAGCCGTGGTAGTTCCGTTGAGAATTGTAGTGCAGCTTTCCGATGGCAAAGGTGTAGTAGCCGGCGTCGTTCAAGGCGCGGGGCATCTCGAACGGATATCGCTCGGCGACCCTTGCATACCCGATCATGCCGTGATGCCAGGGAGAAAGCCCTGTCAGAAGAGCCGTGCGCGCCGGCGTGCACGTTGGAGTCGAGCTGTAGGCATGCGGGAAGTACGCTCCCTCGCGGGCCAGGCGGTCGAAGTTCGGAGTCTTGATAACCGGATTCCCGTCGCAGCCGAGGCAGTCCGCGCGGTGCTGGTCGGTCATGAGAAAGAGGATATTCGGTTTTCGCCTGTCCGAGTATTCCTCATCCGCAAGGCCTTTTCCTGAAGCAAGCGCGGCCAGCCCAACAGACCCCGCCGCGAGAAGTCTCATGAACTCCCTCCGAGTCGGCGTGCACTCTCCGTGCGCTTTCATCTGGTCTCCTTCACTGAGCCGTGCCGAGGCAGATTCCACTCCCAGCTACTTCTTATGCAGCTGCACGCCGATTACCTCTCCGGGAGCAGCGAATCCGGCGTAGTGTTGACAAACGACCTCAGCATTGTGATACTTAGGTACGGAAGGGTTGGCCTGCAATACGGAGGAGGCTGCATGATGGCAGGATTTCCCAGCAGCAAATACACCCGTCGCGACTTCCTGGCTCGGTTGGGCACGGCTGCCGCGGGGCTCGCGGTTGCGCCGCGTGTTCTCGGCCAGGAGCCGGAGACTGCACGCACGAACGTGCTCCTGATCACCGTGGATGACATGAACTTCGACTCCGCCGGCGTCACGGGCTGCAAGATCCCCGGCATCACGCCCAGCATTGACAAACTGGCGGCTCAGGGCATGCGATTCGAGCACGCCCACGTCACATCCGCCGTCTGCCAGCCGAGCCGGTCGGTGCTGATGACCGGAAGATATCCGCACCGAAACGGCGCAATGGGCTTCGAGCCCATTGACCCGAGCGTGCCGACGCTGCAGGAGTCGCTGAGAGAAGCGGGCTACCTCAACGGCATTATGGCGAAGGTCGGCCACCTGGCTCCGCAGGCGAAGTTCTGCTGGGATACTGTCGTTGGCGCAAACGACCTCGGGCAGGGGCGGGATCCCGCGTTGTTCTACAGCCACTCGAAGGCGTTTTTCGAGCAGGCGAAGGCCGCGGGGAAGCCTTTCTTCCTCATGGCCAACTCGCAGGACCCCCATCGGCCGTTCCCGGGCAGTGACGGAGAAGCGAATCGAAAGGCGGCCGGCCTACCCGAGGTGAGCCGCACCTATAAGCCGGAGGAGGTGCCGGTACCGGGCTTTCTTCCCGACGGCATCCCTGATATCCGGGTCGAGCTGGCGCAGTACTTCGCCGGCGTGCACCGCTGCGATGAAGCCGTCGGGCAAGTCCTGAGAGCGCTGAAGGAGGCCGGCCTTGAGGAGAACACCATCGTCTTCTTCCTGAGCGACAACGGCATGTCGTTCCCCTATGCGAAGACGAACTGCTACCGCAGCAGCACCGCGACGCCGATGATCGTGCGATGGCCGGGCAAGATCAAACCGAACACCGTCAATCGCCACGACTTCGTCTCCGGGATAGACTTCATGCCGACCGTGCTGGACGTGTTCGGCATGCAGATGTTGGAAGGCATGGACGGCCGCTCATTCCTGCCGCTGCTCAAAGGCAAACGCCAGGGCGGGCGAGACAAGGTCTTCACGTTCTTCACCGAGACGTCAGCGAAGAACAAGTACCCAATGCGCTGCGTGCGCACGGAGAAGTTCAGCTATATCTTCAATGCGTGGGCTGACGGGCAGACGATATTCAGGAACGAGCCTCAAAGCGGCCTCACGTTCAAGGCAATGCAGACTGCCGCGGAGCACGATGACGCGATCGCCGAGAGAGTGAAGTTCTTCCTGTTCAGGACGAAGGAGGAGTTCTACGATCTCGAGGCCGATCCGTGCGAGATGGAAAACCTGATCAACGCCGAGGAGCACAAGGCCACGATTCAGAAGATGCGTAGGGAATTGCTGGAGATGATGGTCTCCACCAAGGACCCGCTGCTGGAAGTGTTCAAGAAGCAGGCGGGCTAGCGCGCGCAATTTGGGCGTAGAACCTGGCCCTCACCCCGGCCTTCGGCCACCCCTCTCCCAAAATTGGGAGAGGGGACAACGGTGAGTGCTACAGCCCACACCAAAACTCAGACCCGACGAAACTAGACTCTACGCGCTGGCTGCTAGTACTTGCTTGCGCAAGTCCGCATTCAATGTAGGGGAGGCCCTCAGTGGCCTCCCGGAGATCGGGCGACCGCAGAGGGTCGCCCCTACGATATGGCGTGGATTTCCGCAGCTTGGCACTACCGCGCGCCGGCCGAGATGAGAAATGCCCGGGCGGTGTCAACGGAATCGAGCTCCAGGCGCAGCCCCTCCTTTGTCAGCTCGCCGGCGAAGGGCACGAATTCTCCGTCCTTGATCTCCTGAACCCGACACCCCCGGAAATGCGCGGGCAACGGGACGGCGAGCTTGACATTACTCGCGGGCGTGTGCCAGGCATACGTGGTTCTCGTCTCGAAGCCGATGTGGTGGTCCGTATCGACAACTATCACGACTACGTGATCCGCGCCGCACAGCAGAGCGCGCCACCAGACCTTGTCCTGCTGCCGCGGAGGAGTGAGCGGGCACCCGACGGAGAGATACGACGCCAGCGCCGCGACATCCCGGTTCGTGCGACCGACCTCCTCCCACAGCGGCTTGTTGTCCGAGAGGCCGATGAACTTCCCCTCGCCGGTCGTGGCAGTCATGTCTATGAAATACGCGATGCCTTTCACGCCGGCGCCGAGCGCGTAGAAAACCATCATGCGCTCTTCCTCCGGCAGCGGCGGCCGGTCGCCGAGCCGAATGCGCTCGCTGCTCAGACCGGTCGCCCATAATATGGACACCAGGGGCCGCGGAGTGCATGCGTCGCGCGCGGCCTCCAGAGCACGCGGCACGTAATCAAGCTGACGCCCGTTCAAAGGCACGTACGGATCGGTGCAGTAGATATCGGGAATCTGCCCGTAGACATACCAGTGCAGAGGCTTATAGGTGTTGTTGACGAGCACAAGGTTCGGAGTCCGCGGGTCTCTCGCCCTCTGGTAACGGATTATCGGCAGGACCCTGGACTGGGCGTATACGCCGAGGCGCTCCATGACCGGGAGCTCCTCTCCCAGACCGAAGTCGTGCGCATCGGGCTCATCGTAGTTCTGGTAGAACAGGACCCCTGACTGTTCGGGCGTCCTCACGCGGCCCTCGCCGACGTTGTGCGTGGGCACGCAGTTGAGGCCCGCTTCGTCCAGCACCGGAGACACGCCCGCCGTAAAGTAGGTGTTGATGCCGTGCGCCTTCGCATCCCTGACCCGCTCCGGCTCGACCACGCCGTACATGCCGATGGTGAAGAAGCCATCCCACGCTCGAACGGGTTGGACGAGGCGCTCCCCACCAGGCAGGTCAACTTCTATCAGGTGATGCGATCCGTATTCCCATGGGGGATCGAGCGTCACTTCGGCGAGCATGAGATCGCGGGGCTCCGGTCCCTCAGTCCAGCGGCACGAAGCATTCGCATCACGCCCGTCAAGGCGCACAGTTCCCTTCTTGATGCGCTTGCCGTCGAGCGACCGCATGTAGATGAACATCCGGTCGGCCTTGGGCGAGAATGAAATGGATTCGAGCCGCACCCTCGGCGAGCTGACTGCGACCGGGACCTCCAAGTGGCCTGCCGAGCCGAGCCGGAAACGAAGGCGAACTGCTTCCGCCGGCGTGGAGCGAAACCGTATCGAGCACTCCGCCCACTTGCCCGGCTCGACCTCCGCCGGTTCCACGCGACTGAACGCCTCATCTTCGCGATTCACGCCGGTCTCGGGAGCACTCAGCCGGGGGGCTTCGACGCGGTACCAGATCACGGACGCGGCGCGCTCCGGCGTCGTGACCACGTCCTCGACCGGCACGCCGTCAATGTGAGTGAGGGCTGCTGTGTCGGAACGTTCCGATTCATTTCGCAGAATGACATGAACGCTGCCGGCGGGCTCGAAGTACTTCGGGTAGAACTGCTTCTGCTCCGACCAGCCCTCGCTCCAGATATAGCCCTCCCATACCTGCTCCTTCGCCCAGGGGTTGCTGTCAGGCCGCCAGCGCGCGTCGAGCACTTTCCATCCTCCCAGAGCGGGAGCGGCATACACCACACACGCGAGAATCAGAAGATACCTGATCCTGCTCACTTCCGCCTCCCAAGCAGACAATCACCATACGAGATCATGAAGCCCCTGCCAGCGGTGGTCCTGGAAGGGCTTGTTGTGGATGCCGAGCCAGATGTCCGCAAGGTCGCTCTCCGCCTTCAGAAGGGCCATCAGCGCGTATGACGAAGTTCTCATGTTCACGCAGGTACGCCCCCAACGATTGGGCTCTGCGCCCTCGTAGAGCCCGTGAAAGCCGCCGTCTATGCACGGATCGCCGGTGTCCAGGTACTGCATTTCGAGCAGCTTTCTCATGCTTCGATCCGCGGCTTTCAACAGCACTCCGTCGCCCAACAGCGCGCCTATATCGCGGAAGGTCATCGCGCTCACGGGCACGCCGGAAGGCACTTCGCCGCCCGCGAATCCGCCGTCTTCGTCCTGAACGGATGCAAGCCAGTGAGCGTAAAGAGCCGCCCTTTCGATGTACGACCGGTCGTCAAAGAAGCGTGACGCCGCGATCAGCATGGCCGCGCCGAAATCGTCGTTGTATGCGTGCTGCGGCAGCTTTTCCTGGCCCGGCTTGGGCGATGTCACCCGCCCGGTGAATGGATCGCGCTCGAGGACCAGACTGCCGTCCCCGTTGATGAACTCGTCCCGATATATCCGCGCGATCGGAGCAAGCCCGCGCTCGATATACTTCGTGTCTCCGGAAAGCCAGAAGAGGTCGTAGAGGAACAGCCCGGAGCCGGACTGGAACGAGCCTCGGGAATAGAAGTTCGCCAGCCCGTCATCCATGTATATCGCGTAGAGCGGCCAGCCCCGATACATCCCCTTCTCCACCAGCCAGTCGCCGAACAGCTTTGCCCGATGAAGGTAGAGCGAGATCTGCGTGGCCTCGGCGAGCCATACCAGTCCCCATGCGGCGCCGGTCGCATCGCGCGGCGCGAACTCGATGGATTGAGGCGTCAACTCGCGGATCGCGCCGAAATGCTCGTCGTCGTGATCCATCACCTGGAGCGACATGATGTATCGCCCGGCAAACTCCGCCGCCCGCAGATAAGCCTCGTTGCCCGTCCGCTTATGCAGAGCCAGAAGCCCCATGAGCATCGTGCCCGTCATCCAGTTGCCGGTCAGCACCTTCTCCTTGGTGTGCGCGTCGTAGCTGCGCAGGCTCCTGCCCCGGTTCGCGTCCTGGCGGTCCGTGACCTGATTTCGGATCATCCATTCTCCGCACAGGATGGCTCTCTCGCGGAGCGTCGCCGATTTGTCCGCTCCTCTGTCGGAACGCATTTCTATCCTCCACCGCGAGACGCCGGCCACTGAGGAACCAGACGCGGCGCCTTGAACGCGTAGAGCTTCGCGTTCCTGAGGTAGAACCGGAGGCGGATCAGGTCATTGAACCGCATGAAGTTGCCGCGCGAGAACAGGTCCTTCGGCTTCACCTTGAAGTTCACGACCGCGCGAATGTGGTCGCCGCGAATGGGAATGCAGTCCTTGCGGGTGCATCCGTCAATCGGATTGCCGGCCTTGTCCACCACTTCCACCAGTACCTCGCCGCCGCTCGCATCCACGTTGAGGATGATCCAGGTTGGTCCCTCAGGTCGGAAAGGCAGCGTAGTCAGCACGCCTTCCTTCTCACCCGCTTCGCAGCAAACGAAGCCGTCTCTTCTCAGCGTGCCGGTGCCCAGGGCGCCGTATCCGGCCTGGTAATGCGGCGCCGACTTGCCGCCGTACCAGAAGCGCATATTGCCTTCCTCAGGGTGCGGCGGATTATTGCTCAATGCCACGTGCCTGGAGTCCCAGCTTCCTTCCGGTCCTCGAGCGAGAATCAGCCGGCGGTCACCGACCCGCTGCCAGTTCTCGAGATCGCGGCTGAACGCCAACTGGTTGTCCAATACCATCTCATCGGTGCGGAACACCAGCAGTTGCCCCAGGTAGCCGTGGCCGTAAGGTATGACGTACATGAGATAGAGCTGCGCGTCGTCCGGGTCCTTCTCATCTACTTCGAGAACGGTTTGCATCGGAGTCCAGTGGAACAGGTCGCGGCTCCTGCTCAGTGCGATGTGGCGTTTCCAGGGCCGTCCCCATCGGCGGCACAGGTTCGCGTGCTGGTGGGATCTCGTCGTAGCGATGAAACACTTGTTCACCGGATCCACGGACATCGCGTGGCAGTCGCCGTCCAGAGGCAGCACAGGCGGAAAGTGCATGCGCCATCGAAGACCGTCGGGGCTGAAACACACGGTGATGCCGCTCGAATACAGCGGATCGTCATAGTGCGTGAAAAGCGATGCGGCGAACCGATCCTCGGATTCCGGAGCGCTGTAGGGCATGACGTTCCATACCTGCTCGGCCAGAACTGACGTATCAACCGTTGACTGCTCCATGAAGCGGAGAATGTTGTTTTCATACGAACCTTCGTAAAGCACCCGGCGAACGGCAGGCTTCTCCCAGTCAATGCCGTCGGCGCTTATCGCATAGCAGCATGATGAGCCCTGATTCGCAAACGGCTGATGATTGGCCCTGTTCACGAAGCGATTGTAAGCGTTGTACCAGCAGCGGAAAATGCCATCCACCGGGTCGAACAGAACCGTGGCGTAGAACGGATCCTGGAGTGACGTTACCTCGCCGCCAGGCGTCAATCCCTCCCACGGCCTGTCCGGCACGATCACAGGTTCCGGGTGCTTCTCAATCGGGCAAAGGCGTCGGACCGCGTTCTTGCTCGTCTCGATCAGGTCCTCATCGGCCAGAATGTAGAGATCCGGCTCCGCCCATGTATGAGCCTGGCTCATCGTGATCCATCCCTCCTGAATCGGCAGCGTCTCCGGACCGCGCCGGTTCGCTTTCTCGCAGCTTGGATAAGGCACGTCTGCCTCGCTACACTTTTGGCCACGTCTGAGCCAATCTCCTTCGCCTTCTGAGCCACGCAGCAGGCGGATGCGCAGATGCAAGCGCCGGTAAGAAAGACGATGCCGTTTACAGAGTCCACGCCGAGCGCCTCACGCGCAGCCCGTCCTACAGTACGCAGGAATCCCGACCCAAAGCGACTAAGGTATTGGCAGACCCCCAACGGAGGCCGGAGATGAAGAGCTGCATTAACGGCGCAACGACCATGCCCTACCCGCTCGAGGAGGATATTCGAGCAGCCGGCAAGGCCGGCTTTGAACAAGTCGAAATCTGGGCGGACAAGATGAAGAAGTATCTCGAAACTCACTCCCCGGCTGATCTTAGGGAACTGCTCGATGCGAACCACGTCTCAGCATCTACCCTGTGTCCATACGGAATCGTGTTCTTCAGCGATAAGGAACCTCATCTGGCGGCCATTGATGCCGCTGCAAGGGTCGCGGGCGAAATCGGCTGTCCGACGCTGCTGGTATGCCCGGATGTGCCGCCGCCGGGGATGGACAGAGATGCGGCATTCGAACACGCCGGCAAGGTTGCCCGCGAATACGGCGACGCAGCAGCGAAGCACGGCGTCAAGATCGCCCTCGAACCGCTGGGAATGCACCCGTTCGTCCCGGGCTGTGACGAAGCTCTGAAGATTCTCGGGATTGCGGACCATCCGGCGCTCGGGCTGATGATGGACACGTTCCACTATTACAAGTCCGGGATTTCAATCGAATCCATCGAGAAGATGCCGGCCGACAAACTGCTGGTCGTCCACATCAACGACTGCGAGGACAGGCCCAGGCAGGAGCTTCAGGACTCCCATCGGCTGTATCCCGGCGAGGGAGTGATTCCCTTGACCTTGATGCTGCGCGTACTGAAGGCGATCGGGTATGACGGCGCGCTCTCCGTCGAGATCTTCCGCCAGGAGTATTGGGACCGGCCGATAGACAGCATTGCCCGCGAGTCACTTCATTCGCTGAAACAGGCGATGGCGATCGCCGGCGTCTGATGCAGACACGGAAGCCCGGCTTGCGGGAGGCGGCAGAGCGCCTCCCCTACAGGGAACGCGGATTCACGCAAGGAGGTGCTAGGCAAAGCGCATTTATGCTAACCCGGAAATCGAGTTACATCCTGACGCTTATGGCTGCCCTCACCCAAATATCTCCCGTGCAAGCCGACGTACCGACGAATCTTAAGCCGCCCGTCGAGGACGGCATCTGGATCAGGCCGGCGGCGGAAGGTCCCGCAGAGCCTATCATCGGCTTCAAGGACGGCATCCGAATCGCACTCTGGCCGACGCGTGGTCCGAGAGGCGTCGTCCGCGTTCATGCCCAGCACGTGTTTCCGGGCAAGAAGTACCCAACGGTCAACTTCATTGCGATTGAGCCTGTCGTTGCCGGGCAGCGAGGTCTCTCGGAGTTGGAGTTCAGCAAGCCGGATGATCGGCGGGGCCTGAGGATGTGGCTGTCCGACAAGCCCGACGGGCCGGACGCCCTGCCCTGGAACCCATCGCGCGGCAGGCTCGGAAGAATCCGGGTCGGCGGCAAGAGCGTGCAGACTCTCTCAGTCGTGCTGAATGTGGAGAAACTGGACAACGGCGCTCACCCGTCAATACTGATCACTTTCCGCGCCGACAGACCGAATGAGGTAGGCTTCAAGGTTCACGCCGCGAAGGACAGCGCCCCGATGGAGTCCTGCGTGCTCACGGCGACGATGGGCAACTACTCGCGGACGCGGCTTCTCTGGCTGAAGGACGAAGTGATAGACAGCCGGAAGCTCTGGCCCGACTTCGAAGGCGACGGCTTCTGCGAGGCCCGTGATTTCCCCGCCGGCCGGTTTCGCCGTGAGAAGGACGGCACACTCACCGTCGCCATCAGCCCGAGCGAGTCCGACCTGTCCGCCGCCGACATGTCTCCCGGCGGATGGACGTTCGCTGGGAAGGTCGCAACTCAGTACTGGCGGAAGTACCCCGGCACGGCGAAGCCGGACCTCCGCGTGCGGGTAAACGGCCGGGCGATGTACTGGCGCACCCAGGCCGAGATCCCCGGCGGCGTCTCATACGAGAACTTCGAGCTGATCGAGAAGTTCGAGCCGGGGACGGAGCTGTGGTTTGGGGTGACGCTGGAGACGCCGAGGGAGATGGGCTGGCCGAAGGGAATGGGCGATGGTTGACTTGTCCGCCGTAGCCTTGGCGAAGGCGTATGGTAGGAGCTGGATGATCCATCGAGTCTCAGGAAGTGATCTCAGCCGGTAACCTGGCCAGTAGTTGCGACAAGACCTCCTCCGCCAACTCCCGAGCACTTGCAGCTTCGTCCTGAGACGGAGGTACTGCCTCTCCCGGATAGCGGTATACCGTCGCGTATTCAGACAGACCGGCCGACGAGCGAAGGATGTTCTCCAGACTCGGATCCAGCTTACTGCAAATGATTCCAAGCTCGGTGAGACTGTGTGTCTTCCTGAACGGCTGGTCATGCCAAGATAAGAAGCCTTTCATTGCTTTCTCGACCGCCTGCTGGCAGTGAAACAGCGCATCCTCGAGAAGCGGCGGCTTGGCCTCTATATCAACCGATGCCGCACGCAGGTCATCCCCTGCCTTCCTGAACCACGATCGTGTTTCCTCGATCTTCACCGGGTCATGCGGCATAGAGTTCTCTCCCCTCGCGGACAACGGTAGACGGCAGTGAGGCCTTCAGATGCAGTCGGCTCTCAAACTTGCTTCGCGGCCAGACGTGAATATCAACCGCGGTCCGCAGACCCCACAGAGCGTCATAGGCGCGGGTTGGGCGAAGGAGCTCAGGTGGGGAATCGTCCGGCATGACCAGCAGGATATCGTAGTCGCTGTCGGGGCCGGGTTCGCCGCGTGCCATCGAGCCGAAGAGGTAGATGCGCTCCGGATGGTATGCCGTGACAAGCCGCTCGACTATCTCCGCAAGGAGTTGGTCCGCTTCGGTTCTTGCTGATGAGCCGTCCTGCACTGCGCCGCACCTCACCTGGTCTCGTTCGCACTCGAACTTGCTACCTCGCACTATACCTTATGGGACGACGCATGTCAACTTGGCGGCGGCGTGTCATTCGAGAACTTCGAGCTGATCGAGAAGTTCGAGCCGGGGACGGAGCTGTGGTTTGGGGTGACTCTTCAGACGCCGAGGGAGATACGCTTCCCCTAGCTGGTGCCGGGCTTGCCCTCCGAAGCCGCGGCGGAGGAAGGTGTTGGGTGTTCGGAGTTGGGCCGCCGGATGCCGTCTTGGTTGGGGCAGGATTTGTAATCTTGCCCCTTTCAGCAAATGGGAGTCCGCGACTCCACCCGGCGGGCGATCACAGAGCCCTCTTGCCAGTCTGGGCCGGATCAAGAATCCGGCGATGTGTAGCAACTAGTCTCCCTCATACATTGCCTCGAAAACCTCCTCAAAATGCTCGTGGATGAGAGCCTGAACCTCATCCTCAGA
>Ga0315289_10005653_pt1 | contig 18433 bp, 13 predicted proteins | sample YL17G11_40_MG_FD_203452 | JGI IMG/M metagenome (GOLD analysis project Ga0315289, IMG submission 203452) | Sediment microbial communities from Yellowstone Lake, YNP, Wyoming, USA - YL17G11_40 | ecosystem: Environmental > Aquatic > Freshwater > Lake > Sediment | place: USA: Wyoming | collected...
GTCCTCCAGGACCTGCGGCCAGATGCACTCGGCTTCCCCCGTGACAACTGAATCCACGCGCTTCATGGCCTCGTCCGGGCACATGGTTGCATGAATGCCGCCCATGACGACGGGTACACCCAGACGCCGGAAGTGAGTGGACACTTCATAGGCGCGGTTTGCCTGTGCGGTGAAAGCGGTAATGCCCACCAGGTCCGGCCGAGGCATCGACGGATAATCCGGCGCGCCGAAGTTCTCGTCAACGATCGAGATTTCCCACTCCGGCGGGGTCAGGCCCGCAAGAACCATAAGGTTGAGTGGTTTCCACAGGCGGTAACGGTTCCAGCGGCTCTCCTTGACTTTGGTGATGGTGACCAGCGGGTTTGAAGGATTGATCAGATATAGTCGCATAGCGTGTATTCGCTCATGGCTACGGATTTGCTTGTCTCCTGTTTTGCTCACTGCTGTTTTCGTGAATGGATTGTCGTAATTCCTATTCATTGGCCTAACGCTTGGCGCTTGAGCTGCGAGCGAAGCAAGTCTGCTCGACGCGCTTGTTAGGTTGCTCCTAGTCGAACTTGATGCGCTTCGAGGTCTCGTCGACACGCTTTCGGTACTGCTCACGTTCGGCCTGCTCGCGAGCACGGACTTCCTGCTGCTTGTCATGCCACTCACGGTATCGACGGTTGGTCTCGTCTAGAACCAGTTGGAGTGTGTCCCGATGTACCTGCTCGACTTCCTCGATGGTCGTCCCGGCGAGTGTGACGGTTGCGCCGTGCACGCGCGCGATCCCAGGACGATGCGCGGTGGTCCACTGGGGAGGATAGTCCCAGTTGGCAACAAAGAGCTCCGCCCATTCTGATGGCGCTCGCCGAGAAAGGGCGAACGGAATGGCATAGAGAGCACTGCCACGCGTGCCATCGTTGCGCGGCTCCGTGATGTCTTCAACTATCACCCGCGTAATCTTGATGTCCTCAAAGGCTGAGCCAAGACCAGGGCTGGCAGCGTCCGGCAGCCCATTTGCAGGAGACCTCAAGGTCGCCATCGGTTCGCCGAGTGGCGGCGCAGTCTCACGAATCCCCAGCAGGGTCCGGACGAGATCCGCATAATCGCGCTCGGAGTAGGTCTCGCCCGTGAGATTGATGTAGTACTTGCCAGCAAGCCAAGACGGAGCTGCTTCAGCCCAAGAACCACTGCGCCACACGGGTATGAACTTGCGATGGTTCCGCTGGGTCATGGCCTCCGCGGTCATGATGTCTCCCTCGTAGCCCACGCCCCCCTCACGTGCATCGGAGCGACTCTTGTAGCGCGGCGTGCATACGATGACGACGAACTTGTTCTCGCGGATGGCTCGCTCCATAAATGCAGGGAGCTGATCGCCTGGGACCGTGGCCCATCGGTCGAGTGTGACGTCGACGCCGTCGGCCCGAAGCCGCTGCGCTAGCACACGGACCCACTCCTTGTGCGCGTCATGATCCCAGGAGTACGAGATGAATGCCGACGGAGCCACGATTCCTCCTTCTGCTCCTGCTGTCGTTCAGCCGCACACTAGATGCAACCTAACGTTACGGGTCACGCGCGGCGGGTACGCCGTCGCGTGGACCCGATTGTTGGGCGGCGTCATTGACAGCATACGCTTTCAACGATTTTGATTTCCTCTTCCGTCAGGCCGTACAGTTCGTATACCAGACGGTCGATCTCCACGTCGGTCGTCGTGACGGCGTTCTGCAATGCTGCTTTTTCGGACTCGGCTGTGGCCCCGCGCAACTTCGGCACCAGGGCCAGCATCTTCTCCACCATCGCCACCAACCTGTCGTGCCGCTTCTTGTCAGGAGGGGAGGCAAAATCAATTTTACGAATGGGAAGTTCCAAAATCGCATTTTTGAGCACATCGATAGTAATGAAGAATTCACGATAATAGAATCCAAGCAACCGTGAGTTAATGAGAGCCAGAAGATACTTCAATGATTCTGTAGTGGTTGATTTCCGAAGTAAAAGCATGGCATCTTTCACATACAGACCGCCTTTGTCATAACTCGCAATTAATTTTTTCCCCATGCGGGCAACGAGTATCTTCTCAGCCTCAAAGCGTTCAGGCTCACCAGGGCGAGCGGTGGTACGATTGGCCCTCATGATTTCGGGCACATACCAGACGAATTCGGAGGGGCGATCATGGGCGTACCGGAATATGGCGGCGCTACGAATAAAAGCCTTTGACTCTTTATGGAGGGCTTCATTATGAATGAATTTCTCGTCATTGGCGGTTTTAAAGCCATAAACAAAATTAGTGAACTCCCCAAGTGGTGCTGTGTTTATTTGAAGACGCGAAGCAAGGCCGGAAGTTACCTGTGCAGTATAAAGCTGGAAATTGTCGAGATGGCCTTTCAGAATATCGCTTTGCGGAAAAGTCCGAACTATTGCCACCCGTGTGCTTGAATCTAGGCGCGAAACTTCTATTTGATGGGCGGGAGATGGGTTGCCCGACGATTTTCTAAGATTAAAGATGCAAGTTTCAACTGTTGCGTCTTGAAACACCTTTTTCGGGAGCCGAACCAATTGTAAAATTTCCGATTCGGAGACCAGCTTGTGCCGAATGGCGTAAAAACTTTCCAAGGAAGTCCATGTGTGAGGGACGATAAAACTTAGATGTCCGCCGATTTTCAGAAGGCCTATTGCGCGCTCCATGAAGCAAGAGTAGATGTCTGATTTAGCTACAAATGTGGGAAGAGTTTTCCAGAAATATTCCTTAATTTCCGATTCCATTTTGTGCGGGCGGATATACGGCGGATTACCAATGATGGTGTCGAAGCCGCCGGACTTCATGGCGTCGGGGAACTGCGCGGACCAGTCGAAGGCGTGGACGCGCACGAGGTCTTCGGGAACCATGGAGAAGTCGGAGGCGATAAGGGAGTTTCCGCATTTGATGTTGTGGTATAGATTCGGCAATGCGCGTTCGTGGAAGAGGGTCATCTGCCGGGATAGGGTGGTGTCGTTTTCGCCTTCGAGGGCTTTCAGCAGCAAAGAGAGCTTGGTGGTTTCGACGGCCTGCCGGTCGATATCGACGCCGTAGATGTGGGTGGTGAGGATGCGTTTGCGTTCGGCGATGGTGAGACGGGTTTCACCTTTGGCGTTCTGATAGACGGCTTTGGCGTGTTTTTTGGAGAGGTTGGCCAGATACCATTTCAGGCAATGGTCGAGCAGGAACTGATAGGCGCCGAGGAGGAATGAGCCGCTGCCGCATGCCATGTCGAGTACGCGGAAGGGGGGCATGGTTTTGCCGCCAGCGAGATCGGAGGGGCTTTTGCCTTCAATCTGTTTGCCGATGGTGTTGAGGACGATGTAGTTCACGATGTAGGCGGGAGTGTAGTATACGCCACCCGCCTTGCGCACTTCAGGTTTTTCCTCGACTTTGGCCTGATGTCCGGCGGTCAGGCGGATGACTTTGCCGAGGAAGCGTTCGTACACCGTGCCGAGGATTTCCACGGGCAGGACGCCGAAGTTGTACGGGCTGCCATGCTCGAAGTAAAGGCTTTGGAGAATGGGCTTGAGGGCATTGTCGTCCACGGCCAGACTCGGCGTGAGCGTGTCCGGCGCATCAGAGATGCCGGGTTCTTTCTGGAAGTGGAACAGTCCGGAGTTGTATTTCTGATCGGCCTTACGGCACAATCCGCTCATAAAACGGTCGTAGATGTCTGACTGCTCACAGAGTTTGAGTAGTTGCCCGTAAGACTCCAGTCCGCGATCCTCGGCCATTCGCAGGAAGACGATCCGGTCAATGATCCGCTGAACGGCGGCGTTGAGGTCGTCTGCCGACAAATCGCTGTTGCGTAGGGCGAGGTTTCGTGCCAGCACATCGCGCCAGCCTTCGATATCCTTCAGAAACTCGCCGTCAACCTCGGAGGTGCCTCGCTTACGTTTGGAGGCAGCATACTGGTCGAACGTCCCAGACCAGACGGCCTCGCGCGAGAACACGTCCCAAATCTCCCGCCAACGGTCAGGATACTCGGTGAATCCGAAATACTGGATACGGGCATGGCTGGCCTTATCGCCGGGTCGCGGGCGAGAGGCGCAATCGTACACGCCCAGTTCCTCGAAATCGGTCAGGATGGACAGGGCAAGTTTGGCGCTGAAACCGTAGCGGCGAAGTTGATAGGCTGGTGCGGGATCGGCGCTGATATTGACGCCGCACTTCTTGGCTTCGACGTAGAACTTCGGCAATGTGCCGAGGCGGAAGGTGTAGTCTGGCGCCTTCTGTTGGCCTTCCACATCCAGGCTGTCTTCAATGATGACTTCGCGATATTGGGGTGCGGCCATGGAGGCGTTTCGCACGTCCCAACCAAGGGCCTCGAAAAAAGGGTCTATGAGAGATTGGCGGACATGGGCTTCCTTGACTCCAGGGGCGAGGAAGGACTGCCGGTTAGTGGCGAAGTACTGACACAGCGTTGCAACTTCATCTTTGCCTTGGTCGAATGTTTTACTCATAAGTGCTCAATCCTTATCCTCGGTTACCGGCAACATTCAGACGCCGAACTATTGATTATATAGTTTCCGTATAAGGAACCCTAATCATAATATTCGCCATATAAGAACCCACCACATGAAAGCGAACAACTGTTTATTTTACCGACGATTTTTAAATTGCCTTCCCGTCTTTTGGTATCTTATATGGTTTCCGTATAACACCCCATCTTTCAAGCTCATCAAAGGGCGTCTACATGGCTGCGTACTCCCTTCCCCCTCCATTCAAAACATGCGTGTTTCCATTGTGGCGCTATCAATTATTGATGACAGGAAAAAGCCTACATCTTTCAAAGAAGGCTGTCAATTATTGCTTCAGGAAGAAGTCGTTACGTGACTTGAAATGACCATTACATCAAGTCCTGACTTTCCACCCAATTCTTCGTTCTTAGAAAACTTACACTTTTTTTACATTTCTTCCATAATCCCTTCGCATCTTTTATCCATAATGCAGTCATAGAATGAGGGTTCATTAGAAGAGGAGGTAACTATGAAATACCTTAAGACTAAACAAAGTACCGGGCTGGCGAGAATGCTGGGCATTGCATTCATGACCATGATCTTCCTTACCATCATCCTGCTGTGGGGACATGTTCAGGGAAGGAGCAATCATTTAATCGATCTCTACTTCGCCTACTGTAAAGAGTTAGATTAGGGAATGTTCTCTGTTGTATTTAGAATTGATACGTGGGTAAGTGCTCTCTGATAAAATAGAGAACTTCTAATTCTCCAAATCCAATAAGAGGTTTTTCCGGGGTACCGGAGATCCTCTTAAACATAAAAAGACTAAGAGGTGATGGGCAGAGAAAGGTTATCCAAGTCTACTCCTGCGTAGTCCTTCTCTCCGGAGAATCTTTTACAATAGATAAAGATTATGGTATGAATTTTATACCAAAGAAGAATGCTTTAAGAGGTGGGGACGATCTCTAAAAACCCTACCTTTCTACTTTGCCATGACAACTTGATATTTTGATTCATTTATGAAGCTTCGTGTGCTTGAGACTTTAAAACAGGCAAAGAGGTTAATAATAGCGGTAGTTGGCTTTACCGTGCTCTTGATCGGCCTGGCAATGATCGTGTTGCCAGGCCCCGCTCTCTTAGTAATACCTTTGGGCTTGGGAATCCTTGCTACAGAATTTGTTTGGGCAAGGAGTTTACTAAAGAAAGTAAAAACTGAATTTCAAAAAACGGAAAGGAGAAGTAATTATGGTAATGAAACCAAGTGAAAAAGAAGAGGAATATTTTGCGAGGACGGAATTTGAAAGGAAAAAGAAAATTGAGGAGGAAAAGCACAAAAGGCTTGCGCAAGAAGAAAAGAAAAAGCTCAAAGAACTCCATTATATGAGATGCCCTAAGTGCGGAATGGAGTTGATAGAGATAGACTACAAGGGCATTAAGATAGACAAATGCTCTGAGTGTGAAGGGTTATGGCTTGATGCCGGAGAGCTTGAGGATATATCAAAGCTTGAAAAATCAGGGCTTGATAAGTTTTTTGGTGTGTTTAAGAAATAGCTTTTAATAACAATGTGACAGGCCGAGACTGATCTCATTATAAAAAGCATACGATCAGTTACCCCATTTTATTTTTTCATTTTTACAGAATAGAGTCTTATGCGTTGGCATCAAAAAGAGATACGAGAAATTATTGAGGGTTTAAAGACCTCTCCTCAGGGCATAACCTCAGAAGAGGCACGGAAACGACTCCGAGAGTTCGGGTCCAATGAATTACAGGAAAAGAAGCAAAAAACTCTTCTCATGATGTTTCTCGATCAATTCAGAGACTTCATGATCCTTGTGCTTATGGCTGCTGCAATCGTGTCAGGATTTATTGGTGACATCACAGACACCATAGCAATAATGGCAATTGTAGTACTTAATGCAATTATCGGCTTCATTCAGGAATATAAGGCAGAAAAGGCGATGGCAGCCCTTAAAAAAATGGCGGCGTTAACTGCCACTGTCATAAGAAGTGGTATGCCTGCCACAATTGATGCCTCTGAGATTGTTCCGGGCGATATTGTCTTGCTTGAGGCGGGGCGGATCGTTCCTGCTGATATGAGACTCATCGAGACTGTGCAGTTGAAGGTGGAAGAGGCAGCCCTAACTGGGGAATCCGTGCCTATTGAAAAGCACGTCAAGGCACTGCATGATGAGCTTTTGCCAATTGGCGACAGAAAGAACATGGTATACAAAGGCACATTCGTGACCTATGGACGCGGCAAGGGTCTTATTGTGGCAACTGGCATGCATACAGAGCTTGGCAAAATCGCGACCATGCTACAGGAAGAGGAAGAGGTAAAGACACCCCTGCAAAAGAGGCTCGCGACCTTTGGTCAAAAACTTGCTGTTGCCGTCCTTGCCATTTGCGCCATTGTTTTTAGTATTGGCATTATGAGAGGTGAACCGGCTTTGCTGATGCTTCTGACGGCAATCTCCCTTGCAGTCGCAGCGATACCTGAAGCCCTCCCTGCTGTAGTAACCATCTCTCTTGCCCTCGGAGCAAAAAAGATGGTCAAGCAGAACGCCCTCATAAGAAGGCTTCCAGCAGTTGAAACTCTCGGCTCCGTCACATACATCTGCTCTGATAAGACAGGAACATTAACCTTAAACAAAATGACTGTGGAAGAGATTTATGTGGATGGGAATGTGGTGGCGGTTAAAGACTTAGGAACAGGAATGAGTAAGGAACTGTTTACTGCCCTTGCTTTAAGCAATGATGCACAGGCAGATGTATCGGGTAATGTAATCGGCGATCCAACAGAAGTTGCATTGTATAACATTGCAAAGGAGAATGGTTTTGACAAAAAGGCCCTTGAAAAAGATTTCCCGCGGGCAGCCGAAATTCCATTTGATTCCGACAGAAAATGCATGACAACTATCCACACGTTGTCTGATGGCAAATTTATCTCATTTACAAAGGGCGCAATAGATGCGCTGATCGATAAGTCAGTCGATATTCAAACGTCTGAGGGATTGAAGACGGTTGATTCAGAAGCGATTCACAGAATTAACGAAAGGATGGCTGCTGATGGTCTGAGGGTCCTTTGTATTGCAATGAGAAAGTGGGATGCCCTGCCTGATGATGTGTCTCCCGAGAATGTGGAGACAGGACTCACTATTTTAGGTCTTACAGGAATGATGGACCCGCCGAGGGGGGAGGCACAAGAGGCTGTAACATTGTGTAAAACTGCGGGTATAAAACCTGTAATGATAACAGGCGATCATCCCATCACAGCAAAGACAATAGCTAAAAAACTTGGGATACTGGAGGATGACTCCAAGGCTATAATCACGGGAAAAGAACTTGAGAAATTATCATTAGAGGAGTTTGAAGAAAAGGTAGAGCACATAAGGGTTTACGCAAGAGTCGCCCCCGAACAGAAATTGAAGATAGTAAAGGCGCTCCAGGATAAAGGCCAGTTTGTTGCCATGACAGGAGATGGCGTTAATGATGCCCCTGCGTTAAAGAGGGCTGATATTGGAGTTGCAATGGGCATTACAGGGACTGATGTCTCAAAAGAGGCAGCACATATGATTCTTCTTGATGACAATTTTGCAACTATTGTAAAGGCAGTGAGAGAAGGAAGAAAGATATACGACAACATCAGAAAATTTATAAAATATCTCCTTACGACAAACTCAGGCGAGATATGGACTCTCTTTCTTGCACCGCTGGTTGGCCTGCCAATACCTCTTCTTCCGATCCATATACTCTGGATAAACCTGGTGACAGACGGTCTCCCTGCTCTTGCCCTTTCTGCTGAACCTGCGGAAGGAGACGTGATGGGGAGACCACCGAGGCATCCAAAAGAAAGTATATTTACCCATGGACTGGGACTTCATGCAATATGGGTTGGACTCTTAATGGCAGGAATAGTTCTCTTTGTTCAGGCTTGGGCGATCAAAACTGAGCATGCCCATTGGCAGACAATGGTATTTACAGTGCTCTGCCTTACCCAGCTCGGACATGTCCTTGCCATAAGGTCGGAAAAAGAGTCATTGTTCAAAATAGGATTATTCTCTAATAAATATCTCCTTGTCGCAGTCATATTGACCTTTATCCTTCAGATGGCAACGGTCTATGTGTCGGCATTGAATCCCATATTCAAGACAGAGCCTTTGACCTTCAATGAATTGATATTTACACTTGTATTATCGTCTGTAGTCTTCTTTGTGGTGGAGATTGAGAAATTCATAAGACGGCAGAAAAAAGGTGCAAAATAATGCTTCTCTGGCTTGGATTTATAATCTGTTCTTCGGTAATAGTCTATTCAGGCTCAAGGCTTTCGAAATATGGCGATATAATAGCAGAAAAGACTGGCCTCGGTGGCGCATGGATTGGTGTTGTTCTCATGGGGTTTGTTACATCCCTGCCCGAAGTTGTTACAGGGATAAGTTCTGTTACTTATGCAGGCGTCCCGGATATTGCCGTTGGCAATGTGCTCGGCGCCTGTGTTTTCAATATGCTCACACTTGCCTTCCTTGATGCTATTTACAGACCGATGCCGATATCCGCAAAGGCCCATCGCGGCCATGTCATTTCAGCGGCTTTTGGAGTACTTCTTCTGTGTATCGTTGCTTTAAGCCTATTTCTTGGGAATCGTCTTTTCTCATTAGGATGGATCGGCCCGTACAGTTTGTTGTTTGTGCTTATCTATTTTATAGCCATGAGGCTGGTCTATTCTTACGAAAGGAGACAACAGGTTGCTGAGTTTATCAAAGAACTGACAGTAGAACTGAAATACGAAGGTATTTCGACGAAGACCGCTGTTTCCAGGTATGTTATCCACGCTGCAATTGTCATCGCTGCAGCTGTTTTTCTGCCGAAAATTGGCGAAGGGATTGCTGAAACTACTGGTCTTGGACAGACCTTTGTGGGGAGTATCTTTATCGCCTTCTCCACAACCCTCCCGGAACTTACCGTCTCGATTTCTGCAGTCAGGATAGGGGCCATAGACCTGGCAATAGGGAATTTATTCGGGAGCAACATCTTCAATGTTGCCATTCTCGCTGTTGATGACATCTTCTTTGCGAAAGGGCCTATCCTCTCCTTTACCGATCCTGCACATGCAATTTCCACTGTATCCGCTATCGCTATGACTGCCATCGCAATTATTGGATTGACATACAGGGCAGAGAAAAAGCAATTGTTCCTGGCATGGGATTCAATCGGGATCGTATTGGTTTATGTGTTAAACCTGATATTGTTGTATCTGCTGAAATAAAACGTAAGAGGAGGTCATATATGAACAGCGCATCATTACAAGGTGCATTGAAAATTGGGACAGTAATGGGTATACCCATACGGGTGCATTTTTCGTGGCTTATCATCTTTGGCTTGATAACGTGGTCCCTGTCCGCTTTCTATTTCCCAAAGGCAGCGCCTGACCTTCCGACAGCGTCGTACTGGATTAAGGGCACTCTGGCTGCGCTGCTCCTTTTCGCCTCTGTGGCCTTCCATGAACTTGCCCACTCCTTTGTCGCCCAGAGATATAAGATATCCATCGAAAGTATTACTCTCTTCATTTTCGGCGGCGTTGCACAGATGAAAGGAGAACCACCACATCCAAAAGCAGAGTTCAGGATTGCGATTGCAGGCCCCCTTTCAAGCTTTATCCTATCAGCGCTTTTCTTCCTTCTCTACATGAATACGGTTGGCGGGGCAAGGGCGCTTTTTTCTTATCTTGCACAAATCAATCTTATTCTTGGTGTATTCAATCTCATACCGGGATTTCCGATGGATGGTGGAAGGGTGCTGAGGTCAGCAATATGGGGTAAGACAAAGAATTTTTATTATGCCACACAAAAGGCATCGAGTATCGGGCGGAAGATAGCGTTATTTTTTATCTTTTTCGGAATCTTCTCACTATTTACCCGTATGCCCGGTGGCTTGTGGCTGATGCTTATTGGGTGGTTTCTCTATACCGCAGCCCAGACGAGTTATCAGCAGTCAACCCTTCAGGAAACACTGTCAGGCATCAAGGTCAAGGATGTAATGGCGAGGGATATCGTGTCGCTCAGCCCGCTGATTTCAATCGATGAGGCCGTAAACGCTTATTTTCTCAGGTACGGATACGGCGGATTCCCCGTTATTGAGGGCGAGAAATTTCTCGGTATCATAACCCTTAAAGAGGTTAAAGAAATTCCCAGGGAGGATTGGGTGAGGGTAAAGGTCTCTGCTGTCTTAGTCCCACATGACAAAAAGTGGGAGGTCTCTCCTGAAGATGATGTAACAAAGGCCCTTGAATTAATGATAAGAAAAGACAAGGGTAGGATTGTGGTTACTGCAAAAGACTCAATCATAGGTTTAATCACAAGAAATGGCATTGCTCGGTATGTGCAGATTAAGGGGAAATAGTGTGGGCGTGAAATTGCCTGATCACAAAACCAAGATCGTATGCACAATCGGCCCGGCCTCTCGTTCAGAAACCGTTCTTGAGGAATTGATGAGGCGGGGTATGAACGTCGCCCGGCTCAATTTTGCTCATGGCACCGTCGAGGGACACAGGGAAGACATCCGGCGTATACGTTTGGCAGCAGCGAAATTAGAGCGTTCATGCATGATTCTTGCTGATCTCCCCGGCCCCAAAATCCGTATTGGCAAACTGACAAGCGATCCGCTTTTACTTAAAAAAGGCGACAGGATAACTCTGACCACTAAGGATGTTCCTGGTACAGTTGAACGCATCTCGGTTAATTATGAAAGATTGCCGGAGAGTGTGTCCCGGGGGAGCGTTATTTACCTCAATGACGGGTTTATACAGTTACAGGTCGAGGAGGCAGCAGAGGATGAGGTTGTCTGTAAAGTTGTTATTGGCGGGCCATTACTTTCCCATAAAGGATTGAACCTTCCCGGTGCGAAAATATTCATAGACACAGTAACAGACAGAGATCTCCATTTTGTTGATTTCGCTTTGAAAGAGGGGGTCGATGCATTTAGCGTTTCATTTGTAGAAAAAGCAGATGATATCCTTAAGGTCAGGGACTTTGCGAGAGAAAGAGGGAGGGCGGTCCACGTGGTAGCAAAAATCGAACGGGCGGAAGCAGTCCGGAATATTAATGAAATACTGGGTGCGGCAGACGCTCTTATGATAGCCCGTGGAGACCTGGGTGTCCAGATTCCGGTTGAGGATGTTCCCGCAGTCCAGAAGAAACTCATTCGTAAAGCCAATCTGATGGGCCGTCCGGTAATCACCGCCACGCAAATGCTGCTATCGATGACGGAGAACATCCGTCCTACCAGGGCTGAGGCATCGGATGTGGCAAACGCTATTCTTGACGGTACCGATGCGGTGATGCTATCTGAAGAGACGGCTATCGGCAGATACCCTGCCGAGGCCGTAGACATGATGGCCAGAATAGCGGCATCCATTGAGCGGGAAGTGCAGATCTCCGACCTGCGTGAATACTACCGGGCGCGCCTGGGCCATCAACAGACAAGCATAGAGGACGTCATTTCGTTTAATGTGGTTGAAGCAGTTCGCGCCCTCGAGGTCCGCTGCATCGTGACGCCCACGCAAAACGGAAGCACGCCTCGCAGAATCTCCCGGTTCAAACCCGATTGTTGGACACTCGCTTTCAGCAGAAGCGAAGAAACTCAGAGATTTCTGGACCTCTCTTATGGTGTTTTTCCGGTTTTGATGGGTAATGACGACGATTATTCGCCCGAGGGGATTATGAAATTCATTGGTGAATCGGGATTGGTCAGGGAAGGTGACAAAATAATAATAGCAGAGGATACATCACCCGACAGTGTGGACAGTACGGACTCATTGAGAATAATCCGGTTCAGCCCAGTTCAGGGAGGGGCGGGTGCCGAATGAGAAACGTGGTTTACGAAGCATTCTTGTATTGGGCTATATTTATATCCCTTGCCGCTGCGCCCGTCCTTATTCTCCGGATCGGTCAGTCTGCCTCGGTTTTGTAGGCCTGCTGCACGACGTTTCCATATACCGGAGGTAGATGAATGAAAACAATTGTTACTCTGACGATGAACCCTGCAATTGATAAAAGTTCGAGCGTCGAACATGTCATTGCAGAGCGGAAACTGTACTGCAAAACGCCCCGTTTTGAGCCAGGAGGCGGAGGAATTAATGTCACACGGGCCATAAAGAAATTGGGAGGAGAATCTGTTGCGCTCTATCCCTCAGGAGGTCCGACAGGCGAAATGCTTCGGTACCTGTTCGAACAGGAAGGCCTCGACCATCGCCCAATCCCGTTTAACGGATGGACAAGGGAAAACCTTGTCATGCTTGAAGAATCCACGGGTCAGCAGTACCGCTTCGGCATGCCCGGACATCACTTATCCGAGGCGGAGTGGCAACGGTGCCTGCATGAACTGTCTGCCATCAATTCCAAGCTCGACTTCATTGTCGCCAGCGGAAGCCTTCCGCCCGGAGTACCTGAGGATTTTTACGCAAGAGTAGCCCGTATCGGTAAAGACATCGGTGCTCAGGTTGTTGTTGATACGTCCGGCGAGGCCCTTCGCCTCGCACTGAGCGAAGGCGTCTACCTGATCAAACCCAATATCCGTGAGTTTAGAGAGCTGGCAGGGCAAGAGATGAAAGAGGAATCGGAGATAAAGAACATGGCAATGGAGATTGTCAGGAGCGGGCAAAGCAAGGCGGTGGTAATTTCTCTCGGAGCTGCCGGTATCCTGATGGTTTCGCAGGAAGGCCATGAACGTATCCAGCCGCCGACCGTGCCGATTGTAAGCAAGGTGGGTGCCGGGGACAGCACGGTTGCGGGTATTGTGCTGAGCCTATCGAGAGGCAACTCGCTCCCGGACGCTGCCCGTTTTGGCGCTGCCGCAGGTGCGGCAGCCGTCATGACACCGGGCACAGAGCTGTGCCGAAGGGAAGACACCGAGCGGCTGTACGAACAGATTACTTTGGAATCGGCCTGAGCCGGAAGCGAGAAAAAACGCAGAACCATGAATAACGAGCCAAAGATCGGATATTTCTCTATGGAGATAGGGCTTGAGGCCCGCATGCCCACTTACAGCGGTGGCCTGGGTGTGCTGGCGGGAGATACGATCCGCTCCGCAGCCGATCTCAAGGTGCCTATGATCGCGGTCACGCTGCTTCACCGCAAGGGATATTTTCGCCAGAAGCTCGATGCAAGCGGGTGGCAGACTGAAGAGCCTATCGAGTGGGCTATAGAAAGTTATTTGGAAGAGATACCAAAGAAAACCTTCGTCACTATTGAAGGGAGGACAGTTCATCTCCGCTCCTGGAAATATGAAGTCAACGGCATCGGCGGGTTCGGGGTGCCGGTGTATTTTCTGGATTCGGATCTTCCGGAAAATTCCGAATGGGACAGAACCCTGACCCATTTCCTCTATGGAGGGGATCAGCATTACCGTCTCTGTCAGGAGGTAATCCTCGGTATCGGCGGTGTTCGGATGCTTCGTGCCCTCGGATATGAGAGCATTAAGCGGTTTCATATGAATGAAGGGCATGCAAGCCTTCTCGCCCTGGAGCTTCTGGATGAGGAAGCAAGAAAAGCCGGCAGGGACTCAATCACACAAGACGATGTAGAGGCTGTGAGAGAAAATTGCGTCTTCACGACCCATACTCCTGTTTCTGCCGGGCACGATCAATTCCCGATAGATCTGGCTCGTCGTGTGATAGGCTCACGCGAGGATTTCTTCAATGTGAAGCATATCTTCTCTTTCGACGGCCTTCTCAACATGACATACCTTGCTCTCCACCTGAGCCGCTATATAAATGGAGTCGCTAAAAAACACGGGGAAGTATCGAGACTCATGTTTACCGGTTATTCCATTGCCGCAATCACGAACGGGGTTCATGCAGCTACCTGGGCGGCAAATCCCTTTCAGGAACTTTATGACCGCCATATCCCGGGCTGGAGAGAGGACAATTTCAGCCTTCGGTATGCCCTGAGTATCCCAAGGCAGGAGGTGTGGGAGGCCCACGCCTTGGCGAAGAAGGAGTTGATTCAGCATGTGAACCGTGAAACCGGCGTCGGGATGGATGCAGAAGTTTTGACTTTCGGCTTTGCGCGGCGTGCCACGACCTACAAGAGAGGAGAGCTTTTTTTTCAGGACAGCGAGAGGCTCAAAAGAATATCATCGGAGACAGGCAGGGTTCAGGTGATTTACGCCGGCAAGGCTCATCCGCAAGACTTTGGAGGCAAGGAGATCATCAAACGAATCTTTCATGCAAAAGAATCCCTCAAGGGAAGCATCAAGATCGCTTATCTTGAGAATTACGACATGGAGATAGGGAAGCTCATAACATCAGGAGTTGATGTATGGTTAAATACACCTCAACCGCCCCTCGAGGCCTCAGGGACGAGCGGGATGAAAGCGGCGGTGAACGGCGTTCCGAGCCTGAGCGTTCTGGACGGTTGGTGGATAGAAGGGCATATAGAGGGAATTACCGGATGGTCCATTGGCGAGGCCAGTAGGGAAACGGAGACGAGCAGCGATTGGTCAAAGGATGCCTTATCTCTTTATGATAAATTGGAGAATGTTGTTAGTCCCCTTTTCTATCATGATAGGGATCGTTTCATCGATGTGATGCGCTCTTCCATTGCCCTGAACGGTTCGTTCTTCAATACCCAAAGAATGATGCTGGAGTACGTGCTGAGGGCTTATTTCTGAACTTATCTCATGAGATTCTTAATATAACGGGTTTTATCGACTATGCGTCCTCCGAGGTTGGAGTTTTTTGTGGAGAAGCGGGAGGAGAGTTAAACCCCATTTTTAAGACAGAACCTCTCACTTTCAAGGAATTGATCTTTACGCTCGTTTTCTCATCCGGGGTATTTTTTGCAGTGGAGCTGGAGAAGTTGATAAAGCGGCGCAGCAATGAGCATAGTTAGGGGTCACGACGCCAAAAACTCTCAACTCCTTGTCCCCAATTTTCAATTCCCGACTCTCCACTCCTTAATATCCCAACTTTCCACCCCTCAACTCCCCCACTCTTCAACTCACAACTCTTTCCTGAAAATTTACACTTTTTTTACAATTTCTACAAAATTTCTTCACACATTCCTTCTTAAATAGTATCTCAAACAACAGTTGGAGCCACCGGTGAATTCATTTTCCAGCTACCCTACAGAAAATCGCATGCAGATATCGCCAAAATCTCATAAGCTTACCCCGATGAATCACGACCTCACACACGCACACCGGTGGCTTCACTGTTTCCTCCACCCGGCAAGGAGGGACCCCATAAATGCTGCATCTTGTAATAAAGGTGAACTTTTGCTATCTTCCCTTGATGAAACAGGATGGTTGCTGAAGGAACATCCTGATGACCTTCACTTTTTGGATCTGATGTCACTCATGGATAAAATTCTCATCATCGATGACGACATAAAGCTTGTGAAAAATATCGAGACCTACCTGAAGGATTTTGGTTACCAGACCGAGGCAGCCCTGAACGGGATAGAGGGCCTGCAAAGAGTAAAGTCCTTCCAGCCTGACCTGGTGATTCTGGACCTGATGATGCCGGAGATGGACGGGCTGGAGGTGTGCAAAGAGATCAGGAAGGATAATCCAGTACCCGTCCTCATGCTGACAGCCCGTGGCAAGGAATCCGATATCGTAGTCGGGCTTGAGGTGGGAGCGGACGACTACCTCACCAAGCCCTTCAGCCTCCGCGAGCTGGTAGCACGAATCAAAGCGACGCTCAGGCGTACTAAGGCGGTTCAGGCTGCCTCAGCGTCAAAGGAAAAAACACTGGGCTGTGGTGATCTCGTCATAGATCCTGCCAGGAGAGAGGTGGTGAAGAAGAAAAAGAGGATCACCCTTACCAGTACGGAATTTGACCTGCTCTGGCTCTTAGCATCGAACCCTGGCATCGTTTTCAGCCGGGACAGGCTCCTTGATGAAGTAAGAGAGCGGGAACTTGAGCCTTTTGACAGGTCCATTGACGCCCATATTAGTCATCTGCGTAAAAAAATCGAGGACTCTCCCAAAGACCCCAAATACATTCTGACAGTCTGGAGCACAGGCTATAAATTCAGGGAGATGTAGGGGCGTGATTCATTACGCCCTCTGCAGGGAGTGTTGAAACAATGCTGTTTTGCAGCAAAGAGCTACCTTTTTATGATTCGGGAGAAGAAATGTGAGGGCATTTCGTCGCAGCATCTTCTGGAAGCTCCTTCTTACCCTGCTTGCCTGCATCATTATCACCTGCTTAATCATGGCTTTAATCTATTATCCCTTCGTGGAGGGCGGTGAACGAATCTTGCCTCCGGGTGTACCTTCTCTTATCTTTATTATTACCATCGCGGTGTTTACTGCTCTCCTCTCGAGAATTTTGACCCGCCCCATCAGGGAACTGACGAAGGTGGCACAGGAAATGTCGAAGGGAAACTTTGGGGTAAAGGTTGAGGTGAGGTCCAAAGACGAAATAGGGCAACTGGGGACAACCTTTAATGAGATGTCACAGCGCCTGGCTGATTATCATAAATTAAGGATGGAACTCTTAGCTGACATCTCTCATGAAATCCGTTCTCCCCTTGCGAGAATCCAGTCTGATGCAGAGATCCTGATCGACAGACAAATGGAGAAAGAGGAGATGGCTCAGCACCTGAAGGCAATTTGTGAAGAAGTGAGAAATATTGATCAGCTGATTGAAGATCTCTCCATGTTGACCAGGCTGGAGCAGAATCAGGTTGAACTGAAAATAGTACCTTCTTCATTAGAGAATGTTCTTGCACAGGCGATTGCCAAGTTCCTCCTTCAGATGGAGGAAAAGAGGATCGCGGTGGTCCAGAATATCCCCCCCGGTATTCCTCTCGTCATGATGGATGACATGAGGATCGGCCAGGTGATCTCCAATCTGCTCATGAACTCCCTCCGTTATACGCCAGAAGGAGGGAGAGTAGAGATAGGAACGCAGAAGAGGAACGGCATGGTGGAAGTATGGGTGAAGGATACCGGTCCCGGCATTCCGCAAGAGGCAATCCCCTATATCTTTGACCGGTTTTACCGGGTGGATAAGTCCCGGTCACGGGCCACCGGAGGGAGAGGGCTCGGCTTAGCCATTGCCCGGCAGTTTGTCAAGGCCCACGGAGGGGAGATTCGTGCGGAGAGTGAAATCGGCAAAGGGACCTGTACAACCTTTTCTTTGCCTGTTGCTCCTTGAATTACACTCATCATTTGGCACTCATCATTTTTTCTTGACCTTTTAACCATAATTTATAAGACTATAAAAAAACAGAGGAGGGGTTTACAGATGATAGGAAGAAACGTTTTTCCAAAGACAATCCTTGCTTTCCTTGTACTGATTATGCTTTTACCACACACTCATGCCCTGGGAAAAGAAGTGGAACCTATGAAGGAACAGGCGAAGGCGGAAACAAATCCCATGATGACGCAGATGAAACTGATCGAAGCATGTCAGGACAAGGTCAACGGTGGGTATTACCATGCCTGCTCGGAAGACTTGACTCAGGTAACTGATAGAACGAAGTACGCCCTTGACCAATATAAACTCGCCCGCGTACTGAGCATGAGTTCCCTTGCCGGGAATAAAGCGATGGCAAAGGCAGCAGGCAGACTGCTCGACCTGACCATTGAAAAGTTTGAAGACAAGAAGAACGGTGGGTTCTACTATTCAGCAAAAGAAGACTGGACCATTGTGGATAAAACCAAATATACCTCTTTACTTGCTGAAAGCGACGGGCCCATCCTTCATTACTATGAAGTTTGCCTTGATGATAAGTACCTCCTCAAGATGTTTGAACTCTTAGACCTCCTCTATGAAAAGTGCTGGGATAAGAAGAACGGCGGGTTCTTTGATTCCTTCCAGGAGGACTGGACACCCAAGTCGAAGGTGAAGAGCCTGCAAACGCAGATGGCAGTTCTTCAGGCACTGGTGGGGGCATGGAAGGATGGCATTGATTCTCCCTATGCCACCAAGGCAGAATTCTATAAACAGAAAGCACGGGAACTGGT
>Ga0315289_10005654_pt1 | contig 18433 bp, 17 predicted proteins | sample YL17G11_40_MG_FD_203452 | JGI IMG/M metagenome (GOLD analysis project Ga0315289, IMG submission 203452) | Sediment microbial communities from Yellowstone Lake, YNP, Wyoming, USA - YL17G11_40 | ecosystem: Environmental > Aquatic > Freshwater > Lake > Sediment | place: USA: Wyoming | collected...
CTAACCCTATTTGAGTACCTTAGCGTGACAAAACACTTGGTATTTTGGTTGTTAAACATAAGCCTTTACGCTGTAAAATCAGATTTTGTGGTACTCATCGCGGTGGATCACACAAAAAGCATTATAAACTTCGATTGTATTCCTTTTCTTGTCTCTTTTTTTAATGAAGGGACCAAATTAAAGCAAATCCCGAAAGGGAAAAGCAAAAAAGAGGTGAAAAAACCTATGGTAAAATTATCAACCTTAAACAAATATAAGGGAAAGCTAGTTTCTATCACAGCCTGGAACGACGAAGATAAAGAAACTTTTGAAATAGAAGGAACCATCACCGATATAAACGAAGATAAGCTGACGATCGAATATGCCGACGAATACGGCGAAGGTTTTGAAGTCATAGCTATCGAAGACATACGAAGCCTATCGGAAAAGAAAACTTAGTGTCACCCCAATACCTACTAATTGGAGGAAGGGTTGGGGGGTGATAGGGAATTTACTACTTCATAGCCCTTCATTACCAACTCTTCCTTTCTAACCTTTTTACCGTGTTAATGCTTGACCGTGTTAAAGGTTACACTTATATAAAGATATCATTTTAGGGGAGAAATCGAGGCATCAACACTATAATAATAACTAAATCCTGATACAACTATATTTACTTCTTCAACAAGTCCGAGGCTTGATTCCTGTTTTAGTGTATATTTTGAGTAAATTTAGAGCAACAAACAGAAAAAATGATATCTTTATATACTTGCATCGGACAAGCATTAACACGGTTTTAAGACTCATGTTATTTGTGGGAATAAATGATAAAAAAGAAAAAAAGAGTCTCTTCCGTGACCTATGAATTATCATAGAAGAGAGAGACTAAAGTAGTTGTATTAAATTTTTTAGAGTTCGTATTTGTTTTTTTATGGTACTTGTAGTTGTTCACTGGTTTCCATGTTGAAATATGAGTCGTATGTCCAACCTGTTTTTACAACGTTGGTTACTGTTGACATATATGTTCCTGTTTGTTTGGTTGAGCCGTACATAAAGGTTACTGTGCCGTCGCTGCTGGTTATGCCGTTGTTTGAGATTTTGCTGTAGTCTGGGAGTGTCGTCTCGATGTATACCGTAGCTCCATTTACTGGGTTGCTGCTACTGTCTACTATTTTGACTTTTGTATAGATGTTATAGTTTTTACCGGTTTTTTGGTACCACATGTCAATGCTGTAGACATGCATAACATTACTTGGAGCAGAAGCTGTGGTGAAGGTATAGTATGCGTTGTTGTTGTTATCTATGGCTGTGTTGCCTTTTATGTCAGTGGATTGTACTTCGTAATAGTATGTGGTTCCTGGTAGTAAATCTGTGAGTGTTATAGTATGAAATGTTACCATGGAAGAATCAGATTTTGTGCTGGCAGGTGGTGTTGTTGTACCATATTTTACATTGCTGTTGCTTGGTTCGTCAGTATCCCAGATGATCCTTGCACTATTGTATGTTATATCGCTGCTGGCAACATTACTGATAACGGGTGGTGTCGTATCAGGTTCTGAAATTGCCTCTATGTACATGTGATCAATATAAATCGTGTCTAAGAATCTATTACCCTTTGTTCGATCCCCATCTTTTACTCGTATGTAGACTGTACCTGAGAGTGTGTCAGGTAATGTGAATGTCTGACAGATATTATTATCGGTTGTTTTAGTAACTGTTACCATGTCTGTGTAAGTTGTGTCATCTGTGGAGTAAGCAAATATAAAATCATCTCCCTCAGAATTAACCGTATGATAGGCTTCTAGATAGAAGACATATGATTCGTAGCCACCTGTGGCATCAATAGTCCATTTATGCTCCAAGTAGCTATAACGGTTAGATGGTTTTCCACTGCTCTCCATCTCCGTGACACCCTCATAGACATTATCTGAATCCATTGTGGCGGTGTAATTATTTATGATACCATTGTTCGTCACAGGAATATCCTGATTTGCATAGAAAATCTCATATAGAGCAATTAGAAATTCATCCCAAGATGTATCTTGCGAAAAATCTAATCCGTAGCCAGAATCATCATATCTTGAATCATAACTATATTTAGTTGGATCCGGAAAGAAAATTGTTAGGCCATTGGCATCAGGATACTCATTCCCATGACATTCTGCTATAACCACCTCAGACACATGATTCTTAACATTTTCTAAATGTTGACAGATGGATTGATTTGTTTCAACAAGTAGACATTCCTCCGCAAAATCATACGCGTCCATACAGATTCCATTACCAAAGGATTGCACATTACCATAAGCACTCCAGACGTTACCAAATGATTCATTGAAATTATTGATAAAATCGTGAGCAATAATATCAAGAGAATTCGCTAATTCTTCTATTTTGTCAGTCCTAATAGCACTCATAGTAATACTATCTGGCCATTGAGTATTGTTCGTAATTAATTGAATAATTTGTTCTCCTATTTCAATGTTAGAAAGATCAGGGTCGTTATTCAACATATTACAAATACCCGCAATAGTTCCGTACCAGTAGCCATATCCACTGTTCGCTTCACTTCCAATATAAACATCGACACAATCTCTTAATTCATACGCTGATTCTAATGCTCCCATCAGACATGGAGCTGTAAAACATATGATATCTACTCCATTTGTATTTGTAAGAGCCTGCTGCATGTCATTCATGGTTAACCAGCCATTATCTGTAATATCAGAACAGGCTCCTGCCCATCCACCACCATGATCATACATGGAGAGAATATACCTAGTTGCTGGATAATTGGTCTTACCATATTCTAAAAAATCCTGCAATGTCTGAGAATCACCCATATCAACTTCTCCCCATTCCTCAAGAAGATTATGTTCATGGTTTTCATTGATGTACCAAATTTTTGCTGGACCATAATTTGTATCCTGCAAGACAATTACATCAAGATTTTCACCTGAATATGCCTCTTCTGCGAAGTCCTCTAGAGGATCATATGCACTATAAAAATCGGCATCATCATAAAATAACCAAGTCCAATTTTTACCCGTAAAATCTGCGGTAGTAGCATAGCTGTTATCTTTTGCATCCAGCTGATTAATTTGATAGTTCAATTCTGCGTCCATATAGGTATTACAAATTGACATTACACTTGCTCCAATAAATAGGGCTATAATTCCTATTACCAACTGTTTTCTAAAATTTTTCTTTTCCATGTATTTTTTCCTCCTCCAATTTTATTACTACTCCACAGAACAGGCTGTTCTTTCCCTAACTGTTCCGCATAAAAACCTGTTCCTCATTAGCATATGTTATCCTGTAACATGATATAAATGTATTTAAAAATAATTTTATTAACAAATGTAACAAAAAATAACAAAACTGACTTTATTTCAACATACCAATTGATTTTATTTCTTTAAAAACATATCCTTAAAACTTACCAAATGTTTTTATACAAATGAAAGATATTAATTCCTTGGGGAGTCAATGCTAGTGCCTATGGCTAGAACAACTAATGTCTTAATAGTGGCGGTAATCATTACGCTATTCATTTTCCCTTTTTTTTCATTTGCATTCGCTCAAGGAGATATTGATATTTCTATCAAGGGCGGTTTTGGCTGCAACATTCTTATTAATAATCATTCAAATGATACGGTAATTGGAAGTATAAACTATACTGCAGATGGCCTTTTTAGGCATTTATCAAAACAAGCAAACTTTCCAATCCTACCATTTTCGATGCTTACTTCTTGGATAGGCCATCCTGGTATTATGAGTTTAAATGTAAGCGTTCAAGCAGGTGATATTTTATTAACTCGACATGGTTTTTCGATAATGTGCATTACTTTTTTCCTTCACTAGCTTACATTCTTTATATCCTTATTTTTCAGAAAAAAAATAGCTTCAGTCCCTTGTATCGGAGAAGCATTAGCATGGTTTTAACTCCATGTTTTGTGCTAATCTTCTTCCCCTTTAAACTTCTTTAACAAGTCCGAAGTATAATCCTTGTTTCAGTGAAACCATTTTTTTTACTATCATTAGACACATGTTTTAAGATATATTTATAAAGGAGATATCTCTTATAAAACTATAGATTGGGGGGAAACAGATGCGTAAGAATCCTCTGATTAAGACGAGTTTAGTGTGCGGGATACTAGTTTTGTTTTTAGGTATGAGCATCATACCAATAGCTGGATGTCAACAATTCTCAACAAGTGTAAGTGGACAAACCACTGTACCAGTTGTTCCTTGGACTAAAAATATTGGAACTACTACGTATGAAGGCACCTTATCCGGGTATGTCACCGATTCTGAGATGAACCCTATCGGAGGAGCGAGGGTACGGGTGTACTTCCATGATACCTATCGGGAAAACTATAGCGATGCCTCTGGTTATTATCACGTAACTGACATTCCGCTCTGTTACTGTTTGAAGAATGCCACGTGTTCTAAAAATGGGTATAATACGGAATGGATATGGCTCAGCATTTATGTGAACACAACTTACGATTTTGTTTTAACACCGCTCAATGGATATTGTTACCCTGTGCTTAGTGGAACGATGGGAGAGAATGGTTGGTATGTGAGCTCTGTTGTGGTGACATTCGTTGGTTCTGGAAATCTTACATATTATAGAATCGATGGAGGTGATTGGACCGAATATGTGGTGCCATTTACAATTCAAGATGATGGCATACATCTCTTCGAGTGGATTTGCAATGGGAACATCTCACAAATCTACTCTGAGACAATAAAGATTGATCAACACTATCCGGTCATGGTTGTTACAGTTGAAAAGATAGGACTCAATAGATATAAGTTCCATGAGGAGGTTTTCGATGCAACCAGTGGTGTGAACAGAGCCGAATTCTATCTGAATGGATATCTGATATTCGCTGATTATGAAGCACCCTATGAATGGACATATAAAGGACCATCGTTTTTACCTGATTTTTTATCTTTTGATAACGCTGGAAATGCGGTTATGCTCTATATTCCTCCTCCACAGCCTCCAAATCATTATTTTGCAATCGGCTCTTTAAAAAACCCTCAATTCCACGAATACTATGTAACTTTTTCTGCTGTATTTGTTCTAGTTATTGAACGTTCATTTCTTTCATTTCATATTTCAACTCTTATAAACCAACAATTTGCCATCCCTGCAGATTATCAGGGAAATATTAGTGATAATTTCTTAGTTGTAACGTATCAAAATCCAGAATATCTATAATAACTAGTGAATCAGTAAAAGGATGAAATTGTAGATCCATCAGGAGAAAAAACTAGTAGTCTCATAACAGCAGATAGTATTACGCATTTTCAACGCAGTTTCTATATGTTTTTACCATGTTCTTCAGCGCGCACGCGATCGTGACCGGGCCGACACCCCCAGGAACTGGGGTGAGTACCGCTGCTTTTTCTTTGACAGATTCAAAATCAACATCGCCACAGACACCATCTTTAGTTTCAATGATTCCAACATCAAGAACAATCGCATTGTCTTTCACATGATCTGTTGTGATGAGCTTTGGAACGCCTGCACCGGTAATGAGAATATCAGCTTTTGATGTGTATTGCTTCAGATTTTTTGTGAATACATGACAGACAGTAACCGTCGCATTTCTATTGAGAAGCAGCGCGGCCAGCGGTTTTCCAACAACATTACTATGGTTAATGATGACGATGTCTTTTCCTTTCAGAGCAACATGTTCATGTTCCAATATCGTAAGAACAGAAAGAGGTGTACAGGGAACAAGATACTCATCACCAATGAGGGTTCTTCCGAGGTTCACCGGATTGAACCCCTCAACATCTTTTCGTTGGTCGATCGCCCGTATAAATTTCTCCTGAGAAAGATGCTTCGGAACCGGATATTGGACTAAAATACCATGCACTGAGTTATCGGAATTAAGTTGTTGAATTGTCTGAAGGATCTTCTCTTGGGATACCGTCGCGTCGAATTCAACATGTTTTGAGGTAATACCTACTTCGTTGCAGGCGTTATCTCGTAATCTAAGATAGAGTTTTGACGATGAATCGTTTCCAACGATGATTGTCGTGATCACAGGATTGCTGTTGTATTTTGTTTTTAATTGTACTATCTCTTCAGATATTTTTTTCCGGATTTCTTTAGCAATCTCTCTACCGTTTACTATCGTTGCAGTCATTTCAATCACCAATGAAATTTACTGATGATTCTTAAGCCTTAGGTTTTATCCCAATCGCGTAGAACTGTGGGAAGAAGTTGAGTTGAACCCCTTCATCCAGAGACCTGAGAAATTCGTACTCCCATTGATCGATTTCTGTTTCTGAAAGCCTTGCTTCTCTTAATATCTTGATATAAAAATCTCGTGAATGAAGATAGTATTGTTTATCTTCGTCGCAGGACCAGATTCTATTGTTTCCGATTCCTATGGTTGTTTCAAGTCCTGCGGTGACAAAAAGTGTTCGTAATTTTCGTCCGATATGCGGGTCACCACCTTTTTTTCGTATTGCTTCACCAGCGAATAATGCATCAACTTTTTGGTTTTCTGGCCAGTGTATCTTCCCGCCGTAATCTGGTTCGAGTGAGGCAAGTATTTTTCCTTTTGGTTTACAGACACGGGTCATTTCATTGACAACGGTTTGTGGGTCATCTGCCCACATCAGCAGCAGATTACAGGTGACGAGGTCAAAGGTGTTATCCGCAAATGGTAATAGTTGTGCATCTCCATTACAGATGGTGGTATTTGTGTAATTACAAAGTATCTTTTTTGCGACCTTCAGGAGGTGCGCTGATCCGTCAACCGCTACAACAGTTCCTTTGGTGAGTCGTGCGATATCTCGGGTAACAAACCCGGAGCCACAACCGACATCTAACACAAGGTGTGCATCCGTTAATCCAACTTTCAGGTAGAGCGGCAATCGTTCCTCTGCGGTTTCTAATGCTTGTAGCTCGAGTTTTTTTATAAAATCAGTAAGTTCATCATCTGTTCGTTTATGAAATCTGTTTTCGGTTTTTTTCATTGAGAGTTCCAGAAAAAGAAAGTACTGCTGTGGTATAAGATTTTCTGGTCCTTTTTAAAAAACTGAAGAAGAGAGGGTCCGGAACACAAGAAGAGGTGATAATCGAAAAGGGACGCAGACCCTCCCTCGCCGTGCCATCCATTAAATAGAGGTTTTTTTCTTTTTTTTGCCGTGGAGGTCTTCGTATTTTCCGACGAAGACGTACCCATCGTCTGTTTTACGTAGTAATCCTTCATCCAGCATAAGGTCAAAGACTTTATCTGAGACTTTGACGTTTTTTGTTTTGTCATAGATCATTTTTATTTTATATTCGGGGGCTTCATCGTTGAGGTAGTTTGGCTCTAATTCATACATCACGTTTATTTTTGGCATAATTTCTCTCCATTCACTCCTCTTTGATACATTTTAGCATGTTACATTTTGACAATATTACTATATAAAGATATGTGGGCCAATTGTCACAATGGAAATTTATCACGACCCTGGAAAAGGGGGGCTCTCCTGGAAAAAAATTGAAAAAAAGATAATGTTTAAATAGAACAATAACGTTGTTCAATCTTACCTAAACAATAAAAATAAGGAAGGTGGAAAATGGAGAGTATGATAAAAAAAGTAGGCAGTTGGCTATTCCTGATCGGAATCTGCGTAGCCCTTCTCGTTGGGCTCATTTTCGGCGTAGGACAAACGACGAATGCAAACCTGACAAATCTTGAGACACCGCTCGGAATTATTGTTGCGGTACTTGGATTTATCGTCGGTATCTTATCGTTCTTTGCCCTCGGAGCAGTCACCCAAGAAAAAGTACCCACGTTCTTGATCGCATCACTGATTTTAATAGGTCTAGCGATTGCAGTGTCATCAACGACATGGATATTCGGAAGCTTCCGCGAGTTAGCACCCCTATTTACAAACATCACACAGTATCTCGCCATCTTTGTCGCACCTGCTGCCGTTATATTGGTTGTTCGCTCTCTCTGGGATTCAGCAAGAACCAAAGAACCAGTAAAGTAGAAGGAACGAATCCTTCTTTCTTTTTTTTATTTTATAACCAATTTTTTAGAGCAACAATAAACATTATTTTGGTACAATTTCATAAGAGAAAAGAAAAAAGAAGAAAATAAGGAGTATCCTATTTTTCTTTTTCAGGGAGTTTCTTGGCAAGACTCCAGAGGTTTTCAAATTTTCCGTTCAGTAATTCGATATCATCAAGATTCACATACGCGGTCCCAACGTAGCAGGGCTCACATCCTTCCTCAGCGAGAATTTTAATGCCATTGACTGCGAGTTCTTTGCCAAAGACATAGTTGCGCATGGTCCCTGAGGTGTTTTCTGAGAAATACCGGATGTCTAGGTTGTCGCCGTAGGCGTTCTTGAGTTGTTTCGCGATATCGATGTTCGCCTCAGAATCAATAAGAAGCTCGACCTTTGTATCAAGCGCTAAGAATTTTTTGAAATATTTCAGGAAGGGTTCGTCGAAGAATCGTTCACCGCCGATCTGCATGCGGAGGTTATTCTTCTTTTCTAAGCAGTTGTTAAGGATGTTGTAGAGGATCCATTTCCCGCTGTAGCGAAGGGTAACATTCCCATCGCGTTTGATCTTGATGCCGTAGGTTTTGAAATGCTCAGTGTAGGAGGTCGCGTAGTCATTGAGTCGGTTTTGCATTGCGCTAAATGTGTCAGGTGCGATCACGGTCTTAAGGTTTTCATTGATATCTTCCCAGATAACCTTGGGGTGCACGGGAAGGTAACTTTCTCTTCCGAAGTCTTCTTCAGAGTTTGCAGAGAACAATACTTCTGCGATCAAACCGTTTTTCAACAGCGAGTTTCTCCCGGTTTCCAGGGGTCGTCTGGTAATGTTAGTCAGCTCTTCTGCGATTTTGAGAAACTCAGAAAATTCTTTCGGGCAGTCCATGATAAGGATCGTATAGTAGGTTGCTGCTTCTCTCGGACGATCGACTTTCATCCGTTCGAACATCATTTCAAAATCTTGGATATAATCAAGTTTAACTTTAGTTTTGTATTCACTATTTCCCATCCACGAACACCATCCATTTCTTTGAGAAAATACATAGTATGTGTTTTTTTATAGTTTATGGATGCATATTTAGGTGCATAGGCAGCAGGTCTTTTTCTTTGGAGTTTTCAGTGGATTATAAAATGATGGAAGATTGATAATCCAGCATCCAATAAGGAGTCGGGGGGGATAAAAAAGTCACATCCATCATTGAAATATAAGTGGGTAATCGATTCGAAACCCATATCTTCACAAGGGTTCTCAGCACACTGGTTTCACTGCACAGCTAAGGAGTCAATGGAAAGTCTACCCCCAATTATTTTTCTTTTCGCTCCATAGGTGTCTTCTGTTGGGATCCTGTTCGAACAATCTCGTCAACATATCGACGACAGTCTCGTTTAATCTCCGCGAGTTGCTGCGGAGGAATACGATAGGACTGTTGTGCGAACTCTAACGCGAAAATCAAACCATGGACAAATGCGCCAAGGGGATATTCTTTATCTTTTGAGAGTTGAAACAGGTCATCGGTAATTTTAAAGACCTCACTCATGGTGTACGATGATCCCGGTGATTTCGGAACTTTGTTCTGTGGTATTTCGTTCTTTTTTTCAGTCATTTTATCACATTTCTTTTTACTCTGTTTATTTTTACTCAGGGGTAGAGCAGTTAAACCACACGGTGATTCGCTCATGCATTTGATTGCATCGTTCAGGGTTAAGTACGGTTATTAGCACCAAGGTAAGTATTGCGAGCGGGACGAAAATCACTGCGGCAAGAAGCAACAGAATAATAATTGTCTTTAATATTTTTCCCGCTGTCATAAAAAAGCTACAAAGCTTGGGACGTGACGTCGGAGGATGGCATTTAATCCCTGTCGTGGGACAGATAGGCCCAAAAATAGTCCAACATATAAATCCCTTCGTAATCGAACATATCGGTTGTGTGGTTATTTTACAGATAGGTTGAGTGGTAATTTGACAAAACTGGCCGCTGGTGATGTTACAGAGTGGTCCTGATGTGATATTCCCAGCGGGCTCATCAGGCGTTGGAGTGGAATCGGCTTGCTTAAGTTCTTGGAGATCAAGTGCGCGGATATTCACAAGGAATTGGTCTTCTGCTTCTTGTTCTGACAACGCATAGTATTCAGTTATGAGTGTTTGAAATTCTGTGTAATCCTGCCGGATGATCCTGTTGATTTCTGCGAGGTTGTTTTTTGCTATGGCGAGAATAATATCCCATTTTTGCAGCAGGTCACTGTTGAGTAGACGAACTTTTTCTGTGACCTCTTCGCTTGACAATTGATTCACCATTTCTTTCGTGAGTACCTCTCGAATGGGAAGAGGGATTTCTATTTGTTTGTCTTTGCCGATATACAACGGAGAAAGGGAAGGGTTTTTTCCCTGGTTTATGATGTTCCCTAACCGGTGATGAAACAACGGTGAATTTGTATTTTTTTGAGAAGAATTGACCGCATGAAAACCAACTGCTGATGTGAAGGACACCATGAATAATATGGTTGCGATTCCGATGCTGATAAGAGCTGCCTTTTTTTTCATGGTCTTTTCCATAAGAACTATCTCCTTCTGATAGGACCTTCATTAGGAAAGTGATATTTAAATATTTATAGGGTTTCCCTCTTGCTTTTGACACTTGATTGAATTCTTTCTTTAAAAACCTATACCTCTAAAACTTAACCTCATGTTTTGTGCTAGATTGTCACTCGTTATTGTTTTGTATAGACTTTCGATCTACGAGTATTGACATCAGTGAGCGTGAGTGTTGTATTATTAGGAAAAATATAATAATATTCCCCAACGACAGTGCCATCTTGAGTGGTTGCTATAAAAACTAATTTTCCATCTTTTAATGCCCATGTATTTCCTGTTACAGCACCAGTACTGGTCCCGTCTGAAAATAATGTCATTGTCCAATTGATGGAAGGAACTTCAGAAGTCGTCTTCCATGTCCCAATAAGTTTATTTCTCTCAGAATCGAGAGAATTACTCAACTGATTACATCCACTGAAGGTGATGGAGATAAGAAAAACTCCTATACTGAGAATGATAAGTTTTTTTTGTATATCCTTCCCTCCGCCTATTTTGTTTAATTATTTTTTTCCATTTTCTCTTCTTTTCTTTTAACCTTTTTTTTTGTGTGGGATGAAAAAGAACCCAAAGATCATTAGATTATAGGGGAAAATAATTGAGGTTTTAATATTGTTTTGCTTTATCAGTAAGTAAATTAATAATTGAAAACCAGCTGATCAAATTATTCATTGAATAAGAGAGATGTTGATTGGTAAACATAATTATTCCGACATCTTCAAAGACATGATAAAACATATATGTTTGGCTACCCGGCATTCCACCATTATGACCTATTCTAATAATGTTTTGAGAGTCATTATGGCTCAAAAAAATCTGCCATCCAAGACCATATCCTCTATAGTTATCACTGGGATATTGTAGGGTAAACATGAGTTCAACTGTATCATTTTTTAAAATTTTAACGCCGTTATATTCCCCTCCATTCATATAAGCAATTAAATAATGAGACAGATCCTCCAAATTTGATCTCAGTCCTCCCGAAGCATAGTTTCTATCCTCAAAATGAGGTAAAGCAATATATTTCCCAAGCAGATAAATATATTGAACTGCAAGCTGTTCTTTTTTATAAAAGGGAAGATAATAGCTAGTATTCTTCATATCCAGCGGTTGAAAAATATTTTTCGTACAATATTCAGGCAATGATTGATTTGTGATACATTCCACAAGGTATCCTAATAATTCAAAGCCAGTACTTGAATAGGATTGTTGTTCACCAGGTGGATAATCCTTCCAATGGTTAGGTTTGTACAATTTACCTCCTGGATTCAGATATTCACCCAAATAATCATAGGGTACACGAAGAATTGAAAATAAGGTAAAAAGATTGATATTCCTTGCTGCAAGACTTGACCGATGCGTCAGAAGCATCCTAAATGTTATTGGTGTGTCAGGATAATTGGGATTTCTGACATTGAAAGGTAAATAATCATTAACATCATCATCTAAATGAAAAAGACCTTTTTCCCATAATTGCATGATTGCTGTTGCAGCAAAGGTTTTCGATATTGATGCTAACATATACACTGTTTCATTTGTAGCTTCCTTTTTATTTTTTATATCTGCATATCCATAACCTTTTGACCAAACCATGCTATTGTTTTTAATTATAGCTAATGCTAGGGAAGGCATATGACCACTGTTCATATAGTCAATAATTGCCTGATCAAAATCATCATCAATTAATTCGACTCTATTAATCATAAATGGTTTTTCAACACAATTTGCAGAAACTGGAACTAGAACATTAGTAAACAGAATGAAAAGAGTTGATAGAACAAGAATTCTTCGAAGTAAGTTTTCCTTCATTTACTACCCCTATTCAAATTACTATTATACTCTCCCCATATAAAAAATTACGCTACAATAATGCTTCCTCCTTAATTATCTATTTCGGGATGAAGCCTCATTCTAACAAAGATTTAAATATTCAAGGGTTCTTTATTTAGTATCGGGGAAGGAAAAACATGAAGAGGAATATAGAAAGAAAGTATATATGGAATTTTTTGAAGGCAGCTGTAGTGATCGGCGTTGCCCTAGCACTTTTAATGCCGGGGTCAGCCGCGTTTGCTAACTATGGTAAAACAGCCAAAGTACAGGCATCTGTGAATACTATTGTAGCATCAACAACACGTGATATTATTTATGTTTCTGCTACAACAATATTCACGATTGAGAACCCGCCAGTTGACTTCGAGGTTGTTGACGCGGACCCGTTCGACGGTTTCGGCGACAACGGGCCCTATTCCACCTTCAACGACGCCCTGCTGGGGACCCTTGGGGAGTGCCGGTCGATGGCTGAGTTCGACATCTCACCATTCAGCGTCCCGCCTGGGGAGTTCATCAGCGTGGCCACGTTCGAGGTAATGATCACAGAGATCGACATCTTCGGTCTCGGCGTTGATGGTGAAACCCCGGAGAGCTTGGCCGTCGATGGATACGTGGGCAATGGGCTCGAGGAGCTGTCCGATTTCGAAGCCGGGGACGGCAACGTTCTTGACTCAGTAGATACTCCAGACCCTCAAATCGGACAGGTTCTGAGCTTCGACGTGACGTCCTTTGTTACCGATCTGGTCAACGCCCAGGAACAATATGTCGGGCTGACCATTCGGGCTGAGACGTTCGGCGGGCTCTGGGTTACAGAGGGCGGTGTTTTCCCGAAACTGACGATCGAGACGATACCCGAACCCGAGCCTGATTTAGACTGTAGCGGAACACTGAGTTGGACGGAGGTAAGCCCAGGGGAGATAGTTGCTGGACAGTTCCTGGTTGCAAACATTGGCGATTCTACTTCCACACTCAGCTGGAACATAGAGTCATACCCTAGTTGGGGGGTCTGGAGCTTTACTCCATCAAGTGGCTCTGGTCTCACTCCGGAGATGGGCGCGATTACTGTAGGCGTAGAAGTCACTGCACCTGATCAACAGAATCAACAATTCACCGGAGAAATAAAGATTGTCAATACTGAGGATAGTAACGACTTCGATACTATTTCAGTATCTCTCAAAACACCGGTGAGCATTCCACAGAATAAACTTTTGATTGACTCGTGGTTCCTTTCTATACTCGAGCGATTCCCACACGCATTTCCGATATTAAGACAGATGCTAGGATATTAGAACATCATCCATATTTTTCTTTTCTTTTTTTACATTAATTAGCACAAAACCTGTGTTTCTAAGGATATGTTTTTAAAGAAGTAATTGTTACAAAACTACAAGGCGGAGGCAAAGGTTATGAAAAAACAATTAGTTATCATTGGGCTAGTTACTCTACTTGTTTGTGTTGGTTTGAGCGGCTGTGACTTTCAATCTTCCAGTGATGTTATTGAAGTGACAGTCTACTGCAGCGCAGATACCAATTCTGAGAATATTTCTAAGCAAAATGTTCGCTTCGATTTTCAAAAGACAAGTGGAGAATCATTTACCCTTTATGGAGGGTGGTATGGTGATATTGATATGTCATCGTTCAGAACTGATGTTAGTCCAGTTGGGTACAACCTACACCGAGGAGAGATTATCACAGTCTCTGTATATCATCCACTGGCATATCCTACGGAAATGACTAAGGACTACACCTACGAACAATGTCGTGTTTTCGCACGTTATGAGGAATCTGGTGATGAAGAAGTCATGAAGGCGGACCTTTTCGTCACATTTCTCCTTACTACGTATAGATAAATCTAACTCATGTTTTTGTGCTAATCATTGGAAAAGTATGGAGAAAAATAGTAAAAACAGCTTACAAGAGAATCAATTATTTTTATTGGAAAAATGCGAACTAGTATTTTTATGTTGTTTCGATCTTTGTAACCTCCAGATATAACATCACTGCATCCTTTGCTACCTCACCATCACGACACCATTTGGTGGTTGGTGTTCTTTTAGCGAGTCGATCCGTAGTTTTTTTTAGCGAACAATGGGTCGTTACTGTATTGGAATCGTTTACTTTTCTGCAATTTCATTCCCGCTTGTTTCAATAGACATCTGATGGCTTCAATGGAGATGGAATCAACAACTCCTTGCTGAATAAGATACTGCTGCAGTTTCTGGAGACTCCAGGTGGTAAAATGCAATTTAAGCTTTTTTGGTTCTGTTGCTGCAATCATCAGTATCTGGGCTTTCTGCTCTTTAGAAAACTTCGGTTCTGCGCCAGGAGCTTTTCCCCGGTTTAAGGTCTTCAACCCATGTTGGTTGAATGCTTTGATGGCATTGCGTACTTTGCGTGCTTCGCAACCTGTTTTATCTGCAATTTCTCTTGGGATGTATCTTTGAGATGACCGAAGCAGGATCTTTGCTCGATCTCTAACAAATGCATTGTTTGATCGTATCGCTCTTTTCAGCGCATTCATTTCATCAGGTGTTATCGGTTTCAAATACACCGATGCGTTCGTCTTGCGTGATCTTTTTGTCTTGTAGATAGGCTGAAGAGGACCTAAACATTTGACCATGATATGACGAACTTTTTCTCCATCTCTGATACTTTTCCGTAGATATTTGTACTGTCGTCCATGGACTGTTTTAATCTCTATGTATGTCATAATATCACGCTTTAATTTAGGGTGCACAATATACGTATGTTTCTCGACTATTTTAATCTTTGTTATTAAAACAAACTGGTGATAGAATTAAGATAAATTAAAATTACTTATATCAGTTAGATACTGTACTTAACCTACACCTACGACTATTGTCATTGGGGTGCACCTTATGATGAATCTGGTGATGGAAAAGTCCTGATTGCGACTATCCGCCCCTTTTTATCCTTAATTGAGATATATAAAATAAAACTGATTGTTTAATAATTAAAAAACAGGCTTAGCCCCATTTTATCGTCTCTGTTTTTTCAATAGAATAAATACAAGCATACATGCTCCCAGGAACATTATGACCTCAAAACCAGGGGTTTGTTTCTGATTGGAACCACCATCTGCGGCTGTCTCTCCTGGCATCGAGGGGAGTGGAGGAATAGGTCCAGTGATCTGGAAATCATGTTCAACATAGTATCCTTGTGAAAGAGATGTGTTATAATGGCGGTGGAAAACATCAGAGGCAAAACTCAATGGCACGCTACTTTGAACTCCTTCAGGAATCACTGTGACTAATGACACGTACCCTTCTGGTGGAACCGGGATGTTAATCAGTCCGTTATCGTTCCATACTCGGACCAGGTAATCAAGGTAAAAGTTGTTCGGAAACGATACTTTTACTAAGTAGAATGGCACTGTGTTGTCCACTTTGATGAAATACCCAGGGACTTCTTGCACACTCTTTCTCCAGAGTCTGTCGTAATTTGTTGCCTGACCGATAACGTCCCCTACTGTGTAATGAAACTCGCCGATGGGGTAGTCCACGAAATACTCGCCAGTATCATGCTGTCCATTGTGGTTCTCATCCCGGTACACATCATGACCGGTATAGTTACCATCACCGGGGTTAGTGTCTGCATAGAACGCATGGGTGATGAACACCTCATCGATCGCTTGTTTCTGTGCTGGATATTTGGAGATAAAATCGTTATAGACTGAAGTAAAATCATTATGAAAAGTTTTGATCACGTCCCAGACAGCCTCAAGCCCAAGGGTGGCGTTGTCGTCATCGTATTTATAGTTCTCAAAATCTTGAAGGGTATTAAGTACTAATGGTTGGGGTGTATCGGTATATCCGTATTCGAGATTATGTTTCTCAACGTCGGCTTTGTACTCCTCATAATCTTGTTGAATTTCAGGTAACATTTGTTGATAGAGTTGGTACATTTCTGCAGGGGTTTTATTCCCACAGTAATCAGTGGAATCATCGAAGAGATCCCAGAGTACTCCTGCAACCGCGGTTTCCTCTGCTCTGCCGTTATTAGCCCACGCAAGAGCATCGCCTTCTTTTCCGTTCCATTGGGTGTTATACATATAATCCATAGCATCAATCATACTCATGTCTTTTTCATTTGGTGGTATCATCGGGATAGTGGTCTTCTCAACTTCTTCATACCATTCCATGATCACTGCGGACATAAATGCTGCGAAACCTTCGACATAGGAATCAGAGGTGCTCGGGTTGAGGTACCCATCGTGGTTTCGTTCTTCAATAGTGACTGGAAGACCGGGTGCGGGAGCAGGCCACTTCCGATACAACGCATGCATCACATAATGACAAAATTCGTGGTACTCCCGGTTCATGGGACGGGTAATACTTTCATGAATGGACATGTTCGATTCAATCGTGATATAACTTTTCCCAGGAGTATCATACCAATAGCGTGTTCCTATACTTTTTGGAACAAACGTGTAAATATCAAGCGGGAGCTGAAAGTTCAAATCAATAGATGCTCCCTTGGTAAAAAATTCTAGTGCCTCCGTGAAATGCACATACATGCTTGCAAAGGTTTTCGCCCAATCCCCACCATAGTACAACGGCAGTTCTTTTTCCATTTGCATATCTTGCTTGAGATCCGAATCTGACGAATACGTAAACTCTCGATCCAACGTCACAGCATCAGGGCTATTCTCTCTGAAATGAAGGGAGAAATAGGTCGTTTGATTGATAGCATACGAGAAATCTATTACCAAAATATAGGTGCTGCCTTTCGTGAACATTCCCGTGAATTGAAAATACCCGCTCTCATCAGTGGTTTTCTCAGTTATATTTTCCCCGTCCAGCAGAGCTACTTTGATATGTCTCAACGGGATTCCAAATCCTGTGATTTGTCCTTGGAGTTGGTGGTTCATCGCCTTCATCGATAAGAGCTCATGCGCCTTTGCTTCGAGTTTACTCATCATATCCTGCAGCTGCTGATCTGAGTAATTGTCAGTATTAAGGATAGCTCCAATTCCTGCCACTGTGTTCCCATCAAGAAATGTGATCGATCCGCAGATACGATGACCCAGTTCAGGGATGGAATCACCATACAATAAAGCGTATCGATCGGTCGCATTATCTCTTGAAATGATTCGGTACGTGGCCTGATCACCTACGACACTGCCTTCAAGCCTGTTTCTATCCATTTCTAACAATGTTTTCCCCTGTTCATCTGAATAGAAGTATAGCGATAAGTCCATGTACTCGGCTTCAGGATCTCCATAGATGAAGTCCACCTGATATGGTTCAAATTGGGTTGAAATGAAGGATCGGGCTTTATTAAACGATAGACCCAGATCAGGAACAGCCCCATCATCAATTGATATCTGTAATATCTGGGAAGGATCTGCAGCAGATACATTGCTACTACTCGGTATCACAAATAAAAAAGCGATAGTTATTGCTACCAATATATATCTCATGTCTTTCATTTTTCAAAACCCCCGTTTAATAAAATACTTGATTATCTAATCACTTATAACATTTATGTTTTATTTATAGTATGTAGTGAAGAAAAATAAATTATTCTTTACAAAAAAATTGTTGATTGTCAAAGTTTGGAAAAAATGGTGGAGTGCTCCTGTCGGGATTTGAGCGCCAATTTAGTAGAAAATTTATTTATGACCGATTTACGCTGGGGAGATTTCAACGCGTATTTATTGAAACAATTGATGGTTTTATAGTTGGTACGTTGTAGAGTAGCAAGCTGGCGCAGTACGGACGTCTCCAGCCTTTGCAGGACATACAAAGGTATCGGGATGCTCATCCATCTGTTTCCAGCAAGCTCTCTGTAATTCCGTGCGGTGGGTTTTCCCTCAGTACGGCTTCAAATGCAAACGCCCATCGGCTCAGTTGGTGCCTTCCCCTACCGTGGTAGCAGTTGAGCTCCATTCCAGCATACCCACTACCTCCGCAGGGTTTACTTTAACCTTAAGTCAAGGATTATGCTTCTCGATGTGGTTGCGATTACTATACCC